>Ga0197142_1002022_pt1 | contig 18073 bp, 16 predicted proteins | sample GBS60_MetaG_FD_148614 | JGI IMG/M metagenome (GOLD analysis project Ga0197142, IMG submission 148614) | Sediment microbial communities from Great Boiling Springs, Gerlach, Nevada, United States - GBS 60_MetaG | ecosystem: Environmental > Aquatic > Thermal springs > Hot (42-90C) > Sediment...
TACTGGTACGGGGGTACTGGGTACTCCAACGCGTACGTGGTACTCACACAGCCAGGGTACCCGGTACTCATGCATAAGATACAAGGGGCGGGCTCCGCACGCCCGTAATGACGGCATCGGCTCCACGCGGGCATGTCCCCCCTGGGCCACCGGGCGCTCCATTGCCCCTCCATGACCATGTCATGCCTCGGCTTGCGTGGAACTCGTCCTTGCGGACGCCCAGAGCACATCCCTTGTGATCTCGCCCAAGAGGAAGACGCCCAACCCCGATCCAGCTTTAACCGCGTGTCCCTCTTTAGGGTTGTTCTGGGGAGCCCAAAAGGGGCCTCCTGTGGAGGTGATTGAGGGCCGCGGAGTGCTCAGCGGGGATGAGGGAGTCCCAGAAAGCTTCTTCGGATTCAAAGAGTTGAGGGACCATGCCGGCACCGGGAATTTTGGAAGGCTACTTCATCTCTTAGCATCGAGGGGTCAGTAACCCACACTCCTCTGGACGCCTAACGCTAGCCTCGTACGATACCTAGGGTGTGCATCCAATGCCAAAGGCCCGTGAGCCATTCGAGCCTTCCAGTGTCTCTGACCAGACCGACATAAACCCATCCCCATGACCCAAAATATATCTGCCCGACAAAGCCCCCCAACAGGTCCTGATAATACCCCACCTAGCAAAGCGGGTCGAAGGCTCAACGCCATTATGGTTTTTGGAGCTCTTCTCTGGAACCTGGGTCGGATTTTTGGTATTCTCTCGTTCAGTCCCCAGTCAGGATAGTTCCCGTGTGTTCGTTGGTTATCACATGGCAAACATGGACCATAGGGGTTCTTGCTCCATGGCCTTTTGCGCTAAACGGCCAGGCCGTCCCTTGGCCCGAATTCACGGAGAACCGCATGTGTGTGAAAGGGGGATCTGGGATAAGAAAGGGCGATAAAACTATTCGAGGCTCAGCAAGATCATCCGCGAAGGAAGAGTTGAGAGGAGGTGCCAGCAATGAAATGGGGAGGAAAGATAATCTGCGTGCTTGGGCTTTTTCTATTCACAGTGACTGGTATTTGTGATGCTGAAGAGGACAGACGAGGCTGCAAAGACCATCCTTTGTTCACCAGAATCCCAAACTTCTATATTCAGTATTGTAGGGAAAGCAGGTTTGACCAGGTGGATTTTAGAGATGAGAAAGGAAAAGGGGTCAAGGTGGAAGGAAGGCATTTCTACACTGAGTACGCGCTAAAAAAAGGATTTGGTGCACCGAGTTCATTGGAAATTATCAGGAACTTTGAAAACGCCCTAAAAAAAATCGGTGGGATTAAGGTATATGAAAAAGCTCAAGAAGAGATATGGCTCAAACTGGAAAAGGAAGGTAAAACCTTCTATGCGCACGTGAGGGCGCCACATGGTGAGACTTACTATCTAACGATCGTGGAGAAACAAGAGATGGCCCAAGAGGTGGTTGCGGATGCGAAGAGCATGCTCAGCGATATTGAAAGAAAAGGCAGTGCGTCCGTTTATGGAATCTATTTTGACTTTGACAAGGCAGATATAAAGCCTGAGTCTGAGCCCGCAATTAGAGAGATTGCGAAGCTTCTGAAGGAAAACAGGACGTTAAGGCTCTATGTGGTAGGTCACACAGACAATGTTGGGACTCTCGATTACAATCTCAAGCTTTCCAAGGCAAGGGCAGATGCAGTGGTGAAAGAGCTCGTCACGAAGTACGGGATAGGGGCTGACAGATTGAAGGCCTATGGAGTGGGTTCTCTCGCACCCGTCGCTTCTAACAGGACTGAGGAGGGGAGGGCCAAAAATAGGAGGGTGGAGGTCGTTGAACAGTGAGGCAGGAGAGGGGATGGGGGTGCTCTAGTCTTGCCCCTGAGGAGCCATGGTTTTCGGCGGGTCTTGAGCCGATGGAGATGGGAATAAGGTTATCTAGGTGAGAGAGCAAGACCTCCGGCTTTTGATCAGAAGTCCCAAACAGGGACTCCTAGCTCATTTGCCCGTAGGCGCCCTTGAACGGGCGGCGAAACCACCGGGCTTGTCAGTTGAGGGCTTGGGCGTGATCCTCACCCCCCAGAATACGGATCAGGATCCTCTCCAGGTTACCCCTGTGTGCTGGGCCTCTGTAAACGAGGAAATTGGGGCTTTCCTGGACCATGAGATCCATCCCCTCTGAGAGGAAAACACACATGGGGGCGCCTGTCTTGGCTTGGAGTGCCAGGAGGAACTTGGATAGCTTTTCCCTCTCAACTCGCAACCACCTGAGGTCCACGAATACTGCCTGTGGATGCACCTTGGAGGCCGTCTCCCATATTGGATCTCCCAGGGACGAGACGAGGAGATTTGGCCATAGAGTTCCCAGAATGGCTGAGAGGGTAGGAAGTCTCCTCGAGGGAGGCTCTATGGCCCAAATGGGCTCGGCATCTTCTCTCTCCTCATCATCGATACCCGATTGTGTGAGAGAGGAGCTCGTGGTAATTCCGAGGCTCTTCTTCCATTCTGCTACCTCTTTCACTGTCTGGTTGAGAATCTGGGAGAGGCTCTCCGGATCGAGCCTGAGGCTCTGGGCCAGCTCTTGGGGGATGGGGCTTAAGACCCCGGGCCCCCCGGATCCCAGATCGAGCCATCGAGCCAGTAGATTGGCAGCCTGCACTGTGCCGCACAGCACCCTCTCTTGTTCTGGGAGCGCCAGATCCGAAGGCACTCCATGATGGTGCTCTATGGCCATTTGATGGAGTTCAGGAATCCTCCAATGTTCTGCCAGCATCCTACCCACCCTGGTATGGGGCACACCGATGAGCTTGGCCTCCATCTCCACAGGGGGCTTTCTCTCAGCCTTTGCCCTGTGGAGCACATCCCACCAGAGCTCTTGGAAATATCCATCCAGAATGAGCTTGCCTATGTCATGGAGGAGCCCACCCATGAATGCCTCTTCCGGGTCCACGATGCCTGTTCGCTTGGCGATCTGTCTTGCTGCCACAGCACAGGCCAGATTGTGTTCCCAGAAGCTCCCGCGGTCCAAAACCCCTTGCTCGGGGACCAGACTGTCCATTATCTTGAGGCCCAGGGCGAGATTTCTTATTTCAGCCAGACCGAGGAGCCTCACAGCGTGGTGCACTGTTGTAACTGGCTCGGCCAATGCAAAAAGTGCCGAATTTACCAATCTCAGGACCCTCGCGGCTAGGGCCGGATCCAAGGATATAACCTCCGCAACTTCCCTAGTAGAAGACTCCTCCCTGTGAATGAGATTCAGTATCCTTTGGACCACCCAGGGGAGGGCGGGAAGCTGGTCTATGAGCTGGGTTATACTCTCTATAATCTCCTCGTCCACACCATCTGCGGGAAAATCCGGGGTCTCGATGCTTATGGAAGAGGTCTCCTCCAGTCCTTCCTCCCGTGACAGACCCTTTAAGAGCCTCTGAGCCTCGGCAAGGGTCTTGGGCCTCGGTACAATCCTAGCCACCTTCTCCACTTCTCTCATCTGAGGGGGGCTGATCCCCCCTTTGTCCACCATGAGAATCAGCTGAGTCCATGGATAGTGTTTGTGGACCCAGAGGAGATGGTCGATGCCGAAAGAATATGGGCCGGAAGTGTGTGCCAGAACTGCCTCGGTGTTGTTTCTCCCTAGGAGGATCCTGAGATCCGACCTCGTTGAGGCAAAACTGACCACCGAGCCCAATTGAGCCGCTGCGCTCTTGAGCAACCTCCTCAGTGGTTCTTTGTCGGTCACAACCACTATGCGAGATTTTCCCATTGGGGCCTCCGGGCCTTCTTCAAGCAGCCCTGCTCTTGAATATCTCTTCCAGCTTCTTGGACAGCACCTCCTCTGTGAAGGGCTTGACGATGTAATTGCTCACCCCAGCCTGGATGGCTGTGAGGATATTCTCCTTTTTGGCTTCCGCTGTCACCATTAGAAACGGGATTGTCTTTAGCTCCTCGTCCGCCCGGACGGCTTTGAGGAGATCCAGGCCTGTCATGACTGGCATGTTCCAATCGCATATGATGAGCTGGTACGAGGCCTGCTTCAGCATCTTCAATGCAGACTGTCCGTCTTCTGCCTCGTCGATGTTTCTGTAGCCTAGTTTCTTCAAGATACCCCTTACTATTCTCCTCATGGTTGAGAAATCGTCCACCACCAATATCCTGGCATTGAGATCCGGCATCTGGCACTCCTCCCGTCTTTCGTTCTACTACTCTATTTTTCTGTGAACCTCACTTTTCACATTTGAGACAGGCCTCCACGAAAAAGGGGCCGTCTTCCGTATCAAAGGGAACGACTATCACTGGAAAATCCGTTACGTGGACTATCTTGTGGTCCTTTCCTGAGACTATGGATGGTATTGCCATCTCGAATGAATAGCCCTTGTTCTCCAGTTCAGCCCTGGCACCTCCTGAGATCATGTTGGTGATCTCGCCCACAGCATCTATGATATCCTGCTCCAGGTCCTGGATGTCTTCTGCGAGCAAATTAGAGACTATCTTCTCGATACATCTTCTCGAGAAGCTCACTGCAAAGGAGCCTTTGGCCTCTTTCCCAGCGAGCCCTATGATGCCGGTGACCTCTCCGTAGGAGCGGTTTCCGTTCTTGAGATGGGGCTTTTGGGGCTTTGGGTTCACTCCTCCCATGGTGCTCAAGACATTAATGGTCGCGTTGATAAATGGGTTGATCAATTCCACATTCATCCCTACCTCCTCCAGATCTTGTTTCTCAAGCAGCTCCCCTGCTTCCAATTCCCTCCTTGGGCTCTCCTGCCATCCTGAGGGCTTCTATCCCTATAACCTCTAAGGGGAGGACCTTCTCCGCTGCGCCCAACTCTATGGCCTCCCTGGGCATTCCGAAAACCACGCATGTCTCCTCATCCTGGGCTATGGTTCGGGCTCCTGCTTGTCGCATGGCCAGTAGGCCCCGAGCTCCGTCTGCCCCCATCCCTGTGAGAAGCACCCCCACAGCATTGGGGCCAGCTTCCCTGGCTACTGAGTGAAAAAGCACATCCACAGAGGGTCTCTGGTAGTGGACCCTAGGGCCCATGCGAATCTGCACTATATATCGCGCTCCGCTCCTCTGGAGAATCATGTGGAAATTACCTGGAGCGATGAGGGCCTTTCCGGGAGTTACGAGCTCGCCATCAGAGGCCTCCATCACCTTTATCTTGCAGATCTCGTCCAGCCTCCTGGCAAAGGCGGACGTGAATTGTGCCGGCATGTGCTGAACGATCACTATTCCCGGGGCATCCGGTGGCATTGGTTCCAGAACCCTTTTTATGGCCTCGGTACCTCCCGTTGAGGCTCCTATGGCTATGACCTTGTCGGTGGTGAAACGGAGACCCATCAAGTCCTTGGATGCTTCTAGCTCTCGGCCACTTGAAGGCTGTCTTCTAAGGCTGCCCTTGCTCTTTGCAGCCGCTACAACCTTCTCGATGAGGAGATCTCCCAGCTCCTTCACCGAGTATGAGGACCCTGGCTTGGGGACTACCTCGACAGCTCCTGCCTCCAATGCCTCCATGGCCAGCTGGCTCCCTTTGGGTGTGAGAGAGCTCACTATTATTACTGGAAGGGGATAGTAGCGCATGAGCTTCTTGAGGAAGGTTATCCCATCCATCCTCGGCATCTCCACATCCAGGGTCACAACATCGGGCTCCAGCGCCACTATCTTGTCTCTCGCCACATAGGGATCTGGGGCAGTTCCCACGACTTCTATCCCTGAGGCCCTGGATAGCTCCTCGGAAAGGAGCTTTCTCACTATGGCCGAATCGTCAACAACCAGGACTTTTATGGGGCCACCTTGGGGGGAGCCAGGGTCGTCTTTCTGCCTCTCCTCCACAGCTCTTGCCTCCTTTCACTTGCCTGTTCTCATCCATCTAATTTCCCCAAGGATCATCAGACCTTCGAGATCCAATGCCACTCCAGCGGAGGGTTCCCAACTGCTACCCTCCTGGGCCTCTCTTGGAAGAGACATTCGGGTAGTTGCCCTAGGATCCAGGCGCTCGAGGAGTCCGCCTCCTACTATGTTGGTCACCTCCAGTAGAACATCTCTCACTTCCTCATCTCGCAATTCCTCTCTCGGTTTTCCTAGGAAGGAGGATGCCATTTCATCTACAACTTCTCCTGGAAAATGAAGCCTCATACGGCCTGTGAAATCCCCACTGAAGTCCATCTCCGTAACGTGCCATTGGTGATACGAGGGCCTTTCTGGAGGGGCTGCCTTTACCGGAACGGGGCAAAGAAAACACATGGTCTCCAAAACCTCAGAAATCGCTTCCCTCAATGCTCGTAACGTTTCCACGGGCGAACTCCTTCCCCATGATTGTCTCCAAGACCTTCCTTATGGTCTCGGGTCGGAATGGTTTCTTCACATGAGCTTTAGCGCCAAGCGATGCCGCTCTCTCCACTACCTCCTTGCGTGACTCGGTTGTGATGAGGACAACAGGTATCTTTCCCAACATATCGTCCTCCCTGAGCCTTTCCAAAAGCTGCATCCCGTCCATCCCTGGCATGTGGATGTCCGTCAGGATGACATCCACCCACTCCCTGGAGAGGATCTCCAGGGCCTCAATTCCGTCTGCCGCCTCCATGCAGTTGGTCACATCTGCCCCGGAAAGGAGCAGTATCTTCTTCACCACAGATCGCATGGCCGCCGAGTCATCAACTATCAATGCCCTTATTCCCATTTTCATGCCCTCCCTTCTGAGGGAAGGTTGAGAAGGCTCCTCGCCCTTTCCAGCTCGCCCCAAAAAGCTGACAAGCAGGCATCCAGCTTCTTGGGAGACCATCCCAAAGACTGGACAAGATCTTGCGAGGGACGACTCGCCAAACCCCTTGTCCCTGCACCTATACCCAGTTGCACGCACATGACATTTGCCAAATGGACCAGGCACACAGCCATAGGATCCTTCTCAGGGCTCACTGACTCGTGGTGCTTCAGGATGACCAGGACTATGCTCTGGGGTAGATTCCATCTCTGAGCAAGTTGAGCACCGATTTGCGCGTGATCCACACCCAGAACAGCCCTCTCCGCCTCTATGGCCGATTGTCCCTCCTCGTCCACCATTTTGGATATCTCCCGATATTGCTCCCCCGCATATTCGTTTAGAACCAGCTTCCCCACATCGTGGAGGATGGCACCTGTGAATACCGCGTGGTCCTCGGGAAAATTGAGTTCCTTAAGGAGGCTCTGGGAAAGAGTGGCACACGCTACAGAGTGATCCAGGAGCTCACCCCTCTCAAGACCATAGCCAGAAAGTGGGGTCCTGAGCAGGTCCAGCGCCCCGAAAGCCACAATCAACCTCATCATCGCCTGACTCCCTAGGATTATCATGGCCTGTTGAAGGGATTCCACCCTTCTTTTGAGGCCAAAAAGGGCGGAGTTGCAGACCTGCAAGAGCCTCATTGTGATCACGGGATCATATCGCACCACTTCCATGATCCTCGATGCCGGAATATCGGGATCCTCCAAAAGATGCAGTACCTTCACCACCACTTGAGGAAACGGCTTTATCCTGTCCATGGTGTCGAGTATCTTTTCAGTGAGGCTCATAGCTCCTTCATCTCCCTGCCTGGAGACTTGACCAGGGTCCGCCCCGTGGCAAGCTCGAGAAACACGGTTCTGTTGATCCTGCCCCCTACGTCCTCAGCCTCCACCAAGACATTGTTCTTCCACAGAACCTTTCTAGCCATGGCATAATTTCTCTTCCCTATGTTGAAATAGCCCGAGTCATCAAGCACTTGAGCCCCTCCCACGAGCACTACCTTCGCCCTTCTTTTCTCCAGGCCGAGCCTGTACGCGCTCCTAAAGAGAAGGGGTATGCCCGTGTCTGCAAACATGGCTGGCTTCTCGGCGGCCTTATGAGGATCCAGGGAGGAGTCCGGGAGCATGTAGTGGAGTATTCCCCCGACTCTGGCCTCAGGGTCATAGATCACAACCCCGATGCAGCTCCCCAAGGAATAGGTTACTAGGACTTCATTGATGTCATCGCTCACTTGCATTTCCGCAATGCCCACGATCCTCTGTCTCATGTCTACAGCTTCCTGTAGATGGACGGTTTTATGTACCTGAGATTGGAAATGGCCCCGTTTATGCTCTCAGCGTGTCCCACCAGTAGATACCCGCCCTTGGCCAGAGGTTCCACAACCCTCTCCAGGACACGGCGCTGGGTCTCCCTATCGAAGTAGATGAGAACATTTCTGCAAAAGACAAGGTCAACTTCCTCCTCCAGAGGAGCCGGATCCAGCAGATTGTGCCTTTGAAAGACCACCCGCTGCCTCACCTCTCGCTTCACCTTCATGGTTCCCTCCCAAGGCCCAGTTCCCTTGAGGAAAAACCTCCTTCTCAGCTCTGGGGGGACCTCCGAGATCTTCTCCATGGAATAGATGCCATTGGATGCCTTCTCCAGAGCTCTTGTGGAAATGTCCGTGGCAAGAACCCTCAAATCCAGTTCCGGGATAGAAGAGAGATTCATCAAGGCATGCATAACTATGGAATAGGGCTCCTCGCCTGTAGCGCAAGCTGCACTCCATATCCTGAGCCTGGGGCCCCTTACACCCCTCGCCACTTGCTCCGTGAAGGTTGGGTAGAACTCCCCCTCGAGGAACTCGAAGTGAGCCTCCTCCCTGAAGAAACGGCTCAGGTTCGTGGTTATGTGATCAAGCATCTTGATCAACTCTTGGCCTGTGGGATCAGAACACAGGTAACGGTAGTAATCCCCGAAGCTATCGAAGCCCAGCTCCCTTATCCTCTTGGAAAGCCTCGCTCTCAAAAGCTCTTTTTTGCCCCTATGGAGATTTATTCCGCACGTCTTATAGACCAATTTGCTCAGTCTCGAGAATTCCTGGTCCGTGAGCTCCAAGGGAGAAAGCCCAGATGTGATCTCCGCTTTCCGCATCCAGCCCCTCAGCATGATTTGTTCCTCTCGTCCCTCTGCCTCCCCCTGAGGGAATATCCCCTCACAAGTTAATATCGGATCCTTTTCCGGAAACTTTAGCCCTCAAATACCCCTTCCATTTCCAGCCTCGAGATGGGGCCCAGCTAAATTGGATCGCCCCCAAGATTCTTGATTTTGGGGCTCAAACGCCAAAGGGCCGGGTGCGCCTTTCCGTATTCCAACTCAAGACCAAACCAAATCTGAGACCGAAAATTGGGATCTTTTTCTGTAAGTTAGGCCGCCAGGTTGACCACCTCGGCTGCAATGACTTATAATTTGAGACAGAAAACTTCCATTGCTTCGGAGACAAGATGGCACGGGTTACAATAGAAGATTGCGTGGCCCACATTCCCAATCGTTTCCTTCTGGTCCAGACGGCTGTAAAGAGGGCGAGGCAGCTCATGGAGGGGGCTAGGCCCCTAGTGGCCTCTAAGAACAGGCCCACTGTATTGGCATTGAGGGAGATAGCGGACCAGAAGGTTAAGCCCGTAATAGATCCCACTATGCCTTTGGAGAAAAGGATCCCTCCTCCCCAGCCTGTGGAGGAAGAAGAGGAGATACTGGATGCTGCCATCGAGGAAGTGGGCATCGAGGATCTCCATTACGGAAGGTCCTTGAGCGATCTCAGGGAGATAGAGGGACTTCCGGAGGACGGCTTCCACGAGATTGGGGAAGACGGGGAGTGGGAGGAAACGGAAGAAGAGGAGGAGTGAGGCGAAGCGAGGGAGAGGCCCGAGGTACTCCTCGGGCTTTTTGCTTTTTTCGCGAAGCTAGCCTTGGGATACGGGCTGATCTCAAAAGCGTGGCTCTCCAATCCTCCGAACACAAGGATTCGTCGTGCAACCCGAATGAATGACCGTCATGGCATCTAACTGGCCTCACGAGATGGAGAAAATTTTACCCCTCGTCACCAAGCCCACCAGGTATCTGGGAGGTGAAGTCGGCGCTATTCGAAAGGACCTGGCCAAGGTAGGACTGAAAGTGGCCCTAGCATTTCCCGACACATACGAGCTGGGGATGTCCCATCTGGGATTCAGGATCATATACGGGATCCTCAATGCCATGGAAGAAGTAGCGGCTGAGAGGTTCTTTGTGCCGTGGCCGGACATGGAAATGGAGATGGCCAAGAGGGGGATACCTCTTCTCTCCCAGGAATCAAAGGCGCCACTCAGCTGTTTCGATGTGATAGCGTTTTCAATTCCTTACGAGATGGGCTATACGAATGTACTTCACATCCTGGAAATGGGGGGGATCCCCCTCCCGGCCTCGGAGCGGAAAGGGCCCTTCCCATTGGTCATAGCTGGAGGCCCCTTTGCTTCCAATCCAGAGCCAATGGCCATGTTTCTGGATGCTGTGGTACTGGGGGATGGGGAGGAGGTCGCAGTGGAGTTAGCGGAGGTGCTCCTCGAGGCCAAAAGAAAAAAATGGGCCAAGAAGGGGATCCTTGAAGCCCTCTCCCAAATCGAAGGAGTATACGTTCCCTCTTTTTTTCAACCCGTCTATTCCGAGGAAGGGACCCTAGAGGCCATATATCCCGTTTTTCCAGGATACCAGAGAGTGACAAGAAGGATTGTCCAAAGACTTCCCTCTTCCTGTCCCGAAGGCACCTTCATGGTCCCTTACATGGAGATAGTTCATGACAGGGCAACAGTTGAGATAGCTCGAGGTTGTACCAGGGGATGCAGATTTTGTCAAGCCGGATTCATTTACAGACCCGTGAGGGAGAGATCCCTGGAAGAGGTCTGCCAGCTCGCCTCCACGGTCCTTGAAAAGACGGGCTATGAAGAGGTCTCTCTCCTCTCTCTGAGCTCCGGGGATTATAGCCGGATAGAGCAGTTGGTGGAGGTTCTCTCAGCCATCCATTCTGGGGCCAAGATAGCTCTCTCCTTCCCTTCTCTGAGAGTGGGAAGCATCTCAGACAGGGTGCTCTCCATGATAAGGGAGGTGAGGAAGACGGGTATAACCATTGCACCCGAGGCTGGAACAGAGAGGCTCAGGAGAGTGATAAACAAGGATGTGACCGAGGAGGAAGTCCTGGATACCGCAGAAAGGGTGTTCGCCCAGGGGTGGCTTTCTCTCAAACTTTACTTCATGATCGGGCTTCCAACAGAAGAGGAGGAGGATCTGGCCGGTATAGTGAAGTTGTGCCGGCGAATAGTGGAGAACTGCAGGACACCAAGGGGTAGACCTAGGCTCGCCGTGGGATTGTCCACCTTTGTTCCCAAACCCCACACCCCCTTCCAGTGGGCAACGCAACTCTCCTTGGAAGCCACGAAGATGAAATTGGAATGGTTGAAGAAGGAGCTAAGGAAGGTCGGGGCTCAGGTTAAATGGCAGCAACCGGAGCTGAGTATCCTCGAGGGAGCCTTTTCGAGGGGAGACAGGCGTCTGGGTGGTGTCCTCTTAAGAGCCCACAAGAAGGGATGCAGGCTCGATGGGTGGAGCGAACATCTTCGCTTCAATCTGTGGCTGGAGGCCTTCGAGGAGGAGGGGCTTCCTCTCAAGGATTATGCGACAAGAGTCTTTCCCACAGATGGGATCCTCCCTTGGGACCACCTCGACATGGGGGTGGAAAAGGGTTTCCTCCTCCGGGAATTCGAGAGGGCTCTACATGGTGAAAGGACAGAAGATTGCAGGTTGGGGGAGTGCGCTGGTTGCGGGGCTTGTCAAGAGGGTCTCCCCAATCACGTCCTAGCATCAGAGAGAGAGGCAAGGCTTTTCCCAGGGATGAGGGCCTTTTGGGATACACATCACAGGATGAAATCCAAAGAGGTGAGGAAGAAGTTTCGCATGAGATACGCGAAATTGGGACCCGCCAGGTTCCTGGGGCACCTTGAGCTGGCTAGCGCTGTGACGAGGGCCATGAGGAGGGCCAAGATTCCTCTGGCCTTTACAGAGGGCCATCACCCCATGCCCAAGGTGGATTTCGGACCAGGCCTTCCCTTGGGAGTCCAGAGCCAGGCCGAGTTCATGGAAGTGGAAACAACAGGCTGGATAGATCCCGAGGAGACCATAAGACTCCTCAACCGGGAGCTCCCAGAGGGGGTCGCCGTGATGGAATGCCAAGAGGTTCCCATCGATGCCCCATCCATTTTCAGAGAGAAGACAGTGGTGACCTTTGAGGTGGAGATCCCAGAAGAGATGGGTTTGGAGGATGGAGCCTTAGAGTCTAGGTTGAAGATGTTCCTGGATTCGAAGACGTGGGTTATAAATAGGAAAGCTAAGGACGGAAGGGCTGAGAAGAGGGTGGACTTGAGGAAGCTCGTCCATTGGGGGGAGCTCAAGGGGAAGGGGAGTTTCGTCCTCGAGGTGGAATATAGTCCCAGTGAGGGGTTCAGGTTGCTTGAGCTCATATCCGCGGTGCTTGGAATAGAGGAGAGCAGGGCTCGAAGCTTGGAGATAGTGAAGAAGAACGTGGAGTTCACGGGCTCGATTTCCTCGAGAAAGGATGTCTTCCATGACCTCGGAAAGGGAGGGAGAAAGGACCATGTCCTCGGAGCTTGTGGTCAACGTGACCTCGGGAGAGACTAGGGTCGCCCTCCTTGAGCACGGGACCCTGGCCGAGCTCTACGTGGAGAGGCAGTCGGAAAGGAGCCTCGTTGGGAACATATATTTGGGACAAGTGGCCAAGATCCTTCCCGGCATGCAAGCATGTTTCGTGGACATAGGCCTGCCAAAAGCAGCCTTCCTTTACGTGGACGATGTCTGGGATAACGCTAGGGAATTTGGAGAGCTTCTGGGAATAGAGGGATTCGAGGCCACTGAGGAGGAGTCATTCAGCACACCTCGGGTGGCGCCTTCCAGGAACATTGAAGATCTCCTGGTGGAAGGCCAGCAGATCATGGTGCAGGTGGCAAAGGACCCCATTGGCGGCAAAGGAGCGAGGGTGACGACTCACGTATCCCTCCCCGGGAGGAACCTAGTGCTTCTTCCCACCATGAACCAGCTCGGGGTTTCAAGACGCATAGTCTCTGAGGATGAGAGAGCTAGGCTGAGGGAAATTCTCAAGAGGACGAGGATCCAACCGTACGGGTGGATTGCCCGCACAGCGAGCGAGGGGGCCAAGGAAGAGGAGATAAAGGCCGAGATGGACTTCCTGGTGAAGCTGTGGGAGTCCATAAAGAGGAATGCGGACAGAGGTCCTGTCCCAAGGCTCCTTTACGCGGAACTGGACATAACCCTCAGGGCAGTCAGGGACCTGATGGTGGGAGAGGTGGACAAGCTCATCATCGATTCCCCAGCTGAATACAGAAGGATACTGGCCTTCTTGGATGCCAATCTTCCCAGATACAATCAAAAAATCCAGCTCTACGAAGGCGATGAACCCATCTTCGATGCATTCCACATCGAGATGGAGATATCCAGAGCCCTGGAAAAGAAGATATGGCTCAAGTCAGGGGGTTATATCCTCATAGAGGAGACGGAGGCTCTCACGACCATAGATGTCAATTCGGGTAGATACGTTGGAAAACACAACCTCGAGGAGACCATCCTGAAGATCAATCTAGAGGCGGCAAAGGAGATAGCGTACCAGATCAGGCTCAGAAATCTGGGTGGCATAATCATAATCGATTTCATAGACATGGAGAAGGAATCGAGCCGGGAATTGGTGCTCCAGGCACTCAAAGATGCCCTGCGCAAGGACCGAAGTCCCACCACAGTGCTCAAGATGTCGGAATTGGGCCTCGTGCAAATGACCAGAAAAAGGGTCAAGGAAGGTGTGGGAAAGCAGTTGAGGGAACCATGTCCCCATTGCGATGGGCAGGGTTGGGTTCGCTCCACCGTGACCCTCTGTTACGAGGCCTTGAGGGAAATTCAGAGGGAGATAGCCCATTGCGGGGTACTTGGGGGCGATGTTCACGTGGAGGTCCATCCGGAGGTGGCCCATATGCTTTGCGAGGAAGAGAGATCTGGCTTGGAGGAGCTGGAAAGGAGGTTCCACCGGAAGATCCTGATCAAGCCCAATCCCAAGCTCCACAGGGACCAAGTGGAGGTGATGGCGCGCTGAAGCAGGCAAGGGATGCGCTCTGCGGGTCCGCATCGAGGGGCATTAGATGTACCGATGGATTCCCGACCTCTCGGGCAAAGGCCAGTCCTCCATGGGCTGGCGCACCTTGGGGGAACAGCTCACAAGGAGCCAGCCTCTATTATGGATAGGAACACCTCAACGACCCTCGGGTCGAAGTGCGTGCCGGCCCCTGCTTTTATCTCCTCGATGGCCTTCTCCTTGGGCCAGGGGGGTCTGTATGGCCTGTCGCTGGTGAGGGCGTCCCACACATCAACCACGGCGAATATCCTGGCTGCCAGCGGGATCTGATCCCCTTTTAGGCCCCTCGGGTAGCCGCTTCCATCCCACTTCTCATGGTGGCAATAAGGGATGTCCAGGGCAGGCCGTAGGTAGGAGATGGGGGAGAGCATCTCGAAGGCGTATACAGGATGCTTTCGCATGATCTCCCACTCCTCGGGATCCAGGGGACCGGGCTTGAGGAGGATATGGTCCGGGATGGCCATCTTTCCCATATCGTGAAGCAGTGCCCCTCTTCTTATGTGGACGATCTCCTCTTCGGCCACGCCCATGGCCCTGGCAATGCGAACCGTGAGCTCCGCGACCCTCTGGCTATGCCCCTCGGTCTCCCTGTCCCTCAGGTCCATGGCTCTGGACCAGCCCTCGATTGTGGCATCATAGGCCTCGCGAAGCTGGATAGCTGACCTCTCTAGCTCGGAGAACATGTTGGCATTGTCCACCGCTATAGCTGCCTGGCCTGCCAGGGCTTCCAGGAACTCGACCCATTCCTCACCACCATCGAGATGAGAGCGGTGGAAGGTCTCGAGCACCCCCAGGACCCTCCCCTTGCTCACCATGGGAGCGCAGTAAAAAGAGACGAAACCTTCCTCCAGGAGGAGTTCCTTTCGGACGAAATCCTCGGCCTGAGTGAGATCCCTCACCTCCATGACCCGTCGCTCGAGGGCTGCTCTGCCCGCATAGCCCTCTCCGAGGCGCATCCTTGTGGCCTCGATCTTTCTACCCTTGAATCCTCTTCCCGCCGCGTATTCCAGGACCTGGCTGTAAGGGTTTAGAAGGAGCACATCCGCCGCATCCACCCTGAGCTGCGTTGTGACCTCATCCAGGAGTACCCTGAGGGTGACCCTGGGATCCAGGCTCGAGGTTATGGCCATATCTATGTTGCGAAGGGCCTGCACCTTTTTGAGCCGGCTTGTGGTCTCCGCGAAGAGCCGGACGTTCTCCAAGGCCGCGGCAGCCAAATTGGCCAGGGCCTGAAAGACCTCGATGGTATCAGGAGCGAAAAATCCGGGGATGGGGCTATAGACATTGAGTGCCCCGAATACCTTCCCCCGGGTGATCAAGGGAATGGCGAGAGAGCTTTTGAACCCATGGGTTTGGGCCGCATCCCGCCAAGGGGCAAAAGAGGGCTCCTGGAGGATGTCAGAGCATATCTCCGGGTTTCCCCCTCTTATGGCTCGGCCGGTAGGGCCCTGACCTTCTGGAGTCTCATCCCATCGGACCGAGATACTGCTCGGATATGGGTGATCCTCCGGGAACTGGGAGATGACCCTCACCCCCCCATCCGGTTCCTTTCTGCCGAGCCAGGCAAGGCTCGCTCCCAAGACCTCCACACAGATGCGGGCCACCTCCTTAGCTGCTGCCTGGAGATCCAGCCTCTCTGCCAACTGCTGAGCCCCATGAAAGAGGGCGCTCAAAGACTGAAGCTGCTTGAGAATTGTCTCCTCTGCCATCCTCTTTTCAGTGACATCCACCCAGGCCCCTATGACCTCGAGAGGCCTTCCTTCGCTGTCCCTAAAGAGCCTTGTCTCATCCCTGAGGACCAAAAAATGGCCATGTTTCCCTTTGAAACGGTACTCCTCAACCGTGTGCCCGGTGGCAAGCAGATCCGCGCGCCTCGAAAGGGCATGTTCCACGTCCTCTGGGTGGAGGTTCTCCTCCCACCACCTGGGCTCCAGGACCTCCTCTGGGCTGAATCCGAGAAGATCCCTCACATTGGGGCTCACCCAGGTGATGCGGAGAGGCCCCGGCGCCATTGTATAGATTACAGCGGGGCTCACCTCGAGGAGATGGGAGAGCCTCTCATCCCTCTCCTTGAGTTCCACGAGGGCCCCTCTCAGGTCCCGCTGCTGCTCTTCCAGCCTCTGGGCCATCTCGTCGAAGCCCCGTGCAAGCTCGCTGAGCTCACTCCTACCATACGGGATACCGGCTCTGGCCGAAAGATCCCCCTGGGCTATACGCCTTGTTGCCGAAAGGAGCGAGATGATCCTCCTTCTCACCAGATAATCTCCCCCAAGCCATGCTATGGCCAAGGAAAGGAGAGTGACCACTGAGAGGCCCATCAGGCTTCTCAACAAAACCCAGTCAGAGGCCTCCTAGACCTGGGCCTTGGGGATGCCCACAATGACATAACCCATGGCCGAAGCTTCGGGAAGGAGAGAGGGCTCCCCAAGCTGGGTATATGCGAAAAGCCACCTTCTGCCATCCATCCCGGTGGATTCCACGGTGTGCTGGTCTGGGTGCTCCAGCACCCATCGGCCTATCTCAGTCTGGAGGGCGCTCCGGCCCACCCATTTCTCGGGCTCGGAGCTTCTTGCCAGGATTGTACCATCCGCACCCAGGATAGTGAGCACAGCCCCCTCAGGCAGAGACAACTCCGATAGCGTGCGGTTGAGCCAGCTCAGGTCGCTGGCAGCCACAATGACACCTGCCACCTCTCTGGAATCATCCAGAACCGGGTAAGCCGAAGGCGCAAGAGGCTTTCCCGTGACTTTGCCCACCACAAAAGCTCCCACGACAAACCCACGTCCCGCAACTGCCCTCTGGAACCAGTCCCTGTCGGAATAGTCCACACCCACTGCCTCGGGGATGGCGCTGCACCAGGCTTTTCCGTCCGGCCCTGTTACGAGGAGGTTGGCGTACAGGGGATGCTCCTTGAGCAGTGAAGCCAGGAGCTCTGAGCAAAGTTGGGAAGCCCCCTCCTTCACCTCCATGGTCTTGGCCACAGCCTGAAGGAGCTGGTGGGTGCCCGCAATGACAGCCCCATACTGGGCAGAAGTGAGCCTCGCCAAGCCGAGCATTTCCCTCTTTGCTACGTGAACGAGATTCTCTCGTTCCGCTTTGCCCAAGTAAAGAAAGACGCCCCAAGCGGGTACGAGAGCCAAGAGCACAAGGAGGATTAATTTGAAGCGAATGCCAGAGAGAGAACTCGTTTTAGGCCCTCCAAGCCATACAGGACTGAACAAAGATCTTCCCATGGCTCATGTCCGGATGTGAGCCCGAGGGAGAGAAATATGGCATTGGCTTCCCATAACTCAAGGCCGGGTCCGACACCTTACCAAAGATGGCATTCAGTCCAGGTAGGCACCACTTCATTGAGTCACCCGCCGTTCGTATGCCTCGGTTGATAGTGACCTGCCCCCACATTTGCATCGGGGCCGTTCGATAAGAGCGCCCTTCGCGCCCTCTCCCGGGCTTTGCTTCCCGAGGCCATCTGGCCTTGGACCGTCCACCCCGCGGAGGGGCGGGCTCCGCACGCCCGCAATGAAGGCTTGCGCTTGACCCACGCATTTCATCATTAGGCCAGAAGGAACCCGTATACCTATCTCGGGGAGTGACATGCCTCGGCTTGCGACCAGCCCGTCTTTGCGGACGCGCAGAGCGCGTCCCTCGGAGAAAATCGGTCCTTGGTGCCATCTCGGGGCTTTCCCCGCAAGGCCCATGACCTCCGGTTAGCCCCCCCTCGGAGGGGCGGGCTCCGCACGCCCGCAAGGGAATGCCCTGGCTTGACCGAGGCATGTCCCCATTAGGCCACCGGGCGTTCCATTGCCCCTTCATGACCATGTTATGCCTCGGCATGAGTACCGCCTCGCAATCCGGACGCGCAGAGCGCGTCCCTCCGAGAGAACGGTCCTTGGCGCCATCTCGGGGCTTTCCCCGTGAGGCCTGTGACCTGGCGGCGACCAAGTCTCGGAGGGGCGGGCTCCGCACGCCCGCAAGGGAATGCCCGGGTTTTGCCAATATGTCGTCCCCGTTAGGTCACCGGCCCTCTCGCCCGCCCTTGGGTTGTCATGGCATGCCTCGGCATGCGTTCGGCCTTGCCATGCGGACGCGCAGAGCGCGTCCCTCCGAGAAAATCGGTCCTTGGCGTCA
>Ga0197142_1002024_pt1 | contig 18068 bp, 17 predicted proteins | sample GBS60_MetaG_FD_148614 | JGI IMG/M metagenome (GOLD analysis project Ga0197142, IMG submission 148614) | Sediment microbial communities from Great Boiling Springs, Gerlach, Nevada, United States - GBS 60_MetaG | ecosystem: Environmental > Aquatic > Thermal springs > Hot (42-90C) > Sediment...
TGATGGCAATAGACATTCGCCCAGGCGATGAGGTCATAACAACACCATATACCTTCTTCGCTACAGCAGGCTCAATAGCGCGCCTCGGTGCTGTACCGGTGTTTGTAGATATCGATCCTCTCACGTTCAATATTGACCCAAATGCTATCGAGGCAAAAATTACTCCACGCACCCGTGCTATTATGCCAGTGCATCTATACGGCCAAATGGCCGACATGGATCCGATTATGGAAATTGCTCAACGTCATAACCTCGTTGTAATTGAAGATGCAGCACAGGCTATTGGTGCGGAGTACAAGGGACGGAGAGCAGGGTCAATCGGTCATCTGGGATGTTTCAGTTTCTTTCCTTCGAAAAATTTGGGTGGGTTTGGTGATGGCGGGATGGTTGTCACCAGTGACCCCACGCTGGCAGAAAAAATGCGCTTGCTACGTGCGCACGGGGCGTCTCCGAAATATTATCACAAGCTCATCGGCGGCAACTTCCGTCTTGACGCCCTTCAGGCGGCTGTGCTGCGTGTGAAGCTCAAGTACCTTGACAATTGGACATCTGCACGTCAGCAGAATGCTGCGATGTATCGGCGTTTGTTTACTGAAGCAGGTCTTGCTATCGATCCTCCGATCTGCTTGGAATCGGGATGTCGTGCCCAGATCAATGGTTCATGTGGATTATCACCAGCGAAGGTGGTGCTACCTGTTGAAGCACCAAACCGCAAACATGTGTATAATCAGTTCGTTATTCGTGTGGTGCAGCGAGATAGAGTGATGACATCACTAAAGGCACGTCGAATTGGATATGAGGTCTACTATCCCATACCTCTACATTTGCAAGAGTGTTTTTCCTACTTAGGTTTACGAGTTGGCGATCTACCGGCAAGTGAGTGTGCGGCTGCTGAGACGCTGGCATTGCCGGTATATCCTGAGATGACAGAGGATTTGCAGATGGTAGTGGTTGAGGCGGTGACAAAAGGATTTTAAGAGACTTTGCTGTACCGCTTCGAAGCTAAATTCGTTTATCGGTCGGTACGACTCATGTTAGTGCTGCGTTGCAGCTTTACAACACTTAAAAGATTACCTCCATCTTAGTATTGCAAGAAAAGGTAGAACGTATTGTAATTTGTCTTATTAAGATAATAGAAACTTACTGATCTTGAGTTTATATATTGATGTTTTGTTTCGGTATTTACACGGACGATATTGGTTGATTTAATAATAGTTTACAAAAGCTGTGTTTCGTGAAACATGGCTTGAATATAGAACAAAAAAGATGATAACTTGCGTTGATATTCTGTAATGCATCATGCTATATTGGATAGAGTTATGATCACAACGCACTACAACAGAAATGATTTTCAACCAAAAGGACGTGTTTTGGGGATTGTCCCTGCACGAGGTGGTTCAAAAGCCATCCACAGGAAGAACATCGTAGTGGTGGCAGGAAAACCATTGATTGCTTACACTATTCAGGCGGCATTAAGTGCTGACCATATTGATCGTGTGATTGTCTCAACGGACTCGCAAGAAATTGCAAAAGTGGCTCGTGCCTATGGTGCCGAGGTGCCCTTCCTACGACCTCCAGAGTTGGCTCGGGATGATACTCCTGGTATTGTGCCTATCCTGCACGCTATCAATTGGTTGGATGAGCATGAGGGGTATAGGCCTGACCATGTGATGGTCTTGCAGCCTACGTCGCCATTTCGCACAGCAGCGGATATAGAGGCTGTTATCCAATTAGCCCGAGAACGTCAGGCTGATGCAGTGGTCAGCGTCTGCCCAGTACACCGACATCCTTATTGGATGAAGAAGATTACTGAAGATGGTCGACTGACTGATTTCTTGACTACAGACTATGCTTACGCTTGCCGGCAGGAATTACCATCAGTTTATGCTTTGAATGGCGCAATCTATCTCGTCCGACGCGATGTCCTATTGAAACGACAGACATTCTATACTGAACGTACTTATGCGTACGTCATGCCACCAGAGCGATCGCTGGATATTGATACGCCGTGGGATTTGTATTTGGCGGAGTTAATCTTGAAGGAGATGATGAGACATGAAAGAGATTGAGATTGCTGGGCATCGCATAGGCGTGGGTTATCCCTGTTTCATCATCGCTGAAGCTGGTGTTAATCACAACGGCGACATCCAAGTGGCCAAGCGACTGGTAGATGTAGCAGCCAAGGCTGGTGCTGATGCCGTCAAGTTTCAGACCTTCAAGGCCGATCGGATGGTTAGCGCTACGGCCCCGAAGGCAGAATACCAACTGCAGACCACAGATCCAGCGGAATCTCAATTGGAGATGCTCCGGCGTCTGGAGCTTTCGCCCGAGGCACATCGTAAGCTTCAAACCTATTGCCAGGAGCAAGGTGTGCTTTTTATGTCTACCCCTTTTGATGAGGAAAGCGCTGATTTTCTAGATGAGTTAGGCGTGCCTGTCTTCAAGATTGGCTCGGGAGAGATAACCAACCGGCCATTCCTGGAGTATATTGCCCGCAAGAAGAAACCTGTCATCCTTTCAACGGGCATGTCCTACTTAAGTGAAGTGGATGAAGCTGTGAGGGTGATCCGCGAGGCCGGATGTGATCAATTGATATTGCTGCATTGTGTCTCTAACTATCCAGCTAATCCGGCCGACGCCAATCTGCGCGCTATGCAGACGATGGCTATAGCTTTTCAGGTACCGGTAGGATATTCAGACCACACACCTGACATCGAGGTGGCATTAGCGGCAGTGGCACTTGGTGCGTGCGTGATAGAGAAGCACTTTACACTAGACAAGAACCTGCCAGGGCCTGATCATCGTGCATCACTAGAACCTCCTGGATTGCAGGCACTGGTAACGGGTATCAGGACTGTGGAACTGGCATTGGGTAATGGTACAAAACGACCAGCTAGGTCTGAGTTGGATAATCGCTTGATTGTCCGTCGTAGTCTGGCAGCAGCCTTCGACATCCCGAAAGGCACTGTGCTTAGGTCAGATATGCTAAGAGCACTAAGGCCCGCCAGCGGGATCGCGCCTGCTCTCATGGAATATGTCGTCGGCCGCAGGACGAGACGCACCTTGATGGCAGGCCAATTGATAACTTGGAGCGACCTAGAATGAGAACCATCGGTGTGGTCACGGTATCCCGATCAGATTACAGCATTTATCTGCCAGTATTACAGCAAATCCAAGAGGATCCAGAGTTACGGTTGCAGCTTATTGTGGCCGGAATGCACCTGTCGCCGGAATTTGGGTTGACCGTGCGGGAGATTGAAGAGGACGGCTTCAAGATTGATGAGCGCATTGAAATGCTGTTATCGTCAGACACGCCGGAGGGTATCGCCAAGTCTATGGGACTCGGCACAATTGGCTTTGCCCAGGCATATGCGCGCCTCCATCCCGACATTTTGCTGGTTTTAGGTGATCGATTCGAGATGCACGCTGCTACTGTAGCTGCCTTGCCTTTCAAGATCCCGGTAGCACATATCGCTGGAGGAGAATCAACTGAAGGGTTGATAGATGAGTCGATTCGACATTCGATCACAAAGATGAGCCATTTACATTTTTCCTCCACGGAGTTTTACGCACGGAGGATTATTCAAATGGGTGAAGAGCCATGGCGGGTGACCGTTAGTGGTGCGCCGAGTCTTGACAATCTGCGCAAGTTACAGTTCCTAAGTCTTCAACAGATGGAGGCACAGTACGGGCTTGATCTATCGAAGCCCACCCTAATAATAACCTATCATCCGGTCACGTTGGAATATGAACATACTGAGTATCACATAAACGAACTGTTGGCTGCCTTGCAGATGGTAGACTTCCATTTAGTTTTCACCTATCCAAATGCTGACACACAGAGTCGCCGGATTATTGGAATAATTCACCGTTTTGTAGAGCAGCATGAACGGGCTAAGGTAGTTATTAATCTCGGAACAAAAGCCTATTTTACTCTTATGAGCCACGCGGTAGCTATGATTGGCAATTCTTCATCTGGTATTATCGAGGCTGCCTCATTTAAGCTTCCAGTAGTCAACATTGGCAATCGCCAGCGGGGGCGGATCTGCGGCAAGAACGTTATCCATGTTGGCTACAGTCGAAGCGAGATACTAGAAGGAATCGTGAAGGCGACCTCTTCGGAGTTTCGTGCCAGTCTTGTCGATTTGGTCAATCCATATGGAGACGGTCATGCAGCAGAAAGGATTGTGGGCAGACTTAGGGAAATAGCGATAGATGATCGTCTTCTGTTGAAACGCTTCTATGATATTGGAGGTGACACCTAATGCGCATCGTGTTTATCGGTGTTGTTGAATTTAGTCGACATTGTCTTTATGAGACCTTGAAGAACGGTGGCAACGTAGTAGCAGTGCTTACACTCTCCAAAGAGCTTGCGAAGTTTCACTCTGATTATGCCGACCTCTGCGATGTGGCTGCCCAGTATGGGATACCGGTATACAAAATCGACAAGAGAATCTCTCATTCTGAGATCGTTGAATTAATCCGGTCGCTGAAGCCTGATGTTATTTTCGTATTCGGATGGTCGCAGATTATCTCGAAAGACATTTTGAGCATCCCGCCCTTGGGTTGTATTGGAAGTCACCCGACTTTGTTGCCCCGTAATCGTGGACGCCATCCGCTTGTGTGGACATTAGTAGAGGGATTGGAAGAGAGTGGTCTTACGTTTTTCTATTTGGATGAAGGTGTAGACAGCGGGGATATCTTGTGGCAAAAGAGATTCCGAATCACTTTGGAAGACGATGCCAGATCACTATACGAGAAGGTGAAAGAGCTGGCGAGTGAAGCAATCCAGGAGTTTTTGCCGCAGCTTGAACAGGGGATCGCACCCCGCACCCCACAGGATCACAGCCAGGCTACATATTGGCGGAAACGAACTGAGAAAGATGGTGAGATTGACTGGGGGAGCCCAACGATAAAAATTTACAACCTTGTCCGAGCTTTGGCACGGCCTTATGTCGGCGCTCATACCTACCTTGGTGGGCAAAAAGTGATAGTTTGGCGAGCACAACTCCCGCAAGCACCCTTACCAACAGAGGTACAGAATCTGGAAGCAGGAACCGTGTTTTCGATTGCTGGCACAAAACTGGATGTACGAACTGGCGATGGCCACCTGACGGTTTTGGAGTATGAGTGTCTTGCCGGAGGAGCTATAAATAGTGGAGCCATATTGGGAACCTAATTATGAGAGTTCTTGTTATTTCTAGCCATCCTGATGATGAAACGCTCGGTTGTGGTGGTACTCTCCTCAAGCATCAGGCTGCTGGGGATAGGCTCTTTTGGCTTATTGTAACCCAGGGCTATGAGCCCAAGTGGTCAAAGGAAATAATCGAACGGAAGGCAGTCGAGGTAGAGCAGGTAGCAGGAGCATATGGGATGCAGCAGCATTTTAGATTGGACTTTCCCACAGCTCGGCTTGATACGGTCCCATTGGTTGATCTCATCGGCCATATCCGAAATGTGATATCAGAGATCAGGCCAGAACTAGTCTATGTGACTCACGATGGCGACGTACACACAGATCACCACGCCGTCTTCACCGCAACTATGTCGGTACTAAAGCCATTTTATATGGATCGCTTCGGTGTGCGTCGAGTGCTTTGCTATGAGACTCTGTCCTCAACAGAAGCTGCTCCTCCTCATTTAGATCGGACATTCATGCCCAACGTCCTCAGCAACATTGCGCCCTACATTGAGCGCAAGATTGAGATCATGGCGCTGTATGAGACAGAGGTTCAACATGATCCCCTACCCCGCGGGCCATCCGCAATTCGTGCCCTGGCCCGCTATCGTGGAGCAACGATTGGTGTCGAGTATGCCGAAGCGTTCATGCTCATTCGGGAACTGATGTAGTATGGTGCCAGTGATTGGTCTCGGAGCAGGTGGACATGCCAAAGTCGTAATAGAAATTCTACGGCTCATAGGGCACTACAAGATTGTAGGGCTACTAGACCCCAAGTGGGAACTCTGGGATACTGAGATATTAGGGGTCTCTGTGCTGGGAGATGACTATCTTCTTTCTAAACTATACGATCAGGGCATACACCATGCCTTCATTGGGCTGGGCACTGTCGGAGATACTAAGCCACGAAGGCAACTTTATGAGAAGGCACGTAGCTATGGCTATCAAATTGCTTGGGCTATTCATCCGCAGGCTGTCATCAGTCCCTCGATAGAAATCGGTCATGGTCCGACCATTATGGCTGGTGCTGTCATCAACGCGGCGGCGAGGTTGGGAGATAACGTGATTGTCAATACTGGAGCGATTATTGAACATGAATGTGTTGTGGGCAATCATGTTCATATTGCTACTGGTGCTCGGATAGCTAGCAACGTCCACGTGGGCGAGGGAACACATATTGGTATAGGCGCCTCTATACGTCAGTGTGTACACATTGGCCGAAATGTTATTGTCGGGGCTGGAGCTGTAGTTGTGGACGATGTTCCGGATAACGTTGTAGTGGTGGGCGTACCAGCCCGGATATTGAGAAGAATGGAGGAGTAATGGACGAATTGGCTCGATTTTTGGTGACTCCTGAAAGCTCCATCCATGAGGTGATTGCGTGCATTGATCGCAATGCTAAAGGTATTGCGTTGGTGGTGGACGAGATGCATCGTCTGATTGGAACCGTCACCGATGGTGATATTCGACGGGCAATCCTGGCTGGCCTGAACCTCGACTTGCCGGTGCAGGCGCTACTGGAGTTTCGGGCATCCATGCCCTATAGTCCCTTGACGGCTCCAGTGGGCACTCCCGACGCCGAGCTACTCCGGATGATGAATGAGTATGCAATCCGTCACATCCCTCTCCTAGATGAGACAGGGCGGGTGGTAGATATCGCCTTTCTCAGTGACCTAGTCAGAGAGTACGAGCTACCGTTGACCGCAGTGGTTATGGCTGGTGGCTATGGAATGAGGCTGCGGCCGCTCACTGAAAAACTGCCAAAGCCCTTGCTTCCCGTGGGCGGTCGGCCACTCCTGGAACTCATTATTGAGCAGTTGCGTCAGGTAGGCATCCGTCGGGTGAATTTGACGACGCACTACAAGGGAGATCTCATTGCACAACACTTTGGGGACGGTCGAGATTTTGGTTTGGAGATCCACTACATTAACGAGGATCAGCCACTGGGGACAGCAGGAGCTTTGGGTTTGCTTGATATATCTGACGATCCTCTGCTCGTCATTAACGGTGACATCCTGACTCGGGTTGATTTTCGCGCCATGCTTGAATTCCACCGTGAACAGCAAGCTGACATGACCGTCGCTGTGCGACAATACGAGTTTCGCTTTCCTTACGGCGTGGTCGAAACTGACGGCATTGCAATCACTGGCGTTTTAGAAAAGCCTGTGGTGCGATATTTCATCAATGCTGGCATTTACCTGCTGAATCCAGAGGTATGTCGATTCGTTCCCAACGGCCAGCCGTATAATATGCCGGATTTGATCAGCCGACTGATAGCGGAAAGTCGCCGGGTCGTCAGTTTTCCCATCTGGGAGTACTGGCTGGATATCGGGCAATCCGCTGATTACAGGCAAGCCCAAAAAGATATACAAGAAGGGAGAATATAGCCATGAGAGTGCTCGTGACTGGCGGGGCGGGTTACATAGGCTCGGTGGTCGTTCGATTGTTATTGGATGCGGGGTACCAGGTCCGAGTGTTGGATTTACTAATGCATGGGGGGCACGCACTTCTGGGATTCTATTATGACGACAATTTTGATTTCATCCGCGGAGATATTCGGTCGGCTAATGTAGTGAACCGAGCTCTGGATGGGGTTGATGCTGTCGTCCATCTGGCCGCTATCGTGGGTGACCCTGCTTGTGCACGACAGCCCAAACTGGCGCGTGAAGTTAACTTGGACGCTTCGCTGCAAATCTTCGATTTGAGTCAGCGCCATGGTGTTAGCAAATTTGTTTTTGCCTCCACCTGCAGCAATTATGGAAAAATGGCTGACACATTACAGTATGTTACAGAAGAGTGCGAATTGCGCCCTGTATCTCTGTACGCAGAGACCAAAGTAGCCGTTGAGAAGGCCCTGCTGGCTGCATCAACGCAGAATGGGATGTCAGTGACAGTGCTACGCTTTGCCACTGTATATGGCGTCTCACCACGAATGCGCTTCGATCTTACCGTAAATGAGTTTACTATGGAACTGCTGACTAAACGGAGGCTTATTGTCTATGGTGAGCAATTCTGGCGACCTTACATTCACGTCCGGGATGCTGCACGGGCTATTGTTACAGTTCTGGATGCCCCGCAAGAGAAGATCAGTGGACAAGTATTTAACGTCGGGCACACAAATGAGAACTATCAGAAAAGGCAGATCGTAGAAATGATTTGTCTTCAAATCAATGATAAAGTAGAAATAGAGCATGTAGATAAGGAAGAAGACCCGAGAGATTATCGAGTGTCATTTGAGAAAATAAGAAAGAGATTGGGATTTCACGCCACACGCACCGTCAAAGATGGTATTCGCGAAGTCATGGATGTGATCGAACAGGGTGTCATCACCGATTTAGACAATCCTCGATATCGCAACGGAGTGGTCTTATGAGTAAGGAAGAAGCTGAGGCATTTGATCGACAAATCTATGAACGATCACGTCACGGTCACCTTCCAGATTTACGTCGAGTGCAAGCCTGTGACTGGTTCTACAATAATCCTTGGCGGAGGCCATATCTGGTCAACATGGTGTTTGGGAGGTACTTTCGATTTGCGTTGCAACATGTGACTGGCAGAACCCTGCTAGAAGTTGGTTCAGGTCCCGGGCACATGGCACTTGAATTTGCTAGGGAAGGTTTCCATGTAGTTGGCATCGAACTGTCAGGCGCTTCTGTTGAACTCGCCCGCCGAGTGGCTGCTGAAAATCCTTTCCTAGATAGTTTCGGATCTCTCGAATATGTTGTTGCTGACTTCCTGACATGGCAACCACCGCATGCCTTCGACAACGTGTGCTTCTTTGGAACCCTCCACCACTTTAACAAATTGACTGAAATACTCAATAAGGTTAACAGTTTGCTCAACCCAAATGGAAGGCTCATCATTGTTGAGCCTGCACGTGATTGGCTAACTTTGAGAGACGCAGCCATCATTGCGCTAACACGCTGGCTACTGGCATGGCATGGAGCATGGTACGAGAGCTTGTCGCTTCCCAACAACTACGGTCAGGTTGAAGAATACATCCGTGAATGTCTGCGAGAATACAAGGACGCACGAGACCAGAATGAAGCGGTACAGTCCCCTCACGACAATGCGAGCTTTGCTGCGGAGATGTTGACTGCACTTCGTTCCTGTTTTGAAGAGGTTGCATTTGAACCAGGATTTGCTTACTTCCCAAGAATTGGGGGGGGGTAAGGGCTGGATCAGAAGAAGAAACGCAACGTTTGGCCGAGTTCCTTTACCTCTTCGATCAATGGGCTGTAATGAACAGTTTGATGAATCCGGGTGGTTTCCTGTGGGCTGGCAAGAAAAAGGGAGGTCTCGGTGAAAGGGGATGTTTCTAGCTTCGAACCTGGTGCATCTGGACTTGAAGGCTTTATCCCTCTATGCGTACCAGAGATCTGCGGCAACGAGTGGAAATACATCAAAGAGTGCCTAGACACCAACTGGGTCTCCTCGGTTGGTCCGTTTGTGGATCGTTTCGAGCGCATGGTAGCGGACTACGTGGGCGCAAAGTACGCAGTAGCAACGGTTAATGGTACTGCTGCGCTGCATATCGCTCTGCTTGTGGCAGGTGTCCAACCTGGAGATGAAGTTCTGGTTTCCACGCTTACTTTCATTGCCCCGGTCAATGCCATCCGCTACGTTGGTGCCTGGCCTGTCTTCATAGATGCTGATCCTAACTACTGGCAGATGGATCCTCAGAAAGTAGTGGATTTTCTGGAGAAGGAGTGTCGGTGGCATAATAGCGCACTTTACAATAAGACTACTAGACGACGAGTCAAGGCTATCCTGCCTGTGCATATTCTCGGCCACCCCTGCGACATGGACCCAATTCTAGAAATGGCTCGAAAATACGATCTGATTGTCGTCGAGGATGCCACCGAGAGCCTGGGTGCGAAGTACAAGGAACGAATGGTGGGCCACCTCGGGGATATCGCCTGCTTTAGCTTCAACGGCAACAAGATTATCACCACTGGCGGTGGGGGGATGATTGTAACGGATGATGAAGCGTGGGCACGCAAAGCGAAGTACTTGACCACACAGGCCAAAGATGACCCTGTAGAGTATGTGCATAATGAGATCGGCTACAACTATCGGTTGACAAACATCCAGGCAGCTATGGGCTGCGCGCAGATGGAACAGCTTGATATCTATATTGCGGCCAAGCGCCGTATCGCAACTACTTACACCTCTATGTTGAGGGATGTGCCTGGTCTCACGCCGATGCGCGAGGCACATTGGGCTTTCAGCATCTTCTGGATGTACACGGTATTGGTGGAGGAAATGGCAAACGGTATGGATAGGCGAAACTTGCACGCCTTGCTGTCGGCATATAAGATTCAGTCGCGTCCGCTGTGGCAACCAGCACATCTTAGTCGGGCGCACAAGGATGGCGTAGTATTAGGCTGCCCAGTGGCAGAGAGCCTGTATAACAAAGCCATCAGCTTACCCTGTTCGGTGGCACTGCAGGAGGAAAAGCAGCAGTTTGTCATTCGTAGCATCAAGAATATCCTCGGATATGGGAAATGACATAGGGGGTTCGGGCTGCCAGAATTTCATTTGTATGAGATACCCGCGTGTTCGGCAGTTGCGACCAAAAGTGGGGAAAGGTGCGGTCCATTCGGTCGGCATATATACTACTGCCGAAATATCTACCAATGATGTTTTGAACCGGAAGGCAGTGAGCGGTATAGAAAAGGGCAATCCTTTGAGTTGGAATCTGGTCGTAACAATTAGGAGCTTTTAGCCAGAAGAGGGTTGTTAGGCTGATAGCGCATAATTAGCGCGATCCTCCTCAGTCCATCGTGACCTGGATGGGAATACCGACCGCATGGGTACCAGATTGCGCGCAGTTGGTGAAACAGTGGGGCGCGTCGATCATCAGTCGCAGCGCCAGACCTATGGACTGCTGATACTTCCTTTCTCTGGCCGCCAGTCCAGGACTGTGTACTCGTCTGGCTGCAGACTCACTGGAGGATGGAAAACCGGGTCGTTCGGGTCGTGATGTCACGGATGATGAAGACTGCTTGCACAAGCTGATGATGGACCGGTTAGGCAGTATCCGGAACAGTGCCGTCACACTTCTGAGAGGGCGATCAAAAATCTGGATTTGTGGTATAATGTAAGGTGATCACGCCGTTCTGATGAAGAGCAATCTGTGACACCGCACCGTGCGCTTCGATCCCATCCAACAAAGGATGCGCCTGATCTGACAGATAAACTGTGGGCCGCTATCGCGCCGCCAGTCGTCACTCCGTCGCCCAAAGGTGGGCGTTCGATCGAAATTGATCGCCGCTTAATCGTCAACGCACTGCTAGACAACCATCGCACTACCCGTCAATGGCGCATGCTGCCGACGGATGTTCCGCCAATGCATTCCATTCGCTTCTCTTTCGACCCATCGAATCGTGATGGAACCTTCGTCACCATCAATGATATGATGCAACAGAACACGACGATACGCCTGAATATCACTGAAAAACCGCCTAGACAAAGGAGTGTGCGGTCATTCAAAGCGATAGGTGGCGGAACGCTCGATTGCGTGATAGATACGTTATCGTTTGGCGAGGAAAGCATACAACCGCAATTCAGAATCAAGCAAAGCCTTTCTTCGTCTCGGTTTTATCGCAATGCTCCTGAATCAGCCTTATCCGGGATGTTAGTTTTTTGATCATGCTCTGATCACAACAGAGCGAGTATTGTCTACAAATCGTTTATGTTTTCAGAGATTAAGAGCTTAGCTAAGAGATCAGCCATTTACGGAGCAGGTGATCTTTCTCTTAAGATAATCTCATTTCTTTTACTGCCATTATATACCCGATTCTTAAGTCCGGCGGAATACGGAATATTGGCGTTAGCCAACGTTGTTTCCTTCGTAGCGTCTCTTCTTATCTCTCTTAGTATTCACGGATTTGTTCCAATCATTTACTTTAATGAATCTGGTGAAAAGGAACGAAGAGAAGGTGTTGGAACTCTTTTTGTCAGCATTGTTCTTTTAGGCGGTGTTATTACACTTTCACTGGATCAATTAGGTTCATTATTTTTACCAATGGTCATGCGTGACGTCCCATTTCATCCATATATCCGCATTGCAATTTGGACGACTTACCTGACCTCATGGAGAATAATTCCTCTTACTCTGCTGCAGATCCAAGAGCGTAGTGGATTGTACATTGCATTCTCTCTCTCAGGCTCGCTTCTACAGATAGGATTAGCACTATGGTTTTTATTTCATCTACATTGGGGTGTTACTGGAATTTTGGCTGGACATTTGATTGCTGCACTGGTTACGGCAATTTCATATACAGCTCTGGCTCTGCGCATTCTAACATTATCCTTCAAGGTAAATGTTCTAAAAAATGCTCTGATCTATTCATTACCTCTCATTCCTCATTCGCTGTCAAGTTGGCTGCTTGAACTCTCAGATCGCACAATCTTGCAATGGTATGTCCCACTTGACCATGTAGGCTTATATTCATTAGCTTATTCATATGGTACCCTTATTAACATGGTCGCAAACGCAATGAACCTGGCTTGGGTACCGTATCTGTTTAGAATTGATGCCGAAAAAGGTGCAAAAGCCGCTCCGCAATTGGCTCAGATAGGTACATATTTCGTGATGACTCTCTGTTTGGCAGCTCTCTTCCTTGGTTTAGCAGCACGACCAACTATTAATCTGCTAACTCCACCTGAGTATCATGATGCAGGTATAATTGCTCCATGGATCGTTGCAGGAATACTTCTATCTAGTCTTTACTACTTCCCGGTTAACTTCCTATTTTTGCGCAGAAAAACAGCTATTGTGGCTTGGATCACAGGCATTTCGGCAGTTACAAATGTTATCTCAAATCTTTTGCTAATACCCTTTTATGGTGCAATAGCAGCCGCGTGGACTACATTTTTCAGCTATGGAATCATGCTTCTTCTGACATGGTGGTTTGCCTACAAAGCATATCCGATAGTTTATGAATACGGACGTCTGACAATCTTATTTTTTATTACACTAAATTTGTGGATCATTGGCAATTCAATCCCTTGGTCAATGCTTTGGTTTGAGATCATAGGAAAGTTGGCCATTCTATGTCTATTCCCATTCTTAATCAAAATGTGCGGCTTCTTGTCGGAAAATGAGAGAAATCATCTTCGATTGCTTGTTACCATGTTACGAACACGTCTTAAACTGATAAAGCTCTAACACGGTCTAATTGAACGATTCTATAGAAAGCAACAACCTAGTGAAACAACGGAGTATCATAAGGATTGCTTGAAATGAGGCGATAATTCCTTAGAGAGGAGATAGAAGGTACAGCGTGCTTCTGTATGCGGAGATTTTTGTTTATGTGTGAAGTAAGCACTCTGTACATTGAAGTGAGGTTGGAAATGCACGTGGATATACAGGCTAATCAAAGGGTTATTGATTTAGAAGAAAAACACGACCTTCTCCGTTTCAAAGTTGATGGATGGTGTGTCTGGCCATTGTTCAGACACGCAGTAGGCGAGCATTTCCGAGGTTTGAAAGTTATGTACGCAAAGCAAAGAATGGATTACTGGATAGCACCAATAGTTCGCGATATTCTCACGTTATTTTCCCTGAAGAAAGAAAAATGGATGTTTATGGTTTATGACTCTAATCTTTCAGAAAAAAGAAAGGATGTATACGTCGATGTTTTTTTTGACGATCTCATTTCGGAAACAGACAGGTGGTTTAAAATCGAGCTGCTTACCAATCCCATATTCCTGACAGCGCGAAAAAACGCTCGATTTAAGGCTAATATGACTGCGATCTCATTTGTCATCGCGTCAAAGTTACTTTCTCGATCTCATTGTCCTTCTGAAGTCGATCAGGTGGCAGAAGATATATATTCAATCCTTTTTAGATATGAAGAATTAAGATCGTTTAGCAGAGAACGTACATTACGTAATATACTAGATTTTTACTGGAAAAAAAAGTTATACGAATGGTTTCTTAAACGAACTCGCCCAGATATCTTGTTTATGGTCACTTCCTATTGTAATCATGCAATTATTGCAGCAGCAAAGTCCATGGGTGTAAAGGTGATTGAGTTCCAACACGGTCTCATTACACCCTGGCATAGCGGATATTCCTGGTCAAAATATGCGAATGATTATCGAGAATCTATGCCTCTACCTGATAAGATATTTTTGTATGGTGAGTACTGGCAGCGAAACCTATTGATCAATGGTTTTTGGAAAGTTGAAGAACTACCCGTTGTCGGAAGTCTGCGAATGGATTATCATCGACGTAGAAATACTTCCAGACCTCAAGATGTCACTCGTTTGCTCTTTACCAGCCAAGGTACAGATATAGAAAACGTTTTGTCATTTATAGTATGTTTTCTACAGGAAAGCCGGAGAAAACTTTCAAACATTGAGTTATACGTAAAAATGCATCCTGGCGAGTCGGATAAGAAAATTTACAAAAAGCAACTTGGTCTCTTTCCAAATGTGAAGATTATTGCAAGTGCCGAAGAACCCTCTACGTTCGATATTTTATCAGTATCTCATTTGCATCTTAGTATATCCTCGACCTGTCACTATGAAGCTTTGGCTCTCGGTGTACCAACTATCATTCTTCCCTTTTCAAGCCATGAGAGCGTGCTTTCTCTGACGCAGACTGGCTATGCTTATCTGGTTCGAACTCCTGAGGAATTAGTTCAGGTGGTTGCAGAAGCGAAAGACCTGACTGTCCCCAACCATGTGGGTGGCGCTTTCTTTGCTGAAGACGCACTAAGCAATATGAAAAGGGAGTTGGCTTTATGAAACCTCTTTCCAGATGGAGATCTTTTTGGAAAGTTCAATCTATGCCGCTTCATTACGGTGATACTGACGAATGGTATCGGCGCTTCGCGGAGGAGATTAATGGTATACTTGACTCCTGCGGATACGCTGGAGGTGCAGTGATGGAGAGCGGATGTGGGAACGGCGCTCTATTCGGCTACCTGAACATTAATAAGTCTGATTATTTAGGGGTGGATTTTTCGGAAAACATGTTGAAGATATTTCGCTCCAAATTTCCTAACGTCAGTTTGATATGTGCTGATTCGTCGAGCTTTTATGTTAAAAGGAAGTTCGAGCTTATATTTAGTAATGGGGTCGTCCAATACTTCGATAAATCGATGCTTCGGAGGTATGTACACAATTCACACCGCATGCTTTATGATGGAGGTATTTTATTGGCAGCAAACATTCCGATGAAACGTCTGAGAGGTAGCTATAGGTCCGGCGAATTAATTCAAGAACCTTCCACTTCTAAAATTTCCTTGTTTCTAAAAGAGTTACTGTACAGGTTTAAGAAAGAAGATTTAGGTTTTTGGTATAATCCGAAGGATTTTTTTGATTTTGCTCGTATTGGGTTCAAAATAACATTATTCGGCTCTCTATATCACCCTTACAGATTTTCTATAGCAATGAAGAAACTTTTTTGATGAATCTTATGAGCGCATATTCTATATTCCAGCAACCTTGGTGGCTTGAAGCCGTAGCTCCAGGTTCTTGGGGTGAAGTGATTATTAAGAAAGAAGGTCAGATTTATGCCCGTCTACCCTATGTCATTAAGCAAAAATATGGACTAAAAGTGATGGGTATGCCACAACTGACAATGCATTTAGGTCCCTGGCTGCGAACACTTTCAGGCAAATATACTAACCAGATATCGGAAGAACACAAACTCATGACGGAGTTAATCGAAAATTTACCTTACTTTGATATGTTTCAGCAAAGTTTTCATTTCTCGGTCAAAAACTGGCTTCCTTTCCTTTGGAAGAATTTTCAGCAGACAACTTATTACACGTATAGAATAGATGATATTTCCGACATTAAATTGGTTTGGGAAGGTTTTCGAGAAAATATTCGTAGAGAAATTCGAAAGGCAGAAAATCGATTTAACCTCAAAGTTCGCACTGACTTGCCGGTTGATGCGTTTATTCGCTTGAATATTCAAACCTTTGAGCGACAAGGAAAGAAGCTTCCTTACCCTGAGTCTCTCATTCGACGTCTGGATACAGCATGCACGGAACACAATGCGAGAAGGATGTTCATCGCAGAAGATAAACTTGGTCGACACCATGCGGGTGTCTACATAGTTTGGGATGAACACAGCGCTTACTACCTGATGGGTGGTAGCAATCCTACTCTCCGTTCCAGTGGTGCAGTTAGCCTATGTATGTGGGAGGCTATACAGTTTGCTGCAACCGTAACCAAAAGCTTCGACTTTGAAGGTTCTATTATTGAATCCATAGAGCGGTTTTTCCGCTCCTTCGGTGCTCGACAAACACCCTATTTTCACATAACTAAGATTAATTCTTTGCCCCTGAGAGTATACCATGATATTCGCTCATGGTTAAGGCTCTAATATGAGTGACTGTATGGAAGACAAGTTTGGATTAAAAAAATCTCAATACGTACAGAAATTTATTGATACTGTAATGGGCATTAGAGGTGTCAGAGTGTATGAGCACCTTGAAGAGATGATATTTCAAAATGTGTCACGTTTGTCTGAGGTGAAAGTGAGTATCCGTGATCAGTGGGGCAACTGGGAATGGTCTTTCTCTGACGCTCAGCGCGAAGGTAAACTCTATCATCCTTGGATTGATGAACCTCTTTCTGAACTGCGCCACCGTCTTATGCGAGAACATCCTGAATGGCCGTGGATGCCCCTCTGGCCAGACGGACGTTCATTCGCGCTCTGCTTAACACATGATGTTGACCTGGTATCACAATACCACACGATAACTGAGCTTCTCAGGATGTTGTATCGCACGGCTCGATCTTCTGGAAATAAGATCGAAAAGGTCAGACGATTAATAAGATCGCTACAGTCTTTAACGATCTATCCGTCGCAAATAAGAACAGATCCATTGTGGCATTACGAGGATTGGTTAAAACTTGAGGATAGTTATGGCTTTCGATCTACTTTTTTCTTCTTTCCTTCGTATGTTGCCAAACCATCTGTCTGGGACGCGCAATACCATTTTGATGACCGAATTCGTTTCTCTGGTCGCTTGATGAAAGTAAGAGATATGATGCAGATCATTCGACGCGCTGGATGGGATATAGGACTTCATGGAAGTTACTATTCTGCTACTGAACCGGGAATTCTTGGCAATGAACTGTCTCAGATCGAAGGAGTTATTGGAGAAAAAGTTATTAGCATAAGGCAGCATTGGTTACATTATGATACTCTCCGTACACCGCGTTTACAGGCTGAAGCAGGGTTATTGTGCGACTCTACTCAAGGATTCAACCGAAATATTGGATTCCGTGCCGGAACTTCTTTCCCATACTGGTGTTGGGATCACGAATCACAGTCTCCTCTACCCGTTCTTGAGATACCCATGCACATTATGGATGGTGCTCTCTTCACAACAAATGCACTTGAGTATAACCTTGAACTAGCAATTCATCACTGTGTGCAATTGTTGGATCGGGTCGCTAAGGTGGGGGGGTGCCTGACACTTAACTGGCATCCGAACTATCTTAATGATGACAAATGGTGGTCAGTATATAAGACGCTTTTAGAGGAAGCCGCACGTCGAAATGCCTGGGGATGTTCAGTGGGTCAACTGTATTCCTGGTGGACGCAACGAGAACGTTGCCTCGAATGGATTCCTGCGTCTACGCTATCAGGCATTTGACAGGGCAAGCTCATGTTCCACAAAAGAGCGTTTGAGAAAGTACAGAAGTTACGCATATGTCGAAACAACAGCTGACTGATTCCAGGTGCGATTTAGCTCAAGCCTGTCACGCTGATAAGGACGGGGATTGTGAATAGTGTTGCTTCCGCACAATTGCACTCCTGAGCGATCAGAAAGGAATGAACCATCTCTTGCACGCAGCGGCGCTCTTGCGCACGAGAGTTGATTGCCCTTTCGAGTTGGTGATCGGCGGT
>Ga0197142_1002026_pt1 | contig 18058 bp, 14 predicted proteins | sample GBS60_MetaG_FD_148614 | JGI IMG/M metagenome (GOLD analysis project Ga0197142, IMG submission 148614) | Sediment microbial communities from Great Boiling Springs, Gerlach, Nevada, United States - GBS 60_MetaG | ecosystem: Environmental > Aquatic > Thermal springs > Hot (42-90C) > Sediment...
ATGCAATAGACATTCAATTGAGGTTCATATTCTGGTGAGTTTTTACTACAAAAAGAAAATAATAGTAGGTATATCACAAAAGTTTTAAATACCTTCATCTTAAAACCTCAGATTAAAACCAAAAGATGGAATTGGAATGGCAATGGGCGGTATTGAATATCCAACTTTCCTGGGTGGATCATATTCCTGACCAGTATTATAGTCAAAATATTCATAGTCATAAAACAAAACATTTTTCCGCGCATAGACATTCATTACATCCAGATACCAGCCACCATTCAAACCAAATATTTTCATTCCTTTTTCATAATGTAAATCCAGCCGGTGTGATAACGGCAACCTGAAGGCATCCCTGTTCCCCTTTATATATTGCCACCAGTATTCTGGATACCTATCAATTGTATCAAATTCCGAATAATAATAACGATATCTTGCGATATCCTCAGCATAAGGCAAACCAGTCCCGAAATACCAGCGCAGGTCAAGTTTGCCATTTTTGATTATGGGAATTGATTTAGGAATGATAAGCCCGAATATCACATTAAGATTATGCCTTCTATCATATCGTGGAAAATAAGTAATATTCCCTACACCCCTCCTTGTATAACCAAATGTATAACTTATCCAGCCGAAGTAATCTTTATAACTTTTCTTAATAAAAATATCAAAGCCTGTAGCATAGCCATTACCCGTGCGCAAATTCTCAGTGGGAACGCTAAAAAACATATCCTCTTCACGCGGAATTAAAAGATTGTAGTATTTTTTATAATAACCTTCAATATTGAAATTCATTCCTTCACCAAGCCATTTTTCAATTCCACATATAAAATGGTAGCCAACCGGCGGATGATGGATGCTATCAACAGGCCGCCAGAAATCAAAGATTGAAAAGTATGATTCCTGGCTATTTATCGTAATCAAGAACTGATTATATTTGCCTGCTGAAATATTGAGTGCTGAATTTTTCTGAAAACGATATTTTAATCCAAGCCTTGGGTTATAAAGAAACCGCTTCCCCTGGTTGTAATAAATAAGTCTTATACCTGGTTGTATATAGATAATCGGTTTTATTAACTGCCATCTATCCTGAAAATAAATTGCCATCAGATTAGATTTTTGTTCTGGTGGTCCAAATGTCCCTTCTTCAACTTCCCAGTGCTGTTCAACACCCAAAATTTCTTCCTGGAATCCTAAATCAAATGTATGTTTTTCGTTATGGATATAGGAAAAATCACTCTTCCCGGTCAGACTCTGTATCTTTTCATATAATCGCAGATTTGCTGTTGAATCATAATAATCTATATAACTCAAATCTGTAAAAAAATTGCTCCAGACACCGAGGACTTCACCATAAAGTTTCGGTGTGAATACCCGACGCCATCTCCCTGATATACCACGATTACCCCAAACCAGATCAACCTTATCTGATGGTGGTTCGCCCCCAGAAAAAGAAATAACATCTGCACCACCAAATCCAGTAAGAGTAAAGCGATTCTCACTTGAATGATTATAATTTACCTTCGCCACTCCATCATAAAAATAATAGGGTAATTCAACATCCTTATTAAAGATATTTGAGTATCCCCAGACCAGAGCATCAAAATATGTCCGCCTGCCACTGAAGAGAAAAGAACCTTTTGGAATTGGACCCTCAACCAGTAATTTTGATGTAATAAGACCGATACTTGCATTCCCCTCGTATTTTTTTGAATTCCCTTCTTTTGTCGTCACATCCAAAACAGCAGAAAGTCTATCTCCATACTTCGCAGGGAATCCACCCGCATATAGTTCTGCCTCTTTTACTGCATCAGGCTGGAATGTAGAAAAAAGTCCAAAGAGATGGGTTGCAGGATTATAGATTATTATCCCATCAAGCAAGACCAGATTTTCATCCGGACTTCCACCCCGAACATATAATTTGTTTGATAAATCGTGCATCCCTGTTACTCCCGGCATCAACTGCAGGGTCTTTATCAGGTCGGATTCAAAAAGACCGGGCACTGACTTTATCTCACGCTGAGTAAAGGTTATATGGCTCACCTCAACACTCTTTTCAAATCGCTCTCGTTCAGCAGAAACTACAATCCCGGGTATTTCAATTGCAGATTGCTTCAATTCAACATTCAAAGTTAAAACCTGCCCTGCCTTTAATTCAATCTCCTTTTCTATCGTTTCATAACCGAGATACGAAAATACAATGGTGTATTTACCTTCAGGAATATGCGAAATGTAGTAATAACCTTTATCATCTGAACTTGTGCCCATTGTTGTATTTTTTAATATTACATCTGCATAAACAAGTTTTTCACCATTTCCTGCATCTGATACAAAACCCTTTATTATACCGAAACCCACTCCATAAACCATATTCCAAAGAATAATCAGATATAAAAATAACTCTCTCACACCCAATTATATAAAAAGTTAATAGATTTGCAAGGGCTTAGAAACTAGTAAGGAATTTTACAAATAATAATGCAAAAAGACTATTTCTCAAAATTTTAGATACCACTGGCTTTCTATTTTTGAGAGAATGCCAAAGATAACCCAGGATAAGCATAAAGCAAATAAGACACAAGGCAAGCATCGTGCTCGTAAATGTATCCAATCCTTCTCTCCAATAATAAACAAACCCTTTGTTTAACACCGAGCCATAAACAATCATCAGATGAACAATATATATCAAAAACGATTCCTGTCCTATCAAAACAAAAAAACCCAGAATTCTGCCAGTCTTACCTTCAAAAAGCAAAAAAAGGCTGATCAGCATCAACAGCAGTCCAGTGCGTAAGTAGAAGAGATTGAAATTCTCAAACCTGGTCAGAAATGAGAAAACAAAAAAGATAATACCTGATATAAAAATTAGAAGGTTCAGTTGTCTTATGCCTGTGCGCGTATAAAATTCATTGAAAACCAATCCCAGAACCAATCCAAAGATTAAATACGCAGAAAAAGGAAAGAGAGGAAATCCCGAACCAAATTTCGTAGTTAATAATTGAGAAAGAAAATTGGGTGAAGAAATACTGTTATTTACTGCCGGGGTGAAATAAAGAATTAACAGCACTCCGATTACAGATAACGAAATTATAATCCTTTTTTCTTTAATAAAAATTAGAACAATTTGTAGTATCAAAATCGTCCAGCCAATGGTCTGGAGTATATCACACTGAAAGAACTGTGCAATTTCTTCTTTTGATGTCTGGGTCAGTAATTGATAAAGAGAAAATCTGGGTAGATGGAGGAAGTATCCTGCAATCAAAATAGGCAAGATTCTGATAATCCTCTTTTTAAGAATATCCTGCCATTTTAGATTTTTCTTTCTGCATATTGAGAATGCAAGGCCGCAACCACTTGCAATCAAAAATGCAGGTGCAGTCAAGCCTCTTAAAATATGGAGAAACTGATAAATAATGGTCTGCTTTCCTTGGGGCTCAAGGACTGCACTGAGCGTATGCCCTTGAATCATCATTATTACTGCATACGCCTTAAGCAGGTCAAGAAATTTAAAACGCATTAATTTTTATCTGTATTCTTTTGCCTTTTCTTCACCGGTTAACACACGCAAAACACCGAGTGCAAGCGATTCCATCTCTCCTTCACCCGGGAAAACAAAGAATTTGGGACATAAAAATTCAATCCAGGATTTCAGTTTATTAACAAATTCTTCTGAATGAGCAATACCACCGGTGATGATTATGGCATCAATCTCTCCTTTTAATACGACCGCATATGCACCAACCTCTTTCGCCACCTGATAAATAAGGGCATTATAAACGAGTTCTGCATTCTTATCACCCTGGCTAATTCTCTTTTCTACTTCTTTAATATCATCGGTGCCTAAATAAGACAGAAGTCCACCTTCCCTCAGCAGTTTATTTTTCATCTCTGAAACTGTATATTTCCCACTGAAGCAAAGTTCTATAAGTGGTATAGTTGGCAATGAACCAGTTCTCTGAGGGGAGAATGGTCCATCTTCATTTGCATTTGAAGAATCTACCTGTTTGCCTTTTAAATGGGCAGCAACTGTGATACCGGTGCCGAGATGGATAATAATAAAATTACATTGGTCATATGGTTTTTTTAGTTCCTTTGCGGTCTTTTTTGCCACCATCCTGACATTTAAGGCATGGCTCAATGCCTTTCTATTTATCTCTTTCAATCCTGAAAATCTTGACAGTTCCCAGAATTCATCTACCGAGACCGGGTCAACAAAATAGGCATTGACTCCAATACTATCAGCAATTTCTTTGGCAATCATTACACCAAGGAGTGATGGATGTTCAGATTGATAATTGCCATTTTTAACATCATTAATCAATAAATCATTTACAAGGTATGTCCCGCTCGTCAAAGGTTTAAAAGGACCGCCCATCCCCACTACCGCATTCAGAATTTTTAAATCAAAATTCTTATCTTTCAAAAAATCTATAATCTTTTCCTTTCGCCATTGGTACTGGTCAATAACCTTAGAAAATCTCTTCAATTCATCCGCACTATGACGGATGTTATCTTCCAAAACCGGTTCTGTGTTTTTATAGACTGCTACTTTGGTAGAACCACCTCCAGGGTTTATTACAAGAATATTATAATCCATAAAACCTCCTATTTGATTTTAAGTGCCTTTAATAAACTTGAATCAGGCATAATGCCAAATTTTTTCAAAATTTCAACATCCTTCTTTGCCATATCAAAATTTCCCATAATATAATATGCAACTGCACGATTATAATAAGCGGCTATGTAACTGGAATCAAGTTCAATTGCCCTGTCATAATCTCTTATCGCCATATCAACTTTGTCAAAGTCAAGATATATATTTCCGCGATTATTATATGCCTGGGCGAATTTAGGATTCAATCCAAGCACACTGTTATAGTCAGACAATGCCTGTTCTAAATCTCCAACCCTGGTGAATGTAACGGCACGATTATAATAGGCATCCAGATTTTTGGGGTCAATATCTATTGCCTTTGTATAATATTCGATCGCCTTTCCAAAATCACTAAATATAAAATAAATGTCTCCTTTACTTACATAAGCAACTGAAAGATACGGGTCTATACCCAATGCCTTATCATAATGTTCAAGAGCAAGTTTATAATTTTTTAAATTAAAATAAAGAACACCAAGATTATAATACGCCTCAGCCAGATCGGGTCTTAACTGGAGCGCACGGGTCAGATCATTATAAGCTTTATCATACTCTCCTACTCTGCAATAAATTGCACCGCGGTCAACATAGCCCATTGCAAAATCGGGTTGGATATTAAGAGCAGTTGTAAAATCGGCAATTGCCTTATTATATTCTCCAAGATGCTCATAAACCGTGCCTCGATTGAAATAAGGTAATTCAAGTTCAGGATTAATTTCTATTGCCTTATTAAAATCCCCTATCGCCTTTTCATATGCTCCAATAAACTTATATGCATTTCCGCGATTATTAAAGGCAATTTCACTGTCCGGGAATTTTTTAAGAACATCAGTCCAGAGTGTAATACTATCTTTCCATATCTTACAGCGGTTAAAAGAAATTATACCAAATATAAGAAAAACAAGTGCTAAAATTGAATAAAAAATAAATTTCATAGTGATTGAATCTTTTAAATTTTTATTATATAACCAGTCAATAAAAATTCCGGCAATAAAGAACAATCCTATTGAAGGGATATATGTATACCTGTCCGCAGCGATTGCCGGGGTAACCAACGGTATCAACTGGCTTACAGGCAGTATCGTAATGATAAAAAACAAAAAACCAAAAATGATTTTTAGGGAAACTTTCTGGATTTTTATAATCAAATAAACCAACCCAGCAATTATCAATGGTGAAATGAAAAAAATCAGGGGCATTGTTTTTTCAAAATTTTTCGGATATGGATAAAAAGCAGAAAGATTTACCGGCAAGATTATCTTATAAAGATAAAATATCAAATTGTAGCAAAAAACAAAGATATGTTTAAAATAACTTACAAATGGAACTCTGACAGAACCCTGAAAATGGATATTGACGATACCTAAGAATATAGCTGGTATAATATATGGCAATTTTGGAAGAATTTGTTTGCTTGAAAATCTTTTTTCAAAATAAAAATCAAAAAGTATCAAGACTATGGGCAGGGTAATTGCCATTGGTTTTGAAAGAAGAGAGAGAATAAAAAGAATAATTGAACCGAAATAGAAAATCACCTTATGTTTTGCTCGATGATACAAATAGAATATCAAACTGCCCAAATAAAAGAACGAATATAACATATCCTTTCTCTCAGTTGCCCAGGCAACCGATTCAACATGCATAGGATGAATCCCAAAAAGCAGACTCACAATAACCGATACCATAAGGTTATTGCTCAACAGATAAATCAACCAGAAAACCAGAAGTACATTAAAGAGATGAAAGATAAGGTTTATCGTGTGCGAAATAACTGGATTTAAGCCAGAGAGTTTATATTCAAGCGCAAAAGATAAAACAGTCAGGGGTATGTATGTTCCAACATATCCGGTTGTGAATATTTCTTTAATATTATTTAATGATAAATCTTTTATTGAGTGGTTTGCTGTAATAAGATGATAATCATCCCAGTTACAGTAATTATTCTGAAGACAGGGTGATAAAAAGATAAATGTTAAAATTAAAACCACACAGGCAAAAATAATCAACTTTGTCTTTTGAGTCAAAGGCACGTTCATAATTCTTTTTCCCTGGGATGAAATTGTCTATGGATGTCTTTCAAATACTCGCGGTCAATGTGGGTATAGATCTGGGTTGTAGTAATATCTGAATGTCCTAATAGTTCCTGGACTGCCCTCAAATCAGCACCTGCCTGTAATAAATGTGTAGCATATGAATGCCTGAAGGTATGGGGTGTGACTCTTTTTTTTACACCTGATTTTATCAAATATTTACGGAGAATCTTTAAAAATCCCATTCTTGATAATTTATTTCCCCGTGCATTCAAAACAAAATAGGGTGTCTTTCTCTTTTTCATCAAAGATGGTCTACCATTCTGAAGATATTCTTTTATCGCCCTGAGCGCCTTCTTTCCAAACGGCACAAACCTCTGTTTATTACCTTTACCAATAATGCTGAGCAGTTCTTCATTCATTAAAATATCAGTCAACTTAAGATTCAAAAGTTCAGAAATACGCAAACCAGCCCCATAGAGTAATTCAAGACATACCCTATCCCTCAATCCCCCTGGTGTTTTTTCATCTGCAGATTCAATAATTCCATTAACCTCTTCTATTGAGAGCGTTTGGGGCAGTTTTCTTCCAACCTTTAAGAGTTCTAAATCTTCGGCAGGGTTCTTATCTATCCGGTTATTTGAATAAAGGTATGAATAATATGACCTCATTGCTGAAATCTTACGATTGATAGAGACCGGACTCAATCCCATATCGAATAATTTATGGATAAATGCACGAAGTTCATTTATCCCTGTATTGAGTAAATCCTTATTTTGTGATTTTAAAAATAGACCAAGCTGTCTTAGATCTAATAAATATGACTGAATCGTATTAAATTCACTTCCCTGGCTTATTAAAAAATTCTCAAAATCAGATAAGTCAAGTTCCTCTTTCATAATCATCATTATAATAACTAAAAAGTTGACTAAGTCAAGAGAACCACTTTGACAATCTCTTCAGGATATATATAATTGATTATGGTTAAGAGGTTCAATATCTGGACGATTGTCTTGTTGCTCATAATGGCAATCATCTTTTGCCTTTCATTGCGGAAAATTTATGATACCGACATTGGCTTCCATCTCCGGGGTGGAGAATGGATGCTTAAAAATAGGTCATTCCACCATTATGACCGCTTTACTTACACCGTTCCCCATCACGAGTATATTGCAATGTACTGGTTATATCAGATCATTTTATTTTTCATCTTCAAATTTTTTAGTGACGGTATGATAACAATCTCTAATAGCATTTTAATCCTCTTATTTTTCGCTCTGATTTATCTGCGCCTGAGTAAATTTTCAATTCCGATATGGTTGATATGCATTTTAATTCTGACAAGCGTATTTTCCTTTGAAATAAGATTTGGAGTGAGGCCGGAGATTTTTACTTATATTTTTATGACATTGATGTTATTTATTCTCGACCTATATTACTTTCATAAAAAAAATCTCCTTTTTCTTTTACCTGTTATCCAGCTGCTCTGGGTGAATCTCCATGGGTTATTTATCCTGGGATGGGCTATTTTGTTCTGCTATCTCATAAGTATTTTCTTTCATGAAAAGAAAAAATTAAAAGAATTACTGAAATGGAGCATAATATCAATAATTGTATCATTGTTTAATCCTTATCATATAAAAGGTATTCTTTTCCCATTCTATCTTTTTACAAGACTTCAAAACTCAAGTGTTTTTAAAGATGCAATAACTGAATTTGCTTCACCATTTTCAGCCCGTGGGTTTTTGCTCACCTCACATTCAGCCCTTTTTATTTATTTTATATTCTTATTCTTATCGATCTTTGTCTTAATCATAACAAAAGATAAAAGAAAAATCCATGAATATCTTCTCTTTTTTGCATTCGGCTATCTCTCAACCACCGCAGTCCGTAATATTCCGATATTTATGGTCATAGCAATCCATATCCTCGGAACTGGATTTAAAGATTTGATCCCCGTAATAAAAAAAATTCTACGCATTCCAAAGTCATTAGAAAATTCTATTGCAATAGCAATATCAGTTTTTTCTTTTCTATTCATTCTTCATATAATCAATAATGGTTATTACGCATCAAGGGGTGGAGGGAATTTTGGAATTGGATTTGACACTGAGTTCCAGCCCATAAGGGCTTGCGAATTCATTGTGAAAAATAATTTAAAGGGAAAAATCCTGAATGATATAAATCGCGGGAGCTGGTTGATATGGGCAGTTCGTGAACCCGTTTATATTGATGGAAGGCTTGAGGTGATGAAAGAAACGTTATTTGAGGAATTTCATAATAGCCACCATCCCGGTGGTATAGTTAGGCTCATTGAAAAATATAAACCCGATCTGATTATCTTTGATTATTCCTATCCTGAGGCACTATTCTGGGATATTGATTTAGAAAATTTGCCGGATTGGACTATCATCTATTTGGATGAAACCTCTGTTATATATGCAAGGGATGGATATGGAGAACAATTTAAGCCATTCAATTTTTCTAAAGTAATACAAAACCTCGGGATTGATACAATCTTTGATGAACAGAAGATATGGAGTATATTGCGTAAGCAGCAGAAATCAAATTTTAAACTCTTTTTTGAAAGTTTGTATAGAAAACAGACCTATCCAGTGAGTTTAACCAGGCTCGCATTCTATACCTCCGTAAAACTTGATTTTACAACTGCAGAGATTCTTTATTTAAATGCGATAAAGAGAAGTGAGCACCATCTCGCAGAGATATATTTCCGACTCGGTCTCATCTACCATTTTATGGAAAAACTGGATAAGGCAGAATACTGTTATCGCCGGGTTTTAAGTGAAAATCCAGGGCATAGAAATGCAAAAGAAATGTTGAATCGGTTGAAACAGGGGGTCCCACCCGTGGGCTAATATTATTATAATATCAATCAATAACTTCGCTAATAATTCCACCCCCCAGGACTGTATCACCATCATAGAATACAACCGACTGTCCTGGTGTGATCGCCCAGTGGGGCTTTTCAAAACATACCCTTGCCTTATTGTTCTCAATATAAACAATTGCGGAACTGAGTGGTGATACATACCTTGTCTTTGCCAGCACTTTTATCGGTTTGTCATAATCAACCGGTAAGATAAAATTTAAATCTTCAGCAATAAAACTCTTTTTATATACATCCCTTCTTTTACCAACATAGATTGCGTTATTCAGGGGATCAATCTTTATGACATAATAAGGTTCTTTATCACTTATGCCTATACCCTTACGTTGACCCAATGTATAATGGAAAATTCCTTTATGCATACCTATCTTTTTACCGTCTTTATCAAAAATCGGACCCTTTTTTCCCTGAATTATATCCCTTAAATATGTGGTATAATCCATATCCGGTAAAAAACAGACATCCTGGCTTTTTTTTCTCTGGGCTGTGGGCAATTTAAAGTCCCGGGCAAGATTTCTCACCTCTTCTTTTGTATATACACCAAGTGGAAGGACCATTTTTGATAACTGGCTCTGATTCAATCTATATAAAAAATATGATTGCTCATTTTTTTCCTTGCCCCTTTTTAATAAATAAAAATTTTCTTTTTTTTCTATCTTTGCATAATGCCCTGTTGCAACCATATCAAAATTCATATCAAGTGCCTTTTCTAAAAACAGACCAAATTTTATAAGTTTGTTGCATATTATGCAGGGATTGGGTGTCCGTCCTGATTGATATTCTTTGACAAAATTTTCTATCACCACCCTTTGATAATAGTCAGTAAAATCAAATAAATAAAATCCTATTTTTAAAATTTCACAGGCACTTCGCGCATATTCAATATCCTCATTCCCAACGCCCCTGAACAGCATCGTGGCACCAGCAACTTCATAGCCCTGTTTCTTCAATATCGCAGCAGTGGTAGATGAATCAACACCGCCGCTCAATGCTACAAGAACCTTCATTGATTATCAGAAATCTTTATTTTTTAACGAGGGGAGATATTGCCCTTAGTTCGTTTACTATCCTGGGAAAGTGTTCACACACATAATCAATATCTTCATCCGTGGTCAGTCTGCCAATCGTCATTCGGATAGAACCCCTTGCATCCTCAACAGGAATACCAATCGCCGTGAGAACATGGGATGGTTCAAGTGAACCTGAGGAACAGGCTGAACCAGTAGCAACTTCAATTCCAATCTGGTCAAGGCGCATAAGTAGTGCCTCGCCTTCTATATATTTTACCACTATATGACAGTTATTGGGCAATCTATTTTCAGGATGGCCATTAAAAATAATATCATCAAGAGAATTTGAAAGTGATTTAACCAGTTTATCCCTGAGTCTTCTTGAATGCGCAACCCTTTCAGGCATTTCTTTCATTGCAAGTTCAACCGCCTTTGCCATACCAACTATTCCTGGAACATTGTGGGTTGATGCCCTCTTACCCATTTCCTGGGCACCACCATGTAAAAGGGGTTCAATCCTTGTCCCTTTTCTTATATATAACGCACCAACTCCCTTTGGTCCATAGAATTTATGCGCCGAGATTGATAATAAATCAACACCGAGCCTATTGACATTCGTATCAATCGCACCGAATGACTGGACTGCATCGGTATGTAAATACACCTCCTTTTCCCTGCATATCTTAGCGATCTCTTCGATCGGCTCAATTGTGCCGATCTCGTTATTTGCATGCATTATTGAGACAAGGATTGTCTTATCTGTGATTGCCTTCTTTACATCATCCGGGTCAACCATTCCATATCTATCAACCGGTAAAAATGTTGTTTTAAAACCCCGGGATTGTAAAAATATAAATGGTTCAAGGACTGCATGGTGTTCAATCTTTGTAGTAATGATGTGGTTACCTTTATTTGCCAGGGCATAGGCAACACCTTTTATTGCCGTATTGTCTGATTCACTCCCACCTGAGGTGAATATAATCTCATCAGGGCTGGCACCGAGTGCATCTGCTATGACCTTCCTTGCATTTTCTATCGCCTCCCTTGCCTTCTGTCCTGATGTATGGAGGCTCGAAGGGTTGGCAAAGTCTTCAAAAAAATAAACCTTCATCGCTTCAAGGACATCGGGATGGAGGGGTGTCGTGGCTGCATAATCAAGATAGATTCTTTTATTAATCTTTTCCATATACATATTATATCGTAAATCTTAACGCTGTCAATCACTGGTTTTATTAGCAAAAATAAAATTTTTCCTGCATAATTAGTTAAATTTAATCAGAATTATGGTGCCAATGTGATTGACTTTTATTGTGGTCTGGGTATAATTAAATATGGCAAAAAGAAAAGATATAAAAAAAGGTATTTCTCTATCATCAAGGGCAGACCGCATGCCTTATTCACCGATAAGAAAGTTATCAGCATTTGCTGATGAGACAAAGAAAAAAGGCATAAAGGTCTATCACCTGAATATCGGACAACCCGATATTGAAACACCGGTTGAAATCTTTGAATCGATTGCGAACTACCGGGAAAAGGTGCTCGGTTATGGTCCTTCTGGAGGAATTCTTGAATTACGACTTGCAGTTCTTGACTATTATCGTAATCTCGGTTTTGACCTTGACCTTGATAATATCTGGATAACAATTGGTGGTAGTGAGGCAATTATATTTGCAATGATGACCGTGTGCGACCCGAATGATGAGATAATTGTATTTGAACCTTATTATACAAACTACAATGGTTTTGCGGTAATGTCTAATATAAAACTTGTGGCGATTGAAACAAAGATTGAAAATGGATTCCACCTGCCCCCGGAATCTGAAATCAAAAAGAAAATTACAAGCCGAACCAGAGCGATTCTCATAAATACACCCAACAATCCAACCGGCATAGTCTTGACTGAGGAAGAAATGTTCATACTCCAGCGCCTTTGTAAAAAATATAATTTATACATCCTCTCGGATGAAGTTTATCGTGAATTTATCTATGATGGTAAGGAACACATAAGTGCCCTATCACTTCCTGAAGTTGAAGACCGTGTGATTTTGATGGATTCCATATCAAAGAGGTTTTCTGCCTGTGGTGCGCGCGTTGGTTGTATAATAAGCCGGAATAAAAAGGTTATGGACGCACTAATAAGATTCTGTCAGGCAAGATTGTGCCCACCAACCCTGGAACAGATAGGTGCGATTGCAGCCTACAAATATATCGATAAATATATCACACCGATGATAAAAGAATATGAATATAGAAGAAATGTTTTATTTGATTGTCTGAAGGAAATTCCAGAGGTATATGGGCACAAACCAGAAGGTGCATTCTATACTGTTCTGAGCCTTCCGGTGAAGGATGCAGACCATTTTTGCCATTGGCTCCTTACTGATTTCAGTTATGAAAATAGCACTGTGATGCTGGCACCGGCAAATGGATTTTACTCAACCCTTAAAAAAGGCAGGGATCAGATAAGGATTGCCTATGTCCTTAAGGAAGAAGACATCAGAAAAGCAGTTAAAGCACTTTATATTGCATTAAAGAAATACAAGGGTTAAGACTGTAAAATAATCGGTGTGAATATTGCGGTTAGATTGCAAAAATGTGGTATATTTTTGACGAGAATAATTCCATTAGAGATAACAGATAGAATTGCTCGTCTTATCGGTGGGTTTAGTTATTTTATTCTAAAACGAAAAAGGGAATATATTTTGAACAACTTGCGTCATATAATGCCTGATGAAAAGGGGATGCATAATAATTTATGCAGAAAAACCTTTGAAAACTTTGCCCGGTGTATGGTTGATTTCTTCAGGCTCGGATTTTTGGATAAAACTGAAGTGATAAAATATGTGATTCCCAAGGGAGTTGAAAATCTTGATAAAGCATTGAAGATGAAAAAAGGCTGCATTCTTTTAACCCTTCACATTGGAAACTGGGATTACGCAGGGAGTTATCTTGCTGCCTGTAATTATCCAATGAATGCCCTTGTTGAAGAGACAGAACCTGAGATGTTTAATTTATACACAAAACACCGTGAAGCAACAGGATTAAAAACCTTCCCTTTATCACGCACAAGTGTAGCATTTCTTGATACAATAAAAAATAACCGTATCCTTGCAATCCTTGCTGACCGCGATATAGCAAAACAGGGTAAAGAATTTAAATTCTTTTCAGGAAAAAGAAGATTTCCCAAAGGTTTGGGTGAAATAATTGTTAAAAGGAAAATACCTGTAGTATTTGGCTATATGGTATTGATAAAAGGAAAAAAGAGATATCTTGGGGTTGTCGAATCTGTGAAAACATTTGATAACGAAAATGAATTTTATCAATATATGATAGGAAATTTTGAACGGATTATTAAAAAATATCCTGAACAATGGTTTGTTTTCCATCCGGAATGGGTAGAATGAAAATGACTAAGTGCCTATATTCTAAACAACCTAAAAGAAATACAAAAACTAAAATTATAGAGATTAAAATTATGGGTGATTTAATCCCTGAATATAAAACAAAATATGCCTCGGGTTGTGATTTATACGCAGATATCCAGAAACCAATAATATTAAAACCAAAAGATTTCTGTATTGTGCCCACCGGGATAAGGATTGAAATACCTCAAGGCTATGAGGCACAGGTGAGACCAAGGAGTGGCATTGCATCAAATTATGGAATCGGCATATTGAATGCACCAGGCACAATAGATGCGGATTATCGGGGCGAGATTAAAGTCATATTATTCAACCTCGGTAAGAAAAGTGTAAAAATAAAAAAAGGTGATAGAATTGCCCAGATGGTCTTCGCGCCAGTGGTAAAGGCGGTATTCAAAAAGGTAAAAAGATTGAATAAAACAAAAAGGGGAACCAAAGGTTTTGGCCATACCGGAGGCATTGAATGAAGATATTGCTCGTATCTGATATATTTTATCCCCATACCGGTGGTGTCTCTGAACATATCCTCCACCTCTGGAAGAACTTTAATGAGATGGGGCATACAGCAAAGATACTCGCTCCTTCCTATGGCAAAAATTATCCTTATGTAGATGAAAAAATTATTAGAATGGGAAGGGCGATAAAATTTCCAAAGAATCGTTCCTTTTCTGTTTTGAGTTTTGGTATTACCCTTACCTGGCAGGTGCGACGCTTCCTTGATACCGAAAAATTTGATGTTATCCATCTCCACGGTGCGATTGCCCCAACCCTTCCTTACCTTGCCTTAAAATATTCCAGCGCAAAAAATTTTGTAACTTTCCATTCTGCATATGAACAAAGTTTTGGTTATGTGTTATGGGAGCCGGTTCTGGAACAATATTTCAGAAGAATAGATGGTATGATTGCGGTTTCAACTGTAGCACGGGATTGTGTAATGCGTTATTTTCCAATTGGTGAATGTAAGATAATACCCAATGGGATTGATACTGAGAGATTCAGACCCGATATTCCACAGGTTGAGGAATTGAGAAAATATTCACCCAAGATTTTATTTGTAGGAAGGTTTGAGCCACGTAAAGGTTTGAAATATCTTTTAATGGCATTCCCGGAAATTGTCAAAGAATTTCCTGAGGCAAAACTGATTGTGGTCGGCGAAGGATTTTTAGAACATTATTACCGTCGTTATATTGAAGAACACATAAAAGAAAATGTAATATTTGTTGGATTTGTCAAACCAGAAGACCTTCCCAGGTACTATGCATCCTGCGATATCTACTGTTCGCCGGCAACAGGTGCAGAAAGTTTTGGCATCGTCTTACTTGAAGCAATGGCAAGTGGGAAACCGATTGTCGCATCTGATATTCCAGGTTATAGAACTATACTCAGCGATGGTGCCGAAGGGTTATTATTTGAACCAATGAATCCTGAAGCCCTCGCTGAAAAGATCATCTATCTATTGAAAAGGCCCGAATTGATGAAAAAATTTGGTAATGCCGGAAGAGAAAAATCAAAGAAATACGATTGGAAGATCATATCGAAACAGGTTCTTGATTTTTACAAAGAGGTGTGCAATAGGTAAAGTTAATTTCTGGAATATCTTAAAAATAAGGAATTTTTCAATATTCCTCTTTTCTCAGACCATAAGTCAATTCGGTGATAAACTTGATTATATTGCCCTCATTGCTATAATCGGTCTTTTCCCAAAAGAAAAAACTCCATTCTTACTCTCTCAACTCGCTTTGTTCATCACCCTCCCGGTATTATTATTCGGTCCGATTGCCGGTGTCCTCGTTGATAGATGGCATAAAAAGAAAGTAATGGTGATTTGTGATACCCTCCGAATGCTCTGTGCCTTTTCAATTCCATTTGTATTTATATATACCAAAAACATATATCCTGTTTTTACTATTGTATTCTTTATGTTTTTACTCACTCTATTTTTTAATACCGCACGGAGCGCAATAATTCCAAACCTTGTTTCAAAAAAGAGATTGCTAAATGCGAATTCCATTTTAAATCTTGTGGGAAGGGGTGCTACATTCCTCGGAATGGCAACCGGGGGTCTCATCATTGACTGGCCAATCTGGAAAAATATTTTTGGAATTGCGGGGTGGATTGTGGCGTTTATCATTGATGGTATTTCCTTTGGCATTTCAGCACTTATGATTTACATTATGAAGGTAAACTTAAAAGAAAGGATAAAAGAAGAATCGCATCTCAAACCAGAAGGCTTATTTTTGATGATAAAAAATGGCCTGGTAAAAATTTTAACAGAAATGCTACAGGCACTTAAACATATCTTTAAAGAAAAAAATCTTGGTTTTGCAATGGCAACAATCTTTTTAATGATAATTGCCGGCAGTGTGGTCTATGTCCTGGCTGTTCCAACAATCCAGCAGGATATGGAATGGGGGACAAGGGGTGTTGGTGTTCTTGCAGCCGTCGGTGCAATTGGCTTGCTGCTGGGTGCATACATTGCAGGCACTCTTGGGCATTACATTGATCTAAAACTTTTTATCATTTATTGTTTTATCCTCATCAGTGTGGGAATGTCTGCATTTCCCTTCATAAATCAATTTTATCAATTCATTATGATTGCCCTGATTGTTGGGGTTGCTGCATCTCCTGTATTTATTGGTCAGGATACCTTAATCCACCACTATGCAGATGAAGAAATCAGGGGCAGGATATTCTCATTCCGGGACTGGCTTCTCAACCTTACATTTGTAATGGGTGCGCTCCTTGTTGGTTCATTATCCACCTTCATTGCCAAAAAGTATCTTTTTATTATTTTTGGTGCAATTGTGCTCATTCTATCCCTTGGTGGTTTTATTTTACTTGCACGAGTAAAAGATGTTAAAAGCACTTCAGTTCCACAGGATAACTAAAAAATTTCAATTCTGTGGAACCTGGGATTACCCTGAACAACTTGACCTTTTTATTAAAACGATTTACGACAATGGATATGAAATAATTCTACCCGGTGAAAAAAAAGATGGTATAGTGATTACATTTGATGATGGTGAAGAGAATATCTATGAATATGCATTTCCAGTTTTAAAAAAATATCGTTGCCCGGCAATTATATTTCTCATCGTTGATTACATAGGTAAAAAAAATTACTGGGATCTATCAATTACCGGCAGAAATCGCCATCTTAATTGGAGGCAAATCCTTGAAATGAATAAATATGGAATCATCTTCGGCTCCCACACAATGTCTCACAGAAATCTTACCCGATTAAATACTCAAGAATTAGAATATGAATTGTTTGAATCAAAGAGAATACTGGAGAGACATCTGGACACGATCGATACAATCTCATACCCGTTTAATCGTGTGAACTCTTATGTCTTAAAAAAAGTGGCTGAGGCTGGATACAGATATGGTTTTGGAGGCAATGGTGAGAGTAATCTCACCATAAAAAAAGAAGCAATATATATAACTGATAATCCTTTTACCTTGAAAATAAAAATTTCTGAAAGACCTTTATTCCTTTATTTTTATGAAAGATTACAACAAAAGATAATAAACTATTTTACAATTGCAACTATGTTGAATAAAAAGGGGGTTTTATGATGAAAAAAATATTCCTTGCCAGTTTAATATGTCTCGTGCTTATATTCGCACAGACAACAGATGAATTGATTGATCAGGCAATCCAGCTTTACGAAACAAGGCATCTGAATAAAGATAATCTTAAAAATAGTTATGAGCTCCTATCTGGTATTGTTTTAAAGGAACCAAAAAATCTGCGTGCCCTTTGTGAATTTTCTAAGGTCTGTTACCTTATGGGCGATGCCCAGACTAAAAAAGATGATAAATTAAAATTCTACAACCAAGGTGTAGAATATGGAAAAAAGGCGATAGGTATAGATAAAAATTCGGTCTGGGCACATTTCTGGTATATGGTAAATCTGGGCAGAAGTGGTCAGACAAAGGGTGTTTTAAATTCTATGGGACTTGTCCCGGATATAAAAAAAGAGATTGATTTAATTTTAAAACTTGACCCGAAGCATACCGGTGCTATGGATGCA
>Ga0197142_1002027_pt1 | contig 18048 bp, 22 predicted proteins | sample GBS60_MetaG_FD_148614 | JGI IMG/M metagenome (GOLD analysis project Ga0197142, IMG submission 148614) | Sediment microbial communities from Great Boiling Springs, Gerlach, Nevada, United States - GBS 60_MetaG | ecosystem: Environmental > Aquatic > Thermal springs > Hot (42-90C) > Sediment...
GAGAAAAGGAGGCATGTCACTCCAGTAATCGGGGAGGAGAAGTCGCTTCAGATTTGGATGCCCCTCGAAGACCACCCCAAACATTTCAAAAACCTCTCTCTCATGATATTCACAACTCGGCCAAACCTCCACAAGTGATTTCATCCTAGGATAAGCCCTCTCAACCTTACATGATATCGCAAGATCCTGATTCCAGTTTTCAGAGCGCGTGTATGTGCCGAGATGATATATCACCTCAATTCTATCCTCCTTCTTAGTGGCACGGCTGAGGTCCACAGCTGTGACGGCCTTGACGTGATCCCATTCCATCTTATCCCTCAGATATCCGGCCACGGCCGCAATCTCATCTTTCCCAACCTCTATCTTCACAATCTTCTTATCGATAGTTTTCGATTTTATAGCCGCGCCAAACCTTGAGGCTAAATCATCGGCCAAACTTTCAAGTGTTGTACTCATTCCTAAATCGCCCTCCCATAAAGTATCTTCTCCCTCAGGAGCAATATGCCTTCAAAGAAGGTCTCAGGCCTAGGTGGACATCCTGGAACATAGACATCCACCGGGAGTATGTCATCGATGCCCTGAATAACGTTGTAGGAGTCCTTAGCATAGAGGCCCCCGCTGATGGCACACGCACCCATCGCAATAACCCACTTAGGGTCCGGCATCTGATCATATATGAGCCTGAGACGCTGAGCCATCTTCGAAGTCACAGTCCCCTCCACCACAACAACATCTGATTGTCTAAGACTTCCGGTTGCCGGTAGCCACCCGAATCTCTCAGGATCATATCGTGATGAGTGTGTTGCTGCAAATTCAACCGAACAACATGCGGTTGTTACATGCACCGGGAAGAGTGACGCCATTCTACCCCAGTTGACTAGGTATCTTATCAGTCTAAAGTTTCTGAACCTATATGTTATGAGTTGAAGCTCTCCGTTTTTCAGCCGTTTATCCACTTTGCCAACCGATCCCTGCCTGAGAACATCATCCCTTTCCTGAGGTGTAGCCTCCCTCTCCTCAACCATCTCGACGATTTTTTTAGAGGTTGTAAGATGGAGCCCGAAGAGACCTGTTTTAGCTCTTATTGGAAGGACTGGGCCAGCAGATTGTAGCATCAGCTTTTCCGGTGTGTTGCCTATTTTTTAGGATTGCCGCACTACCCAAACGAAACCCTAGGCGTGGAAGTTAGACGGTATAGGGCAGCGATGGCCAGGCCAGCTATGAACCCTCCAACATGGGCTGTATAAGCTATCGTGCTAAAGGGTGTTGTGAGAAGGAATAATGTCTGAATAAGAGCGTATCCAAGTATTACGAGATAGGCTGGAGCAACGACCGGCACAAGCCAGAGGAGTGCGTAAAGCCTCCTCCTTGGGAAGGAGACGGCATAACCTGCCATAACACCGAAGATGGCGCCCGACGCCCCTATGGCCGGCGATATGCATATGGAGGGTATCGGTCTTACAGTTGGTGAGCATTCTATAGATAGGAAGATTACGAAGTATAGGACGTGGAAGATGGCTGCCACTATCCCACTTATCAGGTAGAGTAGGGTGTATCTTAGACTTCCATGATATTCCTCCAGATCCCGTCCAAAGATGAAGAGTGCGTACATGTTAAGGAGTATGTGGAATATGTCAACATGGATGAACATGTGGGTTATTAGGGATGGGTAGTTGAGATTGTTTAGAAGTAGTAGGGGGACGACGCCATAGTTGAGGAGGAAAAAATTAAGTGATCTAATGTCTGTTAATGTGATGTTGATGGCCAGCCAGATTATGAGGTTGAGGCCAATTATGATGTAGGTGATGTAAATCCTCGGCACCATTATCGAATCTTTCCCACAGTTGCTCTTAACTATTTTAGAGTAGTGGCAGGCTCCCTGTCACTTTATCGATTATTTCCTCAGGGGCTGGACCAATACCCACGGCGGTTATAGTTCCAGGTGGGAGTTCTGTGAGTCCCGCATCCATTATTACAGCGTATGATAGGCCATGGTATGTGCATAGTCGAGTCAGCTGTTCAATTTGCTCAAGTCCTCCGACTTTTAAAACCACCTTCTTCTGACCTGTCTCAAGCCAGCCCTCAACCCAATCTCTGTGCCTTTTTCTTACCTCCTCCATCGCTGAGACCGAGGCGTGGGCTACCTGGGCGGCCAGCTTCCCCGCACTCATCCTCAGGTCTGACCTCACCACGATCGCCTGCTTGAATCTCAAGTAAAATCTATCAACAGGCTGTATCCCTTTAAATTAAGTATGTTGGAGACACCGATAATAGCTTTGATAACTGATTATGGGACGGTGGATAGCTATGTCTCTGAGGTCAAGGCGGTAATACTCCGTTACAGGCGGGATGTCCAGCTTGTAGACATAACCCATGAGGTTGAAGCGTTCAACGAGATGGAGGCCGCCTTCGTGCTACGATGTGCGTCCAAGACCTTCCCACCAGGCACTATTTTCCTAGCTGTCGTAGATCCAGGTGTCGGATCGGGAAGGCAGGCCATCATGGTGGATACATTATCGGAGAAAAAATTTATAGGCCCTGACAACGGTCTTATGTATCCGGCGGCAGAAGCGGAAACTATCGAAAAAGTCTACAGGATAGATTATGGGATGCTCGGAGCCTCAACCTCAGGCACATTCCACGGCCGTGATGTCTTCGCAGTCTTGGTGGGCTTGATAATCTCTGGACGTGATTTGAAAGGTGTGCTCGTCCCAACTAGTGAATATCGGCGGCTGAGGCTACCCGAGCCTGTGTGGGGTGAGGGGGAGATAAGATCTTCCATTCTCCATATTGATAGATTTGGAAATGCTGTCACCAATATCGGCCCTAAATATCTACCCCCAGACATTTCCAGTTTTGAGATAGTTTTTCAAGACGGTAGAAGATTGTCTGATGTGCCTTTGAAAGAAAGTTATGCGGGCGTGGATCCTGGAAAACCGCTCCTTGTCTTTGGCGGCACAGGTTTTCTCGAGTTGTCGGTCAATCGTGGAAACGCTTCTAAATTCTATAATCTGAAGGCCGGGGATAGGATAGTACTCAAGTATTAGGACCTTTCTCGGCGGTTATTGTGGATAGTCTCTTCTCACACTGGATTGAGTCCAGGTATTTTACTGCCTCTGGATGGAGCAGCTGACGCCAGCCTCCACCGGCCGCCATCATTTTCCTAATTTCGGTGGCTACGTATATCTTCCTGTTGTAATATGGGACAGGCTCCACCTTATACCCCTCCTCCTCGAATAAGATCCTAACCAGATTGTTGTTGCTGTAAACTGTGTTGAAGGGTGGGCAGAATGAGACTACCCTTGAGACCCAGAGTCGGTGCTCACCGATATCGGGTATGGGTATGAGAAAACATCTATCTAGTTGCATTCCTGAGGCCGTCAGTGTTCTGTAGATCATCTCAATCCTCTCGCCTGCTGTGAAGGGGTTCTCCAGGGTGTGGCTGTATTGTGCGCTGCCAATAGCTATTATGATGGAGGATTCTTTGTCCAGTATGGTTTTGACTGCTTCGAGATGGCCTAGGTGGAATGGTTGGAACCTGCCTATGAAAAGGCCCCTGCCCATGTCCGCTAACCCATTATCACCTCTTAAAAACGCTTGAACCCCAGGCCTCTGCATATTATGAGCCCCCGTCCATCACGCTCTCCCACCACGTCAATCTCAACCCCTAGGAGATGTCGGCAGACCTCCACGCTTGTTAGAGTGTGACTTGTCAGCGATGAGACATGATACTCTGTAGGCCCTTCAGCCAAGGCCGCCCAAATCACCAGCATATCGCCGAGATGTCTGTCAACCGGTGTCCCAGTCTTCAGCTCGTCTAAGAGAGATGTCACCGCTTCCTTCGCAACGGTTTCAGCTGGGATCCCAACCTTTCCAAGCCTGTCAACACCTATGGCGTAGCCGTCTCCAACTGCGTAGAGAATGAGTCCTGCGCCAGGGTCTGGGGAGCATTTCGCATCGTCGGGTGTGAGAGCCTCCCTTTGAATGCTGGTCTCATATCCGTTCTCTGCCAGCAGTCTCTCGGCCGTCATGGCCATTCTCTCTGAAACATGTTTCGGAAGCCTGCAAGTATAACTGAGACCATCCACCCTTCTTATGTTTGGGGGGTTAACCATATGAAGAGGCTTCAACGCCTGTATGGGATTTACAATACCTTTAACTTGGCCTCCGCCCCTTGGATAGAAGCCACGTCTGACCAGCTCAACATCCCACTTAAGACCCATAGCCCCCAGCACAGGCCTAAGGACATGGTGTAAATATTCTACAGGCGGGGCCATCGGGTTGTTGGTTCCTCCCCGGATCTCGAAGGATGATGGTTTGTCGGCAAAAGCCAGCACAGGGAGGAGGCTTTGTAGAACTAGGGTTGTGCTCCCCGCTGTTCCCGTATCAAGGTTAAAGACACCGCCCCTGATCGGCCCAGGCCTAAAGAATATCTCGGTTGACCCTGTTGACAGCCCTTCAACCCTTGCCCCGCACGCTTCTGCCACTGATTTTACAGCGGCTATATGCTGAGCCCTGAGGCCTGGGTTGCTTCTCTTTTTTCTTATGTTGGTTATGTGGAGAGGCTTGGATATTATGGCTGAAAGGGCTACAGCCACCCTTAATACCTGGCCTCCACCCTCTCCTATGGATCCGTCAAGCTCCAACATATCCGCCTGCAGAGCTAAGGCTGGAAGGTCTTTAATCTTTGGAGACAAGGGTTAAGTAATGGTCTTAAGAGTCATGGGGGGGAGGAACGTGGCATGTCAAATCAGCTACTCTACCCAGGGGCTACAGTTGTAGGGATAACCGGCAGGGACTGCGTAGCCCTAGCCTCCGAGAAGAGGTTTGCATATGGATACTTCGTCATGTCTAAGCAGGCTAGGAAGGTCTTCAAGATCACGGACAAGATTGGCGCAGCATGTGCAGGTATCATCGCCGAGATGCAAAACATGATTAGGGAGACCACCGCAGTCGTCAACATATATATGTTGGAGAATAGAATGGAGCCGAACGTAAGAACAGTGGCTAAACTCCTCTCTTGGCAGCTCTTCGGTAGCCGATACTTCCCCCATCTCATGGAGACGGTTGTGGGTGGAATAGACAGCTCTGGACCCCACGTGATAGTTTTGGATCCGCTGGGATCTATGATAGAGGATGATTATGCTGTAGTGGGGACGGGGGCCGAGATTGCTGTTGGTGTTATTGAGAGCGCCTATGAAAAGAATATGGGGCCGAAGGAGATTTATGATCTTGCGATCAAGGCTGTCAGATCCTCTATCTCGAGGGACGCGGGTAGCGGGAACGGTATAGACATACTCCTCTACACAAGTGAGGGTCTCAAAGCTGATGATACGGTGAACTTGTAAAACACACCTTTCACCAGGTTTTTAGTGGTTGATCCAAAATTGGACCAACCCTTAAATGATAGGTATGGTTATGAAATTCAATAGTGTTGCAGCCCCTATCCCAAAAGGAGCGCCTGCTGATTTTCTTAGCCGAGAGAGGAGGATTTACCAGCAGCATTAAAATGACTACTCCAATATTATCCAAACATCTCGGCACATCACAACAATCAGCCTCCAGACTACTGATAACCTTGGAAAAGGAAGGCCTTCTCGAAAGAAGAATCGTCGGAAGGACCACATATGTGAAGATAACACAGTCTGGGATAGCAAGGATGAGGGATCTTTACATCTCACTCAAGGCGATCTTCGAGAGGCCGGTTAGCGTAATATTGGAGGGAAGGGTTTTCACAGGTCTTGGGGAGGGAGCTTACTACATGTCGATACCTGGATATGTGAAGCAGATGGAGGAGAAGCTGGGTTTCACACCCTTTCCAGGCACGCTGAATGTGAGCTTACTCTCGAGGGATTCAATTGAGAATAAGCTCCTGATCCAGAAGCTCGCCCCGATAGAGATACATGGGTTTAGGGATGAAAGGAGGTCCTACGGCAGTGTGAGGGCTATCGAGGCGGTGGTGAACGATAGTGTGAAAGGCGCCCTAATTTTCGTTGAGAGATCACAGTATGACAACTCTGTGATAGAGATCATTTCCGACGTAAATTTAAGGGAGAAGCTCGGGATCAAGGACGGCTCTCTCGTTAAGGTCTCGATAGAACTTCCACCCCAGAGCTTTTACGATAATTTACGGCCGAAAACCGTTATTCCTTCACAATATTCTTGATGTGACGTATCACCATGCTACTGCTGTCTAACCTTCCCACATTAAACTTGGGAAGCACGATAACCTCTACTTTGATCCTCCTCTTTCTACAATATTCCTCGAACTTTCTCCTAATCGAATCCTGATCATATCCAAAGGCCACTATATCCGGTTTCAGGCGCTTCAGTATTTTGCCGAAAGAGAAAGGGTCAAAGCCAATAACTACGTCATCGACTGGCTTGAGATAAAGAAGCATCTCTCTCCTCTGGGATGCTTTAAAGACTGGGGCCCTTCCCTTCCTCTTTCTAACAGTCTTATCTGTGGCGACAACCACGATAAGCTTCCCGTCTTTCCCCGCAGCCCTCTTAGCAGCTTCCAGCATCCTCATATGACCTAGGTGGAGTATGTCGAAAACCCCTGTTGTTATGACGGTTTTGCCTACCATTGGAAATTCACCAGCCCTCTCAGCCTGAGGGCGTCGAGAAGGCCCTCGGCATAGCCTATTGCGAGTAGTGAGTTGGCTACATCCCGTTGATTCAGAAAGTTCAGACTGTCATCAACATATGAGCGGACAATCTCCCGATAATCCTCCTCAATCTCCCCGGCCTTCATGCTGTCGATTATCTTCCTGCACTTTTGGGCGTATTTTTCAACCCTTTCCCTCACCGTGTTGGGCGGGATGTATGCTTCAACATAGGACGGCTCTAACGAGTATGTTTTGATAGATTCTCTCTCTGTGAAGTGGAGCTCGCCCGGTATGATGAGGGTGTGGGGTGGAGGTGGAAGCTTATGCTCCAAGATCTCCACAAGTCTTCCGGCGACTATTTTCAGGTCGTCCCATCCAAGCCTAGCCAGAGATATCACAAGCAGATCCTTGGATATCACCCCAGCCTTGAAGTATTCTTCAGCCTCCATCAAGGCTGTGAGGGCTTCTGAAGAGGTTAGTCCGCCGGACCTTGTGTCGAGTAGGACAAGTGTATGAAGTCCCAGGCTCATGTTTTCCTTGATTGCGTTGTATGGTTGGGTCAGTTGGGTGATGTCTTCGGTTTTGGGTATTGTTATTGTCCGGCCGAACTTGTATAGATGGAGGCCTGATTCGCTAATAGCCGCTGAGATTATTGAGATGCCGTGGATGGTCCTGCATTTGACCCCTTTTTGTAGGGCCTCATGCCTAATGGTCTGGTGGGTTGTGGCTATGAAAGGATCTCCTGGAACTATGATAGCCACATTTTTCTCCCGAGCAATTTCAACAATTTTAGAAGCTCCATTCTCCAGCATATCCCTGTCTGCGATCCTCACCTCACGGCCAGTTTTTTGAAGGCTTGAGATAAGCCCAGACTCGAGATATCCCGTGTAATGGTCGATGAATATGATCTCGGATCTTGCAATAGCTTCCATGGCCTCTTCGGTTAGTTGTTTTTCAGAGCCGAGTCCAGATCCTATGAAGAATAGCCCCATACCCGGTTGGCCCGTAGTGATGGGAGCTTATTAGGTCCTACTTTATGAAGTGCATGGGATTTGAAGGGTGTAGTCTTCGCAGCTGGATATGGTAGGAGGCTCCATCCACTCACTGTTAAGAGGCCCAAGCATCTCCTCCCCATCGCGGGAAAACCCCTCCTTCTGAGGGTTTTAGAGGCTTTAAAAAACGTAGGTGTTGCCGAGATAGGAGTGACAGTCGGCTATATGGCCGACAAGATAATCGAGGTAATCAAGCCCGTGGGAGTGACTCCCATCAGGCAGAGTTTGATAGCTGGCACTGGTCAGGCTCTTAAGGAATGCAGGCCTTTTCTAGAGGGTGAGGATAGGTTTTTCGTTGTCTACGGTGATATCACTGTCACATCCTCCAAGTTAGCGGCCTTGATTGAGTTTACGGATAATGGTGGGTATGACGGCTCGCTTCTAGCTGTTCATGGGGCTGGTGATGGGAGGTATGGTGTGGTCCAAGTGAAGGATTCCCTTTTCCAGTATGTTGCAGAAAAATCTTTGGAGGGTGGGCTGGTTAATGCAGGTATCTATATCCTACCCAACCAAGTGCTTGAGATTGTGGATAATCTTCCCAAATCTCCCCGTGGAGAGTATGAGCTGACCGATGGCTTGAATATGCTGGCACGGGCTGGGGTGAAGATTGGTGTTTTGGCGGATCCGGGTGACTGGTGGTATGATGTTGGCCGCCCATTAGATTATCTCCATGCCAATCAACATTACATAAGTCAGGAGCTTGGCGATGATCTATTGGTAGGCTCGGACGTGAGTTTTGGAAATGGAGTCTCTGTCAAAGGTCCCGTAATGCTTTCCGACAGGGTTAAAATCGGTGAGGGGAGTGTTTTGGTCGGCCCCATTATAGTGGGAGCTGAATCGGAAATAGCTCCACATTCCTACATAGCAAACTCAGTACTCATGGAAAGGGTTAGGATAGCTGATAGATGCAGTCTATCCAACTCGGTTATATCTGATGAAACCGAGATCCTCTCTGAGGTATTGGTTGAAAACGGCTGTATTCCAGGCCTAGTCACCTCTTCAGGCTCGAGAATCGAATCTAGGATAACCGTTGCAACGACCACAATCATTTAAGGAATCCTAAAACAGATCTCGCAACCATCTTAGCTAAGCGGATCGGCTCAGGGTATCTGCCGTGCATGATGAACTTGTCGAGAATGCTTCTACAATCGCTTTCCCCCAATCCTAGGAATCTTACGTAAACTTTAAACCCGGTTTTAAGCTGGATCGGCACCCTATCACCGTTGGACATGTATATGCTGTTCCTGAGGGCCCAGTCTTCTGGGAATCTCCTTTTCAAAACCGTGGTCAGACCCTCAGACTCTCTATAGGTTAGGCAGATTAATGGGGTTGAAGTCTCATCGTGGACCCTCGGAAGGTCCACTATGTTAAACCAGCTTATTATGCAGCCGCTCAACAGTATTACATTGACATCATCCCTCTCAAGATTTCTCCACATCTGCATTATCCCATCTGTCGCATCCATCCCTCCAACAGTACATGCTCCCAGCACAAGACCGTCCACCACACCGTCGCTTCTCTGGACGATCCCAGCCAGGACAGCTCTCCCGCCAACCTCACGCCGGAAGCTCTCGGCGATACCTAAGGCTCTAATTCCCTTCTTACCTACCCGGACGATCATAGGCGCCATCTAGACGCCACCACTAAGCTTACTAACCACCTCAACCCAGGCACGGGCAACATTCTCGGGATTATACCCGCCACCACCCATGGCTAAAACCCTTCCCCCACACTTTCTCCTCGCAATCTCCAGAAGCCTCTCAGCTGCATAACCATGGGCCATAGGGCTATACTGTAGGTTTGTGAGGGGGTCTCCATCCAATCCATCAGCCCCGCATTGTAAGAGGAGAAACTGGAAGTCATGCTTTTCGAGGAAACTCTCCACCTCTTTAAAGGCTGAGATAAACTCGCTATCCCCTGAGAAGGGCAGTAGTGGTATGTTCAGCTTCAATCCTTTGGCCTTACCTGATCCTGTTTCATCCCTGAACCCCGTGCCAGGATATAGGGTCCTCCCATCCTGATGGACATCGGCGAAGATCACACGCTCATCCGAGTAAAAGTCATAGCATACACCATCCCCATGATGGGCGTCTATGTCAACATAGGCTACGCTGGAGAGGCCTTTCTTTTGGAGAAGATATTCGATGGCAATCCCGGCGTCGTTGAAGATACAGAATCCGCCTGCTGAATCCTTCCTAGCATGGTGAAGCCCTCCCATTGGGTTGAATCCCCGCTCAGTCTCACCCTCCATTATCAAGTCTATGAGTTTGATCGTCGTCCCTACAACATAACTGGCCGCCTCATAACATCCAGGGAAGGCGGGTGTATCGCCGTAGTCTAAATATCCGGAGCCAGTCTGGGACATTTTCTCGACAAAGTTTACATAGAGGGGGGTGTGGAAGAGTTCTATGATTTCCCTGGAAGCTAGGCTTGGTTTGACAAACCGTACTCTAAGGTTCTTCTCATCAAGTAGCTGGAAAAACCTCTCAAGCCTCACTCTGCTTAGAGGATGTGGTGCCGGAAAGCTGTAGAGAAATAACTCCTCACCCCTAGCTATGGTCAGCATCTCACCTATATTGATGATGGGCAGCCATTTATAGCTCCACGCTCACCTTTCTATTTAGATGCAGGGCCCATCCCGACAGCATGTAATAGCGTTTGTAGACTTGGACTACTTCTTCGCCCAGGTGGAGGAGCTGGAGAGGCCGGAGCTGGCCGATAAGCCTCTAGTGGTCTGCGTATACTCAGGTAGAACACCCACAAGTGGTGTCGTGAGCTCGGCCAACTACCTTGCAAGGTCCTACGGGGTGAAGGCCGGTATTCCAATAATCAGAGCCATGAAGCTACTTCCCGAGTCAGCGGTCTTCCTACCGGCGAGGATGCAACTCTACCAGGAGGTATCGGGTAGAGTCATGGCTATTCTCGGGGAGTACGCCGACAGTATCAGGATTGAGAGTATAGATGAGGCTTCCCTAGATATTACTGGACGGGTTGAGGGTGATTTCAGCCGAGCCCATCATTTGGTTAGGAGTATGAAGGAGAGGCTGAGGGGTTCGCTTGGTCTCAAATGCAGTGTGGGGGTGGCCCCCAATCGGGTTGTGGCCAAGTTAGCTGCAGACACGTCCAAGCCTGACGGTCTGAAGATAGTGCGACCTGAAGAGGTGGATACTTTTCTCGCACCCTTGGAGGTTGGGAAGCTGCCGGGTGTGGGTGTGAAGCTTGGCAAGATGCTGGCTGAGACAGGTGTCAAGACTATCGGCGATTTGGCCAACCTACCCATCGAGACCCTGATCGGGATAGCGGGCAGCAAACGTGCAATTTACCTAAAGCTGGCTGCTCAGGGCCGTTTCGAGGAGAGGATTAGTGGGAGGGTTGAGAGGAGGCAGTATAGCAGGATATTAACGTTGAAACGTGATACGAGTGATGTAGATGAGGTTATGGCCGAGTTGGAGCCGGTGATAGGCGAGCTGTGGGAGAGGCTCCTGAAATCCGGTCTAAGGGCGAGGGTCCTAGGACTTCATATAATCACTTCCCAGCTCAAGACCATCACAAGGCAGAAGGCCATACACCCATCACTTGAGGATGTGAAGAAGAATGTTAGGGAACTTCTGACGGAACTGATAGCGGCTGAACCTGATATCGTTATCAGACGGGCTGGAGTGAGGTTTTCCAGCTTCTTAAAAATGAGTGGTCAGAGCAGCTTAACATCTTTCACAGCTAACAACCATTAAAAGCAGGCTTTAGGCACGGAGAGACTATGATAGATCTTCTACGTAAAACTTTCCCACGTTTTCTACGCTTCAGCCTGGTGGGTCTCTCGGGTGTAGTTATCAACCAGGCAGGTCTCTACCTTCTAACAGAGTATGTACTGAGCACGAGGCTGTATCTGGCGGCCGCCGTCCTGAGCACAGAGCTCGCACTTTTAAACAATTTTGTATGGAATGAGCTGTGGGCCTTTAGGGATAAGCAATACACGGGCACCATGGCTGGAAGGTTGTTAAGATTCCATGGTTCAAGGATACTGGGAATTCTCACAGGCTTAGCGATACTCTATCTCCTCACCGACATAGCTGGAATATACTATCTCATCTCGAACCTTGCCTCAATAGCCGTAGCAACTTTAATCAACTACTTAACCAGTGAATACTGGGTGTGGAAATAAGCCTCTTATCTATACCCTTATAAGAAGTTATACCGCTGATCACTGAGGATTGAGAACCATCAAAGTGGCAACAGCGGCCACCCTCACAGCACTAGGGATGGTAATATCACCCCTCTCATTTGAATGGCTCGGAACCAGGGCCTTCCCAGGACAACATCTCATAAACGTGATAGCCGCCATATTCTTGGGCCCACAATGGGCCGCCGTTATAGCATTCTTCATAGGAAGCCTCAGGATAGCGATGGGGACGGGGACAATATTCGCATACCCTGGCGGAATACCCGGGGGCGTGATTGTGGGAATCATCTATCTTCTAACGGTTAGATTTGGATCCCCTTACAGACGCTATCTCGCAGCCTTCGCAGAGCCTTTCGGAACACTGTTTATTGGAGGCACCATATCCCTGCTGGTTGTAGCTCCCTTTATCGGCCCTGGTGTCGGGCCGTCGGGCGCTATGTTGAGGAGCTTGGAAACGCTGGGGGCTTTTGGCGCCCTATTGGCACTGTGGGGCGGATGGCTTGTCAGCTCTATGATAGGCTCGATAATAGGCTACATCCTGATGATTACGGCCGATAAGTATGGTATCTTGGCTAAGCTGGGTCATGGAAGGGCTTAACGATGATCTTATCCATGGATGACTTGCTGGGTAGGAGAGTCCTTATATATGGCGAGGTCGGGGTGGGTAAAACTAGGCTGTTGGCAGAGCTCGTCACAGCGGTGGTCCATGCTGGATATGGTGGAGAGATTACAATTATAGATATGGCGCCCCATAAGATTATGGGTGCGGGAGGAACGTTGACAGAGTATATAAGCGTTGTGGGGCTTAGGTATTTTAGCCCTGAATATGTTTATGCACCCCGTCTACAAGCCTGCAACGCCGACGATGTTAGACGATATGTTGAGTTGAATGTGAGGAAATTAGAAGAACTCCTAAAGGCCTATAATAGTATTCCCTCTAGGATACTTGTGATCAACGACCTTTCAATATATCTTCAGGGCCGAAGTGCTGAAGAACTTTTTTACTTCATCGAGAAGGCTTGGACCTTCCTCGGCACCAGTTATTATGGTAGCAGGCTTGATGAAGACTATGGGAGTGGCGTGTCAAAGTGGGAGAGGATGCAGGTTGAGAAGCTCATACAGTGGGTTGACAGGGCTGTTATGCTGGCGTAGGTGAAGAGTTTTGCCGATTGCGGTTTTCGAAGACGAATATTATGTATACTTTAACCCTCTCACCCTCACAAGGCCGGCCTACATGCTTCTATGCGGGCCTAAGACAATTCTCGAAAATATAATCACCCACTTCCAACCTGTAGAGAATGTTTATCTTTTCACCCGCCCATACCTAGCTGAGATACTCTCGGAGAAACTGCCCAATTACAGGGTCAACAGTTTTCAACCGTTGGATGGCGAGGTAATTCTTCTAAACGGGTTGTTGCTGCCTGATCGACAGCTCTTGGGTGAGATCTCCGCCCTCATGAGGGGAGAGTGCCTTGTGAGGGATGGAAGGGTTTTGGCAGCACGGCTAAAATCAGATATCTTCTCCAATCTTGGCATGTTGGACAGCCAAAATATCCTCAGAATTTGCAACCGGACCTCCGCCACCTCGGCCGGTAGACTCCTAAAGTATCCCTGGGAGCTCATAGAGGTAGGCCCGGGTCTTATCGGTGATATGGGAGAGGCCGGGGTTTTTGGTGAGGTGGATCCGATGGTGAGGGTATACGGTGACAGAGGCATGCTTTACGTGGGTAAGGATGCAGTGGTCGAATATGGCTGCATCCTCGACACAAGGCCAGGTCCCATACATATAGGAGGCGGCACGTTAGTAAAGGCCTTCACCAGGATTGAGGGGCCGGCTTGGATTGGAAGAAATTGTATAGTTGAATCTTGTGTGCTTAAGGGCGGTGTTATTTTGGGTGACTTCTGTAGGGTGGGAGGGGAGATAGAGTCCTCCATAATCCAGGGCTACACCAATAAGAGGCATCTGGGATATTTAGGACATAGCTATCTCGGCGAATGGGTGAACATTGGCGCTGGGACAAATGTCTCAAATCTCAAGAACACATACGGCACCCACAGGATAAGTCTGGGAAGCGGCAAAGTAGACACCGGTAGAATCTTCCTAGGATGTTTCCTAGGCGATCATGTAAAAACAGGGATCGGCACCCTCATAATGGGAGCCAGAAGGGTTGGAGTCTCATCCCACATATACGGCGAGGTCGTAGAAGATGTGCCATCATACACCGCATACTCCAGGGCTGGGAAGGTGGAGATAGATCTGGACTCGGCCATTAGAAATGCTGGGAGGATGATGGGCCGGAGGGGTGTGGAGTTGACGCCGGCCTATGAGCGTATGATGCGAACCCTATATGAGTTGACCATGGGTGAGAGGACGGAGGCGAGTGTCTCAAAAGGGGTATACAGGCTTTAATCATGGTTTTAAACAGGTGAATAGTAGGTATCATAAAGATGAAGGCTAGGAGGGTTTTAACCGTAGCCGGCTCGGATTCAGGTGGAGGGGCCGGGATACAGGCTGACTTGAAAACCTTTGCAGCCCACGGCGTCCACGGGATGAGTGCTATCACCTGTGTCACAGCCCAGAACACTGAAGGTGTGACAGCAATCCATGTCCTGCCCTCCGAGATAGTGAGGGAGCAGATCCGTGTTATCGCCGAGGATATAGGGGTTGACGCTGTGAAGACGGGCATGCTCTACAGCAGTGAGATCATAGAGGCGGTGGCCTATGAGCTGAGGAGACTCGCTGTCCCAGTAGTTGTAGACCCTGTCGCAGTGGCGAAGAGCGGGGCCCGACTCCTCTCAGAGAGCGCTTTCAGAACCCTCGTAGAAAGGCTTATCCCCATAACAACCGTCCTAACACCCAACTCCTATGAGGCAGGGCTTCTCACAGGGATTGAGATTGTTGATATTGAGAGTCAGGAGAAGGCTGCCAAGATGCTCGTTGGTATGGGAGCCCGCTCGGCCGTCGTCAAGGGAGGGCATATAGGTGGTGAGAATGTGGTTGACGTCCTATACTATGCTGGTAGGTTCACCCATCTCAGATCCGATAGAGTTCCAACATCAGACACCCATGGGACTGGATGTGTATTCGCCTCAGCGATCGCCGCCAGACTGGCTCAGGGATATGAGGTGGATGAGGCTGTTTCAGCCGCCAAAGACTTTGTAACAGAGTCCATCAAAAGAGCTTTAAGGCTCGGTAGGGGGCATGGGCCCGTCAACCCAACAGGAGGTCTCTTTGATAACGGTGAGAGATTTAGGACGCTGGAGAAGATGAGGAAGGCTCTCGACATGCTCACATCATCCCAGCATATAGCTGAGCTTATACCAGAGAGCCGTAGCAATCTCGTAATGTCGATTGATGGGGGTGAGAGCCTTGATGATGTTGTCGGAATCCCGGGCCGAATATCTAGGGTCGGGGATAAGGTAAAGCTGGTCTCAGAGCCGTGGTTTAACGCATCCAACCATGTTGCGAGGGCCGTTTTAGCGATTATGAGGCACAACCCCCGCATAAGGAGCGCCATCAACATCAGATACGGCCCTGATGTCCTGGATGCGGCCCAGGCCCTCGGGCTTACAATATCCATGTATGACAGGTCTCAGGAGCCGGAGCAGGTGAAGAAAAAGGAGGGGATGACGATCCAGTGGGGTGTGGAGCAGGCTGTAAAATCTCATGGAGGTGTTCCTGATATCATATACCATAAGGGCGACTGGGGTAAGGAGGCCATGATACTGGTGATCGGCTATGACGCAGTGGACGTGGTTAGGAAAACCCTCAAGATAGCTGAGAAACTCCATAAGGAGGCATCTGAAACCTTAACATGAAGCCCATGAGGGTGAGACGCCTATTACTAACCACAGTCATACTGCTATTCATGACAATAGTATTAGGCGGGTATGTTAGCCAGATAGGAGCAGGGATGGCATGTCCAGACTGGCCACTATGCCCCCTCTCCACCGACCCCTTCATAGTAGCCGAGTTCGCCCATAGGATCGTGGCCTTTGCCTCATTCATCTCCGCTCTAGTCACCTTTGTATCCGTCATACGGCTCTCTGAGGAAGAATTTCCAACGACTAGAAAATTGTTGACGACGGGATTTTCACTCCTAATAGTGCAGGTCTTCCTAATAGGCTCCTCCGTAATATTTACAAGCCTCGAGCCAGTCCTAGTGACAGCCCATCTGGCCGTGGCCGTGACCGTCTTCGCTCTTTTCCTGACCGCATACTTCAACATTAGTTGGGGCTCCGAAAGGTAAAAATTAGACCTTTTAATAGTGAATGGCATAACCCATGTCACAGCTCAGCCTAAGAGATTATGGAATCTTCATCATAATAGTTGCAGCGCTCTTCCTAATAATACTACTAATGGGTGACTTTGGAAACCTATACCGGCCCCTTACAGCCCAGACAGCCAGAATAGCCAACATCTACCGCTTCATCTATATATCGGGGGCTGCTGTCGGAGCCCTGTTCATGGGGGCGTTGTTCTGGATGATCTGGAGGTTCAGGGAAAGGGGTGAATAAAGGGAGATGGAGAGGGCTAAACTGGTTGAGAATCTAACAATAATCGGCGCCATCCTACTTTTCGCCTACATAGGCTTCGAATCATTCATAGTCTTGGCTGAGATCGAGAATCCACTCCAGCCAGTAGACATGGTGGTCAGGGTAAACGCCCGCCAGTTTGCATGGGAGTTCGTCTACCCAGATGGGTCTATCTCGCCCGAGCTTAGGGTGAAGGCTGGTCAGACAGTTAAGCTTGAGCTACATTCAGAGGATGTGATCCACAGCATCTACATAAGAGACTTCCAGTTGAAGAAGGATGTTGTACCAGGCAAGAACAACTATCTTATCCTAACACCTCTCGAGCCTGGAAGATATGTTATACAGTGCGCCGAGTTCTGTGGAAGGGGGCATTATTCTATGATAACATATTTGGTGGTAGAGTGAAATGACAACCACGACAATACCGCCTAGAATTGAACGACCCTGGTATAAGAGCCTCTACACCATCTTCACAACAACCCACCACACCCACATAGGAATGCTCTACATAGCCACAGCCTATGTCATGTTCATCCTCGGAGGAGTCATGGCCGGCATCATGAGGTGGGAGCTCGCCACACCCAAGGGAGGATTTGTCGACCCAGACCTCTACTCAAGCCTCTTCACAGTCCACGGGACTCTCATGATATTCTTCTGGGCCATGCCCGTCTTCGCCGGGTTCGCCAACTACCTCCTGCCCAAGATGATAGGCGCTCCTGACATGTATTATCCCAAGCTAAATGCTTTGAGCTTCTGGCTCATACCTGTGGCCGCTGCACTCCTCCTTCTAGGCTGGCCCAATGTGGGCTGGACCGGCTATACACCGCTCTCTGTGAAGATGGGAGGTATAGGAGTTGACATGTGGATCCTAAGCCTACACCTGGCGGGAACTTCATCCATCATAGGCTCCCTAAACTTCATAGTCACAACATGGAGGCTAAGAAGACCAGGCATAGGTATGTGGAACATGCCCCTATTCGTATGGGCCATGGTCGTCACAGCCTTCATCATAATCTTCGCAGTCCCCGTCATAGCCTTCGCCCTCACCCTCCTACTCCTAGACAGAAACCTGGGAACAGGCTTCTACCTTTCAGAGACAGGAGGCGACCCGATACTATGGCAGCACCTATTCTGGTTCTTTGGACACCCAGAGGTCTACATACTAGTCCTTCCTGCGATGGGCATAGTTTCTGAGATGCTCCCGCGCCTCGTGAAAAAACCCATCTACGGATACAGGCCGATTGTATGGTCGAGCATCCTGATAGCTATCCTCGGCTATGGAGTCTGGGTCCACCACATGTTCACCACAGGGCTCTCGATAACGGCTATGGTGCCCTTCATGCTGATGACCATGTCTGTCGCCATACCCTCGGGGGTTAAGGTCGTTAACTGGGAGGCCACTATCTTCGGAGGCAGGATCAGGTTCAACACCCCAACACTCTTCACACTCAGCTTCATAGCCACCTTCATAGTCGGAGGGATAACAGGCGTATTCCAGGCCTCCATACCGGTTGACTATCACCTCCAGGACACTTACTGGGTTGTAGGACACATGCATTTCATACTCTTCGGAGCCATAAGCCAGGCGGCATTTGCAGCAACATACTACTACTTCCCCTACTTTACAAAGAGGATGTATAGTGAGACCTTGGGTAAAGTCCACTTCGCA
>Ga0197142_1002028_pt1 | contig 18047 bp, 13 predicted proteins | sample GBS60_MetaG_FD_148614 | JGI IMG/M metagenome (GOLD analysis project Ga0197142, IMG submission 148614) | Sediment microbial communities from Great Boiling Springs, Gerlach, Nevada, United States - GBS 60_MetaG | ecosystem: Environmental > Aquatic > Thermal springs > Hot (42-90C) > Sediment...
GAGAGTTCTCTGGAAGACCGCAAACGGGCTCTGCGGCAAAGTCGAAGATTCCTCCTCTCCTTTTTCGGATAAAACTGAGGACAGTAACAACCGAGACGTGACTTCCTCCCACTCTTTCGGATTGTTGAGAGTTCTGGCGCTCCCAGAGGTAAACGTAAACTCTAAGGGCAACTAATAGTTCTGGTGCTCTCCGAAGAAATCATCTTAGGGAGGAACATCACCCAAAGGAGGACTGGGCCCAATCGATGCTACTCAGGTTGCTGTATATAAAAGGGTCAAGTTGCTGGATATGAAAGTGGCTAGTCATGAGTGATCCCCAGTGCCTCTAGGTTGCGCTGAGGGTGATACTGCAGACTTCGCCAGATGTTTACCGCCCAAGCAGGATCCGAACTATCCTGCATGTAGATGTTGCACAGGACCAGCTGTTCGGAGGCCACGGCCACACCCATCAGCCGCCAGAGAGTGCGTCCATCTTCTTCGACCTGTCCAAAGATGGCAAAGCGGTCCGGTCCGCAAGCGGGTTCACCCAGAATTTCTTCCCCTTCACTCAGAAGGGTCTGTCGGCCGAAATCAAGGAGTTCTTGGGTACTTCGCACTTTACCATTACCACGGTGGAAGGCCAGGCGTCGGAACCAGACGGCCCGATGGCGATTCCAGGCCGTCCAGTTTCGCTCCTCATCCCATTCCCAGAGAAAGTCGCCGGGAACTTGGATGCGCCAACCACCATCAAGGCGCACCCAAACCGGATAGCGACGATACCCCAATGGGGGCTGGCAGGGATTGGGTACAGGTCCCGCACGCCTCCACAATTGGATGCTCAGATCACGATCATCGGGGGTAACACAGAAATGTTCATCGGCGGCATCCTGGTGAATGTGCTCAAGCACCTGCAGCCACTCCGCCCATGGCAATTCCGCAGCCGGGTCTAATTGAAAAGCGGTAGCAAGATCCGCGGCAATCTGATCGGTCTTTTCACCTTCGCTTTCCGTCAGTGGTGGGCGCCAGGGATAATGACACCATAAGTTCACCAAAGCTCGGTTTCGATAGAAGCCGGCATGGTCGTCAGCATCCCACCACGGGAAAAAATCCGTTCCCGCGTCGGGATGCTGGACAACGTGCTCCTGCCACTGCCGGTCGCGGGGCCCCAGCGGTGTCAGCACTTCGGCAGGATAGGTGTACTCACAATCACCCGACAATCCCAGGCTATGGGGGCGTCCCTGACATTGTGCCTTCAGCCAATCCAGGAACGCCAACTCGAGGGCCTGGCGATTCTGTCGCAACAGATAGCCGGTATCATCGCGGCATTCATCCAGAATCCAGGAAAAGGAAAATTCCTGGGCTAACGTACGCAGGAGTTGACATGACCAGATGTGATAACCTGGCCCGACAGGTGTAGTAATAGCGAAGGCTCGCACGCGCCCGTCGGTGTCGAGTCGTATCTCGATCGGCTCGGCAGCCGGATGGACGAGAACACGCAGAATCGGGCGCTCCTCTGCATCACGACCTAGTTGGGTGTCCAGGACCACATCCCCTACCTCTTCGAACCAGACCGCGACTTGCGTCAGCCACTCCCGTACCGCTTCCAACGCTAAGGGAGTCCGGTTTTTCCGGCAGACCACCCCGTGCAAGGTCAACGTGATACCCATAGGTGGGGACACCCTCGTCGATTCATCACTCGCAACCTGGGTCGCAGTCAGCGTCCTACCCACTTCAATTGGGGAAGATTCCGCCGTCGATTCTACATATTACCCTGTCCTGGCGGCGAGCGGTGGCTTGCTCGTGCCCACGTTTCGCGGTGCACCCAGTTTCCGTGCCTGCCCTCCCTCCATCGGAAAAAACACGACCGCTTCCGGTCAACCCAGTCCTTCCTACAATGCACCACACCCGGAAATATCATCGATCCAGTTACTGAAGGAATGTCCCGACGACCACCTAATGAAGGAAAACTGTGGTAACCATGACTGCCCCTGCTTCGATTGCTGCTCCCTATCGCCTGGTAGTCGGTCTGGAGGTGCATGTTCAACTCCTGACACGCACGAAGCTGTTTTGCGGCTGTCGCAATCAGTTCGGGCTTCCTCCCAACTCGGCGACCTGTCCCGTATGTCTGGGTCTACCGGGAGCATTACCTGTGATGAACGAGCAGGCCTTCCGCCTGGCTCTACGCGCCGCATTAGCGCTCAACTGCACCATCGCTCGCCATCCTCATCATCCCCCAGGCTTTACCAAATGGGATCGCAAGAATTACTATTACCCCGATCTGCCCAAAAATTACCAGATCAGTCAGTATGACCTGCCATTCAGCCATGACGGCTGGCTCGAAATCAATGTGGCGGCCGACCCCAAAAAGGACTATCTGCCCAAACGCATCGGCATCATCCGAGTCCATCTGGAAGAGGATGCGGGCAAGAACCTTCATGATGAGACAGGACGGGGAGGTGATTCCTTGGTCGATCTCAATCGAGCCGGTACTCCCCTGCTTGAAATTGTCACCCATCCCCACATGAACTCCCCCGAAGAGGCGATTGCCTTCCTGGAGGAAATCCGCTTGCTCCTGCGCGAAGTGGGTGTCTCCGATTGCGAGATGCAGGAGGGATCCCTCCGGTGCGATGCCAATGTCAACATCCACATTCCGGTGGAAACGGAACCCGCAGGATACGTAGCGACTCCGATTGTGGAAATCAAAAACCTCAACAGCTTCCGGGCTGTGGGACGGGCTTTGGCTTATGAAGGACGCCGCCAATTCGAGGAGTATCAGCGCCGGCCCCAAGATTATCGTCTGGGCAAGCTTCTCAAAACAACCGCAGGCTGGGACGATGCCCGAGGTGTAACCGTAGTCCAACGCCACAAGGAAGAAGCTGCCGACTACCGCTACTTCCCCGAACCGGACCTGGTACCCGTCATCGTTCCAGACCATTGGCTGGAAGAGGTTCGCGCTGAGATGGGGGAGTTGCCCCAGCAACAAAGACAACGCCTGATCAGTCAGTATGGCCTGACAGCATACGATGCCCAGGTTCTCACTGCCAAGGGACGAGCCATGGTCGCTTACTTTGAAAAAGCGGCCGCATTGCTGGGGGATGCCCGCCTGGTGGCCAACCGAATGAGCGACCTGATCTACCCGGCTCTGGCAGAACGCAAGGAAGAAATCACCACGTTCCCCATCGGTCCGGAAAGGTTTGCAGACTTCCTCCGTCAGGCCCCGGGCAATTCCCAGGATCGGCGGGATGTGTTCGCCATCATGATCCGCGAGGGAGTCGATGTGGCCGAAGCCAAGCGACGAGCCGGCATCAAGGAATGGGATGAAGCGACGTTGCGTCAGGCCGTACAACAAGCCATCGCCGCCAACCCCAAAGCAGTCGCCGACTTCAAAAAGGGGAAAGAGACCGCTAAGATGGCAATCGTGGGAGCCGTCATGAAGGCCAATAAAGGTGCACCGAATGACCTGGTGCGACGCCTGGTGGATGAAGCTCTGATAAAAGAGTGAGGTCTGTCTACCCTGCTCGCCTCGCCACGGACACTTCCCATTTCCGTCAACTGACTTGGCCTACCCTCATCGTCAATCGACCTGGTCTACCCTCGGGCGAGACCCATCCTTTTTTCCTCCAAGAGTATTCTCCCAGCGAAGGTATCAGTCGAGATCTCTGTGAAAGAGAACGCGAACTGAGAGGGATTTTACTGAGGCGGGCGAGGCAGAGGGTCGTCGGTCGGCTTTGGAAAGTTGGGATGGCCCGAAGACCGTTCCCCGCGTTGTTGCTCGTAGAGTTGAATTGCGGCCTGAGCTTTCTCAGCATCTTTCCGCTGAACCCATAACTCCACGACATCCGGAATCGCCGAACCAAAACTGGCTAACAATGCTTCGCCGACCACGCGGGCCGAAATTCCCGCCTCCTGCAGAACTTGCTGGTAAATCTCCACCGTGACGTAAGGGCCGGCATAAATCTTGACGATATCCTCTTGGTGCTCTTCTGATGGCATAACCTCTTCTCCTGCAATTGGGGATAGTACCCTGACCCTCAAGACACGATCCAAAGTGCCCGACTGTGTACGAAGACTTCGGGCTCCCCGCTACCTGACTCAGAAACGCATCGGGTGGCCGGAGCCCGAATTGACTTTATCAGGCCACGTTATTGCCTACTCTATCACTTCCGAACCTTACCAGCAGCATGAGTGCCATGAGGTCTCGGCCACAACGACTGACCTTTTCCGATCCTCTTCCTCAGTTTACCTTGATGGCATCAGCAAACAGATTCTTTTGATGATTTCAGCAGACAGGAATTAGCCGTGAGAGGGGGCTGTTCCTCCGAAGAATCGGCAAAGCCAGTATACGTTAAACAGAAAACTGACCGAACTAAGATTATACGAATTTGCCCATCGACCGATAGAAAATTCGACTAGCAACGAACTTTCAGGAAGGTGTGCCGAGAAAGGTGGTGGGGGTAACAGAGGTTTTCGGTAAGGAGCAATACGACCATGGATGCAGCAACTGCCTGGCAGGAACTCGAACAACGTGTAAGTCGCCTGGAAGAAGCCTTAGCCCGACAAGCGACAGGGATCGAAGAGACAGTAGTCCAAAAAGTGCTCAGTCGTCTCAAGGCTCTGGCAGCAGAACGACGGCATCATCTTTCCCATGGAGAGAACGACACAGCCCTTACCCCCTCTCTCTCCACATCGACGGTCATCCTTCCTCCCGAACCTCCGCCGGAAGGAGTCATTCTACCCATGTCCACCTCCCCACTCTCCGCAGGCTCTGAGAGTAGCGGTGATGATTCCCCTCCTCCCCATCCTCTTTGGAGCTGGATGCAGTCACTAGCGGACTTGCGCCTGGTTGTGGCTATGTATTTTGATTCCCGCTACCGCATGAGCCGACTCACTCAATGGGGAGTGCTTGCTCTCATCGGCCTTGTTGTGTTTGATTACTTCTTTTTTGCTGTCTGGTTCACGGTGCCTGTCGTCAGCCCGTTTTTGGAACGTCTGCTCATTGTTGTGGCCACCCTGATTGCTTACAAACTGGTCAAAATGGAGTTGATCCGGTACCGCCGCGCACGGGACTACATAAGCCGTTGGTACAATCATCACGTGTAAGATACCATCCTCACAGAGTCTCTGTCTGGATGAACGCATATTGAAGACAGAGCCTCTATCTGGATGAACGCGTATTGAACAAGGATGCAAAGCCATGCGTGCGCTCACCCCAGTTCGATTGGGCGTCAACGTCGATCATGTGGCCACAGTGCGTCAGGCCCGACGAGCCCAAGAACCTGACCCCGTCGCAGCCGCTGTCCTGGCAATTTTAGGAGGCGCAGATGGTATCACGATCCACTTACGTGAGGATCGCCGGCACATCCAGGATCGTGACCTTTTTGTGCTTCGGGAAACTGTGACCAGCCGTCTGAATCTGGAGATGTCGGTAGCCGAGGAAATCGTTGCTATCGCCCTGAAGGCCCGGCCGGATGAAGCCACTTTAGTCCCGGAACGACGGCAAGAGCTAACAACCGAAGGAGGTCTGGATGTGATCGCCCACGAAGCCGCCATCCGTGCCGTGGTGCACCGCCTCAAGGAAGCGGGTATTGCCGTGTCCCTTTTCATCGATCCCGAACCCGCTCAGGTCGATGCCGCCTGCCGGGTGGGAGCTGAAGCAATCGAGTTGCAAACGGCTAGCTATTCGGAAGCCAAAACTGCCTCAGTTCAAATTGCGGAACTGGACAAACTCCGTCAGGCTGCCCGTCTCGCCGCCGAACGAGGATTACGTGTCCACATGGGTCATGGCCTCAACTACAGCAATGTCATCCCTATCGTACAAATTCCCGAGGTCGAAGAGCTGAATATTGGCCACAGCATCGTTTCCCGGGCTGTTCTTGTGGGAATGGAGCGGGCTGTTCGGGAAATGAAAGACACCATCGTGCGATATCGTCATGGTCTGTAATCGATGCTGTTTTCCTGAGATTGGGGACAATGGAGTATCAGGAACAAAACGGTCAGGCGGCACGGAGCAGAGCGAGGTCCTTTGTTTGCTCGGCAATCCACGCGCTCAACCGTGACCAATGCCGCGGGTCACCTGGACAGAAACTACCCAACCACCGTCCTCCTTGGGCACCGGTAAGGTAGGGAGATTGACCGGCGATACCATCACAGGTCAGGCAAGCCAGGACTGCAGCGGCAGCAGCCTGACGAGCAGAAGCGGGAATCCCCGCGACATCGGTGCGTTGCAAACCGACAGGAAAGCTCTGGTTCAACAGTTGCCAGAGAAAGCCATTGCGACTGCCTCCACCACTCACCAGAAGGGGATAGGTCAGGGCATCCGAGGGCAACCACCTTGGGACGGCTTCTGCCACGCAACGGGCTATCCAATGCGTGGCCGTGCATAGAAGATCCGAAAGGGTCAGTCTCAGGGATTGGGCTGTTGCAAATGCCGAGAGCAGAAAAGCGCGGCCAAACGCCTCGCTCGGAACGGTCTTCGGCGGGCGACGCATCAGATAAGGGTGCGACCCCCAGCGGGCAGATAAGGACTCGCAATGGTGGCCTTGCACCGCCCGTTTTCCACCACTGTCGCAACTCTCCCGCCCACGACTGCCGTGATAAATCAGGCTATCCAGCCAGTGGTTCCCTGGTCCTACTTCAAAGCCCAACAACTGTCTGAAACCGCCGCCAGCCGGCAGATATAGAAGACTGGTCACATGACCCAGATGCAGCAATATCCGCGGCAAGGGAAGATGGCGGAACAAGAGCCAGTCGGCCAGTGCCGTGAGAAGCCGACCTGAGCCACCCGCCGCGCGATCCCGAGACCGGAGACTATGAACGACACTGCAGCCCGTTTGCTCAGCCACGCGTGCGGCCAATTCGGACCAATCCAACCAGATGCTTCCAAATGCCGGCTCCAACAAACCGCAGACAAACAAGTCCCGCACCCCTACACCAGCTTGCGCAAGCATCTGGCGCAACGCTTGCATTGCCACCTCGACGATGGCAACACGTTCGTTATGGCTGGCCGGTCTTACCCCTTCGCTCAGTTCCAGACGAATACGCGTGCACCAATCCCGTAGGGATGGAGGAAAGGGTACACGTAGGGATGCCAGCAGTCGCGGACTTAGCTCCAGGCCAATGCCGTTGACCTGCAACACGGCGGCATCGACGCCCTCGAATCCCGAACTGACACTGATTCCGACCACTATACGCATGGGTGGGCCGCTACCGTCAGGTCGTCAGGTCATCCTGGAGCTAACAGAGGCGAAAGGACAGGTGCAAGCCCTAGAAGCGGGATGGTCAGGCCGCTACACTCAGTACGTTTCCACTTCTAGCTGCCGCCTGCACGAAACACTCAAAGATTTGCATGTCCAACGCACTGGCCGTTTCATCCTCCGGATGCCATTGAACACCGACACAGAACCAATTCGGGTCGGTGGATTCAATCGCCTCGACAACACCATCAGGAGCACGAGCCGCCACCCGCATCCGCCGACCCAATTGATGGACTGCCTGATGGTGCATGCTATTGACCCGCAATTCTGGAGTACCGTAGATATCCTGCAAGCGAGTATTCGGCTCGATCAGAACCATGTGCCGATGCGGAGCCCCTGTATGGTCATAGTGCGGCATGGCCCGGGGATTATCATGGGGCAGATGCAGAAATAACGTCCCACCGGCAAACACATTCAACTGCTGCATCCCCACACCGATCCCTAGCACCGGCAGCTTGCGTTGAAAGGCCCATGCCAGAAGATATCGATCCACCTCCTCCCGTCGTTCCGGCATGGGGTGCACCGCGGCAGTCAACGATTGCCCGTTCCGACGAGGATCCATATCGGCACCGCCGGTCAGCAACAGACCGGATAAACGCTCCAGCCAGGGATCCAATTCAGCCAATGATTCTTTCCGCAAGGGAGGGATCAGAAAAGGCGTGCCACCAGCAGCCCAAATCGCATCCAGATACCCCAGATTGAGACGCAGATGCGGAGTCTGCCCTCGCTCTGCGATCACATCCAGATTGATTCCGATGACCGGACGCGCTGTGGAACGAACAGAAGGTGTACCCTTATTCTCCTTCGTGCGAACGATCCCCATGAATCTCCCTCCTTGGAGTGCTACACGACGAGGATTCCTACCCCGTAGGTACAGTTATCGGCGTACTAGTCTAATGACTCACCTCCGCGACCTGCAAGAGCAAAATCCTGACAAATCTCCCGCACCGCCGACACAACCATACCGTACGCCATGGACCCCGACTCATCCCACCCAATCACCAGACAGCATCATCCTCACTTTGTAAGTGCACCTGCCCTTAACATCTCTTGTAAGGGCACCTGCCCATACTATCGTCACCAGCGTCCTAGGACGATTCCCCTGGGCGTTAGGCCTCTGCCTTCCATACAAGACCGGCCCACCCATACCTCCCACAGTTCGTCAATATCCCGACTAGGACCACGAATTCCTCGTCTTGTCCCGTTGAGGATCGAGCGGTAAAATTCCCTCGTATTGTTTTACCATTCCTGCACTCGATCCGATTTGACATGGAGCAAAATCCCCGAGTCGGAGTAAGATGCAGGAGTGAAAAAACCAAGAGTTTTACCGACCAGACATGGCAATTGTTCCGCGAGTTACCACTGTCACGGGCAGCATTGCGCGAGTAAGTCTATTGCTGGCGTAGGGCGGTTTTTTAGTTCGGTTGGTAGAGAGGCGCTCACCGAAAGGGAACAGCAGGGGGTCTGATAGCGAAGGAAGAAGCGTGGGAATTCGATTGAGCCGACTTAGCTCAACCGGTAGAGCGGCGCTTTCGTAAAGCGCAGGTCGTGGGTTCGAGTCCCACAGTCGGCTCTCTCCACTCTCGGGGATCTCCACTAAGCTGCATACCCTAAGTACGAACGGCCGGCCCGTGACTTTCCTGCCTCACCAACTCAGGAAAGAGATTCCACTTCGATAAGTCTTTGCTTTCGGCTAGTCCTTGTCTGATAGGCAACCATGGGAGATTCATTTTATTCCGTAAAAAGCATCCAATACATACCAGAGGCAAGCCAACAAACCCCTTACTGATCGAACTGTGATTTGGCATAGATTGCCTTGGCCGAGAAGAGCACTATTCCAAAGCTTGCATGAGGCGGCGACCTTTGGGAAGTGTCTAACCATATCAACGATTTCATACACCCCGCCCAAACAACAAGGTTCTCGTTGCACTTAGGATTTCATCCCGATGACCTGCTGCTAACCCGGGTATAAGCAATATTGAGGATCTCGGGGTTCCCATCTCGCCAAGACCTTCTTCGTCCCTTTACCCGGATTATGAGCCTTTGTGCCATCGGTGAACACTGAGCAAATCTCACCCGAGCTGCTTCTCCGGACAGCGGATCGAAATGTTCTCAAATCGTGTCCGCAAGACTTCCGGTAATTGCGTGAGGGGAGTAAGAGGAGAGCAAAGAGTTTGAGACGAAACCAACGCGAAGCTCCCCACCCTATAAACCCTCAACCCCATACCAGGAGGCAGAACCATGTTCCGTACTCTCCGCCAATGGCTGACACAGTCCCGTTCCGCTCAGCCGAGCTGTCCTACGACCACCCTACAATTTGAGGCCCTCGAAGACCGCACGGTACCCAGTGCCTACATTTCCAGCGGTATCCTTCACGTGGATGGAACTTCTGTCAACGACAGTATTACCGTACGCGAAGCGGAAACGTACTTCCGAGTTCGGGTCGGGGCCTACAGTATGGACTTTCTCAAGTCACGCGTTACAGCGGGACAAATCCGCATCCAAGGTTTAGGCGGCAATGATCTGATCGATGTCTCTGCTGTCCGTTCTGCTCGCACCGTGATATACGGTGGTCATGGAATTGATACGATCCGAGGTTCCTCCAACCGGGATATCATTTACGGAGGAAGCGGCAATGACACGCTTTACGGAGGCAACGATTTTGATGTTCTCAGCGGCGACGATGGTAATGACACCCTCTACGGAGGCAATGGTGACGACTGGCTCATCGGTGGCAACGGTGACGACTACCTCTCTGGGGACGATGGGAATGATTTGCTCTCCGGTGGCAGCGGTAATGACAGGCTATCGGAAGGTAACGGCCGTAACTCGTTACACGGTGGTGACGGTAACGACCGTGCCTGGGTAAATGCAGTGAGCCGTGTTTTCCAATGTGAGCGTGTCGATATCTCCGTACCCGGTGGAAGCCCCCAAACGGACAATTGGAGTTGCGGCCCCAATTCCGCCTCCCGTTTCCTACGGGCTTACGGTTTTGAGATTTCCTATGAAGCTTTGCGGAGCCGAGCTGAGTGCTGGCCGGATCTGGTCTCCCAATTCCGATTCGGCACCCGACCGGGATCACTGCGAGATCTAATGGCCATCCATCGCCCGGATACCCAACTGGCTACAGAGGCTAGCTTTGACACTGTGGTGAATCTACTGCGGCAAGGCAAACCCGTGATCGCCCTTGTAGCCTCGGGGTTGGCAAGCGATACGGCCTTCGGCAAAGTGGGTAATCTCCATTACGTCGTCCTCGACGGTATCGATGTCGCCAGGCGAATCATTTGTTACACGGACACGGATGGGGTACGAAAGAGCTGGTCCTACGAGGAGTTTCAAGACCGCTGGAACTGGGGTGGCAGTTGGTTTACAGGTGTTGCGGGAGACTTGGCCCAGGGCTTCCTCAACAGCTTGGGTGTGCACGAACGCACGATCATTTACTAACCGATGAGCAGGTCAACCTGCGGAGAGGATCCTCAGCCCAGTTGTTCCTTCAGAGAGATCGCCAGAGTTGTCTGGTGGCAGAATACCAATGACTTGCGAGACACCGCACCCAAGACGCTAAAGAATCCGCCAAAGTGGCAATAGTACGCTGCGATACCCTGGAGAGCACAAGCCGAGGAGAAGACCTTGGTCTGTGCTCTCAATGTTGGGTGGGGGTAGTCCAGGATGGCTGAAACGATTCTTGTTTGTGCCGAGCTTTGTGGAAAGCATCCGCCAGAAGCAAAATCGCTTCACACCGGAGACGGAAAGCATCCCGGAGATCTCCATCCGCAGGTGCCGCGAAGCGGGCATGGGCTTCCCAGTCCACGGGAATATTATGCTCTTTGAGCTTATCGATGAGCTGTTGCTCCGTTTCACAGAACTGGCTCAAACGCTCTGATGTGATGGTGCAATCGTGCTGACGATAGATGTTGAGGGTGCGTGGCTGTTCCATTTCCGGGTCTGTGTGGGGCATGTCAGGCCCAGCGGTCTCGGCAGGAGCACGGAGTATAGAATGGACCAGACCAATAATCCCCACCAGAATAATGAGTGAGGCAAGCAGAAACAGGGGAAGTGAAAGGGTCTTCAGTTCCTGAAGATGGAATAGCAGAGAAAGTAAAGCAGCTGCAGAACCCATGAGGATCGTCCAGACAGGCCAGTGACGGGAAAGCGTTCCCTGAAAGCGAGCTAAGGGAGAAGAGGAACGGTGACGAGGATCGGCATCTTGAGGTCCCCCAGGAACACGCACCAGGATGACGGTGATGTTGTCCGGTCCACCACGGAGGTTGGCCAGATGAACCAGCAGGCGGACGGCGGACTCCAAAGATAACACATTGACGATAGCCCCAATTTCTTCGGGTTTGACCAGACCCGTCAAGCCATCGCTGCACAAAAGGAAGACATCGCCGGGCAGAACTGGGTGGGGTCCTTCGATGTCCACTTCGACTTCCGGGTCTGGTCCCAGTGAGCGAATGATGACATTCCTTTTGAAATCGCCCAGCTCATCCGGATCAACACCTGTCCGTCGGGCGATTTCCCAGACCCAAGAGTGATCGAACGTGAGTTGCTCCACGGTATTGCCACGGATGCGGTAAGCCCGGCTATCGCCGACATGACCGATCCATGCTCCCTCGGGACGGAGAATGAGGGCAGTGCTGGTCGTCCCCATGCCCCGGAATTCAGGGTTTTGCTGACCGATCTCATGGATGCCTGCGTTCGTCTCAGCAAAGGCTCGACGAAGTGCAGCCACCACTCCTTCGTGGACATGCTTCTGGTAGAGATGAGGGATATCCCGAACCGCCTTGACGCTCGCCTTCTCGCCGACGGCGTGTCCTCCCATCCCATCGGCAACGATGAAGATGTGCCCGCAACTGGCATAGGTAGCGGCGTCAACGGCAGGCTTGGCAGCGCAGGCATCCTGATTATGGCTGCGCTTCACTCCCACATCCGTCAAGGTGGCATAACGAGGTGGTTCGAAAGCCGACACGGACAACCCTCGATCTTCAATACCCTGTTGTTGTCATCATACGCTATAAGGAAGCAATCTGCGTGGGCAAAATATCCCGAATCGATTTTGCAGCAAATCTTCGAACTTCAAATCTTTAGGAAATCTTAGGATTACAAATCGGAGGATAACATCGGATATACGCCAACGTAGCCATATTTTCCTTTACCTTATTCATCGGATGAGCTACGCAGTAGCCCTGTGCAATAGCCCACTGGATTCATAGTACCGCAGCCTAGCGGATCTGTCGTCAGGTGTCAACCATCGCGTGAGGAACCGCCTTGATTTCGCAAGTTCCAGTTGGTACAGCAGCGTCTGCTCTGTGGAGGTTGGGAACTTAGCTGCTGCGGAATTTTTCAGGGGGCCAGCACCGCATGAGTCGGGGGATGCTAACAATTCTCGGCTTGAGTCTGGCCAGCTGCGGCTGTGTCGAGCGACGGTTCGTCATAGAAGCCAACATTCCTAATGCCCAAGTGTATATCAATGAGCAACCAATTGGAGCCGCTCCCGCCCACACGCCGTTTGAATACTACGGATACTATACCATTACCCTTTCCCATCCCGGTTATGAAACATTACGCCAACGTATCCACGTGGTAGCGCCGTGGTATGCCTATCCCCCCTTTGACTTCTTTGCTGAGGTGCTCTGGCCTTTCCCCATTCGTGATGTACGCAGGTATTACTTCGAGCTGCAACCAGCCCGACAACCCAATCGGGACGAACTACTCCAACGTGCCGAACAATTGCGCCAACAGGGTCAGAACCTGCCGCCGCCTCGGGCAGCCACACCGCCTCGTGCCAACCCCGACAACTTACCCCCTGTTCCAGCACCCCTCCCGCCTGCTGATCCGCTCATTCCACCCGTAGGCCCAGCATCCCCCTCCTCTTGATCCTATCCCCCTAACTTTAGCTCTCGCTTATCTCGTCTCGGGAAAGCTGATTATAGACACCCGAATTCGGATGAAGGACTGCTACTCCCAGCGCATCGCAAATATCGTCAGTTTCCAACTATAGGTTCTACCATGATGCGTATCCTTATTTGGATGAAGGAACGCCTTCGGGTCGCAACAGCGGGAAGAGAATGACATCGCGAATGGTGGGTGTATTCGTCAGGAGCATGACGAGGCGATCGATACCAATACCTAATCCTCCCGCGGGAGGCATGCCAAATCGCAAGGCACGAATGAAATCACGATCCATTCGTGCCATGGATTCCTCCTCACTCAGCCCGGCGAGTTGTTTGCTGAATGTTTCTTCCTGAGTGATGGGATCATTGAGTTCCGTATAAGCATTGGCAAGCTCCATACCATGAACGTACAGTTCAAAACGTTCGGCAATGTTCGGATTGTCGCGTTTGCGTTTAGTCAGTGGACAAAGAGGAGCTGGGTAGTCGTAGACAAAGACCGGCCCCATGAGTTTCTCTTCCACGACATCCTCAAACAACTCATGAACCAGGACAGCATGCTCTTTACCAGTGGTGTCAATTCCCTCCGCCCGAGCGGCCGCGGCCACCTTAACTTCATCCGTCATCTCGCACCCGACAAATTCGCGAAATAGCTCCGCATAACTCACCCGCTTCCAGGGGGGTGTCATATCGATCATCTTGTCGCCGAAGGGGATGATCCGCGTGGGATAGAGGGCATCGACGCAAGCCAGGATGAGTCCTTCCGTCAGGTCCATCATGCCACGATAGTCGCTGTAGGCATGATACAACTCGAGCATGGTAAATTCCGGGTTGTGCCGAGGGCTGATCCCTTCGTTGCGGAAGACCCGGCCAATCTCGTAGATTTTTTCCAGGCCACCCACCAAAAGACGCTTAAGGTGCAACTCCAAAGCAATGCGCAGATACAAATCGATATTGAGAGCATTGTGATGAGTGATAAACGGTCGGGCCGCCGCTCCTCCCGCAATAGCCTGGAGCGTGGGCGTCTCCACTTCCATGTATCCCAGACGATCCAGATAGCTGCGGATGGTGCGGATGATCGTTACACGCTGTTGGGCCCGTCGCAACGTATCAGGAGTGTAGATCATATCCAGATAACGATGGCGGAGGCGGTATTCGATATCCTCCAGACCGAAAACATCTTTGGGATGCGGCTCCAGGGACTTGGTGAGGTAGGTCAAGCGGCTCACCTGGATGGTCAATTCGTCGGTTTTTGTCTTGCCTAGCTCACCGTCCACCCCAATAATGTCGCCCAAGTCGATCAATTGAGCCACTTTCCACTCGGTTTCACTGACTTTATTGACGCGAATCATCAGCTGGATGCGTCCGGTCTGATCCCAAAGTTCCAGAAACAGGAGTCGGCCTGCACTCCGGTAACGCAGTACACGTCCTGCTGCGCGAACAGCTGGTCCGGGTTGTTCCTCCCGGAAATAGTCCGCAGGCATCTGGCGGATTTCCGCGATCGGCTGGGGATTGTCGAAACGACCACCCCAGGGATCGATCCCCAGGGCTTGTAACTGACGGAGTTTGTCTAAGCGTGCTTGAAGGAGTTCTACATTGGTCTCGGCCACGGCTGGTCTTCCTGTATAGCTAACCAGGGCAGAATCCCCGGGAGGATTGATGAGGCCTTTATACAGCCGATGATTTCACCCTGTTCCCGTCACAGCATTCCCTCTTTTCGGGATTGATCATTTTAGGGTATGGACACCAAGAGGTGAGGACAGAATCTCCCCCGCAGCGTTACAGTCGGGTCCGCAGGCATTCTGAAAGAATAGAACCCAGGACAAGCTTGTGAGGAGACGGAATGGAAGCGGGATGGGATGAGCAAGAGTTTCATGATCGGCAAGCTGCTCGTCGTGCGACAACTCTCGGAGATGACCGGCGGAAGTGGTGGGTCGAAGACGACGCCTATCTGGATCATGAGACCTGGCTGCGGACGGCTTGGGCGTATCTCGAACCGGTTGCGGGGCTGAGGGTACTGGATTATGGTTGCGGCCACGGAATGGCGGCCGTGGTGCTAGCACGACGGGGTGCAGAAGTTTTTGCCGTGGATCTTTCAGCCGGCTATATAACGGAGGCGCATCGTCGTGCCGCCCTCAACGGCGTTGTCGTGCATTGTTTACAGGCAGATGGTGAAGCTCTGCCGTTTGCCAGCGAAAGTTTCGACCGTGTCTGGGGACATGCTATTGTGCATCACCTCTGCGTGAAACGTGCTGCTGCCGAGGTGGCACGTATCCTGCGTCCTGGTGGGGTGGCGGTGTTCTGCGAACCCTGGGGTGGAAATCCCCTCTTGGAAATCGCCCGAAGGTATCTACCTTATCCTCATAAGGAACGCACCCCCACGGAGCGTCCCTTGACCTCTGGCCGGTTGGCCCCACTACGTCGCCACTTCGTGCAGGTCCAAGTCGAGGGATTCCAACTGTTGACCCTGATCCGGCGTCTGGGCTGGTACATAGGGACAGGATGGCTCGAATGCTTGGAACAGAAGCTGCTGCGACGTTGGCCGTCGTTATGGCAATGGTGCCGCTATGTAGTGATCACATGCCGCAAAGAGCAGAGGCACCGAGAGACAGTTTCTGGACGAATAATGCCCCGAACCGACGGGAAATTCCTACCCTTGGTACCCCATGACGAGCGACCTCGCCAATCCGGGATGTTGTCAGCCTTGGAAGCCACTCCTAGTTTCACGGCTGAAGGAGTAGTGTTATGAATGAACCAGAGGAAGTACACCGGACTTCGGAGAACATCTCTTCCGCCACGTCTGGAACAGGACAACAGTTGGCGTCGTCAACCCCAGTCCCATCCACAGCGGCGGGAGAAGCGATTTCCCCACAGAAGCCGTCCTCCGAACCGAATCTTGAAACGGCGGTCGGCAATTCGCAGGCAGTAGAACGGGTGAAAAAGCTGCCACCACCCAACCCTGGTCCGCCTCGGCGTCATGGTCCCCGACCCCAACTACCCCGCCGAAACACAGCCGGCACCGAGCGGGTTGAGGGAGAAACTCCCCAGCCGACATCATCACCTCGTGCCCCCGCCGGAAGTTCTTCGATGGTTACGGCCACATCTGCGCCTGCACCGCTGAAACCTCGGGAACTCGACGCACTCATAGAAGCAGAATTACAAGCTGCCTTGGCTGGTGTAGATTTGGAAAAAAGCCTCCTCCCAACATCAGACCCTCGGAGTGGTCCATCCAGTACTTTAGCCGAAACCAGTCACAAACGTGGTCAACGCATCGAGGGACGTATTGTTGCCATCCACGGGCGGGACGTGTTTGTGGATATTCCCGGTGAACGGAGTCAGGGAGTTCTTCCGCTGGAACAATTTGAAGGACAGATTCCACGACCTGGCGATACTGTGCTGTGCCAGTTGGAAAGCTACGATTCCACTCAGGGCCTCTGGCAACTGTCTCGTCAGGGGGCAGCCCAACACGTCAGCGATTGGAGCCAGTTGCAACCCCATACCCTGGTGGAGGCACGCGTCGTCGGTGTCAACAAGCAGCGCAGTGGACTAATCGTCGAAGTCGCGGGTATCCGTGGATTCCTACCAGCCAGTCAGATCGATCTGCAACGAGTCGATGACCTGGATGCTTGGGTCCATCAGCGCCTCAAGGTGGAAGTGATCGAGGTACGCCCCGCGGAACGCAATCTCATCGTGAGTCGCCGGGCCGTACTCGAACGGGAACGCCAGAGACAAGCCGAGCAATTCTGGGCGCAGGTCCAGGAAGGCCAGATCCTGCGAGGCACGGTACGGAGCATCCGCCCCTTCGGAGCATTCATCGACTTGGGGGGAGCGGATGGTCTGTTGCCAGCCTCAGAACTGGCTTGGCAGCGAGTGGAGAAGATCGAGGACATCTTGAAGGTAGGACAGGAGGTCGAAGTCGTAGTGACCCGACTGGATCAGGAACAACGCAAACTCACCGTGAGTCTGAAGCGATTGACGGCAGACCCGTGGGCGGAATTCGCCTCTACCATCCGGCCCGGCACCACACTCAACGGTGTGGTGACTCGTCTGACCGACTTCGGTGCCTTCGTGGAAGTGGCTCCAGGCATCGAGGGGCTGGTCCATATCTCCGAACTGGCTCCCCATCGTGTCCGGCGGACCAGCGACGTGGTCCATCCGGGTCAACAGGTTCATGTGGAAGTTCTGAGCATCGAACCGGAAAACCGTCGGCTATCCCTGAGTATGCGAAGTATTACCCAACGGCAAGCAGAGGCCGCCGCTGCCGCTCAGGCAGAAGAGGAGCGGATCGATCTTCAGGAGGCGATGGAGCGCCTGGCACAACGGAAACCCAGCCGACCCGGTTTGCGCGGCGGTATTGGCTCGGAACCATTACCCCCCCTGGAGTAAAGCCCTGCGAACGATTACCCCGCAGCCCAGCAGCTTGTTGAAAAAACTGTTTCCCGCTTCAGCCTGCAGTTTTTCCGGGAAATGTGAAGGGGGATGGGCTGGAAAATCGCCTTGGTCACGGGACTGCCCGAGAACTTCAGGTCTAGGACCAGCGTAGAAACAGGGCGTAGTCACACGACAGGCTGCAGCAGTGAGGCAGGTATGGGTGAAACAGGGGACACATCCACTCCCGTGGCCCATCTCCTGGAAAGCCTGATCGCCAACATAGGCACAGTCTTTCTGGGTAAGCCCGAAGTGGTGCGGTTGACTGTAGCCGCCCTCCTGGCCGATGGGCATGTGCTCCTCGAGGATGTTCCCGGAGTGGGCAAAACGTTGCTGGCTAAGAGTCTGGCCCGGAGTCTGGACTGCCGTTTCCGTCGCATCCAGTTTACCCCCGATCTACTCCCCAGCGACTTGATCGGAGTCACGCTTTATCGTGAACATGATGGCCAGTTTGTCTTCCAGCCTGGCCCATTATTTACAGAAGTGCTCCTGGCGG
>Ga0197142_1002029_pt1 | contig 18045 bp, 11 predicted proteins | sample GBS60_MetaG_FD_148614 | JGI IMG/M metagenome (GOLD analysis project Ga0197142, IMG submission 148614) | Sediment microbial communities from Great Boiling Springs, Gerlach, Nevada, United States - GBS 60_MetaG | ecosystem: Environmental > Aquatic > Thermal springs > Hot (42-90C) > Sediment...
TTTCAAGAAGTTTTCAATAAATCATTAAAAGCCTTTTACTTCCAGAGATGCGGAAGCCAATTATTCTTCACACATGCTGGAATTTACCAGAGAAACATCTGTCATACTGGAGATGCTTTCTATCATTCATCAACCGGGCAAAGTGGTTTCAAGCTTTCACGAGGAGGTTGGCACGATGCTGGTGATTATGGAAAATATGTTGTAAATGCTGGAATTACAATGGGAACTCTATTAATGGCTTATGAACTATTCCCAGAATATTTCAGTTCAGATTCTCTCAACATTCCCGAAAGTGGAAACGGAATCCCTGACATTCTTGATGAAGTTAAATATGAAATTCAGTGGCTCCTAACAATGCAAGATCCCAATGGTGCAGTTTATCACAAACTAACTAAAGAACAATTTGAACCATTTGTAATGCCTTCTCAAGATTCTGGAATGCGATTTATTTATCAGCAATCTTCTACTGCAACAGGAAATTTCATCGCTATGCTTTCAAGATTTTATCGGATCTATAAAAATTATGACTCCACATTCGCTAATCTGTGCTTAAATGCTGCAGTAAATGCATGGAACTGGTTAAGTAATCAAATATCAATTGTTCCACCAGGAGGTTTTCAAAATCCTCCCGGAACACAAACAGGTGAATATGGTGATAATAATGATAACGATGAAAGACTGTGGGCTGCTGTTGAACTATTCGAATCAACTGGTGAACAAATTTATAAGGATTTCTATGAATTTAATTACAACATTGGTGGTTTAATTAATTCCACGATGTCCTGGCAAAATGTTAGAACCCTTGCTCATATCACTTACTTATTTTCAAAACAAACCAATCTCAATAACAATGTCAAAAATCAACTTCTCAATTCATTAATTTCCTATGCGAACAATCTTGTTACAAAAAGAAATACTAATGGATTTGGTGTTTCAATTAATCCCGGTGAATATTATTGGGGTTCAAATTCCCTCGTCTTAAATAACGGAATTATTTTAATAATAGCTTACATAAAAACTAACGATATAAAATATCTATCCGCCGCACTTGAACAATTCAATTATATTCTGGGTACTAATGCTCATAACCTTTCCTTTGTTACAGGAGTTGGAAAAAAATATCCTATGAAACCTCATCACCGTCCTTCAGAAGCAGATGGAATATTAGAACCTATTCCAGGTTTTGTTGTCGGTGGACCGAACCAGTTCTTACAAGATCCTGTGCTACAACAATATTTTAACCAAAACACTCCCCCAGCTTTATGTTACATTGACCATCTACAAAGTTGGGCTTCAAACGAAGTTGCTATTAACTGGAATGCTCCTCTTGTATTTCTTGCTGGGTTCTTCAATAATTTTTTTCTGACCAGAGTTGATGAAAAACAAATTAATTCGAACTTAAAATTTCAGCTCGAACAGAATTATCCAAATCCATTTAATGGACAGACAAAAATTCGTTATACCATTAATACAAATTCAGAAAATGTTCTATTTAGAATTAAGCTCAAGATTCTTAATTTACTTGGTGAAGAAATATTTATTCTTTTCGATGGTTATCGTTCAGCTGGAACCTATGAAGAAATATTTGACACTTCCAAGCCATTCGCTGTTAACCTACCTAATGGTGTTTACTTTTATCAGCTTAAAGTCAATGAAAAATCTATTTCAAAAAAGATGATTTATTTAAAGTAATAAAAGGAGGAAACTGTGAAGAAAATTATTTTGGTTTTAATAACAATGCTGATCAATTTTTCATTCTCGCAAGAATTCTTTTCACCCGATAAGAATTTAAAACTTACGATATCATTAAATGAAAAAGGCGAATTCTTATATGCTTTAAACTTTAAAAACAAACCTGTAATTAAACCAAGCAAAATTGGCTTTGATCTGGTTAGAAACGAAAATCTTAATCATAATTTTCAAATCTTAAAAGTCGAACAAAATGAAATATTTGAAAAATGGAGTCCCGTTTGGGGAGAAGTTGATACCATCGTTAACCACTGTAATTCTGTCAAAGTTTATCTTAAACAGATAAACACAAACAGATTTTTGAACATCCAATTTAGAATTTTTAATGATGGATTGGGTTTTAGGTATGAATTTCCTGGACAGGATAATTTAAAATACTTCATTATTGCCGAAGAAAATTCACAATTCGCCATGACAGGTAATCATGTTGCATTCTGGTTACCAGGTGATTATGATTCGCAAGAATATACATATACCACTTCAAGATTTTCTGAAATTAATGCATTAAAAGGAAGAAATTTTGACGACATCATTACAAAATCAATTCCTGGTGAAAATTTTGTTCAAACGCCTTTAATGATTAAAACCGATGATGGGTTGTATATTAACATTCACGAAGCTGCTTTGATCGATTATCCAGCAATGTATTTAAAAATCAACAAAAATAATTATGTTCTTTCTACCCACCTCTGTCCGGATGCTTATGGTAACAAAGCTTACTTGCAAACTCCTTTCAATACACCATGGCGAACAATTATTGTATCCGATAAAGCTGAAAAAATTCTTGAATCAAAAATTATTTTAAATCTGAACGAACCAACAAAATTCGAAGATGTTAGCTGGATTAAACCTAAAAAATATATTGGTATATGGTGGTCTCTGCATGTAGGAAAAGAATCATGGAATTACGCTGATATTGACAACATCAGAATTGACCAGATTGACTACGATACTCTTAAACCAAATGGAAGACATGGTGCAACCACGGAGAACGCCAAAAGATACATTGATTTCGCAGCTCAACATGGTTTTGATGCTCTGTTAATTGAAGGTTGGAATATTGGTTGGGAAGATTGGTTCGGCAACTGGAAAGAAAATGTGTTTGATTTCGTCACTCCATATCCAGATTTTGATGTAGAAGAAGTTTCTCGATATGCTAAAGAAAAAGGCGTTGAATTGATAATGCATCATGAAACATCATCTTCTGTAACTAATTACGAAAGAAGAATGAATGACGCTTTTGATTTCCTGAAAAAATACAATTACACCGCTATAAAAACTGGTTATGTAGGTCCAATAATTCCACGTGGTGAACACCACGATGGACAATGGATGGTAAATCACTATATAAGAGTCCTTGAGAAAGCAGCTAAAGAAAAAATTTGTATTAATTCTCATGAATCTGTTCGTTTAACAGGTTTACATCGAACATATCCTAATTGGTTGGCTGCCGAGGCTGCAAGAGGAAATGAATTCAATGCATGGAGTGAAGGTAATCCTCCTGAACATGAGACTATTTTAATTTTCACAAGATTGATAGGTGGACCCATGGATTATACACCAGGAATTTTTCAAATTAAAATGGATTACTACAGCGAAGAAAGGAAAAATTTTCAAGTACACACTACTTTAGCAAAACAACTTGCTTTATATGTCGTTTTATACAGTCCTTTACAAATGGCAGCTGACCTACCAGAAAATTATGAAAGATTTTTAGATGCTTTTCAGTTTATCAAAGATGTCCCCGTAGACTGGAAAGACACAAAGGTTCTTTTTGCAGAACCTGGTGATTACATTGTTACAGCCAGAAAAGATAAAAATTCTGATAATTGGTTTATTGGTGCAATAACTGATGAAAATGCCAGAGAATTTAATATCAAACTCGACTTTTTAGACGATGGGAAATATGAAGCTACAATCTATCGAGATTCTGATAATGCACACTGGCAAAAAAACCCAATGTCTTATAAAATTGAAAAGAAAACCGTTGACAATAAATCTAATCTGAAAATTAAATTAGCCGAAGGTGGAGGTTTCGCCATATCTCTGAAAAAACTAACAAAATAATTTTATAACTTAAATAAATTTAGATTTGATACTTATTGAGGTCAAAAATGGAACGATACAAATACGAATATATTTTCAAAAATTCAAGAAATTCTGACGAGTTATTTGATGCCTTCGATAATGCCTTAAAAGATGGAATAGATGATTTTGAACTCTACAAAATTCTTTTCTGGAACCCATCTCTAAGTATTGATGAATTAAGCATGTTTATTAAAAAATTGGCTAACACTTTTCCAAATCTTGCTTATGAGGCTTATATGTGGGGTGCCAAAGTTATTGAACTTTCTTTTGATAATGTTGAAAATTTTGAAACAATTCTAAATTTCTATAAAAAAGCATCAGAAATTAGACCACTGGAAAATGAACCATACATTAAGGCAGCAGATGCATACAATTTTGATTTAAAAATCCATCCACCTGCAAGTGTGATTAACTTCTTAAAGAAAGGAACAACTAAAGTAAAAGACCCATCAACACTATATTTCAAGTTAAGTGAATTTTTTGGAAAGCTTGGAAATTTTGAATTAAAAAATCATTACCTCAACGAAGCTGAAAAATACCTCAAAAAGAAATACAGAAACGAGTAGATCTATTAAAACGATTATGATTTTTAAGGTTGGATTAAATAAGTAGCGGAGAGGGAGGGATTCGAACCCCCGGTACCGATTCCTCGGTACAACGGTTTTCAAGACCGCCGCATTCAACCACTCTGCCACCTCTCCTGAGAACAAAACTAAAAAGTTTTTAAGAAAATTTTTTAGTAATTGGTACAAAAAACCCCGACAAAGTCGGGGTTTCAAAATATAATTCTTGGCAACTACCTACTCTCCCACACGGTCGCCCGTGCAGTACCATCGGCGTTCGGGGGCTTAACTTCTCTGTTCGGAATGGGAAGAGGTGTACCACCCCGGCTATGGTTACCAAGAATAAAAACTCATAAAAAACAATTTTGGAAGAGCTGCTGAGAGTAAAGCTAATTACCCTGGTAAAAATATCAATAAGGTTAAGTCTCACGACCTATTAGTACTGCTCGGCTCAACCCATTGCTGGGCTTACACCTGCAGCCTATCAACCTGGTAATCTCCCAGGGGTCTTTAGCTCCGATTGCTCGGAGAGGGATGTCTCATCTTGAAGAGTGTTTCGCGCTTAGATGCTTTCAGCGCTTATCACGTCCGAACATAGCTACCCAGCGCTGCCACTGGCGTGACAACTGGTACACTAGAGGTTCGTTCGCTCCGGTCCTCTCGTACTAGGAGCGACTCTTCTCAAACATCCTGCGCCCGCATAGGATAGGGACCGAACTGTCTCACGACGTTCTGAACCCAGCTCACGTACCGCTTTAATTGGCGAACAGCCAAACCCTTGGGACCTTCTTCAGCCCCAGGATGCGATGAGCCGACATCGAGGTGCCAAACCTTGCCGTCGATGTGAACTCTTGGGCAAGATCAGCCTGTTATCCCCGGCGTACCTTTTATCCTTTGAGCGACGGCGCTTCCACTCGCTACCGTCGGATCACTAAGCCCTGCTTTCGCACCTGCTCGACTTGTGGGTCTCGCAGTTAAGCACCCTTATGCCTTTACACTCAACGCACGATTACCGACCGTGCTGAGGGTACCTTTGGGAGCCTCCGTTACCATTTAGGAGGCGACCGCCCCAGTCAAACTACCCGCCTAACACTGTCCCTGACCCTGATTCAAGGGCCGAGGTTAGAATTCAAATAAGACAAGGGTGGTATTTCACCGGCGACTCCATCCCAACTGGCGTCGGGACTTCATAGTCTCCCACCTATCCTACACATGCCTTACTCGAACCCAATGCTAGGGTGCAGTAAAGGTGCACGGGGTCTTTCCGTCCATATGCGGGTAACCGGCGTCTTCACCGGTACCACAATTTCACCGAGCCCGTGGTTGAGACAGTGACCAAGTCGTTACACCATTCGTGCAGGTCGGAACTTACCCGACAAGGAATTTCGCTACCTTAGGACCGTTATAGTTACGGCCGCCGTTTACTGGGGCTTCGGTTCAGAGCTTCTCCCGATTGCTCGGGATAACCCCTCCCCTTAACCTTCCAGCACCGGGCAGGTGTCAGTCCCTATACGTCGTCTTAATTGACTTCGCAGAGACCTGTGTTTTTGATAAACAGTCGCTTGGCCCATTTCACTGCGACCCTGTTCAGCTCCAACCGCAAAAGTTGTCACCTACTTAGGGCACCCCTTCTCCCGAAGTTACGGGGTCAATTTGCCGAGTTCCTTAACCACGGCTCACTCGAGCACCTTAGAATACTCTTCCCGTCTACCTGTGTCGGTTTGCGGTACGGACTGATGAATTTCTCCTCTGCGAGGTTTTTCTTGGCAGTGTGCTTAGGGTCAGTTTGTGTCCCTAAGGGACTCCCCGTCGCGTCTCGATGTTAACGAGGATGCGGATTTGCCTACATCCTCCATCTACACGCTTAGACCACCTAAGGCCGGCAGGTGGCTGACCTTTCACTCCTGCGTCACCCCTCAGAGTCAAACGAAATTCACCAGGTACAGGAATATTAACCTGTTTCCCATCACCTACGCCTTTCAGCCTCGGCTTAGGGTCCGACTAACCCTGAGACGATTAACGTTGCTCAGGAAACCTTAGACTTTCGGTGGGCCGATTTTTCATCGACCTTATCGTTACTTATGCCAACATTTTCTTTTCTATGCAGTCCAGCACGGCTCACGCCGCACCTTCATCCCGACAAAGTCGGGATACCACTTCGTGGTTCCCGCATAGAATGCTCCCCTACCACTCCCAGCTCAGGCTGGAAGTTCGCAGCTTCGGTAGCCAGTTTGAGTCCCGATAATTGTCGACGCCGAGTCGCTTGACTAGTGAGCTATTACGCACTCTTTAAATGAATGGCTGCTTCTAAGCCAACATCCTAGTTGTCTTAGCAACTCAACATCCTTTCTCTGTTAACTGGCATTTGGGGACCTTAGCCGGCGATCTGGGTTGTTTCCCTTTTGGCAATGAAGCTTATCCCCCACTGCCTGACTCCCGTAGAACATGTCAATGGAATTCGGAGTTTGTCTGGGTTTGGTACCGTTGTGACGGCCCTAGCCCAATCAGTGCTCTACCTCCATGACACTTTGCTACGAGGCTAGCCCTAAAGCTATTTCGGGGAGTACGAGCTATCACCGAGTTTGATTGGTCTTTCGCTCCTACCGTCAGCTCATCCGAGCGGTTTTCAACCCACACCGGTTCGGACCTCCATGGCGTGTTACCGCCACTTCATCCTGGCCAACGGTAGATCACCCGGTTTCGCGTCTGCCGCGCGTTACTTAGCGCCTTATTCGGACTCGCTTTCGCTTCGGCTACTCCGCTGAGCGGATTAACCTTGCAACGCACGAGCAACTCGTTGGCTCATTATCCAGAAGGCACGTCGTCATCCCGATAAATCAGGACTCCGACCGTTTGTAAGCACACGGTTTCAGGTTCTATTTCACTCCCTTCTTAAGGGTGCTTTTCACCTTTCCCTCACGGTACTGGTGCACTATCGGTCACGAGAGAGTATTTAGCCTTACCAGATGGTTCTGGCAGATTCCCACAGACTTCCACTTATTCCGTGGTACTTGGGAGATCATCCCAGAGAGCCGAAAAGTTTTCGCCTACGAGACTTTCACTCTCTATGGTTTACCTTTCCAGGTAATTCGGCTAACTTTTCGGTTTTTGACTCTCCGACCGCACTGCAATTTGGTCTGGATGATTCCCACTACCCCACTTAACACAACGCTTGCAGGCTTTTACGTGTTAAGTGGTTTAGGCTGTTCCCCTTTCGCTCGCCACTACTCAGGGAATCACTATTGTTTTCTTTTCCTCCAGGTACTGAGATGTTTCACTTCCCTGGGTTGTCTCTAACCAGCCTATGTATTCAGCTGGTAGTTGCTATCTATTAAGATAGCAGGGTTTCCCCATTCGGAGATCCACGGGTCCTAAGTTGCTTCCACCTCACCGTGGCTTATCGCAGGTAGCCGCGTCCTTCATCGTCTTCTCGTGCCAAGGCATCCACCGTGTGCCCTTAGTAACTTAACCTAAAAATTTTTACACAGGTAAAATTAGCTTTTGGCTCTCAGCTCCGCTTTACAAGAGGAATGCTCACTCTCATAAAGCTTATGCTCTTCCAAAATTTCAAAGAACTCAAATTAGTGGAGCTAAGCGGGCTCGAACCGCTAACCTCCTGCGTGCAAGGCAGGCGCTCTCCCAGTTGAGCTATAGCCCCAACTTTCTACATCAGAAGGTTGGAGCGCCCACCTGCTTTTAGTGGGCCTGAGTGGAATTGAACCACTGACCTCACGCTTATCAGGCGTGCGCTCTAACCATCTGAGCTACAGGCCCTGGTTAAAAACTCAACAATTAAAAGAACAGAATAAAAACGAAAGAATGAGTGAGGCTTGTCATAGAACAGTTTAACTCTTTAGAAAGGAGGTGATCCAGCCGCACCTTCCGGTACGGCTACCTTGTTACGACTTAGCCCCAGTCACCGGTTTTACCTTAGGCGCCTCCCTCCCCGATTGCTCGGGGTTGGGCTAGCGACTTCGGGTACCCCCGGCTTCCATGGCTTGACGGGCGGTGTGTACAAGGCCCGGGAACGTATTCACCGCGCCGTGCTGATGCGCGATTACTAGCAATTCCAGCTTCATGGAGTCGAGTTGCAGACTCCAATCCGAACTGAGGGTGCTTTTTTGGGATTGGCTCCACCTCGCGGTTTCGCAGCCCTTTGTAGCACCCATTGTAGCACGTGTGTAGCCCTGGGCGTAAGGGCCATGAGGACTTGACGTCATCCCCACCTTCCTCACTACTTGCGTAGGCAGTCTCCCTAGAGTGCCCAGCATTACCTGATGGCAACTAGGGATAGGGGTTGCGCTCGTTGCGGGACTTAACCCAACATCTCACGACACGAGCTGACGACAGCCATGCAGCACCTGTCTGGATTGCCTTGCGGCTCCACCGACTTTCATCGGTGGATAATCCAGTCTTTCGAGCCCAGGTAAGGTTCTTCGCGTTGCATCGAATTAAACCACATGCTCCACTGCTTGTGCGGGCCCCCGTCAATTCCTTTGAGTTTCAACCTTGCGATCGTACTCCCCAGGTGGGGTACTTAATGCGTTAGCTTCGACACCGACCCCTTTCGGAGCCGACATCTAGTACCCATCGTTTAGGGCGTGGACTACCAGGGTATCTAATCCTGTTTGCTCCCCACGCTTTCGTGCCTGAGCGTCAGTAACGGGCCAGGAGACCGCCTTCGCCTCCGGTGTTCCTCCAGATATCTACGCATTTCACCGCTACACCTGGAATTCCATCTCCCTCTCCCGTACTCAAGGCTCTCAGTATCAAAGGCAATTTCCCGGTTAAGCCGGGAGATTTCACCTTTGACTTAAGAGCCCGCCTGCGCACCCTTTACACCCAGTGAATCCGGACAACGCTTGCACCCTACGTATTACCGCGGCTGCTGGCACGTAGTTAGCCGGTGCTTTTTCTGGGGGTACCGTCAGTTCCCGACATATCGGGCTTTTCGTCCCCCCTAAAAGGAGTTTACGTCCAGAAGGACTTCATCCTCCACGCGGCGTTGCTGGGTCACCCTTTCGGGCATTGCCCAATATTCCTCACTGCTGCCTCCCGTAGGAGTCTGGGCCGTGTCTCAGTCCCAGTGTGGCTGATCATCCTCTCAGACCAGCTACCGATCGTCGCCTTGGTAGGCCATTACCCTACCAACTAGCTAATCGGACGCAGGCTTATCCTGGAGCGGATTGTTGCCAATCCTTTAACAATTTTGGGATGCCCCAAAATTGCCTATCCGGTATTAGCCTCGCTTTCGCAAGGTTATCCCAGTCTCCAGGGCAAATTACCTACGCGTTACTCACCCGTGCGCCGGTTTACTCGGGATATTGCTATCCCTTTCTCCCTGACTTGCATGTGTTAGGCACGCCGCCAGCGTTCGTCCTGAGCCAGGATCAAACTCTCCGTAGTAGAGAAGTTTAAATCCTTGAGGTTGAAACTGTTTCTATGACGGACGCCAATCACTCATTCTTTCAAAGAACAAAAAATGCGTCTTTTTAGGACGCATTTATTATTCATATTCTCAAAAAACTTTTTTCATTCACAATTGGGATACAAATATAGCTCTTTTTTTATCTTTTGTCAAGAGCCTCATGATTAATTTTCAAAAAGTTTGTAAAAGAAATTTCAAGTGGTGCAATTATAAGAAATTTTATTTAATTGTCAAACAATGAAATTGAAATCTTTTTAAACCATTCTTTGTTTTAATGGCAAACTTAAAAATAAAAAACGAGGTTGTCATCATGAAAAGTAAATTTATCAATCCCATCCCCGAATTAATACCAGATGATATTTATTTAAGATTAAAGGAACATAATATAATTGACGAAAAAGCAGTCAGAGATTATCTTATTAGAAAAAAATTTCGTGAATTGAGACAACAGAAGGTCAGCGCAGGAGATGCGATAGATTATATTAGAGAAGAGTATCCTTACTTACAATTCGATACAATACGAAAAATTGTTTATCAAATTAACAAGAATAATTTTTCCTGATTCAACATCTAAATCAACCAAACTCCAATATTGTTTTAAGAGCCCAATTTTTTAAGCTGGGCTCTTTTTTTATATTTACATATTAAAGAAAAGGATTTTTAATTATGAATAAAGCAAAAAAGATTCAAAAGCAACGATCACAAAAAGAAAAAGTTCTATGGTCAATTCCACTTTCAAAGGTAAATTTTGTAATTTTTGGTATTGGTTTATTCCTTCTGGTAGTCGGGTTTTATATAATGACAATCCCACCCTGGGATAGTGTTTATGCACTGGTTATTTCTCCAATCATTTTAATTATCGCTTATTTTGTTATTTTTCCATTAGGTATCCTAAAGAAAAATTCTGAAAAATGATATTAGCAAAGGTCATCGGCACGCTGGTAGCTACTCAAAAAAATTCTTATTTAGTTCCACATAAACATTTAATTGTACGGCCTGTCGATCTCAATTTAAATCCTATCGGGAATAAGGATATAATAGCCCTGGATTTTGTAGATGCAGGTGTAAATGATATTGTTTTGGTTACTCAAGAAGGTGATGCAGCCCAACAAATTCTTGGTCATAGAAACGCGCCGGTACATACAGTTATTGTTGCTGTTGTGGACAAAATTGATTTTGAAGAACAATGAACAAATTTAATTCTGATGAAATAATTGCACTTCTTCAATTGTGCGAGATCGAAGGGTTGGGGGTTAATAAGGTTAGAAATCTGGTTAACTATTTTACCTCACCGCTTGCTGTACTAAATGCCGATTATGTTGAGTTAATGGAAGTTGAGGGTATAAATCAAACCTTAGCCAAAAGAATTGTAAATGAAAACATCAATAAAAAATTTCTAAAAAAATCAGAGTATCAAATTGGATTACTCGAAAAACATCAAGCACAGGTGTTAACTTTCTGGGATGATGAGTATCCATATTATCTGAGGAAAATTTATGATCCACCTGTATTTTTATTTGTTAAAGGTGAAATTAAGAAGGACGATGAAAATTCTATTGCGATTGTAGGCACAAGAAATCCTACGCACTATGGAAAAAAGATAACCGAAAAAATAACCTCTGAGCTGGTTGATTATCATATTACTATAGTAAGTGGTCTCGCCAGAGGAATAGATACAATTGCTCACTCAACTGCAATTCAGAAAAAAGGAAGAACGATTGCGGTATTAGGTTGTGGTCTTGATGTTATTTATCCCGCTGAAAATAAAAAGTTATATTCCTTAATTCCGCAAAATGGTTGTATCGTTACAGAATACTTATTTGAAACTCAACCAGATGCAATGAATTTCCCGAGAAGAAATCGAATAATTAGCGGACTTTCACTTGGTTCATTGATAATTGAAACCGATGTGACAGGTGGTGCGATGTTAACAGCAAAATATGCACTTGATCAAAATAGAGAAGTTTTTGCTGTTCCAGGAAATGTGGATTCAAAACAAAGTCAAGGGACTAATTATTTAATTCAATCAGGTGAGGCAAAGCTCGTTACAAATGCTGAAGATATAATTGTAGAATTTGGAGAAAGATTTATAAAAAAGGAGAAAAAAGAAAAAGAAATTGATTTATCTACACTGAATATTTTTGAAAGCAAAATTTATTCGGCTATCGATTCGGAGCCAATTCATATTGATTTACTTGCCGAAAAGGTACAACTAACAACATCTGAATGCCTGGTTCATTTACTTTCACTTGAATTTAAGGGATTAATAAAATCATTGCCAGGAAAATATTTCTCAAAAGTTTAGCCCATTCAATATTTTCTTGAAGACATTAATATTTCTTCTTGCCTTTCCACCAATTTTTCAATCTTTCTCTTAGTGTTTTTTCCTGACCAGATTCTGTTGGAAAATAATATTGCTTTCCTTTCAATTCTTCTGGAAGATAATTTTCCTGGATAAAATGTTCATCATAATCGTGAGCATACTTATAATCTTTTCCATAATCCAATTCCCTCATTAAATTGGTCACTGGATTTCTAAGATGTAATGGTACAGGGTAGTTAGGTAAGTTTCTTACATCCTCAATTGCCTTTTCAATGGCAAGATATGAAGCGTTGCTCTTTGGTTGAGATGCAAAATATGTTGCACATTGACTCAAGACTATCCGAGCTTCGGGCATTCCTATAAAATGACAGGCTTGAAAAGCACACGTGGCTAAAACAAGTGCATTTGGCGAGGCGTTACCAATATCTTCGGCAGCAAGGATAATCATTCGTCTTGCAATGAAGAGTGGATCTTCACCACCTTCTAACATTCGGGCAAGATAGTAAACAGCTGCATCAGGATCACTACCTCGAATGCTTTTAATAAAGGCTGAAATCAGATTATAATGTTCTTCGCCAAATTTATCATAATCTATTTTCTTTCGTTGAAGAGCTTCTTGAATAATTTCTTTATCAATCCTAAGTTTTTCGCCTCTTGTTTTTGCAAGCTCGATAGAGATTTCAAATGTGGTTAATAAAATTCTTGCATCACCATTTGAATTTTTAACCAGAAAATCCTCATCAATAAAATCAAAGTTCAGTGAACTTAAATATTCATCTTTCGAAATTGCCTGTCTTAAGATTTTTTTTAGATCATTTTCCGAGTGTGTTTTCAATACATAAACACGACACCTTGAGAGCAAAGGCGGAATTATTTCGAAAGAAGGATTTTCGGTTGTTGCACCAATTAAAATTATTTCTCCACTTTCAATTGAATGCAGAAGGGAATCCTGCTGGGCTTTATTAAATCGATGAATTTCATCAATAAAAAAAATTGTGTATTTATTCTTCTTAAAATTTTCTTCGGCTGTTTGAATTATTTCTCTTATTTCTTTAACACCAGAACTAACTGCACTAATTTGGTAAAAATCAGCTTTTATAATTTCAGCGATTAATTTTGCTAATGTTGTTTTACCACTACCTGGAGGTCCCCACAGAATCATTGAGAAAAGTTTTCCCTGGTCAAGTAACTTCCTTAATGCTTTATCTTTTCCAAGAAGATGTTCCTGTCCAACAAATTCATCTAGGTTTTTAGGTCTAACTCTTTCAGCAAGTGGTATCATTTCATTCTTCAATTCTTATTCTATATACTTTTTCACCGGGTTTGATCATACCATATCTTTCACGAGCAACTTTTTCAATTTTTTCTTTACTTGTTTTAAGTAACTCGATCTCAACTGTTAAACTATCATTTACTTTTCTAAGACTATCAATCTGGCTCTGGAGTTCTTTAAGCTTTTTTCGATAAATATAATTATCATAAAAACCACGATCGGAGAAAGTAAGGACCAGTAAAAACAGAATAATAACAACAAATGCAATTACATAAGAAAGTTTTTTAAAATTACTCTTCACTGTAATGAAAGCTCAATGATTTTATTAATTAAATCGTTAAAAGTTAATCCGACTACTTTAGCTGCCATAGGCACCAAACTTAAATCTGTCATTCCGGGAAGAGTGTTTATTTCGAGAAAATAAGGGACATTTTTTTCATCGAGGATAAAATCAACCCGACCAAATACTTTACAACCACAAGCATTAAATGTAACAAGAGCCTGTCTTTGAATTTCTTTTGCAATATTTTCTTCAAGTTCTGCTGGACAAATATATTCTGTCATTCCTTTTGTGTATTTGCATTCGTAATCGTAAAGCTTGTGTTTCGGTTTCACTTCAACAATGGGTAATGCTTCATCACCTAAAATTGAAACTGTTAGTTCTCTACCTTTAATATATTTTTCAACTAAAACTTGTTCAGAATACTTTAAGGCTTCTTCGTAAGCTTTGGTTAGATCTTCTACTTTTTCAACAAGAGAAAAACCGATAGTAGAACCCTGATCATTTGGTTTGAAAATACACGGCAATCCAATTTCTTCGATAATTTTCTCAGGGATAAATTTTTCGTTCTTATTTAAAATTTTCCACTCCGGTGTGTTTACACCAAAATGTTTAACAATAACTTTGGAAAGATGTTTGTCAATACCAATCGAGCTTCCCAGAACACCTGAACCAGTATATTTCAAGTTCATCAAATCAAGAATGGATTGAACTGTTCCATCTTCACCCCATTTCCCATGAAGAATTATAAAAACAAGATCAGCGTTTTTGAAAACATTGAGTTGAAATGCATCAAGATAATTTTTTGTGTTTACAAGTTTTCTATTTAGTTCTGGATTAAAAAATTCTTCAGACGATTGTGGCTGCTTAGAGCCGAGAGCTGGATCAACCAGATAAACTTCGTGATTTAATTCTAATAAAGCTTTGTATACTGCTTTACCACTTCTCAGAGAAATTTCTCTTTCAGGAGAGGCTCCGCCTGCAAGCAAAATGATTTTCAATCCTATCTCCTTCGATTTTTGAAATCTATTTTAAAATCTTGACTGATTTTATAAGTTGAACTATTCACATTATAAAGATAATCCAACTGCTTTTTAGTTAGAGGTCGAACTCCGTTTAAATTCAAAGCTATTGTAAATATCTTAGCTGTGTGTTCTAATTTTTCGAGTAAATAATAAGCTTCTTCCAGATTCTTACCATAAGTTACAGCACCATGATTTTGAAGAAGAAGTAAATTTGTTTTTTTAACAAATGGCAAGATTGACTTTACCACTTCTTCGGTTGATGGAGTTGCATATTCACAAACTGGAACGAGACCAAGATTTAAAATTACTTCAGGAAGGAAGGGAACATCCAGAGCAAGTTTCGAGCTGGCAAAAGCTGTTGCATAAACAGGATGTGTATGGATTACAGCGTTAACATCGTCTCTCTCTTTATAAATAGCCAAATGCATTTTAATTTCAGTCGATGGTTTTCTTGAACCAGATATAACTTTACCATCGAGATTAAGAACTATTAAATCCTTTTCTTTAATCTTTTCTTTAGGTAGAGAAGTTGGTGTGCAGAGAATCTTATTTTTATTAATTCTTACAGAAACATTTCCATCGGTTGCAGAGACAAATCCTTTTTGATGAATTTTATGACATACTTTAACTAATTCTTTTTTGAGCAGCACTTCTTTCAATTTCCTCAATTAATTTCAAATTAATTAATCCATCGTAACCACTAACAAGTAATTGTTCATCTCCAAACAATGCCCTTTGAAAATTCTTAATTAAATTCTGAATTTTATTCGCTTTCATTCTAAATGCTTTCTTTGTTTCATCAACTTTTTGAATTGTGAGTTTAGCATAATCAAATCTTCTACCGATTAAATTTTCTATGATAATTGTTCCTTTATATCCAACAATTTCAATTCGATTGATTGGTTTTCCTATACAAAACGAAGCATAAAAATTTCCATATCCACCATCTTTAAATTTACAGGTTGCGGTGACAAAATCATCAACTTCGCTTTTATAAATAACATTATCCAGATAACCCTCAACATATTCAATTTCGCCACCAAAAAATCTGAGCAAATCAATGCAATGAGTTCCAACATCACGTAACGCACCACCACCATTTTCTTTCTGATATCTGAAATTCTGATTTGGTGGATAATCAAACGACTGAGATACATTGATAATAACAGGTTGACCAATTAAACCCGCATCTATCATTTCTTTAGCTTTTCTTGTCAAAGGATGAAATCGCTGGACATAACCAACTGATAACTTCACATTATTTTCTTCACAAACTTTAATCATTTCTTCTGCTTGTTGAGAATTCAATGCCAATGGTTTTTCGCAAATAATATGTTTGCCAGCTCTGGCTGCTAAAATCACCTGTTCATAATGATATTGATTTGCACTGGCAATGTAAACTGCATCAAAATCTGAAGAGAGAAATTTTTCAAAGTCATCATAATATTCTTTTATGGAAAAAAGCCCGGCTACTTCTTTTGCTCGTTCAAAAGAATGACTGAAGATGGCAGTAATTTTGGCTCTTCGTATTCCTTTAATTGCCGGGATAACAGAGTGTACCGCAAAATTTCCAAGTCCCGCAATTCCCCACTTAAATTTTGGTTCAAGAACTTTTTTAATTGTTTTCATATTCTCAAACTATTTGTTCGATTTAATATTATTATTCAAAAATTTTATCTAAATATCCACCACAAACTAAACAAAACAATCACAAGCACAAAAGACATAACGATATTGACAATTCTCCATTTGTTTTTTTCACTAATCTTATTTCGATCAAAAATCAATCCTTCGATTTGTTTTTCTGATGGTTTTTCTGTCAATAAGCTCACAATTACAAGAACGGAAATTGAAATGACGAACAAAATGATCGCATAATGTAAAAAGTTAATTGATGCAATAAGTCTTAAAAATTCATTGCCAAGTGGAGCAATCTTATTGTTAATTTCAAGTATTAACCGAACAGAACCTAATACAAATCCTGTTAACAAAGCACTGATTGCACCTTTACCATTAACTCTTTTCCAGAAAAGTCCAAGCAAAAATATTGCAGCAATTGGTGGCGAGATGTATGCCTGAACACTTTGTAAGTAAACATACATTCTATCATCACTCAAAAGTCCAATGAAAGGAATCCATAATAACCCGAGGACTACCATTAATCCAGTGGTTAATCTACCAAATCTTACAACTGATTTTTCATCTGCATCTGGTTTTATTTTTTTGTAAAGATCAATCGTCACAAGAGTTGAAGTTGAATTAAACATTGCACTAAGTGAAGACATCAACGCAGCCAGCAATCCTGCAACGACAATGCCCCTCAATCCAGTTGGAAGTAGATTCGTAACCAACCAAGGATATGCTTTATCACCAGTTACCTGTCCATTTGAAAGTTGATAAGCAATAATTCCTGGTAGAACAAGGACGAACACTGGTAAGATTTTTAAAAATCCGGCAAAGATAGTTCCACTTTGTGCGTTGTGAAGATTTTTAGCACTGAGTACTCTTTGAACAATGTATTGATCCGTACACCAATACCAGATTCCTAAAATTGGAGCACCGAAAATAATTCCTGTCCAGGGAAAATCAGGATGAGTTAATGGTTTAAACATATTCCAGAAATCTGGTGGAGTTGTAGCAACAAGATTTGACCAACCACCAGCTTGATTCAAACCAATTAATGTTAATGAAACCGAACCAATTATTAGAACAAACATTTGAACTAACTCTGTATAAATAACAGCAGATAACCCACCAAGAATTGTATATATTCCTGTAATCAAAACAATTACAATTGCTGAAGTATACATATCCCATCCAACAACTGCATTGAGCAAAATTCCGCCAGCATAAAGTGAAATTGAAATTTTAGTAAGTATATAACTTATAATTGAAACAATGCTCAAATAATATCGAGAAGCAGAATTATATCTTCTTTCAAGAAACTCAGGCATTGTGAACACTCCAGATCGAATATAAAATGGAGCAAAAACCCAACCGAGTAAAAGTAAGATCAAGCAAGCAAGCCACTCGAAATGTCCAACAGCCAGACCAGATTTCGAACCAGTTCCTGCAAGTCCAAGAAAGTGTTCACTTGAGATGTTTGTTGCAAATAAAGAAGCACCGATGGCAATCCAACCAACTTTTCTTCCAGCTAAAAAATATTCTTCCGAGTTTCTAGTCCTCCGCCTCCAGTAAAATCCAATCATAAGAACTATGAAAATGTAAACAACAATAATCGAGTAATCGATGAAAGTCATATTACCATTCATATTAACCTCGATTTTTTTATTAAAATCTGGTTCTGCAAAAATAT
>Ga0197142_1002030_pt1 | contig 18044 bp, 16 predicted proteins | sample GBS60_MetaG_FD_148614 | JGI IMG/M metagenome (GOLD analysis project Ga0197142, IMG submission 148614) | Sediment microbial communities from Great Boiling Springs, Gerlach, Nevada, United States - GBS 60_MetaG | ecosystem: Environmental > Aquatic > Thermal springs > Hot (42-90C) > Sediment...
CAGGACATTATGCAAGGATTTTAAGAGCAGATAAACATTGCTATCTTCTAAAAGGAATTGACAGAAAAAAAGACCAGTCCTATTTTCTTTATGGAATAAAAAGAGATTTTCTTAAACAACTAATTTTCCCTCTTGGAGAATATACAAAAGATCAGGTAAAGGAAATTGCTCAAAAAAACAATATTCCTTCAAAATCAGCTGAGGAAAGTGCAGAGGTTTGCTTTCTTAAAGAAAAAAGATACTATGAAATGCTTAAGCCCTCATCTAATGGACCTATTATTGATGCGTCAACAGGTAAAATTATTGGTCAACATAGAGGTATTCATCTTTTTACAATAGGGCAGAGAAAAAGAATCGGTATTACCTCACCCTATCCATTATATGTTGTAAAAATAGACCCGAAAATTAACGCTGTTTATGTGGATAGGAAAGATAAAGCTTTTATAAACAGTTTCTATATTGAAGAATTAAACTGGCTTTATGATATAGAAAACAAATTAAGATGTGAAGTTAAAATTCGTTATGCCATGAATCCTGAAAAAGCCACTGTAAATGTAATGGATAATAAAGCTCAGGTTGTTTTTGATGAACCTCAATTTGCTCCAACACCAGGTCAAAGTGCTGTATTTTATAAAGATGATATTGTTTTAGGAGGAGGAATTATTAAGGAGACAGTGCAAGATTTTTAAGTGCTTTAGTTTCATCAATTCCAAACATAATGTTCATATTTTGTACAGCCTGTCCTGAAGCTCCCTTTACAAGGTTGTCTATTGCAGAGATAAGAATTAACCTTTTAGTTCTTGGATTACATACTGCTCCAATATAGCAATAATTTGTTCCCTTTACATACTTAATACTTGGGACTTCACCCTCTGGCATAATTTGAATAAAGGGTTCATTCCCGTATTGTTCTATAAGTATTTCTATAGCATTTGCTGTTGTTAAATCTTTATTTAAATTAGCATATATTGTTGAAAGAATACCTCTGTTAAGAGGTAATAAATGGGTTGTAAAATCTATGGTTAATAAACTATCAGCAGCACAACTTAATTCCTGTTCAATCTCGGGGGTGTGTCTGTGTTTTGCCACATTGTATGCTCTAAAATCCTCATTTACTTCGCAGTAACTCAGAGAAACTTCGGCTTTTCTTCCTGCTCCTGATACCCCTGAACAGGAATTAGCAATAATAGTATAGGGATCTATCAATTTTCTTTTTAAAAAAGGATAAAGTGGAAGAATAACACTTGTTGGATAACAGCCTGGATTGGCTATAAGTCTTGCCTCTTTTATTTGCTCTCTATATATTTCAGGTAGACCATAAACTGCTTCTTTTAAGAGAAAGGGATAAAGATGTTCAGTTTTATACCACAATGAGTAGGCTTTTGCATCTTTTATTCTAAAATCTGCAGACAGGTCTATTACTTTTTTACCATATTGAACAAGTTCTGCAGCTACTTGTTGAGATTTACCATGAGGAAGAGCAAGAAAATAAATATCAGCTCTGTCTTTTATAGCATCTACATTCAGATTTTCAAATTTTAAATCTTTATAAACAAAAAAAGCAGGGAAAAGGCTATTAATTGCCATCCCTGCTGATTTTTCAGAAGTAACTCCAACTACATTTACTTCATCGTGTCCTGCAAGAATTCTTAAAAGTTCTGAACCTGTATAACCACTTCCACCACATATAAAAACTTTGAACATTTTATCTCTTGGAGAACTGGAATCTCTTTCTTGCCTTTGGCTGTCCGTATTTCTTTCTTTCTACTTCTCTTGGATCTCTGGTAAGAAGTCCTTCTTTTTTTAGTTTTGGTTTTAGGTCTGGATTTATACTTACAAGAGCTCTTGCAATTCCATGTCTTATAGCTCCAGCCTGTCCGCTTAATCCTCCACCATAAACATTAACAATTGCATCATATTTACCTGTTACCCCAGCTACTTGAAAGGGTTGCATAAGAATCATTCTTAATGTTTCTCTTGGAAAATACTCCTCAATAGGTTTTTCATTAACTGTAATTTTCCCTGAACCGGGAACTAAAATAACTCTTGCAATTGATCTTTTTCTTCTTCCTGTTGCTAGATATTCAATAGCCATATTCTTTCACCTCAAAATTTAACTTAATTGAATTGTTTCTGGTTTTTGAGCTCTATGAGGATGTTCAGAACCTCTGTAAACTTTTAATTTTTTTATCATCTTTCTTCCTAATCTTGTTTTAGGAAGCATTCCCCATACAGCATCAACAATAACTTCTTCCGGTTCCTTTTCCAATCTTTCCCTAAGGGTTTCTGCCTTTAAATTACCTATATAACCAGTGTGATGATAATAAACTTTCTGATTTAATTTTTTTCCTGTCACTTTAATTTTTTCTGCGTTTACAACTACTACAAAATCTCCGTTATCTACGTTTGGAGTATAATTGGGTTTGTTTTTACCCATTAATATCTTCGCAATTCTTGAAGCAAACCTTCCAAGAGTCTGTCCTGTAGCATCTAAAACCCACCATTGTCTGTTTACATCTTCTTTTTTAACAAACGTTGTTTTCATTGTTATACCTCACCTCAGATTAATTTATCAGTTAGACTTAAAATTATAAATTACCTTAAAATCTAATACTTTGTCAAATTCTGAATAAAGATTCAATATTTTTAATCTTCTGATTCTAACAATTATATCAGCAAAATTAAAAGGGCAATATATTCTCTTATTGCTTTCGTTGAATTTACAAAGGAACTAAATTTAGGCAAAAAACTGTATAGATTATAGTGTCCATCTCTTTTTAAGTCAACGGGATATGGTACTATATCAAACCCTTTATTTTTAAAAAGTATGACTGCCCTTTTCATATGATAGGCAGATGTAACAAGTATAATTTTTCGAAAATCTTTTTCCTTACAAATTTTAGCTACATTCTTAGCATTCTCTGATGTATCCCTGCTTTTGCTTTCTTCTATTATGACCTTTTCATTGACTCCCAATTCCCTTAAAATTTTTGCCATTATCGTAACTTCAGCTATTTTACCTTCTGTATTTCCTCCTGAAAGAATTATAGGAGTTTTAATTCTCTTATATAACACATACCCTTCTATCAAACGATTTATGCTATCTTCTTTTAAAGTCCCAGAATTGTAAATTCCGCCTCCAAGAATAACTATTACATCACCTTTTAATTCTGAAGGCTGTGAGTAGGATTTTTCTAAAGGTATAATCAAAAAATCCTTTATGGGTTCAATTGAAATCGAATAAATAAAAAAAGCCATAACAATTGATATAAAACGCAATAATTTGTTTTTCTTTACTAAAATAAAAATCAAAAGAAATATAATTATAAAAAACCCTGGGGGTAAAATAAAGGAAGTGGCTAATTTTTTGAGAAAAAACATAAAATAAATATATCATAAAAAACTTCTTTAAAAAAATAATTTATAGGGAGACCGAGAAATGGAAATAATAAGAGTACCAAGAATGATGAGAGAGATAACCAAAAACTTAAAAATAAAAAGCAAAAAAATCGGTTTTGTTCCAACAATGGGAGCTTTACATGAAGGACACTTATCTTTAATAAAAAGGGCAAAGGATGAAAATGATATTTCTGTAGTAAGTATTTTTGTAAATCCTACACAGTTTGCTCCCGGAGAAGATTACGAAAAATATCCTCGTGATATTGATGGAGACTGTGAAAAACTAAGAAATATTGAAATTGACTATTTATTTTTGCCTGATGTTAATTCCCTCTATCCTGAAGGTTATAGCACCTATGTTAATGTTGAAAATCTTAGTGAAAAATTATGTGGTAAATTCAGACCTGGTCATTTTCGTGGAGTTGCAACAATTGTTTGTAAACTTTTCAATATAGTAAATCCAAATAGAGCCTATTTTGGTCAAAAGGATTATCAACAAACTTTAATAATAAAAAAAATGGTAGAAGATTTAAATATAGATGTTGAAATCATAGTATGCCCTACCATAAGAGAACAAGATGGTTTAGCAATGAGTTCAAGAAACAGATATTTGAACGAAATTGAAAGAAAATCTGCCACGGTTATATACAGATGTCTTAAAGAGGGAGAGAGTCTTTTGAAGGCAAAAATTAATCCAAAAGAGGTTTCTGAAAAAATTAAAAATATCCTAAAAAAAGAAGCTCTAATCAAAGAAATTCAGTATGCTGGAGTTTTCGATCCCGTTACTCTCGATGAACTAAAGGAATTGAAGGATGTCTGTTTAATTGCAATTGCAGTTAAAATTGGTGATACAAGACTTATAGACAATTTATTGGTTAATCTATGAATGTTTCTTTAATTTTTATGAAATCTGAGATATTATTTATGAAAAGATCAAAAATATCTGGATCAAAATGACTGCCTCTGCCATTTTTCATTATATTTAAAGTAGATTCAATACTAAAGGCGGGTCTATATACTCTATCTGAAGTCATAGCATCAAAGACATCGCATATTGCAACAATTCTTGCATAAAGATGAATATCCTCTCCTTTAAGTCCATAGGGATATCCAGTACCATCCCACTTTTCATGATGCTGCTCTGCTATTATTTTTCCAGCTTTTAAAGTTAAAAACCTTGGATCGGATTGTAAAATTTTTGCTCCGATTGTAGTATGAAGCTTTATTATTTCAAACTCTTCAGGAGTAAGTGGGCCTGGTTTTTTTAAAATTTTATCTGGTATTCCTATTTTCCCAACATCATGTAAAGGAGCTGCATATAGAAGAAGGTTTTGCTCTTCCTCAGATAATCCATAGAGTTTTCCTAATAATTGAGCATAGAAACTTATTCTTTTAATATGTGCCCCAGTTTCTTCATCTCTGAATTCAGAAATCATACCAAACTTAATAACCATCTCATATTCAGCTTCCCTTGCAAGTTCTAAAGCTGCTCTTAATTCCTGAGTTTTTTTCAGTACTTCCTTTTGGAGTACTTCATTTATGTCTTTAATTAAATCATTGTATTTTTTAACTTTTAGGTTATTCATAATTCTTAATTTAAGCTCTTCGGCATCGAAAGGCTTTCCAACAAAATCAGATGCTCCCATGTTCAGAGCTTTTTTTCTCTCATTTTCATCACCTGAAAGAATAATTACGGGAATTAAAGATGTCTGAGGATCAGATTTTAAATATTCTAAAACCTCAATCCCTGACATTTTTGGCATTCTAATATCAAGTACTATGACATCGGGAATCTGTTTTTTTAAAATTTCCATAGCTTCTAATCCATCTGAAGCTGTAAGAACTATTATGTTAGGAACATTTGAAAAGATTGCACTGATTAATTCAAGATTAACCTGATCATCGTCAACAGCTAATATTGTCGAGACTTCTTCAAACATAGTATGCTAATATTAGCATATATGATAGCACTAATCCAAAGAGTAAGTAAAGCAGATGTTCAAGTAAATGGCAAAGTTATCTCTGAAATTAAACAAGGCATTGTTGTATTTTTAGGAATTGAAAAAGAAGATAGTAAAAAGGATATAGATTATATTGTTAAAAAAATTGTAAATTTGAGAATTTTTGAAGATGCGCAAGGAAAAATGAATCTTTCAGTTTCGGATATAAAGGGTGAAGTATTAGTCGTATCTGAATTTACACTTGCAGGAGACTGTCGTAAAGGGAACAGACCTTCCTTTGATAAAGCAATGCCTCCAGAGGAAGCAGAAAAATTATATAATGATTTTATTAAATCTTTAAAAGAAAAGGGAATTCCGGTAAAAGAGGGTATATTCAGAGAATTTATGCATGTCTGCCTTATAAATGAAGGACCGGTAACTTTTATTATAAATTCGAGGTGAGACATGTTTGATAAATTTAAGGAAAACCAATATTACAAAGAAGTTTCAATTTTTTTAAGCTCAAAAAATCTATTCCATCACTCCTATCTTGTTGGAGGGACAGTTAGAGATTTGCTACTTAACAGAGAAATAAAAGATTTAGATTTTGCAATTAAAGGTGAGACTATTGAACTTGCAAGGGAGTTTTCAAAAAAAATTGAAGGAAGCTTTGTTTTACTTGATGAACACTTTTCTATTGGTAGAGTTGTAAAAGACAATGTAACAATAGATTTTTCTCAATTAAGGGGAGGGTCAATTGAAGCTGATTTAAGTGAGAGAGACTTCACTATTAATGCAATGGCTGTTCCCTTGTCTATGGATAAAGTTATTGATCCCTTCGAGGGAATGGGCGATATAAAAAATAAGATAATAAGGATGGTAAATGAAGAAAATCTTAAAACAGACCCTCTTAGGATACTAAGAGCCTACAGATTTCATGCCACATTAGAATTTGACATTGATAAGGAAACAAGAGAGGTTTTAAAAAAATTTGCCTATTTAATGAAGATTACTGCAAAAGAAAGAATAAAGGAAGAATTGTGGAAGATTTTTTCTGTAGAAAGAAGTTATAAAACTATAAAATTAATCATAGAAGATGATATTTTTAAAAGTCTATTTAAAACTTCAGAGCATCTACCATTAAAACCCAACATAGAAGCTTTAAAGATAGCTGAAGAATTTATGATTGATTCAAAGAGGGAAATAAAACATTTAAACTGTTTTAAATTTGTAATTTTATTTGATTTTCATGCTTCAGATTTATTAGCGAGTATAAAACCCTCAAGGAAAGAACAAAAATTTTGCGAAGATTTAATTAAAGCTGGCACAAGAATAAAAAAAATTGAAACTTTGCTTGACAAAGTAAGATTTATCAGAGATTTTGAACATATTCTACAACATGCCTTAATATACGGAATGAGCAAAGACCCTCTTGGTATTTCAAGAAGATGGTTCTATGAAGAAATTGAAAATTTTTATAAAAAAATTTATTTAAAAAACAAGAAAAAACTGCCATTGATAAAAGGGGAAGACCTTCTTAACCTTGGATTTAAACCATCTCCTTTATTAGGAGAAATATTAGAAAGAATAGAAACCCTTATTTTGACTGGGAAAATTTCTTCAAAGGAGCAGGCGATAGAAGAAATAAAGAAAATTTATTTTAAAAATAAAAAAAATTAATAATAATTTTGCTGATTTCTTAAAATTGCCGATAGAAAAACACTGATTTTGTCATTCCAAGGAGTGTGAGAGACTGAGGAATTTCCTCCTTTTTCACCAGATAGATTCTTTAATGAGAGATTCCTCGGGGTATTGAACCCCCTCGGAATGACTGCATAAAAGAAATATTGCTTTTATTCTGTATCAGCAATTTTAGGGGTATTGTATTTATTTAAAATTAATGGTAAAATTTGATAAAGTTATTTAGAAAGGGGGTGAGTTATGAAAAAAAATTTAATTATTCTTGCAATAGTTTTAATTTTACTCTTAGTTACCATAGCTTTTTCCCCGCGAATTCTTGCAAAGACAAATACACCAGAATTTTGTGCAAGTTGTCACGTTATGGAAGAACAATATATAACCTTGATGAAAGGAGGGGTTCATAGGTCTTTAAAATGTGTGGATTGTCATCTTCCTAATGATTCAAAGGTTAAATTTTATTTTTGGAAAGCAGTTGATGGTAGCAAAGATTTAATTGCCTTTCATACTGGAAGAGTTTCCGACCCAATAAAAACTTCAGCTCATTCTAAAAAAACAATCCAGCAAAACTGTATCAGATGCCATGAAGGCATGGTTTCAAGAATTACAATTGCTGATAAAAAATGCTGGGACTGCCATAAAAGAACATCTCATAGACAAGCAGGAATAAGAGAAACGATTTAAAAGGAGGTGTTTTTATGAAACGAAAAAGTATATTTTTGATTTTAATTTTAATCTTTGCTTTACTTATTCTTGGATGTCAGCCTGAGAAAGCACAGGAGTTTAGGGTAACTACTATTGCAGAAAATGAGATAGACCCGGAGGTATGGGGAAAGGTTTATCCGATCCATTATGAAATGTATAAGCAGTCAATGGAGCCAACTCCAGCAGGTAAAAGCAAATATAAAAGAGGTTGGGATACGGATAAGATTGTATATGATAAACTTTCAGAATATCCTTTTTTGGCTTTGCTTTATAATGGCTGGGGATTTGGTATTGAATACAATGAACCGAGGGCTCATTTTTATAGAGTAATTGACCAGCTTGAAATAGATCCTTCAAGACTAAAACCGGGTGGAGCATGCTTAACATGTAAGACAACTTATGCACCTGAGCTTGAAGCAAAATATGGACTTTCTTATTACAACAAACCTTATAAAGAAGTCTGGAGCTGGATACCTGAAAAACATAGAAAACTTGGCGATTCCTGTATTGACTGTCACAATCCAAAAGATGCATCTTTACATATTAGAAGAGGATTTACTCTTGTTAAGGCACTTCAGGATATGGGAGTTGATACAAAAAATATTCCCCATCAAAAGATGCGAAGCGTTGTATGTGCCCAATGTCATGTTACCTATGTTGTGCCAAGAGACAAAGATATGAAACCAACAGGGCTATTCTTCCCATGGCAAGGTAGCAAATTTGGAGGAATTAGTGTTGAAAACATAATAAAAGTACTTAAGAGTGACCCTTCATATGCAGAATGGACACAAGCAGTAACAGGATTTAAGCTTGCTTTTATAAGACATCCTGAGTTTGAATTTTTCTCAAACAATTCCGTTCACTGGAATGCAGGTGTTTCTTGTTCAGATTGTCATATGCCCTTTAAGAGAATGGGTGGATTTAAGGTGTCAGAACATAGAATAATGAGTCCAATTAAATATGATATGAAAGCCTGTCTGCAATGTCATAGCCAAACTCCTGAGTGGTTAAAACAACAAGTATTAGCGATTCAGGATAGAACAATTAGCATGTATCTTAGAGCAGGTTATCAAACAGCAGTAGCGGCAAAGCTATTTGAAATCGCAAACAAAGCTCAAGAATCAGGAAAACAAATTGATCAGTCTCTTTATAACAAAGCAAAGGATCTTTATCTTGAAGCCCTCTACAGAGTAATTTTTATTGGAGCAGAAAATTCTGTAGGATTTCATAATCCAACAGAAGCAGGAAGAATACTCAGTGATGCTATTGCTTATGCATCAAAATCAGAAGCTGTTTTAAGAACAATGCTTGCAAAGGCTAATGTAGATGTTCCTTTAAATATTGATTTAGAACTTAAGAAATATCTTAATAATCGTGGAGAAAAGAAACTTAACTTTAAACCAGAACAGGAGTTCAAAGATCCCTTTGGAACACAGCAGAACATAGAAGCTTTACTCAAATGATATTTTGGAGGCTCCGGTCTTTTATAGGGCTGGAGTCTCCTTTTTATTCTTTATTTAAAAATCTACATTGGAATCCCAATAACCTGAAATTGCTGATAGAGATAAAAGCAATATAATATTTATGTAGTCATTCCGAGGGGTTATATACCCCGAGGAATCTCTCATTAAAGAATCTATCTGGTGAAAAAGGAGAAGATTCCTCAGTCGCTCACACTCCTTCGGAATGACAAAATCAGTGTTTTTCTATCGGCAATTTTAAGTTTAATCTTGATTTTTTAAAAATTTTTATTTTAGTATTAAATTAAATAATACCTATATAAAAAATTTTTAATAGGGAGGGAATATGGAAAGTTTGTTGATGATTCTAGCTATTGCAGCACCGATTATACTCATTTTAGGTATTGCCTTAAATTTTTACAAAATATCAAAGATGCCACTTAATGTCAGATGGGAGATTTATCCAATACCCCATGAAATAGGTGAAAAAAGGAAATATGGTGGTTCCTATATGGAAGAATTAAATTGGCTTGAAAAGAAACCAGAAAGATACACATTAGGTGAATACACAGAGCCCTTTAAAGAGATTTTATATTTGCACAAAGTTAAGAAGTTCAATCCCTATGGTATATGGATTTGGTCAATGGCTTTACATTGGGGTATTTGGTTGCTTTTTCTTTGGATGGGAATTCTAATTATAAATTCTGTTTTTAACTTAGAGGTTGCCTCTAAACTCTCTGTATTAGCTTACTTATCCTATATTTTAGGATGCATTGGAGTTTTAGGATTAATTATTAAAAGAGTCACAACTCATAATTTAAAAATATATACATCACCCATTGATTATGTTAATCTCATATTTCTTTTACTTCTCTTTTCATCTGGTTTATTTTCTGTAATAAATGAGATTGGTGTTAAGGAATCAATAAATTATATGGAAGGTCTGTTTAAGGGTAGTATTTATCTGGATGAATTATCTTCAATAACAATTTTACATTTTGTATTTTTTAAATTATTTTTGATTTACATTCCCTTTTCAAAATTTTTCCATGGTCCAGTGAAATATATGACATACCATAAAATTTTATGGGATGATATGTATCAGGTTAAGGGTTCAGAAGAGGAGAAAAAAATTTCTGAACAGCTTAATTACAGGGTTGGATGGGCAGGTCCGCACATTCTATCAGATAAAAGCTGGCTTGATAATGCCAAAAATACAAATCTTCATGACAAAGTTTGAGGAGGCATAAAATGGAAAAATTAAAAGATATTGCCAAAGAAACTAATCAACCAATAATTACAATTAATAATGAAGATCTTCTTTCCCTATCTCCCTATATAGATGAAAAAGATGAAACCTATAAAACTCCAGATGATTGGTTTGATAAATATGATTTATCTCTTGATGGTTTTTCAGGGTTCCCCTTTTTAAATCCCTCGGAGGAAGAAAAAAAAGAGATTGTAAGTAAATTTCTCAATGGTATAAAGAAACTTCTTAATCCTCAATCCAACTGGACTTTTTATAAGCCCTTTTACCTTTCATTAAAACATTGCGTAAAATGTAATACCTGCGCGGAAGCTTGCCATCTTTATATTGGTAGTGGTAAAAAGGAAATATATAGACCCAATTTCCGTTCAGAAATTCTCAGAAGAATTCACAAAAGGTATTTCACCACAAGTGGTAAGATACTTAAATCCTTTGTTGGAGCAGATATTGAAGTAACTTATCATTTAGTAAGAAGACTTCTTGAACTTGCCTACAGATGCACTCTCTGCAGAAGATGTGCTCTTTACTGTCCTGTTGGAATCGACAATGGATTAATAGCAAGGGAATTAAGAAAGTTATTTAGTCAAGAATTGGGTATGGCACCCGTTGAAGTTTATAAAAAAGGCACAAGACTTCATTTGCAAGTAGGTTCATCAACAGGAATGAAACCTCATGCCTTCAGAGAGGTTATTAAATTTATAGAAGAGGATATTCATGAAAAGACAGGGAAAAAAATAAGCATACCTGTAGATAAAAAGGGTGCAGATATAATGCTTTTGCACAATGGAGGGGAGTATCTTTCATGGCCTGACCATATTGCAGCCTTTGCGATTCTTTTTGATGCTGTTGGAATAAATTATACCTTAAGTAGTGAAGCTCTCGGTTATGACGGTGTAAACTATGGTGCTTGGTATGATGATGTTGAATTGGCAAGAGTGGGATTAAGGCATTTACAGATTGCCCATGAATTGGGAGTTAAAAAGCTTGTAATAGGTGAATGTGGACATTCTCACAAAGTTTATACTGTTATTTTTGATAGAATACTTCCTGCAAGCTCTCCATTGTGGAACATTAAGAGAGAGAGCTGTATACCTCTTATGTGGGAAATAGTAAAAAGTGGAGCAGTTAAATTAGACCCTATGAGAAATAATTTTCCTATAACATTTCATGATTCATGTAATATTGTTAGATTAATGGGAATTGTATCTCCTCAAAGAAAAATCATAAATGCAATATCTCCTGGAACATTTAGAGAAATGAAGCCTAACGGAGCTTATAATTACTGTTGTGGTGGTGGAAGCGGTTTTGCTATTATAAGGTCTCTCAATTTTCCTGTATTCAGAAACAAGGTCTCTTTAAGATTAAAAACTAAACAAATTCTTGATACTTTCAGTGATGTCCTTAATCAGGATAAACCTAAAGTTGTAGTTGCAACCTGTTCTAATTGTAAGGGAGCTTTAAGGGATATGATAAAAACCTATGGACTTTTCGATAAATACAAAATAAATTACTCAGGATTAGTAGATTTAATTGTTAATGCCATGGTTGACATTCCCCCCTTCTTTAATTTTGAGGAGATGGAAGAATAAATAAAAAAACCCCCAGCTTACTGAGGCTGGGGGTTTTTTTATGTTCCAATCTGCCAGCTGTGTAAATATTTATGCTGTTGTTTTGTTAATTTGTCAATCCTTATACCCATAGCTTCAAGTTTGAGCCGTGCGATTTCTCTGTCAATTTTTTCTGGGACTGAGTATACTTTTCTTTCAAGTTTTTTTGAATTTTTAAATATATACTCAGCTGAGAGAGCCTGATTAGCAAAACTCATATCCATGACCGCTGCTGGATGACCCTCTGCAGCACTAAGATTAACAAGGCGTCCTTGGGCTAAAAGATAAATTCTTCTTCCATTTTTTAAAGTATACTCATCTACGAAATCTCTTATTGTTCTCTTTGATTTTGACATTTTTTCTAAACTTTTAATGTCTATTTCCACATCAAAATGTCCTGTATTTGCTATGATGCTTCCGTCTTTCATTTTAGAAAAGGTTTTACCAGAAATTACATTTATATTTCCAGTTACTGTAACAAAGAGATCGCCTATCTTGGCTGCTTCCTCTATTGGCATAACATCAAAGCCGTCCATAACTGCTTCAAGTGCTTTAAGAGGGTCTACTTCTGTAATAATAACTCTTGCACCCATTCCTCTTGCTCTCATTGCTACACCTCTTCCACACCAACCATATCCACAAACAACAAAGACGCTTCCAGCTAAAAGCCTGTTTGTTGCTCTAAGTATACCATCTATTGTGCTTTGTCCAGTTCCGTATCTATTATCAAAGAGATGTTTTGTATATGCATCATTGACTGCAATAATAGGATACTTTAGGGCTCCATCATCTGCCATTGCTCGGAGGCGAATCACGCCTGTTGTTGTCTCTTCAGTGCCACCTAAGACATTTTTTAGAAGTTCTTTTTTTTCTTTATGAAGCGTTGATATTAAATCAGCACCATCATCCATTGTAATATGGGGTTTTATTTCTAAAACTTGATAAATATGTTTATAGTAAGTATCCTTATCTTCACCTTTAATTGCAAAAACAGGAATTTTATAAAATTTAACCAATGCTGCTGCAACATCATCTTGTGTGCTTAAGGGATTTGATGCGCAGAGTGCTACCTCAGCTCCTCCTTCTTTTAAAGTAATCATTAAGTTTGCTGTTTCAGTTGTTACGTGAAGACAGGCACCAACTCTTACTCCCTTAAGAGGTTTTTCTTTTTTAAATCTCTCCCTTATGATTCTTAAAACAGGCATATCCATCTCAGCCCATTCAATTCTTAGTTTTCCTTTTTCTGCAAGGTTAATGTCCTTTATGTCACTCTTTAACAATGATCTGCCTCCTTTCTAAGTGTTTCTGCCATATCTGTCTGCTCCCAAGTAAAATCAGGATCAAGTCTTCCAAAGTGCCCATATGCAGCAGTTTTCTTAAAAATTGGTCTGCGAAGTTGAAGTTTTTCAATAATTCCTTTTGGTGTTAGATCAAAAACTTTCTTTATTATATCTTCCATTTTTCTATCTTCAATCTTGCCTGTTCCAAAACTATTAACATATACTGATACAGGTTCTGGAACACCGATTACATAGGCAATCTGAATTTCTACTCTATCACAGAGTCCTGCTGCAACAAAATTTTTTGCAATATACCTTGCCATGTAGGAACCAGAACGGTCTACTTTCGTAGCATCTTTACCTGAAAAACATCCTCCTCCATGCCTTGCCACTCCACCATAGGTGTCTACAATAATCTTTCTTCCAGTAAGTCCTGTATCACCCATAGGTCCACCAATGACAAATCTTCCTGTTGGATTAATGAAATATTGAACATTTTCTTCATCAAGAAGTTCCTTTGGTACAACAGGTTTAATCACCTTTTCAACTATGTCTTCCCTTAATTCTCTGAGAGTAATATCTGGAGCATGCTGAGCTGATACAACAATACTTCGAACCTGATATGGTTTACCATCTTTATATTCAACTGTAACCTGAGTTTTTCCATCGGGTCTAAGATATGTAAGAATATCCTTTTTCCTTACTTCTGCAAGTTTCATGGCAAGTTTATGGGCAAGCATTATAGGCATTGGCATAAGCTCTTCCGTTTCATTGCAGGCAAAACCAAACATAAGCCCCTGATCTCCAGCACCCCCAGGATCAACTCCCATTGCTATGTCAGGTGATTGCTCATGAATTGATGTAATAACTGCGCAGGTTTCATAATCAAAGCCGTATTTTGCCCTTGTATAACCTATGTCCTTTACTGTTTCTCTTATAACTGATGGAATATCTACATAACATTCTGTAGTAATCTCACCGGCAACCATTACCAAACCTGTTGTTACCAATGTTTCACAGGCTACTCTTGCATAAGGGTCTTTTTCAATCATTGCATCTAAAATAGCATCTGAAATCTGATCAGCTACTTTATCTGGATGACCCTCTGTTACTGATTCAGATGTGAATATATAATCCCTTCTGTCTCCAAGCATTTTTCTCCTCCTATTTTTAATTTAGGCAAGCTAATTTGCCATTTTTATTAATTCTTCTGCAATCTGAACAGCATTTAAAGCTGCACCCTTTCTTAAATTGTCAGATACAACCCACATATTTATACCGTTTTCAATGGACTCATCTTCACGAATTCTTCCAACAAAAACCTCATCTCTGCCTGAAGCATAAATTGGTAAAGGATATTCATTTTTTTCAGGATTATCAATTACAACAATCCCTGGAGCTGCGCTTAAAAGTTCTTTTACTTCCTGTGCAGTAATTTTTTTCTCTGTTTCTATATTTACACTTTCAGAGTGTCCTCTGAAAACAGGAACTCTTACTGTTGTTGCTGTTACTCTAATTGAAGAATCTCCCATTATTTTCTTTGTTTCATTTACCATCTTCATCTCTTCTTTTGTATAGCCATTTTCAAGAAATTTGTCTATGTGCGGCAAAACATTAAAGGCTATCTGATGAGGATAAACCTGAATTTTTATTTCTTTAAAATTAAGTAAATCAACAGTTTGCTGAAGCAGTTCATCCATTGCTTTTTTGCCTGTTCCAGAAACAGACTGAAAAGTAGTTACCACAACTCTTTTTATTTTAGCCACATCATGAATTGGCTTTAATGCAACAACCATCTGAATGGTAGAGCAGTTTGGATTTGCAATTATACCTTTATGCCATTTAAGATCATGGGGATTTACTTCAGGAACAACAAGAGGAACTTCTGGATCCATTCTCCATTGACTTGAATTATCAACAACAACACATCCACTTTTTGCAGCAATAGGTGCCCATATCTTAGACCTTTCTGCACCTGCTGAAAAAAGAGCAATGTCTATACCCTGAAAGGAATCTTCCTTCAAAGTTTCCACAGGAATTTCCTGCCCCTTAAAATTAAGCCTTATCCCTTCACTTCTTTCAGAAGCAAAAAGCCTTAATGTGTCAACAGGAAAATCTCTTTCCTCAAGAACTGCTATCATCTCATTTCCAACTGCTCCGGTTGCACCAACTACTGCTACATTATATTTTTCTTTCTTTTTAAGCATTTTTATTCCTCCAAAGGTAGTTCTGTTACATATTTTGCAACTAAATCACCAACTTCGGTTGTAGAATAACCCATTTTACCTGCTGCAAGACTTTTAAGATGCTTACTTGTTACTTCCATTACAGCTCTTTCAATAAGTCTTCCTGCAATCTCTTCTCCGAGATATTCAAGCATCATTCCACCAGCACATATGGCAGCAAGTGGATTTATAACATTTTTACCTGTATATTTGGGTGCAGAGCCTCCTATTGGCTCAAACATTGATACACCTTCTGGATTTATGTTACCTCCAGCAGCTATACCCATTCCACCCTGTATCATTGCACCAAGGTCTGTAATAATATCACCAAACATATTGTCAGTGACTATAACATCAAACCACTCAGGATTTTTAACAAACCACATTGTTATAGCGTCCACATGGGCATAATCTGTTGTTATATCAGGATATTCTTTGGCTACCTCATAAAAGGTTCTTTCCCACAGGTCAAAGGCAAAGGTTAAAACATTTGTTTTTCCGCATAGAGTAAGCTTTTTCTTTTTATTTCTTTTTTTGCAGTATTCAAAGGCATATCTTATGCATCTTTCAACACCTTTACGAGTATTTATTGATACCTGTATAGCTACCTCATCGGGTGTTCCTTTTTTAAGAAATCCTCCAGAGCCTGTATAAAGTCCCTCTGTGTTTTCTCTAACAACAACAAAATCTATGTCTTCAGGTTTTTTATCCTTAAGAGGGCAGTCAACTCCAGGATAAAGTTTTACAGGACGTAAGTTTACGTACTGATCAAGTTCAAATCTAATTCTTAAAAGAATTCCCTTTTCAAGAATTCCTGGTTTGACATCTGGATGTCCTATTGCACCAAGATATATGGCATTAAATTTTTTAAGTTCCTCTATCGCGCTGTCAGGAAGAGTTTCTCCTGTCCGTAAATATCTCTCTCCACCAAAATCATAATATATATAGTCAAGTTTAAAGCCCATTCTTTTGCCTACTGCATCAAGAACTTTGACTCCTTCTTTTATGACTTCAGGTCCTGTTCCATCTCCAGGAATTACAGCAATTTTGTAACTTTTTGCCATAGAACCATCTTTTTTAGATTTACAAACTCCTTTTTTCATTTTATACCCTCCGTTTTTAATCTCTTTTTTGTCCATTCCACTAAACCACCAGCCTTAATTAAATCTTGCATAAAGGATGGAATAGGATTTGTTTCATAATTTTTCCCTTTTGTAAGATTCATAATTTTGCCGGAGTCCATATCAATCTCTATTTCATCTCCCTCATCGGCTTCATCGGTAAGATCTTTAACCTCAAAAATAGGCAAGCCGATATTGAAAGCATTTCTGAAAAATATTCTTGCAAAGCTCTTTGCAACAACTGCCTGTATCCCTGCTGCTTTGATTGCAATTGGTGCATGCTCTCGAGATGAACCACAGCCAAAATTCTTTCCCGCAATTATGATATCACCTTGCTTTACTTTTGTTGGAAAATCCTTATCGGCATCTTCCATAACATGTTTTGCAAGTTCTTTAGGATCAGAAGTATTAAGATATCTTGCAGGGATTATGGCATCTGTGTCGATGTTGTCGCCAAACTTCCAAATTTTTCCTCTTATCTTCATAAGATCTCCTTTACATAAGAATAATTTATAATTTTACTGCATAAATAATTTAGTAATCAACTTTTTATAATTAACCTAAAACTGCCGATAGGCATATAAAAAAGTGAGCCTCCTTTTTGTGGATTTTAGTTTTAAGGGTGATATAAAATATCACCCAAATGGTGAAACAATTATATAACAAAAAAAGGAGGCTCACAAATATGATAAAACAAAATATACTTTCTTTCAAGTTATCTCGCACAAAAAATGAAATAACAGCAAGAAGAGGTTAGCTCTTTATTCTGAATTCTTCAAAGGGGCAAAGCCCCTTTGGATCCTCAAATACAAATAATAAAATTTTAAATAGGGAGCTTGAGGGACTTTTTCCCTCAAAGGGGCTTTGCCCCTTTGTATATAAATAGAATTAAATTAAATAAAATCAGGGAGTTTGAGGGATTTTATCCCTCAAAGGGGCTTTGTCCCTTTGTATCTAAATAGAATTAAATTAAATAAAATCAGGGAGCTTGAGGGATTTTATCCCTCAAAGATTAGTTCAAACAGGGGTTATCCTGCATACTGTTACATTGAACCAATACTTCTTATGCTTACAGGGGGAGGGAAAACAATAGAGGATTTAAGAGAAATACACAATGATACTGCATTAAGAAAACTTACTGGGATGGAAAAAATTCCTTCACCCTCTACAGTTGGAGATTGGTTAAGAAGGCAGGGAAATTCAGAGGGACTTCAGGCATTAAAGAAAGTAATTGAAATAACAACTAAGAAAGCATTGTCAATGGATAAAAGGAAAGAGTATACACTTTATTCAGACCCTACGATAATTGAGTCAGAAAAGTATGATGCAAAAATGACCTACA
>Ga0197142_1002031_pt1 | contig 18040 bp, 14 predicted proteins | sample GBS60_MetaG_FD_148614 | JGI IMG/M metagenome (GOLD analysis project Ga0197142, IMG submission 148614) | Sediment microbial communities from Great Boiling Springs, Gerlach, Nevada, United States - GBS 60_MetaG | ecosystem: Environmental > Aquatic > Thermal springs > Hot (42-90C) > Sediment...
GGGCCCGCAGTTCGGGTGGGACGGCATCGAGGTCTACCGTCTGAACCTCGAGCACGCTGAGCTCAGGGTCAAACCAGCTCATCTGGACTCGCACCGGCCTGCTGACCGAGACTGGCTGTCCCCCGGTGAAGATGACCGCGCTGCGCGGCTCGAGCACCTCGACGGCGAAGCGCTGCTCGATGCGCCCTTCTGCCGACCACGCCAAGGTGGGCAACCGCTCGTCCGCCGCGAGCTCGACGAGCGGACCGCGCACAAGGCCACGCGGCTGGCTCGAGGACACCGGAATCTCATTCGATGGATCCAGGTCGGTCAGCCATCCCTGGCCAGTGAAGCGGTTGTACCGATGGGCCACCAGGTACGGCGCCGACTGCCCTTGCACGAGCAGCACCGGCCGATCACTCAGTCGGAGCGGCCCACCAAGCTGGAAGGAGCTTCCGAACGCAGCGAACCCGCCGACGCCAGCCCCACCGGGCCCGCGGACAGACGGGAACCAGCGGGCCAGTGTGTCGCGCGCCTCCTCCCAGGGGCCATCGATCTCACGCCACGCCGCCGCGACCCGCTGACTGTGGACCGTGAGCGGGACGACCCACCCGGCAACCATGACGGCAATGGCCAGATAGCTGAGCACCCAGAGAACCTGCCACGCAATTCCCCCCGAGTACGGCACACCCAGGCGACGCCACAAGCACTCCCGCGCCGCCAGAGACACCCTCCCTACGAGCACCATGGCACAGAAGAGGTAGAGAATCAGATAGGCGAGCGAGACCTGGCGTGCGAATCCTACGTTCGTGAGCACCACGATTCCCGGTACCACGACGCTCAACCACGGGTGCTGCCGCCGCAGCACCATCCAGGTCGCGCTATAGGCCATCAGGTAGTGGATGGCCGCCATCAGCAGGATGAACAGGTACAGGTCTTCGGCGCGCTGGTTCTCGAGCACCGCAGCGAACCACTCGGCCCACCTCGTCCAGAGAAACCAGAGCTTCTCGCTCGTGCCACCGAGCTGGTCGCTGAGCTGCCCGGTCATGCGCCAGAGAATCACTCCTGCCCCAGGAAGAATCATCATCAGGTGCGCGAACCAGCTGGGCAACCGACGCCATTCGGCCAAGACCAGACCGATGACCACGCCTGCCACGGTGATCTCAGGGAGAATCGCCAACCCATCGGCCCAGTCCGCACGGACGGTCGACCAGGCGGCAGTCATCACCACCGCAGCCACGAGCCAGAGCGTCGTCCACCCCGCTTGCGGACTCACCCGTCTCCACCACGTCTCGGCCATCGAGCACTCTCCAGAAGCTCGTCCTGTAGCCGGGCTTCTCAACGGCTCACCGCCGTCACGCCGGCCCCACGCCCCTGCCCAGTGAGCGCACGTGCGATGTCGTCTCCGTGCTTCACCAGATAGGTCGGCACCCCGACTGCGGCCAGATCACTCACGACGAAGAGGCTGCTCTCGGCACCACCGAACGTACTCGGCTCGACAATCACCGCCAGGCAGCGCGCGTGCCGAGTGGAAAGCTCGACGAGGCCACGCACCCAGCTCTCGTCCGTCGATGGGGTGATCACGACCGCCGTGCTGTGACGGGTCAGCGAGCCGGCCTCCGAGAGCAGCACCTCCGCTAAAGGTCGTTGGCCATCAGCACGCAGAACCGCGAGGAGTTCAAGGATCTTCACCATCTGCCTCGTACCGCGATCGGCAGGGATGATCACCGGCTGGTGGGCATTCGCAATCAGCCCAACGTTCCGGTTCTGGTCGAGAAAGTGCCGCGCAAGCGATGCCGCGATCGTCACCACATACTCTTCTGTCGAGTCTAGCCAAAAACTGAGCGGGGGCGATTCGCTCCCGACCGGACGGCGGGCACCGCCTTCGGGAACCGCCCACACGTGGTGCCGCTGCTCCATGTCCAGCACCACCCAGATATCTGTGGAGGGATCGAGCTCAAATTCCTTCACCATCAGCTGTCCTGTCCTGGCGGTCGCCGACCAGGCAATCCGGTTAAAGCTGTCACCCGGCAGGTACTGCCGCACTCCCGCTGCATTGGGGGTCACAAACGGGGTGCGCCGCTGGAGCGCGCTGCCACCAACGAGCTCGCCGTGAGCGAGTCGAAACCCACTGAGGTCGACGGTTGCCGGATAGACGACCAGCTCCTGGATGTAGGGCACCACCAGGCGGGTCGGGAACAACCCGAAGGGATCGCTAGACGCGATGGTCATCGGCCCGAGCCGGAAACGCCCACGTCGCGCACACCAGGTCTGTGCCTTCCAGTTCGCCGCGTCGCGCACGCCGAGGTGGATCACCCGGCTCAGCCGGTGACCAGGCAGCTCCGAATGATCCAGGACTTCCACCCACAGCTTGGCGAAGCGACTCGCATTTTCCACCCGTACCCGTTCCACTAGGAGGTCACCCACTTGTGCGCGGTCGGTGGCCGTTCGTCGAGTCACGGTCAGGCCGCGCAGGCTCAGACGACTCCACACGAAGGAGACGACCAGCAGCCCGAGAAGGATGAAAAAGAGCTTGTCGAAGACCGTCCAGCGATTGAGCTGGCCAAGGAACAGGACGAGCAGCGCTATCGCGCTCAGCCTGAGCCAGTTCATCACTCGGCCCCGAAGGGCAGACGTCGCCCCGGTGTTTCAGCTGGTCTCACCGGCGTTGGGCGGGCGCCAGGAACCGGCAGACGAGACAGCACATCGCGCACCACCGCACGGCTATCGACATTGCGCATGCGGGCAGCCGGGCTGACGATGATCCGGTGTGCCAGGGTCACCTCGGCCAGCTCCTTGATGTCATCAGGGATGATGTAATCGCGCCCCTGCATCGCCGCCCAGGCCCGAGCCGTGTTATAGAGCGCAAGTGAGCCGCGTGGCCCGGCACCCAGGTAGACCTCTTCATGGCGCCGCGTCGTCTCCACGATGGTCACAATGTACTCCTTGAGAAGATCATCGACGTGAACATGCTTGACGGCCTCTTGTGCCGCGACGAGTTCGTCAACCGAGACGACCTGACCCAAGCGCTCGAGTGGATGTTGGTAGTGCTGACGGTTCAGGATTTCGATTTCACTCCGATGGCTGGGATAGCCCAGAGAAATGCGGATCAAGAACCGATCGAGTTGAGCCTCCGGAAGCGGAAATGTCCCCTCGTACTCGATCGGATTCTCCGTTGCGAGCACGATGAACGGCACCGGCAACTGGTAGGTCACGCCGTCCACCGTCACCTGTCGCTCTTCCATCGCTTCCAGGAGGGCCGACTGGGTCTTCGGTGTGGCCCGGTTAATCTCGTCGGCCAGCACGATCTGGGCAACGACCGGACCAGGCCGATACTCGAACCGCCCCGTCTGCTGGTTGAAGATGCTCACCCCGGTGACGTCGGACGGCAGGAGATCGGGCGTGAACTGGATCCGCTTGAAGCTCGACCCGATGCTGCGGGCAATCGCCTTGGCTAGCACCGTCTTGCCGACACCCGGCACGTCCTCGATCAGGACGTGACCCCGGCACAACAGTGCCACCAGCACCAACCGTACCTCTCGAGATTTGCCGACGATGACCCGCTCGACATTTTCGCTGATCACCTCAGCGAGTGCCCGCACGTCAACGCTCATCCCCGTTCCTCTTCTACGATGACGACGTCCAATCCGAAAGCACTCGGCAACCTGACCAGCACTGCATGGCACACAGACGAGTACCCGCGCGCCGGCTCGACTGCGCCTACCGCGCGCTCATCGATCTGATCAGAGCTCTCGTCCTGCATCACTCCCTCGTCCCACACCCGAGACATCGCGAATTATAGCAATCCAACCTCCCGGAACCCTCCCGTCCGTCAACCGGCAAGCTAGGTGGTTCCGCGCCTCGCTGGCACAGGGTCGCGGACAGTCGCGGTGAGGCCCAGCCTCGGCGAGCGACCGAAGGTCCGAATGCGCACGCGTGCCTTCCGACGGAAGTGATTGGCTGCCCGAAGCGGGCGGCGTCGGTTCTCGGCTCGCATCGGCCCCACGTGCCCTCATCCGACGTGCCGGGAGGCTCTCCAGAGAGAGCCTACCAATCCAGACGGCAACACATGAGACGCTCTTGCGGAGACGAGGTGCCAGCGAGGTCACCCGCAGCGCACCGCGCTCAAGGCAGGCACTGTCACCCTCGTCGACTACAGCTTCTGCTGGGGGACCGGTGGCAAGATTAGCCTTAGACGCAGTAACTACTCCGACAGCTCCACCCCTCGCCGGCTGCAGTGGAGCGCACGATCCCGTCGGACAATGTCGCAACGGACGAGCGGCTCGACGGGTGCGCACCGCTGACGGGTAGCTGCTCCCGTATAATGGCCCACAGAGAGGAGACCATGGTGAGCGACCGAGACCAGCAGGAGGCGAAGCCGCGCACGCTCGTGATCGTCGACGGCCACGGCCTCGCCTATCGCGCCTTCCACGCGCTCCCCCCTACCTTGTCGACGTCCAGCGGTGAGCCGACCAATGCTGTCTTCGGTTTCACTGCGATGCTGCTCGAGGTCTTGCGTGCCTTCGCGCCCGAGTACGCGGTGGTCTGCTTCGATTCTGGCCGGACGTTTCGGCATGAGGTGTACGCCGAGTACAAGGCGCACCGGCCGGAGATGGCCATCGACCTGCGCCAGCAGATGGAGCGGATCCGGCAGATCCTGGACGCCCTCAACATCCCGATCCTCGTCAAGGAGGGCTTCGAGGCCGACGACCTGATTGGCACATTGGCCACGATGGCACGCAATCGTGGTCTCGAGGTGGTTGTGGTGACCGGTGACAGCGATCTCCTCCAGCTTGCTGACGGCGGCGTCCGCCTGGTGCTGCCAGGCCGGCAACGTTTCGGCGAGTTCCGCGTCTTCGATCGCCAGGCCGTCATTGAGCGCTACGGCTTCCCTCCCGAGCGGATCCCTGACTACAAGGCCCTGGTCGGTGACCCATCGGACAATCTTCCTGGTGTCCCAGGGATCGGCGAGAAAACAGCCACCAAGTTACTCCAGACCTATCCCTCGCTTGAAGCCATGCTCCAGCACCTGGACGCGATCACCCCGCCCCGGATCCGCGAGGCACTCCGAGCTCACGCCGAGCAGGCCCTGGCCAGTCGAGCGCTTGCCACCATCGTCACCAGCATCGAGCTGGACATCGACCCGGAAGCCTGCCGCGTCGGCCACTACGACCGCGAGCGAGTGCTGGAACTCTTCCGCGAGCTGGAATTCCGCAGCCTCGTGCCCAAGCTCCCTGAACCGATCACTCCTCGGCCAGCATCGGCCGAGTCGAAGCCAGCCACCCAGCGCATCACGGTACTGACCCCTGGCGATCTCGAGCAGTTGGTCGCCGATCTGAACATGGCAGAGGCCATCGCACTCGACGTGGAGACAACGGCTCTCCACCCAATGTACGCTGAGCTGGTCGGCATCGCGCTCGCGACCTGTCCACAGCGGAGCTACTACATCCCGCTCGGTCACCGTACCGGAGACGACCAACTTCCGATCGACACCGTGCACGAGATGCTGTCGAGATACCTGGGGAACACTGATCTCGCGGTCTACACGCATCACGGCAAGTACGATGCGCTCGTGCTGGATCGTGCAGGTTTCCCCCGGCCACGAATCGCATTCGACACCATGATCGCGGCCTACTTGCTCGGTGAGACCGCGGTCGGCCTGAAGGAGCTGGCATTCACCAAGCTCGGTCTCGAAATGCAACAGATCGAGGAGCTCATCGGTCGGGGACGCGCGCAGATTACGATGGATCGGACCCAGATCGTCCAGGCGGCCGACTATGCCTGCGCCGACGTTGAGGCGACCTACCGCCTGGTGGAGGTACTGCGGCCAGCCTTGGCTGAGCAGCAGCAGGAGCGACTCTTCCGCGAGATCGAGCTTCCCCTGATCGACGTCCTGATCGATATGGAGAAGGCTGGGATCGCAGTCGATATCGACTTCCTCGCTCAGCTAGCGGAACAGCTCGATGGCCAGATCCGTGAGCGCGAGCTGGAGATCTACCAGCTTGCTGGCTACGCGTTCAATATCAACTCGACACAGCAGCTTGCCAGGCTCCTGTTCGATGAGCTGCGTTTGCCGCGCGGCCGCCGCACGAAGACCGGATACTCCGTCAGCCAGGACGTGCTCGAGGCCTTGCGTCACGCTCACCCGATCGTGGAGGCAATCCTCGAGTACCGACAGGTGCTCAAACTCAAGTCGACCTACGTCGACGCGCTCCCCCGACAAGTCCATCCTGAGACCGGGCGTGTCCACACGATCTTCCACCAGACCGTCGCCGCAACTGGCCGGCTCAGCTCGTCCGACCCCAACCTGCAGAACATCCCCGCCCGTGGCGAGCTCGGCCAACAGGTGCGGCGCGCTTTCATTGCCGACAACCGCCCAGGGTATCGGCCCTTCAACGAGCCAGCCGTTTTCCTCTCGGTCGACTACTCCCAGATCGAACTCCGGTTGATGGCCCACTTCAGCGGGGACGACACCCTGACACGTGCCTTCTGGGACGGGCAGGACATCCACGCAGCCACTGCTGCCGAGGTCTTCGGTGTGCCGCTCGACGCCGTGACCCCCGAGATGCGACGCATCGCCAAAGTGGTGAACTTCGGCATCATGTACGGGATGCAGGCCTTCGGACTCGCCCGGGATACCCGGATGAGCCGGCAAGAGGCGCAACAATTCATCGAACGCTACTTCGCCCGGTTCCCCGGCGTACAGCGCTACCTGGAGGAAACCAAGCGCCGCGCCGCTGAGCGCGGATTTGTCGAGACCCTCTTTGGGCGACGACGCTACGTTCCGGAGATCAGTTCGGACAACCCGAACCGGCGCCAGGCTGCTGAGCGCATGGCCGTCAACATGCCGCTCCAGGGCACCGCAGCCGACATCATGAAGCTTGCGATGATCCGCATCCACCAGGCACTCGCCGAGCGTGGCCTGCGGAGCCGCATGCTCCTCCAAGTCCACGACGAGCTCCTCTTCGAAGTGCCGGAGTCGGAGGTCCCAGAACTCGCAGCCCTCGCTGTCGGTCTCATGGAAACGGTCGTGACGTTACGAGTCCCCCTCGTTGTCGAGGCCAGGGTCGGACAGAACTGGAATGACCTTGAGCCGATCCAAGTCAAACTTGTTCGCTAACCCTTGCTCAGCTAGAAGGCTCTGCGTACAATGTCACGATGGAGGTGACCCTGCTGCACTCGGGTCAAGGAGGGGTGAACGGATGCCGATCTACGAGTATGTGTGTACCGCGTGTCACCACAGCTTTGAGGTGCGGCAACGGTTCAGCGATGACCCGGTGAGGGCGTGCCCGGAATGTGGAGGGGCAGTGCGGCGACTCCTGTTCCCGGCCGGTATCATCTTTAAGGGGTCGGGCTTCTACAGCACGGATTACCGGCGATCCAGCTCAACCAACGGGCACGAGAGCACGGCCTCGAGTGCGACGACGGCAGCTGGGGCGACGAGCGACGAGGACTGACGAGCTCAGCGGTTGGGGCGCTCGTCCCCTCCACGGGAGAGCCTCCACTGGTCACTACGTGACGGGGCGCTGATTCCCTCAGCGCCCCGCCCGCGTTCGACGCTCCCCCACGCTTGTCGCTACACTCAATGCCACAGCGCTGGGGCGCAGGCTCTTGCGCATCGAGGATCCGGAGAGAACCAGTTCTAAGGCGAGCGCGCCTCACTGTTCGGCGCCCGTGGTCTGGGAGGTGGTCGTTCCTCGCCTACAGCGGTGAGGCCAGAGCGAGCCACGAGCGCAAGGCTGACCAGTAGCCGGCATGGGAGCAAGGGAGCGAGACGACGACCATGGTCTTGCAGATCACCAACACCATGACCCGGGAGAAAGAGGTGTTCCAACCGTTGGAACCCGGTCGCGTCCGCATGTACGTGTGCGGCCCGACCGTCTACGCCGATGCCCACATTGGGCACGCCATGTCGGCGATCGTATTCGATATGATCCGGCGCTACCTCGAGTATTGCGGATATGAGGTCACCTTCGCCATGAACTTCACTGATGTGGACGACAAGATCATCCAGCGCGCGGCCACGCTCGGCCTCGAGCCGAGCGCCCTGGCCGAGCAGCTCATCGATGCCTGGCTCGACGAGACAGCGGCTCTCAACATCAAGCCAGCGACGCTCTATCCTCGAGTCACCCAGGAAATCTCCACGATCATCGACATGGTCGCTGGGCTCATCGCGAAGGGGCATGCATACGCCGTCGACGGGGGTGATGTCTTCTTCCGGGTCTCCTCGTTTCCGGATTACGGCAAGCTCTCGCGCCGGTCACTCGAGGAGATGCTGGCTGGCGCTCGCGTGGAGGTCGACTCCCGTAAGGAGCACCCGATGGACTTCGCCCTCTGGAAGGGCGCGAAACTCGGGGAGCCAGCCTGGGACAGCCCGTGGGGCCCTGGACGACCCGGCTGGCACATCGAATGTAGTGCGATGATCTACCGGCACTTGGGTGAGCAGATCGACATCCACGGCGGGGGAACCGATCTGATCTTCCCGCATCACGAAAACGAGATCGCCCAGTCGGAGGCGTTTACCGGCAAGAGGCCCTTTGTCCGCTACTGGATGCACAATGGGCTGCTCCAGCTTGGCGGCGAGAAGATGAGCAAATCGCTCGGGAATCTGATCACTATCGGTGAGCTACTCGAACAGGGTGGGGCCGGGCCATTCCGCCTGCTCGTGCTCAGCTCCCACTACCGGAGCCCACTTACTTTTACCGACGAGGCATTCGAAGCCGCTCGCCGGGGTCTCACCCGACTGCGGACGGCCGTGCGAGGCTACGAACCCGGCGACGGGCCACCAGAGCGCCCGACCTCCGAGCTCGCGGACAAAGCTGACGCCACCCATGCCGGCTTCCGCGAGGCGATGGATGACGACTTCAACACGCCGGTCGCCCTCGCGCACGTCTTCGATTTGGCACGGTCGATTAACCGTGCGCAGGCCAGCGGTGCCAGCCGCGCCGCCGTGCGGTACGCCCAGGCCACGCTCGCCGAGCTGTGCGCCGTGCTGGGCTTGCGACTCGACGAGCCGGACGCACCCCTCGGGCGCGCGGTCGAGCCCTTGATCCAGCTCCTGATCGAGATCCGCTCCGAACTCCGCCAGCAGCGGCAGTGGTCGCTGGCTGACCGGATCCGCGACCGGCTGAGCGAACTGGGCGTTGTCCTGGAAGATACGCCGAGCGGCACGACTTGGCGCTGGACGTGACTGCACGTGAGTACCTCTACGGGCGCAACGCGGTCTTCGAGGCGTTACGCGGTCGTCGGCGTCACCGCCTGCTGTTGGTCGCTGAGGGTACCGAGCGCCAGGGGAGGGTCCAGACCCTCGTGGAACTCGCTCTGGCCAAGGGGCTGCCGGTGCGTCGTGTACCTCGGCGCGAGCTTGATCGGCTGCTGGGACCGGTCAACCACCAGGGTATCGCCTTGGAAACGGCCGCCTATCCGTACGTTCGTCTCGATCAGATCCTCCACCACGCGGCAGGGAGGCCGATCCTCGCCCTCGACCACCTGCAGGATCCGCAGAACCTGGCGACGCTCCTACGTACGGCCGAGGCCGTCGGCGTGGCCGGCGTCCTCCTCCCTGAGCGGCGGGCCGCCGGCGTGACACCAGCCGTCGTCAACGCTTCGGCGGGCGCGGTCGAGCATCTCCGCATCGCGCCGGTGGTCAATCTTGCCCGCGCTGTCGACGAGGCGCGCGAGCACGGCTACTGGATAACTGCCCTTGAGCCTGGGCCAGCTGCCCAGAACCTGTTCGAGGCCGATGTCCCCACCCCAGCGCTTCTCATCGTTGGCTCGGAGGGACGCGGGATGTCGCCAGTCCTGCTCGAGCGGGCCGATGTCCAGGTCGCGCTGCCGATGCGTGGATACGTCACGTCCCTCAATGCGGCAGTCGCCGGCTCGATCGCCCTCTACGAGTTGCTCCGCCGGCAAACTCGCTTCCCAGCGTCCACTGGTCGCCAGTAGTCAGGGCGAGCGCCTCGCGGACCACCGCGTCCAAATTGCATGTCAGTCTCCAGCTCGGTATAGTTGAGCCATGGTGACCTGACTGTCCGTACACCCCGCAGGTGTCCGCAAACCATTGGTCTTGAACCATCGGAGACGGAAGGCAAGGCAGCATGAAGGTCATCCTCCTGCAGGACATCCCGAAGCTCGGCTCTGCCGGCACGATTGCGAGCGTCGCCGACGGCTACGCTCGCAACTACCTGATTCCCAAGGGCTTGGCCGAGCCTGCGACGCCCGAGCGTATCAAGGCCGCCGAGCAACGGCTCGCCGCCATGCGGCGGCGGATCGCTCGCGAGGAGGAGGCGCTGCGCACACTGGCCGAGCGGCTCGATGGCCTGCGGCTCGTCATCGCTGCCCGCGTCGGCGAGAGCGGCCGGCTGTACGGCTCGGTCACCGGGCAGGACATCGCTGAGAAGCTCCAGCAGGCCGTGGGCCAGGAGATCGATCGCCGGAAGATCGAGCTGGCTGAACCGATCCGCACCATTGGGGAGCATCGCGTGCCCGTGCACCTGGTCGGCCAGCTCCGACCGGTGGTGACGGTTGTGGTCATGTCCAGCGAGGACGCGGCAGTGGAGGGCCAGCCGGTTGACGCGGGCCAGGTGAGCGGCGAGACCACTGAGGAGTAACAGGATGGTCAGTGTCACGGTCGAGACCGCCGAGCGATTACCGCCCCACAACATCGAGGCCGAGCAGGCGGTGCTCGGTAGCCTGCTGATCGACCGCGATGCCATCATCCGGGTTGCCTCCTTCCTCAAACCGGACGACTTCTACCGCGGTAGTCACACCGTGATCTACCAAGCGATTCTCGATCTGTACAACCGCCGGGTGCCTGCTGATTTCGTGACGGTCGTCGATGAGCTCGAGCGCACCAATCGTCTCGACGATACCGGCGGAGTCACCTACCTGACCGAGCTCCTCAGCACCGTGCCGAGCGCCGTCCACGTCGAGTACTATGCCCGGATCGTCGAGCGCCTAGCAACGCTGCGCCGGCTGATCGACGCCGGCACTGAGATCGTCCGAATCGGCTATCAGGAGCATGTTGATGCGGAGGATGCCCTCGAGCAGGCCGAGCGCGTCATCTTCGATGTCTCGCAACGCCGCAGTGTGCGCGATTTCGTACCCATCAGCTTGGTACTCGAGCAGTACTTCGACAAGCTCGATTACATTCAACAGCACCGAGGCGAGGTCATCGGTGTCCCAACCGGGTTTGTCGACCTCGACAAGCTGACGGGAGGCTTGCAGCGGTCTGATCTGATCATCCTTGCCGCTCGCCCGTCCGTCGGCAAGACCTCATTCCAGCTCGGCATCGCTCACTACGCAGCAGTGCGGGCCGGAAAGACGGTCGCAATCTTCAGTCTCGAAATGGCAGCCGAACAGCTCGTGCAGCGACTGCTCTCGATGGAGACCGGGGTCGACACTCACCGCCTGCGTCTCGGCTTCATCGACGACAGTGAGTGGGATCGGATCTCGCGGGCATTCGGACGACTCTCGGAAGCGAAGATCTTCATCGACGACACACCGGGCATCAGCGTGATGGAGCTTCGCAGCAAAGCCCGACGGCTGATGGCGGAGCACGGGCTCGACCTAATCATCGTCGACTACCTCCAGCTCATGCAGGCCCGGCGCTTGGAAAACCGGGTTCAGGAGATCACCGAGATCTCACGAGGTCTAAAGGAACTCGCCCGCGAGTTGAACGTGCCGGTGCTCGCACTCTCCCAGCTCTCACGCGCGGTCGAGACACGCACGGATCATCGCCCGCTGCTCTCCGACCTGCGCGAGTCAGGGAGCTTGGAGCAAGACGCTGATGTCGTCATCTTCATCTATCGCGACGAGATCTACAATCCCGACACCGATCGACGCGGCATCGCTGAGATCATTGTTGCTAAGCACCGGAATGGTCCGACCGACACCGTGCACCTGCGCTTCTTCGAGCGGACAGCGCGCTTCGCCGATCTCGAGCGATATCGCGAGCCCGGCCAATAGGCGACACCGGGCTTGGCGGGAGGGACACCGATGCCGGAGCCAGCCGTGCCCGGACCCGACGGTGTCATTCTGACCGAGGGGATGCTCAAGCGGCTGCTGGCGGAGACGCGCGACCTGGCCGAGCTGAAGGTCGTGCTCGCCGTGGCTCGGCTGCGCGCGCACCAGGAGACCCGGTTGCCTGCGGTACCAGAACCGGCCGTTTTCAATGACCCCGACCTGCGACGCGGCCTTCGGCCAGCAGGAACCGACCGGCCACCAGTCGAAGAGATCGCCCGCGGTATCGAGCTTGCGGTAGCACGGGGGCTCCTGCTTCGGCTGCGCGTCACCGGGCAGGACGGTGCACCAGGGATGCGCTGGCTGATGCTCGCTTCACCGGACAACCAGGCCTTCGCTCGTGCGGCCCTCCGACAGCCTGGCATGTGGCCAGCGCCTTCTCCGGGCCACCCCGCGGTCGTTGAACTCGAACGGCCCAACGTGTTTCGGCTCTACGAGCAGAACATCGGGATGCTCACGCCGCTGCTCGCCGAACGGTTGATCGAGGCGCTGGAGATGTATCCTCAAGAGTGGATCGAGCAGGCCATCGCCGAGGCGGTCAGTTACGGACGACGGAACTGGCGATACATTCAGCGTATCCTGGAACGCTGGGCACTGGAGGGGCGACAGCATGAGACCGATCCGGGACGTCGCAGCCCTGCCAAGCCGCTCAACCCTGACAAGTACCTCCGTGGGAAATACGCTCCGCTTTTCCGGCAGCGAGGATGACTGCCCGATCTGCAAGGGGGCTGGATTCGTCCGTCTGGACGTCCCCGTCGGTCACCCCAACTTCGGGCGCTTGATCCCGTGTGAATGCAAGGTGCACGAGCGGGAGGCGCGCCTCCTGCGTGAGTACCTGGAACTGAGCGGGCTCGACCAGCTCGAGCACTGGACGTTCGAAACCTTCGACCCCCGTGTCCCAGGGGTGGCCGAAGCCTATGCTGCCTGCGTCGAGTATGCTCGCAACCCCGATGGCTGGCTGTTTCTCCTCGGTGGCTACGGCTGCGGCAAGACCCACCTCGCCGCTGCTGTCGCCAACTACGTGTTACAGCACCAGCGGATGTTCCCCCTCTTCACCGTCGTCCCTGACCTCCTGGACCACCTGAGGGCCGCCTTCGCTCCAGATCGCGGCGCGAGCTACGACGCTCGCTTCGAGCAGGTCCGCAATGCCGGTCTACTCGTGCTCGACGACCTCGGTACCGAGCACACGACCTCCTGGGCAACCGAAAAGCTGTTCCAGCTTATCAACTATCGCTACAATCAGCGCAAGCCGACGATCATTACCTCGAACCGCGATCTTGACCACCTGGACGAGCGCATCCGCTCGCGCCTCTGTGACCGGTGGATCTGCAAGCCGATCTTTATCAAGGCCGGCGATTATCGCTTGCGGCGCTCCCGCCTCAGTCCCTGATCCTGCTGCCCGCAGTCGAGCCGGACGCTCGACCCAGGACTTGAGCGGGATCACCTAAAGGACATCGCGGACCGTAGAAACAGTGGCGGAGGCCGCGACAACGAGGGATCAACGATGAGCTTGACCGAACCGCCTCACTCCGAACGCGACGGATCCGCGCAGCATACCACCGTGGACACTCGGGAAGTGTCGTCCCATCTGCGCCGAACCGCGCTCGACCCTTCTCAAGTGCTGCCACCGCTCTGGCACCAGGCGAGTCAGCAGGTCACGAGCCACTTTGATATGACGGTGACGCAGCTGCGTGAGGCGCTCGCGCGTGGCGGGTGGGCGCTCGCCCTTGATTGTGTCCTGCTCTCCGAAGCACTCAGCCCCGCACGCATTGAGACGTTTCTCACGCATGCCGAGCTGGCACTTGTACGGGGCCAGTACCGACAGTCAGAAGCGCTGCTCGCCCGCTTGGAGCGGCTTGCAAGCGTACGACCCGGTAGCCTCGACCCGCTCGACGTCCGCCGCCTCCGCCTCCATCTCCACGCCACCCTGGACGAGCTGGCCGAGTTCGCACGGGCAATCCTCACGGCCGGGCGCTCCGACCTCTGGGCAGCGTATCTCCCTCCCATCCTGCGACACCTGCAGCATGCCGGCCGCTCCCTCGAGACCCTGGAGCTCGCCAAGGCCTGGCACTCGGCGAGCGGCGCCAGCGCACCAGCGTGGTGGGCATATGCCCAGCAGGTGCTGGAGGCAAACGCAGCCAGCCTCGCGAGAGACCTCCTGCAGGCCCTCCCCGGGATGCCGGCCGATCCACACCAGTGGGCGATCCTGCTCGGTCTGAGCACCATGGCCGGGAGCCGCCACCAGCTGGCGCTCCTCCGCCAGCTCGTGAACGACGTACGAGCCGGTCGGATCCCAGCTGTTGCCCTCGATCACGAACTGGCGGCGCTGAGACCGAGTTCGACCGGGTCAGTCGACCTTATCCGCGCTTTGGTCTGGCTTGCCGCCGGTGAACCGGTTCGCGCGTTCCAGCTTGCCCTGACCACCCAGACGAGCGAGTCTCCCGTCGCGCGAGTCTTGAGGCACGCGATCGCCGGTTGGGCCGCGCTCGCCGGCTCGCTGCCGGATCGAGCGCTGCCGCACCTGCGCGCTGTCTTTGAGATGCTGAGCGCTCGACGCGAGTTGGCGAGCGGACTCAGCCAACTGCTGTCTCCACCGCTCAACCTCGAGACCGTCGGCGCACAACTCATTACGCTGCTGGAGCAAGCGGGGCAACTCGACGACGCAATCGAAGTGCTCCAGCGCCTGGTGGAGATCGCACCTGAACGAGCCGAGCTTCGCCACCAGCTCGCTACCCTGCTGGCCCGGGCGGGACGGCTCGACCAGGCCAGTCAGCTTCTCCAGTCGCTCGCAGAGGAACAGCAGGCCCGGCGCGATATCAGGGGGAGACTCGAGACGCTCCGGAACCTCCTCCGGCTCGTGCCAGACGCTCCGGATGCTCTTGAGGAACTCGTGACCGGCTACACCCGGATCGGTCTGGTGGATCAGGCCATTGCGGTGCTGGAACAGCTTGCGGCCACCCACGCCGAGGCGAAACGCGTCGAGCGTGCGGCCGAGCTGCTGCACCGAGCGGCCGAGCTGGCGATGCTCGGGCAGCAATGGCAGCTGATCCCCCGCCTGTACCAGCAGTTGATCGCCCTGAATCCAGACGATCTCGACCACCGGCATGCCGCCGTCACCGCATTCGTCCAAACGGGACAGCTCAAGCAGGCTATCGAACAGCTCCGAGAGATCACCAGGGTCGCGCTGGCACGCGGTGAGCCGGAGGAGGCCCTTGCGGCATTGCACCAGATCGTCGCATTAGACCCGCGCAATCCGGATGCTTACCACCGCCTGGCTGAAGTCCTGGTCTCCTTGGGTGAGCTCGAGCAGGCGGAGCGTGTCTACCGACGCTTGCTGGCAATTGAGCCGGAGGACCAGGTGGCCCGGACGAAGCAGGCGGCCCTGGCAGCACTGGTGCGACAACAGGAGGGCACCCCCTGACGCCACGGACTCGTTCCGATCCCCGTGCGTGGTCTCGCGACATGCTACAATTGCTTCAGCATGCCAGGTGTGCCAGCGTGGAACGAGGCCATGCCCGAGTTGCCCTGGATCTTCACCCGCCTGGATCTCCGGGCTGTCGTCGATATCCTCTCCGTAGCACTGATCTTCTACTGGCTGCTCAGGGTTGCGCAGGGGACCCGAGCCGCCCAGCTCATCCGTGGACTGGTCATCCTGCTGGGAGCCGTGATCGGCGCAGCCAATCTGTTCCAGCTCGCGGCACTTAACTGGTTGCTGAGCGTGACATTGCCAGCCCTGATCGTGGCTATCCCGATCGTTTTCCAGCCGGAGTTGCGGCGGGCACTCGAACGAATCGGGCATACCGGCTCATGGCTCCGTCCGCCGCTGGCAGTCTGGAGCCACGAGGTCGACCTCCGGCACGCGATCGAGGAAATCACACGCGCGGCTGCACAACTCTCGCGGCTCAGGTATGGTGCGCTCATCGTCATCGAGCGCGACACCGGCTTGCAGGACTACGCCGACCGCGGAATCCCACTCGATGCGAACCTGACGCGGCAGCTCCTCATCAACATCTTCTTCCCCAATTCACCGCTCCACGACGGTGCCGTCATTGTGCGCGGTACCCGGATCCTCGCGGCCGGCTGCGTCTTGCCGCTCAGCGACAACGTGGCCATTGAGAGCCAGCTCGGCACCCGACACCGGGCTGGGATCGGGATCACTGAGGAATCGGACGCGGTCGCGGTCATCGTCTCCGAGGAAACGGGGCAAATCTCGGTCGCGAGTAACGGGCGCCTCTACCGCAACCTCGATCCTGAGCGTCTGCGTCGCATCTTGCGCATGCTCTTGCACGTAGACAAGCCAGCTCCGGGCCTGTGGCGGCAGGCGCCAGACAGCCGGCAGCCATGGCTGAGCGAGGGCGGTCAGAGTGAGCAGATGGCCGAGGATACGATCAGGACTCCGACGCGGGTTGGGTAGCCTCCTCCGCTCGCTGGGCGCCGATAGCTTGGCCCGGATGCTGATCGCACTGGTGCTCGCTTTCGCGTTATGGGCCTGGGTCACCGCGAGGACCGACCCCGAGACCGCCCGCACGCTCTCGCCGATCCAGGTCACCGCCAGCAAGCTCGAGCCCTCACTCGTCGTCATCAGCCAACTCCCGCCTGTCCAGGTGCGAGTACAGGGCCCGCGTAGCCGCATCGAAGCCCTGGAGAGCGGCTCGGTGCAGGCGACCATCGACCTCTCAGGGATCAACGAGCCGGGGCTGTACACCAGGCCGGTCGAGATACGAACGCCACGCCACGTCCGGGTACGAGAGGTGACCCCACCGGAAGTGCCTGTCCAAATCGACCGTCTGGCGGTGCGCCGCGGCGTGCCGGTCGTGCCGGAGAAGCCGAGCGACGTCCCCCCCAACTTCATCATCAACTCGCTCGCTGTACGCCCGGAGGTCGTCGATTTGAGCGGGCCACAAGAGGCACTCGCCCAAGTGGCTCGCGTGGAAGCACCGGTCCAGCTCGAAGGACGTGCTGGCAGCTTCCAGGAGACGGTCACCCCCAGGGTGCTGGACGAGAGCGGCGCCGAAGTTCCCGGCATCCGTGTCAGCCCGCCGTCAGTGACATTGACGGTCGATCTTGAGATCCGCGGTCAGGTGCGTCGCGTCGTCCCGAGCCTGGTGGGGACCGACCGGCTCCCGTCTGGATACGAGCTCGCCGGACCGCCGACAGTTCTCCCCAGTGATCAGGTTGTCGTCGAGGGCCCCGATGAGGCGCTGAACCAAATCCCGTTCGTCTCCACCGCCCCAATCGATGTCTCGGGATTGACCGAGTCCCGGATCTTCTGGGACGTGCCGCTCGATCTTAGCCGGCTCCCGCCTAACGTGAGCGTCGATCGCCAGACCGTCCACATCTCGGTCCAGATCCGACGCTCCACCGAGGGGCGCACCTTCCAGAACATCCCGCTTCAGGTGATTAATGTCCTGCCCGGCACCCAGGTGCAAGTCAACCCAACGGTCGTCGACGTCCGCGTTGAAGGCCCGCAGGCGCTGGTGACCGCGTTAACGACCGCCGATGTCACCGTCTACGTCGATGTCGGGTATGCTGAAGCGGGCGTCTACCAGCTTCCAGTCAGGGTGACACTCCCCCCCGGGGTCCAGTACCAGAGCGTTTTTCCGGAGGTCGTCCAGGTCTCCGTCCAATCGCCGACTCCGACACCCCTGCCCAGTCCCACACCGTGAACGGGCGGGACGTCGGATATCCGCCTGCTGTCCCACAGGGAACGCTGCGGGACCCTCTGCTGATCACGGTGCGCGTCGAAACGGCAGCGCACGACTCACGTGTTCCCACCACGCGCACGAGCTGGCCCAGCTCGCCGCGACCCAGCAGCGCCCGAGCACGAGACCGTGATCGGGCCGGCAGCTGACGGTCGCCCGTCCAGGCCGCCACGTGCTGCTCTTGCCCAAAATGGGCGACCAGCGCCTGTCGGTCGAACGCGATCGGTGATCTTCTCGCCCGATCCCGTTGGCGGCTCCGGATCCCGTTGACCGACCGGCTGTCGCTGCAGCGCAGCGGTGAGCGACTCGAGCGCCACCGACCATAGGTCCAGCCACCC
>Ga0197142_1002032_pt1 | contig 18024 bp, 13 predicted proteins | sample GBS60_MetaG_FD_148614 | JGI IMG/M metagenome (GOLD analysis project Ga0197142, IMG submission 148614) | Sediment microbial communities from Great Boiling Springs, Gerlach, Nevada, United States - GBS 60_MetaG | ecosystem: Environmental > Aquatic > Thermal springs > Hot (42-90C) > Sediment...
CTCAAAAATCATGACTGAATTTTAATCGAAGAGACGAGCGGCCCCATATGATGGAAAGCAGAAAGAGGCGGTTTTTCTGATAGGCCTTTTCAGGAATTAAGCGAGGCAAGGGGATGGAGGAGAGGGATTCAAAGAAGATAGTAAGCTCCGAAGTGACACTGGCTCGCTCGCTGAGTTTAGTTGATGGCCTGGCTATCGTGCTGGGTATTACCATAGGCGCTGGCATTTATTCAGCCCCCCAGATCATTGCCGGCTATCTGGCCTCTTTTGATCAAATCATTCTTCTCTGGATAGCTGTGGGCTTCTTTGTTTTTCTTGGCGGTTTAATTTACGCCGAGTTGGGTACAAGATTTCCCCACCCTGGTGGCGAATATGTTTATCTCTATCAAGCTTTTGGTCCCTTGGTGGGCTTCCTCTTTGGCTGGTGCCAGCTTTTTATTATTCGCACAAGTCCGGCGGCCGGCCTGGCCATTGTTACGGCAGATTATCTCGGCTATTTCATTCATTTGAACGTCGTGGCCCACCGATCCGTCGCTGTGGGGGTAATATTAATCCTTGGTTTTTTAAACATTGTGGGTCTTAAATGGGCCAGCGCCTTTCAAAAATTCACGACCACCTTAAAAATTTTTGGTCTGCTCATCTTTGTTCTGGGAGGGCTCATTTTGAGCCGTGGCCTGGAAAGTGGTCTGGGCCAGAGGCTTGAGCCAGCCTCTGACCTCAGTCCCATAACCAGAGTCATTGCTGCCTTGATGATGGTCTTTTTTGCCCACACGGGCTTTGAAAGATTGGGCTATTCAGCCGGGGAAATGAAGAATCCGCGGCGAACCATTCCTTTAAGTCTCTTTCTGGGCATCAGCCTGATAGTGACCATCTATTGCCTGGTCAACTTGATTTATCATCTTACCCTGGGCATGGAGGGGGTCAGGGGAAATGCCATTGTGGCTTCAGCTGCAGCCGTGCGTTTAGCCGGTCCAATCGGGGCCAGTCTTGTGGCCATCCTGGTTATCCTTTCCACCACCGGCAGTATCAATGGAACCATGATGACGGCTACCCGTGTTTATTATGCCATGGCCAGAGATGGCTTGTTTATTGACTGGCTCAATTATGTTCATCCTCGTTTCCGAACTCCATCCAGGGCGGTCCTCGCTCACTGTGTCTGGGCTCTGGCCATCCTTTTTCTGCGCTCGAAGTTAGAGGTCATTATGGCCGGCATGGTCTTTGGCATTCTTCTTTTCCTGGCCCTGAGCACTCTGGCCTTAATCAAATTTCGCCTGTCAGACCAGGGAGAAAAGGGAGGCTATCAGGTCCCTCTTTTCCCCTTTTTTCCCTTTTTTTACTTATCCGGGCTTCTGGTTTTCATTATTTTTCGCTCTATCTTTGAATGGCGACGGACACTTATTGATCTGATTTTCATGGCTTCAGGACTTCCCTTCTACTTTTTCTGGAGAATTTATAAAAAAAAGAAAATGACTGAAAAATAGTTCTCCAGTCCGGGTCAAAAAAATCGTGAGATGAAATCGCCTGTAGGCTTTGACTGGCTCAAAGTCTGGTTTAAATAGAGAGAAAGCCTGAACATGAGAGATTTGTCACGAGGACTGGCTGGCGGTAAAATGGAAATATGCTCACGGAAATCAGAGTTAAAAAAGCGGCCCAGCATAATTTAAAGCATATTGATGTCTCTCTTCCCCGCAACAGGCTGATTGTCATTACCGGGCCAAGTGGTTCTGGCAAGAGCTCTCTGGCTTTTGATACCCTCTTTGCTGAAGGGCAGCGCCGTTATCTGGAATGTCTTTCTGCCTATGCCCGACAATTTATTGAAATCATGCCCAAGCCTGAGATGGAGTCAATCGAGGGGATTTCGCCCTCAATCTCTATCGATCAGAAAACCATCACCACCAATCCACGCTCGACAGTGGGCACGGTAACAGAAATTCATGATTTTTTGAGACTCCTCTTTGCCCGGGTGGGTCTGCCCCACTGTCCACGCTGCGGCCAACCTGTTCAGGCTCAAAGCCGCGAAAGCATGATCCTCCGGCTGCGGGAACTCTTAGAAGGAGAGAAAGTGCAAATATTAGCTCCCCTGGTGCGGGGGCGAAAGGGAGAATACACCAAGCTTTTTGAGCGTCTAAGGCGAAAGGGATATCTTAAAGTCCGAATTGACGGCGACTGGCGCGATCTGGATGAGGACATCTGGCTTCAAAAAACCAGAAAGCATGATATTGAGGTGCTGGTGGATGAGGTGATAATTAAGCCCTCCACAGAAAAGAGACTCAAAGAGGCAGTGGATCGAGCCCTTGAACTGGCTGGCGGCGATTTGCTGATCATCCAGGAAAACGGCCAGAAAATGCTCTTTTCCATCAAGCTTCTCTGTCCTTTTTGTGAAATCAGCCTGCCGAGGCTTGAACCTCGCTTCTTTTCCTTTAACAGCCCCTATGGAGCCTGCCCTGAATGTCATGGTCTGGGTTATAAAACGAGGCTCGATGAATGGGGGGAGATTGAGCTGACGGAAGAAGTTTGCCCCCTCTGTCAGGGGAGTCGATTAAAAAAGGAGTCTCTCTCTGTTCTCATCGGTGGTAAAAATATTCATGAGCTCAATTCTCTTCCTGTCAGCCGGCTGATTCAGACCCTTTCTTCCCTTTCTTTTCCGCCATCGCAACAGATTATCGCTTCTAAAATAATCAAGGAGATTCTGGCCCGTCTTCAGGTAATGGAAGAGCTCGGACTGGGCTATTTGCATCTCGGCCGGCCAACCTCAACCCTTTCAGGTGGAGAGGCCCAGAGAGTTCGCCTCACGGCCCAGATTGGTGCCAGACTCAAAGGGATTCTTTATGTTCTCGATGAGCCCACCATCGGCCTCCATCAAAGAGACAACAGCCGTCTCATCAGTCTTCTTCGTTCTATCCGGGATGAAGGCAATACGGTCGTGGTGGTGGAGCATGATGAGCAGACAATTCGTTCGGCTGATTATATTCTCGACCTGGGTCCTGGAGCCGGGGAAAAGGGCGGTTATAAGGTGGCTGAAGGTCCCCTGCCTTCTATTCTTGCCTCAAACCAGTCATTGACTGCTCAATATCTGCGGGGGGAAAAAGAAATCCCGGTCCCCTCCCGGAGGCGTGAGCCAAGAGGCTGGCTGATCATCCGGAAAGCAAGCGAGCATAATCTCAAAAAGATAGATGTGGCTTTCCCCATAGGCGTGATGACGGCAGTCACCGGTGTTTCTGGTTCAGGAAAGAGCACCCTGGTTATCGATATTCTCTGGAGAGCCCTGATGAGAAAGCTTTACCGCTCTCCGGAAAAACCGGGTAAGCACGAAAAAATTGAGGGTCTTGATCAGATTGATAAGGTGGTGGCCGTTGATCAGAAGCCAATTGGCCGCACCCCGAGGTCTAATCCAGCAACCTATACCGGTCTTTTTACCCCCTTGCGTCAGCTCTTTGCCCGCACGCCCGAAGCGAGAATGAGAGGTTATACCGCCAGTCGCTTTAGCTTTAATTTGCCTGGAGGTCGCTGCGAAGAATGTCAGGGAGCCGGGGTCAAGAAAATCGAAATGCACTTTTTGCCTGATGTCCTCGTGACCTGTGACCGCTGTGGCGGCCGCCGTTATAATAAAGAAACCCTGGCTGTTCTCTATCACGGAAAAAACATTGCTGCTTTCCTGGATATGACCGTGGACGAAGCTTATGAAGAACTCAAGGCTCATCCTTTACTTAAAAAAAAGCTGGCTACATTGCAGCGAGTTGGTCTCGGTTATCTCCGACTTGGACAGCCCGCGCCCACGCTTTCTGGTGGAGAAGCCCAGCGAATTAAATTGACCAAAGAGCTTTCTCGAAAGAACACCGGTAAAACTCTTTATATTCTGGATGAACCCACAACCGGTCTGCACTTTGATGATGTCCGCAGGCTGATTGAATTGCTTCAGGATCTGGTTGATTTGGGTAATACCGTGATTATTATTGAGCACAACCTTGATGTAATCAAATCCTGCGATTATATTATTGATCTTGGTCCTGAAGGCGGAGAGGAGGGGGGATGGGTAGTAGCGGCCGGAACACCGGAGGAAGTGGCCGAAAATCCGCGCTCCCATACAGGAAGGTTTTTGAAAAAAATTCTTCAGGAAAGGCCCGCTGAAAGGAAATTCGATGCCCTTAGCTGATGTCTATGCTCATGAGGAAGTAAAAAAGGCTCTCCTGGCCTGTCTGGCTTCAGGGAGGTTGCCCAACTCCCTGCTTTTTTATGGTCAGGATGAGCCCGGCATGAAAAAAACAGCCCTGGTTTTAGCCCAGGCCCTGAACTGCCTTCGATTCAAGCATGATGCCTGTGGGGAATGTGCTTCCTGCCGCGCCATAAGCCATGGTAATTTTCCTGATGTCATTACCTTAACCTTAAAGGAGGGGAGCACCTTAAGGGTGGGCAGTCTGGATGACCTCAGGCCCCTGGCTATCAGGAAACCCATGATTGGGCGAAATCGAGTTTTTATTATTGAAGAAGCTGAAGATATGTCTTTAAAGGCAGCTAATTCGCTTTTAAAAACTCTGGAGGAACCATCTCCCTTTTCTTATTTCATTCTTATTAGCAGCCAGCCTGATCTCATCCCGGCTACGATTCGCTCCCGTTGCCGCTCCTTTGGCTTTAAATCAATAAGTCGAGAAATCATCGAAGATAGACTTATGGCCCGGGGTTATGGACCGCAACAGGCCAGATTGATCGCGATTCTGGCTGAGGGCAGCCTGGAGAAGGCCCTGACCCAGGACTGGGAAAAAGTCATGTCTAATCGGCAGCAGGCCTGGCAGTATTTTCATTTTCTGATGACAGAAGGCAATTCATTTTTAACCCGGATACTGGCGGCCTCCAGAAATCCAGATTTCAAAAGAGATTTTGAGGAGATGATGCGCCACTTCCTCACTTTTTTTCGCGATTTACTGTTACTTAAAGAGAAAGGAAAGGAGGAGCTACTTTTTAATCCTGACCTGGTTGATGAAATGAAACGTCTTTCGTCTCAGCTAACTTCGCCGCTGTGTTTGAGGGGAATCGAACTCGCAGAGGAGGTTCTTTCCGGATTAGACCGAAATTTAAACGCCAGGTTGCTCATCCTTTATTTTTATACTCAATTGAGGAGACAGGAAAATGGCTGAAGTCGTTCGCCTCCTATCTTTAACCACCGGCAAAGTTGTTCGGGCGGTGAAAGGCGAGCTCGAGGTTTCCCGGGGCGATATCTGTCTTATCGAATCAGATCTCGGAGGCGATCTGGCGGAAGTTATTGATGTTCGAAGTGAAATCTGTCGGTATCAGCGAGCCAGCCAGGAGGCAGTTAAAATCATCCGAAAGGCCACAGAAGAGGATAAAAACAGACTGGCCTGGCTGAGGGAAAAGGAAAAATATGCCTACGAATTCTGTCTCGAGAGGATCAAAGCCCATGGCCTGCCGATGAAGCTCGTGGCGGTTCGCTACTTTTTTGAAGAAAAAAAAGCCATTTTTTATTACACTGCTGATGGCCGCATTGATTTTCGGCAGCTGGTGAAAGATCTGGCCCGTGAATTAAAGATAAGAATTGAGATGCGTCAGATTGGTGTGCGTGATGAAGCCAAGTTGGTGGGGGGCCTGGGAGTCTGTGGCCGCATCATCTGCTGTTTTAATTTCATGAAATCCTTTGAACCGGTGACCATTCAGAAGGCTCGTCGCCAGCAAATTGTCATTAATCCGACCAAAATTTCTGGTCTCTGTGGCCGGCTCATGTGCTGTCTGGCCTTTGAAGAGGGATCGGCTGGCCGTCTATATAGTGAGGAAATTTATCATGAAGATGATTATCTTATTGAAGATTAAGGGGATTTTAATCTGATTTAATCATAAATTGAACCCGGCTTGAAACCGCCACCAGGGTTCCAGCGGAAGAGAGAGCTTTAACCTGCCACGAATATTTCTCCCCGGGTTTCATCTGTTGCCTGATTTCTTCCGGCAGGGCGATACGCGTTTCTTTACTGCTGGCTGACCAAATGAGATTGTTGTGGCTATCATAAAGCGAAATTTTGTATTGTAAATCCTCACCCTGCTTTTTCCATTCAAAGTAAAGAGGGATTTGATTAACGTCGATAATGGGAGAAATTAGATTGATAGCCTGGCCACGAACTATGTTTTCACCGTTGAGGACAAAAGAGGGAGGTTGCTCCCGGGAAAAAGGCGAGAAGATCAGAACGGCCACAAGCAGAAGAGCGGCCAGGATAGGAGCCACCACCCAGCGCCGGTTGTTTAAAACCAGCCAGATTTCGTCAGCCCAGCTTACCCAGCGGGGTTGCTTTTCCTCCAGATTTTTGACTAAAGCCGGGCCCTGGGCTTTAATGGCCCTGATAATTTCTTCCCTCTCCTGCAGCTTGGAAAAACAGCGGGAACAATTAAAATAATGCTCTTCAAAATGCTCGGCTTCTTCCTGGCTGAGCTTATTCAGCAGATAACCATCAATTAAATCTTCAAACCGGCAGCGGCTCATGTTTTTTCTCCCTTGCCCTGGTTTTCATTCTTTTAGTCGTCTGAGGGACGAAAAATTGGAATTTTTCTCAGGGAAAAATTTGCGGAGCGCCCTGGCCAGAACCTTCTGGGCATAATAGAGGCGCTCCGTTACCTGGCGGACAGAAAGACCGAGCCTGGCGGCCACCTCTTCCCGGCTTAATTCCTTGTAATAATAAAGATAGAGAATTTCCCGGAATTTCGGCTTGAGTTTAAAGAGAGCCCGGGAAATAATTTCGGCCCTTTCCTTTTTCTCCAAATCCTCTTCAGGGCCAGAAAAAGTAGCTATTTCCTCAATTTTTTCAGTCGTCACCCTCGATTTCTGTCGAATGCAGTCAATTATTCTTCTTTTCGTAATAGTGTAAATAAAGGTGCCAAGGCTGCATTCTCCTCTGAATTCTCCCTTCTGCAATTTGGTGATGACCTGAGTTAAAACATCCTGAACAATATCTTCCCATTCTGGATACTGGGGGCCAAGGGCCTTTCTGACAGTAAAGCTGATGACAGAGCGATAGCGGCGAATAATATCTTCAAGATCGCTGGCCGAGTATTGTTTTGACATGCTTAGCTTATTATAAACATCAAAAAGAGCTGAACACAAGAAATAAGTTAAAGTCTACAATTTTAGACTGACCAGATTCAGGTCAATAAATTTTATTTTCAAAAAAGGCTTGAATGGTGAGATCATCTTTTTTAAAGCTTTTCTGATTATTCCTTCCTGGCTCGACTAAAAAGAAGTCCCGAAGATATGACCATGGCCAGGCGTTCGCTTCAGAAAAAATATCTGGTAATCAAAAAAGAAGAAACGTTTCTTCGTTTAATTGATAAATACTGGTTAGAAAGAGGCTATGTTCTGGTCAATACCTGCCCCCTCACCCCAAAGCAAGATTTCTCTGTCTCTCAGAAAAATTCCGAAAATTGCCGGCCCTCAGTGACTAAATCATTGCTCTGGAGAAAAAAATGAAAAAGCCCGGGACTCAGGTGACAGGTAATAGAGAGAAGCTGGAGGGAAGATTTTCTTTGATTCTTGAAGATGCTCGGGGGGAGCGCTCTTTCTATGTCGGTGGATTTCCCTTCAGGGCAGACCAGGATAGCGACTTTCTCCGGCAGTTTGATGTGGGCAGAGGGTTAACTTCCGATCCTATTGGACCGATTCGAAGGCCAGCTGAGGTATTTCTGGGAGGAGCCCGAGAATGGGATGGCTTTAATCTCTGCCTGGCCCGACTCCAGAAAGCCCGAAAGGCTCTGCAATCGCTTCAGAAGTGGTATGAGTCGGTGGTGAATGATAATTCCCTGAGCCTTCCTCAGGCAATTAATTCCCACGAGATTTTCTTTAATTCCCAGCTGATTTATCTCATTGCTTTAACCGATGATAAGGAAGATAATCTCGGTCACAGCCAGTTCGTTACCGCCTATGCTCTTTTACTGGCCAGGGCTTTGGGCATTGAGGATGATAATTTTCTAACTGATCTCCAGAGAGGTGCTTTGCTTCATGATATCGGCAAAATAGGTCTTCCCTCTTCGATTCTCTGTAAGCCGGGTTCGCTGACCCCTTTAGAAAGGGAGATAATAAAAGAACATCCGCTCCTGGGCTATCAGTTGCTTGAGGATTATCCTTTCCTTGAAGGGGCAACAGACGTCGTCCTTTATCATCATGAATGGTATAATGGCCAGGGCTATCCTTTTGGCTTAAAAGGCGAGGAAATTCCCCTGGCTGCCCGAATTTTTTCCCTGGCCGATACCCTGGATGCCATTCTTTCTGATCGACCCTATCGTCCAGGTCGAAGCTTTGAGCTGGCTTCTCTTGAAATTGAAAAGGGAAGTGGTTCTCAATTCGATCCCGCCATTGTTGATGTTTTCCTTTCTATTCCTGAAGAACAATGGCGCAAGGCCAGACGTCAGGCCCTGTGTCTTTTTCGTCTGCCTCTTGTTCACTGAACTAAGGCCAGATCAGCCCTTTTTTCCTCAGGCCGCACAGCCGCAATTATTTCAGCCAGATGATAGATTCCTCTAATTCCCTTTTCTCCGGCCAGCCCTGATCTTAGCTGAAAAAGGCAGCCAGGACACTCCGTTATGATGACCTCCGGTGCGGCCGAAATAATTCTTTCCTTTTTTTTCAGCCAGAGCCGATGAGCGACCTTTGGCTGGCGAAAAGAAAAAACACCGCAAAAGCCACAGCAGGCCTTCTGGCCATCTTCAACTTCAATTCTGAGCCCGACCTTTTCCAAAAATGACTGTCGCTCCTCTATTTTTATGCCTCTGGCCAGTAAATGACAGGGAGGATGATAGAAAAGACGCCTGCGGGTTAAAAAATGCTCGGGAATCAGGCGAAGGCCAGAGATTTCGAGGAAGGAGACAAGGTCATGGATTTTATCTTCCCAGACCCGGGCCTCAGGTTCAAATTCAGGATAGACCTGCTTTAAAACGTGATATCCGGTGGGACAGAAGGTCAGAATAGCGGCGGGTTCTTCTTTTCTCCATGAGTCCAGGTTGATTTTAAGGAGATGCCTCAAGGCGGCTTCATCGCCAAGATGAAGATTGGGGGCACCACAGCAAACCTGGTCAGCAGGTAAAACTGGTTCGAAACCAGCTCTCTCCAGCCAGCGAGCTGTCCTGTCGGCAATTTCTGGAAAAAAGAAACGATTGAGACAGCCTTCAAAAAGATAAATGACGGGCCTTTCTCCGGATTTTCTCTGACTTTTCAAAGAAGATATTCCGGCCTGTCGACCTTTGATAAGGGGAATTCTCTTTTCCCTGGTCCAGGGAAGAGGAAGGGACTTCCAGTGGTTATCTTTAGTCCAGAATTTCTGGAAAAAGTTAGCCAGCCGCAAGGCATCGTCCTGAAGCTCCCTTTTTTTCATGAAAAAGGAAAGAATTTTTTCTTTCCAGCTGGGTCCAAGCTCGGCTTTCAGCCGCAGGATTAACTCGCCGGTGGGTATACCCACAGGACAGAAGGTTTCGCATTTTTTGCAATCAGCGCAGAGAGATAGAAGAGGCGCTATCTCATCAGCAGATTTCGTCATTAAAGTCAAGAGGAGACCAATGCCGCCAGGATAAACCGGGCCGCCGAAGACATGTCCACCCAGACTTTGGAAAACAGGGCAGAGGAGCATACAGCCCCCGCATTTCAGGCAGGCGAGAATGTCTCTGTATTTTTCACTTTCAGCCAGAGCCAGACGGCCATTATCAAGCAGTATGATGTGTAATTCTTCTGGCCCGTGAGCTCCTATGACCACTTCCTTTTCAATGTCAGTGGTTGAGCTCGGCCCGGTGATGAAAGAAACATAGGAGGTTAACCTTTTGCCGCTGGCTGAAGCTATAAGGGCTTTAATAAGGGTCACGGCCTGCTCCATGGTGGCGACGATTTTCTCAATGGTGATGATGGCGATATGCACAGGTGGCAAGGAAGTGACCAGTCTGGCATTGCCCTCATTGCTGATAATAACCAGAGTGCCTGATTCAGCAATGGCCAGATTAGCGCCGCTGATGCCGATATCAGCCTGAAAAAAGAGGGGACGCATGTATTCGCGAGCCGCCCGGGTGATTTCCCGGGGATCGGGCGGGATGGGCCGCCCAAGATACTTGCTTAAAAGGGAGGCAATTTCTTCCCTGGTTTTATGAAGAGCAGGCGCCGTTATATGGGACGGCCTTTCCTTGGCCAGCTGAACTATCCATTCACCGAGGTCAGTTTCAACCACCCTGATGCCCTTTTTTGCCAGAAAATCGTTAAGGCCAATTTCCTCACTGACCATGCTTTTGGCTTTAATGACTAATCTGGCCTGGCGCCGGTCAATTATGGCTTCAATCTGTTTCAAGGCTTCCTCACTCGAGCTGGCCAGATGAAGCCTGGCTCCAGCTTCAGTGGCTCGAGTGATGAATTCCTGTATAAGTTCAGGTAGTCTCGACAGGCACTCCTCTTTTATCGAACGAGCTGCAGCTTTGAGCTCTTCCAGAGGAAGATCGCTGGCCAGTTTATCATATTGACGCCAGTGATGGCTGGCAGCTCTTTCCAGGGCCAGTTGAAGATTTTTATTTTTGAGGGCTGAATCAATCCTGTGCTTTTTTCGCCGGAAGGGCCACATCAGCTTTCTCTTTTTAGCTGCTTGAGATAGGCTTGAGGATCCACGAGGATTTCCCTGGGTTTGCTACCTTCAGAGGGGCCAATAATGCCTTCTCTTTCCATCTGATCAATGATGCGAGCGGCTCGATTATAGCCAAGTTTCAGCCGGCGTTGAAGATAAGAGGCTGAAGCCTGTCCGGTAAGAAGCACGAGTTCTACCGCCTTTTCATAGAGCTCGTCCTTTTCTTCCAGGCCAAAATCAAATTCATCCGCAGTACTTTTGATAACCTTGATCAGGTTTTCATCATAGGAGGGACTACCCTGTTCGCGGACAAATTTCACCAGGCGGGTAATCTCAGGGACTGAAATATAAGCACAGTGAAGGCGGATAAGACGTGGGTAATTCGGCGGCAGGAAGAGCATATCGCCCAGGCCGAGAAGTTTCTCAGCTCCAACGGTATCGATAATGATGCGGGAATCTATTTTGGTGGGGACACGGAAGGCAATGCGACAGGAGAAATTATTTTTAATCGTGCCTGTAATGACATCAATGGAAGGCCTCTGGGTGGCCATGACTAAATGAATGCCCACGGCCCGGGCGAGCTGAGAAAGCCGGGTGATGCAATATTCTATCTCCTGCGCTCCCACCATCATCAATTCGGCCAGCTCATCAATAATAATGACAATATAGGGAAGAGGCTTAAGTTTTTCCCTTTCTTCCGGACTCAAGCGGCCTTTCTTATCTTCCAGTATTTGTTTGACCAGGCTGTTATATTGCTCGATATTACGAACCTTCATTTTATACATGAGGTCAAGGCGCTCTTTCATCTTCCGAATGGCATCCAGGAGGATGGGGCCAGCTTTTTTGGGATCATTAACCACCGGACTCAGTAAGTGGGGAATACCTTCATAGAGGGTAAACTCCAGGCGCTTGGGATCAATGAGAATAAGTTTCACTTCATCAGGCGTAGCTTTATAAAGGATGCTGGCAATCAAAGCATTGAGACAAACACTTTTACCGGTTCCGGTAGCGCCGGCAATAAGCAAATGGGGCATAATGGAAAGGTCCGTGACATAGACCTCCCCATGAACTGTTTTCCCGAGGGCAAAGGTTAGTTTTGAGGGTGATTTAATAAATTTTTCCGATTGGATGATATCACGGAGTCGGATTATTTCTCTTTTATTATTGGGTATTTCCACTCCCAGGGAGCTTTTACCCGGAATTCTCTGAATTCTGACTGATTCGGCTCCAAGAGCCAGGGAGAGGTCTTCGGCCAGACTGGCCACCTGGCTCACCTTGATTCCGGGATTGGGATAAAACTCATAGGTTGTAATCACCGGGCCAGGATGATACTCGCGAACCTCACCTTCTACCCTGAATTCCTTTAACTTTTCTTCAATGCGAACTTTTTTCTCATAGAGTTCATTTTTGTCAATTTGTTCGGCTGGCCTGCCTGGCTCCAGAAGATTGAAGGGAGGAAAACGGTAACCTCCCCGGGAGCCCAGTTCAGGGAAGAGGAGTTTTTCTTCTTTTCTGGCCTGAGGTTCAGGGGTGGTAATTCGAGCCCGCGATAGCTCCTTTAATCTCGGGGATGCTGGCTTTACTTCGGCCACAGGCATTTTTTCCTCGCTACTGATTTTTATCCTGACCTTTTTTTCTTTTTCCCCTGGCCTGATTTTTTCTTTGGCCTGAGCTGGGGGGGCATATTTTTCCAGAATCCGCTGTCTCATTTTTTCTCTGGATTTGGTCTGTTTAAAGCGAGCGACCCGGATATGAATCTCCTTAAAGGCTAATTCGAAAAAGCGATTCAGGCCAGCCGTAATTTTTTGCAGAGAGAATTCAGTCGTCAGAAGTAAGAAAAGGAGAAAGCAGCAAACGAGGAAAATCAAAGAGCCAGTTCGATTAAAAAGGCTGAGAAGAAGGGAAGATAGAATATGGCCTAAAAGGCCACCTGCCTGGATCCGGGACCCTCCCCAGTGGAATTCAGGGAAAAGAAGGGAAGAAAGGGGAGTGAGGATTAAAAGCAAAATGATGATAGCCAGAAGTGAAAGGAGCCATCTTTTCCAGGTGGCTCTTTTGAGAACCCGGATAAAAACGACGATGAGCAAGCCAGGAATAAGAAAAGCAGAGAGGCCAAAAAATATCAGAAAGGAATCAGCCAGGTAAGCGCCGATCCGGCCGCCATAATTATGAATTTTCTCTGCGCCGGGACCTCTTTGAGCCCAGGAAGGATCTTCGACACTATAGCTTAAAAGGCTCAGAGCGGAAAAAAGAGCCAGAGCCAGGCAGATGAGGCCTGAGATCTCAACCAAAATTCTTCTTTTCCTGGACGAAGCTCTGGATGAAGCTTCCCCTTCCCCGCCTTCTTTTTTCTTCTTTTTCATTTTTCTTATTATAACACAAATTTTAGTTTCCAAGAGAAGGGGTCTTTTTTCCCTTTATTTCAGACTGATCTGAGAAAGGCTTTATCTCTTCAGGGTGTCTGCGGTCAATCCTCTTCAACTGGCTCCAGCTTAACCCTCACCTTCATTTTTTTATTTTGCCTTAATATTTCCAGCTCGACGGTATCGCCTATCTCATACTTTTCCAGAATAAAAGCCAGTTCATCATAATTTCTGACAGGCTGACCATCAATAGCCACGATGATATCGCCCAGAATATATTCTCCCCTTGAGGTTCGCGCAATCCCTCTTAGACCGGCTTTAGCGGCGCTGGTTCTAGGATTGACCCGGCCAATGATTACGCCCTTTACTCCCAGTCGAGCGGCAATCGAATCGGCCACCACGTAAATGCCCAGACCGGGTCGGATGAACTTGCCATGCTGGATAAGCTGAGGAACAACCCTTTTGACTGTATCAACGGGAATGGCAAAGCCAATTCCGGCAAAGGCTCCGGCTGGCGCAATAATAGCTGTATTAACGCCAATGAGTCTCCCCCTCGAATCAAGAAGAGGACCACCCGAATTGCCCGGATTGATGGCCGCATCAGTTTGAATAACATTATAGATTTTGCGGCCGGTCATCGAAGTAATTTCCCGACCGAGGGCACTGACCACACCGACAGTCAGGGTATGGTCAAGACCAAAGGGATTGCCAATGGCCAAAACTTTCTGCCCTACCTGGAGATTGGCTGAACTTCCCAGCGGAATGGGATTGAGAAGATGAGCCGGCGCTTTTATCTTCAAAACCGCCAGATCCTTGCTTGGAGCCACACCAACGAGGTTAGCACTGTAGGTGGTATTGTCAGCCAGGGTAACATTAAGAGCACTGGCTCCCTCAACGACATGATAATTGGTGACGATATGACCTTCCCTGTCCCAGATAAAACCGCTTCCGGTTCCCTTAGGAATCTCGAAGATATTCAGGGTGAAGAAATCACGACGAAGGACCAGACTGGTAATGAAAACAACCGAAGGCGAAGCCTTTTGAAAAATTTCAATCGTATTTTTTTCATCTTCAAGAAGCTCTGATGATTGAGCCGTTGCTGCCCGCGGCCAGAAAAGAAGAAATATCAAAAAGAGAAGTGATAATTTTTTTAGCCTGGTTGCCATCTAATTGACTCCTTTTTTAAATTAAAATCAAATGTCGAAAAATTGATTTTTTATTATAACATTTTTAATTTTAAATCCCCCTTTTTGTTTTTGAATCATTTCAATTGTATTTTGACCAGATCAGGCCAGGGCTAATCAGATCTCCAGTCCGGAGGTAATTCCACCGGTCGCGCCCAGGGTCCACCGGCTTTTTCTGGAAGGTCAGCATCGTTATAGAAATCGTAGCCGAGAGAAAGGTTGAAGGGATAGGGAATGACTCCCAGCTTTTTTTCTATTTTGATTGGCGCTCTGGTAGCCCTTTCCGTTGAGCCCAGCCATCCCGAAAAAAGGACTATCTTCTGTTTTATAAGTCCCTGAAGGTCACCTATTTCTATCCAGGGATTGAGGACCTCATCGTTCCCCCAGCGGAGCTCGCCGCCATAAATGGTAGCTCTTAGCTGCCATTCCTTTTGTTGATTCCAGAAAAGAATTTTCTGAAAATAATCTTCGCCCCTTTCTCCGGCCATCATTTGATAGACAAAAACAAGTTCTAATGGCTGATGGCGAGTCCAATCATCTTCATTTAGGGCCAGTTTCATTTCCTGGCGGAAAAAGCTTTCCGGACTTTGAAGGAGCGGCTGTCGCAAGAATCTGATTTCATAACCAAGATATAAATTGTCTCCAGGCTTGAGAGCAGGTATTATCTCCGAAGAAACGAGAGCAAGCTCCTCGCCGGCCTTGACTTCACCGGGATAAAAAGGCCAGAAAAAGATTTCGCGACCTTTTTTATCCACTCCTCTGATATATAAATTTTTTATTATTTCTTCACTTTGATTTAAGGCTTCGGCTCTAAAAGAAGTTGATATTTGCCATTTTTGTTCAGAGTTAGCCTTAAGACGGATTTTCTGGGAATAGCTGGTAAAAAAGCCGGGGAAGGCTGGGTCGGGCCGACGGCTCAGCCGATAAATTTTGATAGTTGGATTATGAAGATCGATGAGGTATTCATTCCAAGAAGGCTCAAAGGTTTTCACGAGAACAGCTTTTTCCTCGAGGGATTGATAGAATGCGGCTTCTTCGGGAAATTCCCGAGGAAAACGGGTAAAGCGAGCGAACATGATATCGCTTATAACCAGATAATCAATGCGGCGACGAGCCAGCCATTCTAAATCAGCCTGAAAGAGGGCATGGCGATAGGTCACCCGGTAGCGCTTGCGGGAAATCTGAGGGCAGTAGGATTCCAGAGCAATTCTTGTTCCCGGCGGGATATTAGCCTCAATCCAGTGTTTGGCCACGGTTCTGGTATCTTCTTGGGTGAGAGAATAATTGAAGCGCACAACCTTCCAGATGGAAGGGAGGAGCAAAACTAAAAAAATGCAGGTCATGCTTTTCCGGATTTGCGGACGATGGACATAATGCGGAAGCCTAAGAAAGCGGATGGAGAATTGGATGAGGCGATCATAGCTCATAACGCCAATAAGGATGAAAAAAGGAGCCAGGTTCAAAAGATAACGGGTAGCCCTGGTTTTCCAGAAGCCCATAATAATGAAAAGGATAAGGGGGAAGGAAAGAAGAATTAAATCCCTTTTTTCTGGCTTAAGAAGCATGAAAATTATTCCGGCGTAAATCAAAAATTGAAGAAGAAAACCGGCATTCTCAGCAAAACCATACTGGAGATAGAAGAGCCAGGCAGGCTGGCTGGTGGAGGAGCCAAAATGGCCCAGGCTGAAAAGATGGGAGGATTGCCAGCGAAAATCACGCCAGAAGGTCTGATAATCGAGGAAAGCATAGGGAGTTCCGAGAAAAAAGATGAGAAGGAAAATAATTGCCCAGAGGAAAAGCGGGAAATGCCGGGATAAATTCCACCATTTTTTTCTGGATTCCTGGAGGTGAAAAAAATGAGCCAGAAACAGGGGAATGACCAGGAAATGACCGCCATATTTGGTGGTAAAGGCCAGGCCGGCAAAGAGTCCGGAAAGAAGATAATTCTTGATTCGGCCTTCTTTATAAATTTTGAAAATATAATAATAGCTGAGAACCAGAAAAAAAACCATGGGCGAGTCTGGAACAAGATAATGGGAAATCTTGTTATGTTCGGGTGAGAAAATGAGAGCCAGTGCTGCCAGAAAACCAATCCAGGGGCCAGCCAGATATTTCCCCAAAAAATAAAGGGCCAGGACTGTAGCCACACTCAAAATAACTGTCAGGGAGCGGCCAAGAAGGATATAAATTGTCGGATCGCGGCCAAAACCATCAATGAAGGCCTGCTCGGAAACAAATTTGCCACCAAGGCCAAGATAATGGCCAAGAAGATAATAAAGCTTCCACAGGCCAGCTACAGAATAGGTATAGAGGGAAGGCACATGGAAAAAATGGGGATTAAGGTCGCCCCGCAGATAATTGAGGGCAATCTGGGCAAACCTCTCTTCATCGACATGATAGATAAAGGGCAGGCTGAAATTTATTCCCCAGAATCTGATGAGAAGAGCCAGGAAAAGAATTATCCAGGGGAAAAATTTTTCAGGTCCTTTTCCCTTCATAATAATGGCAATATATCTAAAGAGAGCAGCTGGTTCAAGGGACGCTTTTGACACTTACCCGGTTGAAGCTTAGAATGGATAAAGCATGAGAGAAAAATTACTTGAATATCTTCTTTGCCCTCAATGCTCAGGTGAACTCACACTTAAACCGGAAGCCAGGGATAATGGTGAGATAAAAGAGGGGAACATCATTTGCAAGACCTGTGGTCGGAGCTTTCCGGTGATAAACTACATTCCCCGCTTTGTGCCGGAAAGCCACTTGCGGCTTTTCCGGCAAACCTGGCGGAACTTCGGCTTTTCCTGGCGCCGCTTTGCTCGCATTTATGCTGACCCGAGAGATTTTCTGGACTGGATCAAACCGGTTTCACCTGATTTTTTCCAGGGTAGGTCAGTTCTTGATGCTGGCTGTGGCACCGGGCTGCAGGCCAGGTTTGCCGCTCTCTTTGGTTCAAAAGAAGTTGTGGCCTTTGATTTAAGCCCGGCCGTCGAGGTCGCCTATGAAAACACTCGTGATCTGCCTCAGGTTCACATTATTCAGGCTGATATCTATCATCTTCCCTTAAAATCGAAGTTTGATTATGTTTACTCGATCGGTGTTCTTCAGCATCTGCCTGATCCTGAGCTGGCCTTCCTTAATCTGGTCAAATTGCTTCATGAAGGCGGCTATCTTTCTATCTGGGTTTATGGGTATGAAGGGACAGCCCCGGTCAGGTGGGTAGTTGATCCCATCAGAAGGCTAACTTCAAGAATGCCTCTTCCTCTGGTTTATGTTGCCAGTTTTGTGCCAGCAGCCTCTGTCTTTCTTCTGACCAGGGCGATGAGCTGGATTGAGGCCAGATCAGGGCAGCCGTTCGGTAGATCCTTTGTGCAGAAATTGCCTCTTGGTGCTTATCTGGCTTATATGGCTCAATTTAATTTTACTTACATCCATAATTCTGTTTTCGATCAACTTATTGCTCCTATCACCCGCTATTTCCATCAGGCAGAAGTCGAAGCCTGGTTTAAGAAAGCTCGTCTGGAGGAGGTTCAGATAAGCTCTCGTAATCAAATGAGCTGGCGTGGTTTTGGCCGAAAAGTCTCGCCTCTTTCCTGAAGCTCAGGCTATTGAGAATTATTCCTTCAGTGAAGATTGAATAAAAAAAATTTTTGCAGGTCAGATGAGCTGATTTCCTGAATAAAAATTAAAGGTTTTTCCGGGTTTTCTATGGGCCAAAGGCAGGCATAAATTCTCAATGAGAGCCAATAAAACCCCGTCTTTTTAGAATCTGAGGCGCATGAATTAGCGCTTATAAAATATATAACTTAATGATGTTCAATTAAGATAGGCATTAATCGAAAGCTCTTTAAGCTGGCTCTTATTCTCATTGCCTTATATTTAGATCCCAGAATTACCTACACG
>Ga0197142_1002033_pt1 | contig 18020 bp, 14 predicted proteins | sample GBS60_MetaG_FD_148614 | JGI IMG/M metagenome (GOLD analysis project Ga0197142, IMG submission 148614) | Sediment microbial communities from Great Boiling Springs, Gerlach, Nevada, United States - GBS 60_MetaG | ecosystem: Environmental > Aquatic > Thermal springs > Hot (42-90C) > Sediment...
GAGCCGCGCTTCTACGCTTGCAACGCGGTAGACGGCGCTGGGCTATGCACTCAGCATCCAGAGCAAGCCGAGTAATCCCCACGCACGCCCTGCACGCCCTCAACCGAAGCGCCGATACATCAGATTCGGATTAGGCAACAACTTCACTTGCCCGAACGCTTGCCCTTTCTCCCCTTCTGAGAAGGTAGGATTGCACCTCAAGCGAATGTCTGAGGGTATAAAATGCCTAATGCCCTGCCCCCCCAGTCGGGGAGCAGGGCAGGAAACGAATGCCCACTTGTTAGGCACGCACTCGGCGACGACGCGCCAGCAGCCCCACAAGCCCCGTGCCCAACGCCAACATCGACGCAGGCTCAGGCACCAGCTGCAGGCGCACATCGTCGATCACGGGTCCCTCGGCTGGACTTCGCGTGTATAAACTCGTAAAGCTCAAAGTGTAGTTTCCAGGCGTGTTGATGATAATGTCTACCTGATTCCAGTCATATGAAAGAGCATTATCAATTTGGTATGATTTGTGATTCGGATGATTTGCAGGGTTCCAAGTAAAAACACTGTCGTAAACGGACGACGCTCCTTGAACCAGCTGTACCCGCAACGAGCGAGCCAAATTGGTTAGTCGGTCGTTCACATTCGCTGACATCGCGAAACTCAGTCGATACACCCCAGGCTGTGAGATAGCAAGAGTCTGTGCAATTGCACCAGGTCGAGTACCGTTCAAATCTACGAACTGCAGCCCATCATACGCGTTTCCCGCACCAACATTTCCAACACCCGATCGTTTAATGTCTATATTGCCTTGTGTAACAGTCCATCCTGGAAACGATTGTCCTGCGAACCAAGTCGTTGGATTTTGGTTCCACACATTATCCGTGATGGGTTCCTCGAAGCTCCCGTTGACCACAAGGTTCGGACCCAGTGCGCATGCTACGCTCAGTGCGCTCATCGCGACGACAGCCGTTGCTGCAACCCGAAAGATCTGACCCATACGCATCATTATTTACCTCCCATCCTGTGATTTGGAGCGCGTTAGGGGCGCTCGCTTCTCTCTTCAGCAAGTCGCGTGCCACGAGGTCGCGTTCCCGCAGGCATTTGTGTCAGACCTGCACAAAAGCCGTCAACAATTCGGGCGTCTTCAGAGGAGGAGACGATTGGGTAGAATGCATGCGTATGTTCCGACTCAGCACGGCGTTCGAACCGCGCGGCGACCAGCCCCAAGCGATTGCAAAGCTGGTGGACGGTCTCCAGCGTGGGTACGAGTTCCAGACGCTTCTGGGGGCGACGGGCACGGGCAAGACCTTCACGATGGCGTCGGTGATTGCCGCCGTGCAGCGCCCCGCGCTCGTCATCGCGCACAACAAGACGCTCGCCGCGCAACTGTGTCAGGAGTTCCGCGCGTTTTTCCCCGACAACGCCGTCCACTTCTTCATCAGCTACTACGACTACTACCAGCCCGAAGCCTATGTGCCCCAGTCGGACACCTACATCGAGAAGACCGCCTCCATCAACGACGAGATTGACCGCCTGCGCCATGCGGCGACGCAAGCCGTGCTGGAACGGCGCGATGTGATTGTGGTCGCCAGCGTCTCCAGCATCTACGGGCTGGGCTCGCCCCAAGAGTACCTGCGCAGCATCGTCACGGTCAAGCGCGGCGACCGCCTTGACCCGCGCGAGCTGGCGATGCGCCTTGTGGAGCTGCAGTATGTGCGCTCCGACATGGTGCTGGGGCGCGGCACTTTCCGCATTCGCGGCGATGTGATCGATGTGCAGCCCGCCGACGAGGAGTATATCACGCGCATCGAGCTGTTCGGCGACGAGGTGGAACGCATCACCGAGTACGACCCGCTCAAAGGCGAGACCATCGCCGAGCTGGAGCGGGCGACCTTCTTCCCCGCCACGCACTATGTGACCCCGTGGGATCGAATGGACGCCATCACCGCCCAGATTCGCGAGGAGCTGGAGGCGCAGGTCGCCTACTTCGAGTCGCAGGGGCGGCTGATTGAGGCGCAGCGCATCCGCCAGCGCGTGGAGATGGACTTGGAGATGATGCGCGAGCTGGGCTACTGCAACGGCATCGAGAACTACTCGCGCTACTTCGACGGGCGCAAGCCTGGCGAGCCGCCCTACACCCTGCTGGACTACTTCCCCGAAGACTACCTGCTGTTCATCGACGAGTCGCACCAGACGATTCCGCAAATCCGCGCGATGTACAACGGCGACCTACAGCGCAAGCGCACGCTGGTGGAATACGGCTTCCGCTTGCCCTCCGCGCTGGACAACCGCCCGCTGCGCTTTGAGGAGTTCCTGCAGCGCGTGGGGCAGGTGATCTTTGTCTCGGCGACGCCTGGTCCGTTTGAGCGGCAGGTGAGCCAGCAGATTGTGGAGCAGATTATCCGTCCCACAGGGCTGTTAGACCCCGAAGTGATTGTGCGCCCGACGCAGGGGCAAATCGACGACCTCATCGCCGAAATCCGCCAGCGCATCGAACGCAACGAGCGCGCGCTGGTCACCACCCTCACCAAAAAGATGGCGGAAGACCTCACGAACTACCTGCAGGAGTTGGGCATCCGCGTGCAGTACCTGCATTCGGATGTGCAGTCGCTGGAGCGGGCGGAGATTCTGCGCGACTTGCGTCTGGGCACTTACGATGTGGTGGTCGGGGTGAACCTGCTGCGCGAGGGGCTGGACTTGCCCGAAGTGTCGCTGGTGGCGATTCTGGACGCCGACAAGGAGGGGTTTTTGCGTTCCGAGACCGCGCTGATTCAGACCATCGGGCGCGCCGCCCGCAACAAGTTCGGCACGGTCATCCTGTACGCCGACCGCATCACAGGCTCGATGCAACGCGCCATCGACGAGACCAACCGCCGCCGCCAGATTCAGATGGAGTATAATCTCAAGCACGGCATCACGCCCGAAACGGTACGCAAAGAGGTGCGCGAGACGGTTCGCGCCTACAAGGTCGCCGAAGAACGCGCGAGCTACCAAATCGTGGATACCGACCGCGTGGCGTTCGAAGACCTGCCACTGGTGATTGACCGCTTGGAGCAGGAGATGCGCCAAGCGGCGAAGGCGTTGGAGTTCGAGCGCGCTGCCGTGCTGCGCGACGAAATCCAGCGACTGCGCAGGATTCTGGAGACGAGCGCCGTATAACGACTCAAGAATTCGGCAACACTTGCCGATAATGGGCATGGAGTAAGCCGAGGCAGAAAAGGGCAAACCTGCAGTGATGCAGGGACGCAAAGCCTATGGGTCTGTCGCTGATACGGCAGATAGCCGGGTTGCCTGCTTCTGGCTTGCTGAATCTCAGCAAGACAGGAGGCAGAGAATGCAAATCTCTCTTGAGGAGCTGCAGAAGGTTGCGCAAGCGTACCGTCGACAGCAGGCAGTGGTGCAGCCGTTGGAGTCCGTGCCCAAGCCGTTCGTCGCGCCTAAAGCAGAGGACGAGCAGCTGGCGCGTGAAATCGCTCGCACGCTAACCAACAGCCCTGACATCCGCGAGGAGCGCGTGCAGGAGGCAATCCAATCGCTTGAGTCACGCCACACGCTCCCCGCAAAAGCAATTGCTGCGGCGATTGTGCGGCGCACCATCGTCGACAAACTCACGCGCTGAGCAGTGCTACCCTCCTTAGCCTGTAGTCCTTCGACAGGGCTGCAGGCTTCTGCTTCAACGCAGCGTTAGCCGTCAACGGGTCAACCGCCCCCTTCGGATAGCTTCACGCCACTACCTGCTTGAATCTTCCGACTACGGAATCCCCAGTCCCCAGCGCGCGGTGGTGAGTGTGACGAGCGTCACTACTGCAGTGCAATACAAATTCAGTGCAAGCCCTGCACGCGCCATTTCGGCGATGCGAATCTCACCCGATGCAAACACAATTGCATTCGGAGGCGTCGCTACGGGCAGCATGAACGCTGCCGACGCACTCAGAGCCACAGGGATTGTCAGCAGGCGCGGGTCGATCTCCAGCCCGACTGCTGCTGCGCCCACCACAGGCAGGAAAGTCGCCGCGGTTGCCGTGTTAGAGGTCAACTCTGTCAGGAAAATGATTAGAGTCGCCACTGCCAGCACCATCGCCCACACTGGCAGCCCCGAAAGACCCTTCACGCTTGCGCCGATGGCTTTCGCCAGTCCTGTGCTCTCGAACGCACCAGCCAACGCCAGCCCGCCGCCAAACAGTATCAGCACGCCCCACGGGAGGCTCTCCGCCGTGCGCCAGTCCAAAATCGGCTTGTAGGGCTTCATGTTGGCAGGCAGCAGGAACAGCGTCAGTGCTGCGCTCATCGCGATGAACGCATCGGAAATCGCGACCCCGAACTGGCGGCTTGCCCACTCACGCGCCAGCCAGCCCACCACCGCATAGGCAAACACAAGCGCCACATATCGCTCCGCAAGGCTCCAACGGTCGCACGAGTCGAACTGGCTCAACAGCGACTTGCGCAAGGTGTGAAAGTCCAGATTCTCGGTGCGGAACTGCACTTTGGTTAGCCAGATCCAAGTGAACGGCAGCATCAGCCCCACGAATGGCAGCCCGATGCTCAGCCAGTTCAGCATGTTCAGGGCGTAGTTGTAGTTCTCGCGCAGGAAGCCTGCCAGCAGCGCGTTGGGCGCGGTTCCGATGAGCGTGCCCACGCCCCCAATCGATGCCGAGTACGCCACGCCCAGCATTAGTGCAACGGCAAAGTCGCGCATCGCCTCTCGCCCGCAGGCGCGCCGCACCCACTCCACCACTGACAACGCAACGGCGAACATCATCATCGTTGTGGAGGTGTTGTTGATCCACATCGAAGTGAACGCTGTTGCCGCCATAAAGCCTGCGACCATCCCGCCAGGCGTGCGCCCTAGCCGCTTCACGATGCTTAGTGCAAGCCGCGCGTGCAGCCCTGACTGCTGCATCCCCTGCGCGAGGATAAATCCGCCCAGAAACAGAAACACAATCGGGTCGGCGTAGCGTGCAGCGACCTGCTTCTCGTCGGCGATGCCTGTCAGCGGCATCCACACCAGTGGCAGCAGCGCAGTGGCGGGGATGGGCACGCATTCTGTGAGCCACCACAACGCCATCCACAGCGTCAGCCCCACCAGCCGCCACGCTTCAGGAGTAAGCAACTCAGGGTGGGGAGCCAGCAACGGTACAACGCCCAGCGCAGGACCGACAGCCATTGAAACCGCGCGGAGCGTTGCAGGGGAAGGGCATCTCATCAACTATGTGGATTCGGCACAGCGCGCAGCCTTCCTGCTGCGAAATACGAATGTGCGCTGTCGAAACGAGTTGCCATCCGCATGAGTTGCCGAGCGCAGGGTGGCAGGCTTTAGAAATCGAACGGATCTTCGTCATCCCTCTCGGTTATCCCGATGTCTATGGGCGGTAGGCTGTCGCTTGGAATAAAAGAGTCGTCCACGCGGCGAGGGTCAACCGCTTTGGGAAGGGCACGCTCGAACGCTGACAGCACAGCCTCAGGTGCGGGCTTACTGAGGAGTACTTGGTGCATCGCTTCAACGACTCGCTCGCGGTCGGGTTCGCCGAGATGGTTGTGCGTGCGAGCGATTCGATCGGCAACGGCGTTGCGCTCCAGCGTGGGGTTCAGTCGGCGCAGGTTCTGCCACACGGCGTCCTCCAACGGAATGTCAGGCGCAGGCGGATAGTGTCGCAGTCCGTCCTGCCCGCGCATCAGCGCAGGGCGTGGAAAGCGCACGAAAATCGGCTGATTGAAGTACGGATGGCGTACTAGCATCTCACCTGGTGCAAGAGCGCCCAGCTTCTCTTTTGCCGCGTTGCCGAAAATTGCATATCCAGGCTGCGCCAACTCCTCCATCTCGATGCGTCCATACAGCGCGGTCGAACAGTTACCAACCACCTGACGGTCTACCTGCGAGCGGAACTGCTGCGCCCCAAAGAGGACCAGCCCCAAGTAGCGTCCACGCGCACAGATATCGCGCAGCGTGCGCATGACATAGGTCTCGCGCGTGGTGTTCGGCGCGTACTGGTTCAACTCGTCCACCACCACCACCACCGAGTCGACACCCAACTTGCGCTGTTCCATGCGTTCGCGCAGCTCGGCAATTACGCGTGTGAAAATCAGATCTTGCGCTTCTGACGACACATTCGCCACATCAATTACATACACTGTGCGATCTTCGAACGCGCCCCACGGCAAATCCATCGAGCCGTCGCCCTCGCACACCAGCCCCGCAAAGCGCGTGGTCAAGTTCACCAAACGGTTCTGAATCTTGCGGATGGTATGTACTGCGAAGCTGCGCCACTGGCTCTGATTTTTTAGTTCCATATACTTTAGCACGAGGTCGAACCAGTGTACTAAGTCGCTAAAGCTGCGCACTACAAGCTTCGTTGGCAAGCCACGCTCTTGCAGGATGGCTGCCTCCTCCTCGGTGAATGCGAACTCGCCCGGCTCGATGACGCGCTGGCGCAGGAATTGGAGGAAAGCGTCCGCTTTGGCGTCCACATCGTCTTTGTTCAACAACACTTCCACATAACGCATCACATCACTCATACCCCACAGCAGGGGGCGCACATTCGCCTGCAGGTGGGGATGGGTGCGCAGCGTCGCAAGGTTCACACGGTCGGCTCGGAAAGGCGCGTAATACTCGACGCGCTCGAAAGGTCGGGGTTCGACCCCCAGCGTCTGGTAGACCTCGAGGTCGCGTGCCTCCAGCGGACGCAACGGTGGCTGGTCAATAAACAACAAGTCCCCCCCCTTTACATTGAAGCAAATTACCGCCACCTTTTTGCCGCGCACCCTCTGAAAAATCGCACTGATGAGGAACTGAATGGCACTGGTTTTCGCTGCCAGCCCGCTGGTGCCTGTGACATTCAGGTGTCCCGCTTCTGGTCCCAACAGGAAGTCGGCGTCCAGGTAAATCGGCACAAGGCTTGTGCCACTTTCGTATACGCCGACGGGAACGCGTCGCTCGTCAGGAATTTCGTCGATGCGGAGCGCGTAGTGTACATCGGCTGCACTTGCCAAGTAAACGGGCGCAATTGGTACAGGTTGTACAGGCTGCTCTGGGTAGTGGCGCAGAACCGCCGCGCGATAGAGTCGAATCTCTGTACGATGAGTGGGCAACGGCAGGCGCGGATCGCCATCGAAGCCCAGATAGTCTGCCAGCGGGTTCGCAACATCGTTGTAGCGGTAGCCCTCGGTCACGACCCCCCACACGGCACGCTCCCCAGCAGCAACTTTTACCAGCGTACCGATTCCTATTGGGGCGTCCGTCGTTGCCCAGAAATGAAACTCATACGCCGTGTTCGGTTGTCGCTCGGTTGCAGCCACACGCCCTATCGGTTCCAAAACCGCTGGACCCGTGCCATTCACGACTGCCGTCGTCGCTAATGATTGCATTTGCATCGTCATCACCCGCTACATGTGGGATTATACCCGATGTGAACACCACGCTGATAGTGCGCTACAGAATGCCCGTGTGCCCGCACACACATCCAACGGTCGCGCTAACCGAGGTGAACTGAGACTGCAGCCAGCAACTGACGAGGGCACACCAACCTTGCCTTAGCGTCCCCAGAGGTTGAACAGCGGCAGGAATCCTGACCCGCTGTTCGAATCCCCCTGCCTATGAACATTCGCGAGGCGACCTTCGAGTGGATGCGGGCGCGCGGCATCCGCTATATCTTCGGCAACCCCGGCTCGACCGAGTTGCCGTTTCTGGTGAACCTGCCCGACGGCGTGCGCTATGTGCTGGCGCTGCAGGAGAGCATCGCGCTGGCGATGGCGGACGGCTACGCGCAGGCGAGCGGGCAGCCCGCGCTGGTGAACTTGCATGTCGCGCCCGGACTGGGCAACGCGATGGGCGTGCTGTTCACTGCACTGAAAAACCGCGCGCCGCTAATTGTCACCTGCGGGCAGCAGGACACGCGCCACATTTTTCACGAGCCGCTGCTGTCGGGCGACTTGGTGGGCATGGCGCGCCCTGTGACGAAGTGGGCATACGAGGTCAAGCACGCCGCCGATGTGCCCGACGCGCTGGAGCAGGCGTACCACTTGGCGATGACGCCGCCGCGCGGTCCCGTGTTCGTGTCGATCCCGATGAACTTCTGGGACGCGCCCGCCGAGCCGCCGCGCCTGAAGACGCTGCACGCGCCCGACGCGCCGCAGGATCTGGAAGCAGTCGCGGACGCGCTGGCGTCGGCGCAGAAGCCTGCGCTGGTGTGCGGGGCGGGCGTCGGGGGCGCAGGCGCAGTCGCCGAAGCAGTCGCCCTCGCCGAGAAACTCGGCTGCGCGGTCTACCACGCACCGTTGAACTCGCGGATGGGCTTCCCCACGCGCCACCCGCTGTATGAGGGGATGCTGCTGCCCGCCACGCCGCGCCTGATGCAAGCGCTGAGCCAGCACGATTTTGTGCTGGTGGTCGGCGCGCCTGTGTTCCTGCTGTACCCGTACTTTCCTGGCGGGATGCTGCCGCCTGGCGTGCGCGCGATGCTGATTACCGACGACCCGCAGGAGGCGTCGCGTGCGCCCGTAGAGCAAGCGTTCGTGGGCGACATACGGCGCGCGCTGGCAATACTCATGGAGCGTGTGCCCGCCCGTGAGTATCAGATGCCCTCGCGCACTGTGGAGGAGGCGCGCCGCCGCTCGGAAGCCACCCGCGCACGGAGCAAGCTGGGCGCGTTTTTCGTCCTGCACACGCTGGCACGCCACCTACCTCAAAACGCCGTCGTGGTGGACGAGGCGGTCTCCTCAAGCCTATGCCTGCGCGAGTTCGTGCGCCTTGCGCCCACCCACGACTACTATACCTCCGCCAGCGGGGGGCTGGGCTGGGCGATGCCCGCCTCCATCGGCATCCAGATGGCGCAGCCCGACCGTCCCGTTGTGTGCGTCATCGGCGACGGTTCTGTGATGTATTCCGTGCAGGCGCTCTGGAGCGCACGCGAGGAGAACGCGCCCGTGCTGTTCCTGGTGCTGAACAACGGCGCGTACAATATCCTGAAGAGCTTCACGGCGGCGTTTTATCCTGGCAGCGGCGTGCAGGGGCTGGATGTGCCCCATTTGGACTTGGCGCAACTCGCGCAGGGGATGGGCGTCCACGCCGAGCGGCTGACCACGCCCGAAGCCGTAGAGGAGGCGATCCCCCGCGCCTTGCAGATGCGCCAGCCCACACTGCTCGATGTCGCGATAGACCCGACCGTGCCGAGTTTGTTCTAAGCGCTATGCGCCTCGAACGCTTCGAGTTCTCGCAAATACGGATGGGTGTGGACACGCCGATAGTGGTCTACGCCCCCAGCGAATCGCAGGCGATAGAGGCGTGCCGCGCGGCTTACTCGCGCATTAGCCAGCTGGAGCAGCAGATGAGCGACTACCGCGTTGATAGCGAGCTGAACACGCTGTGCAAAGAGGCGGTCGGGCGGTGGCGGCGGGTGAGCCGCGAGCTGTTTTATGTGCTGTGGCGGGCGCATCGGCTGGCGCAGCAGACCGACGGCGCGTTTGACCCGACGGTCGGTGTGTTGGTGCGCCTATGGCGCGAGGCGCGGCGCACCGAACGCCTGCCCGACGCGCAGACCCTACAGGAGGCGCGCGTCCGCGCGGGCTACCGCCTGATGGAACTCTGCCCCCACCGACGCGCCGTGCGCCTACGCGCTGAAGGCATGCAGTTAGACCTCGGCGGCATCGCCAAAGGCTACGCCTGCGACCACGCGCTGCGCGTGCTGCGCCGCTACGGGCTGACCCGCGCGCTGATTCAGATGGGTGGCGACATCGTAGCGGGCGACCCGCCGACCAACGCCCCTGCATGGCGCATCGCGCTCGCCGAAGGCGGCGAGACCACCCTCGTGCGCGGTGCGCTCTCCACTTCGGGCAGCACGGAGCAGTTTGTGGAAATCGGCGGCGTGCGGTACGCACACATCATCGACCCGCGCACGGGGCTTGGGTTGACCCAACTCATCTTGGCGCGGGCGCGGGCGCGGGACGGCATCACCGCCGACAGCCTCGCCACCGCCGCCGCCGTGCTGGGCGCAGCGGGCATCCCCCGCCTGCAGAGGCACTACAAAGGCGTGCAAATTGAGGTGCGCGAGGGGTAGGTACTTATCCAACACCTGGAGCATGTCTACAGAACGCATGGTACAATACGACCATGCGCGAACTGATCCTCACAGTGGATGAGCGGGAGTGGGAACGGCTGCAATCTATGGCGGCGTGTTGGAAGGTGCTGAGCCACTGGCTGCAGATGACCGAAGACGATTGGCAAAAGCGTATGGAACAGCTTCTGAACGCCTTTCGAAGCGCGTCGGAACACCTTTCGCCCGAAGAGATTGAGGCGGAAATCACAGCCGCCTACCAAGAGTACCGCCAGCAATGCGCGCCGTGATTGACACGAATGTCTGGGTATTGATGAAGCGTCGCACGCCCGCCTGCCAATAATACCTTCGGTATGCACACGCCGCTGACTTTTGCGGAGATTCTGAGCGCGCTTAGCCACGCGCTGGACATCACGGAGGGACAGCCGCGCGGACATGCCGTGCGCACCGCTTACATCGCCCTGCGTATCGGCAAGGAGCTGCAGCTGCCCGATACCGACATGCGCGACCTCTACAAGGCGAGCCTGCTCAAGGACGCAGGCTGCTCCAGCAACGCTGTGCGCGTCTACAAGGTGTTCGCCGCCGATGACCTGCTCACTAAGCGCGATGTGAAGCTCATCAACTGGTCGAACCCGCTGGAGTCGCTGCGCTTCGCGCTGGAGCATATGATGCCAGGCGCGAACATCTTCCAGAAAATCGCGCACGCGCTCAAGGAGACGCGCGGCTCGGTCGGCGTGATGGACGAGGTGACCCAAGCGCGATGCACGCGCGGCGCGATGATCGCCCGCTACATCGGCTTCACCGAACAGGTCGCCAAAGCCATCGAGTACCTCGACGAACACTGGGACGGCAAAGGCTCGCCCTACAAGCTCAAGGGGGAGCAGATTCCGCTGCACGCGCGAATCTTATGCCTATGCCAGACGATGGAGGTCTTCGCGGCGACCTTCGGCGTGGACGCCGCGTATGAGATGCTGCAGCAGCGGCGCGGTAAGTGGTTTGATCCTGAGTTGGTGCGTGTAGCGGAGAGCTTCCGCGACGACCGCGCGTTCTGGGCGCTGCACGCAGAGATGCTGCACAATCCCGACATGGCGCCGCCGATGCCCGACCTCACGCGCCAAGTGCTGCCGAGTGACATCGACCGCGTGTGCGAGGCGTTCGCGATGATCGTCGACGCGAAGTCGAGCTTCACGGCGGAGCATTCGCGACGGGTAGCGCACTACGCCGTGCAACTTGCTGAGGCGCTGGGCTGGGACGCCGAGCGCGTGACCTTCATCTACCGCGCGGGGCTACTGCACGACATCGGCAAGCTGGGCGTGTCGAACGCCATCCTCGAAAAGCCAGGCAAGCTGACCGACGAGGAGTTCGCCGCAATACGCGCACACCCGCGCTACACCTTCGAGATTCTGCGGCGTATCCGCTCGTTCGCGTGGCTGGCGGAAGTCGCGGGAGCGCACCACGAGCGGCTCGATGGGCGCGGCTACTGGCAAGGGCGCACCGCCGAGCAACTCACGCTCGAAATGCGCATTCTGGCAGTCGCCGATGTGTTCGACGCGCTCAGCGCGGAGCGCCCCTACCGACCCGCACTGCCGTTGGAGCAGGTATTCGAGATTATGGAACGCGATAGCGGAACCGCGCTCGACGGCGAACTGGTGCAACTCCTAAAGTCGCTCCACACGGGCGTCGCCCACGCGCAAGCGGCATAGCGTCAAACGCGCGGCAGGTGTGGTAAGTGTCTTTGCAGTGAGATTTAAACATAGCCCCCACCCCAACCCTCCCCGCGGGCGGGGAGGGAGTCGAGGCTCCTCCCCCGTCCACGGGGGAGGTTGGGAGGGGGGCATGTTGAAAAACCAACGCAAAGGCACTTATAACAAACACCACGAAGCATCCCTCAACCGCGTATTCTCTAATGATTGAGCGATAGCACCTGTCGCCTCCTGCACAGCCGATTGTCGAAATCTGGGCTATAATAGAGTGGGTGAGCGCGTGATGGAGGTATACGGCGATTATTGGTCAGCAGATGACTTGGTGCTGCGGGCGCAGCAGGGAGATGAGCGTGCGGCGGAGCAGGTGCTTGCCTTGTTTCGCCCACTGGTGCAGAGCCTCGCTGGACGGTTCTATATGCCCAGTTATGAGCCTGAAGATGTGTATCAAGTGGCGCTGATGGGGCTTTGGCGTGCCGTGCAGTGTTTCGACCCAAAGCGCAATTCAGGATTTGCAGCGTTTGCGCGTGTGTGTATCCGCCGACAGATTCTCTCCGAGTTGAAGCGCGCGCGACGCTGGGCTATGCCGATGGTGAGTTTATCGGGCGATGGTGAAGGGCTCGCGTGGTTGGAACAGCTGCCTGACCCGCGCCAAGACCTCTATGAGCAACTCAGCGTGCGCGAGTCGCAGCGGTGGTGTGAGTTTCTGGTGACACATCTCAGCCCCTTAGAGGCACAGGTCATCGCTTTGTACCAGCAGCAGCTCACCTATCGCGAGATTGCGGCGCATCTGGGCTGCTCGCCAAAGGCAGTGGACAACGCGCTCGCTCGAGTCAAGCGCAAGGCGCGTCGCCACGCGCACGGATAAGCTACGCCTACGCCTGTGTCGCCCACACGACGCGCATCGCGCCGCTGTAGTCGCACACAACTTGAGGCTCAGGGAAGCCCCACACTGGCAGCTGGGCTGCTACCAGCGGCGCAAGACGCGGACTGGTCTCAAAGGCAAGTAAGCCGCCTATGCGCATCACCAAACGGGCAGCCTGTGCAATCTGTCTGTAAGGACGCAACGGGTCGTCTGCGGGCGCCAGCAACGCACTCTTCGGCTCGTAGCGCGTGATTTCAGGGGCTAACCAATCCCATTCGTCAGGTAGCACATACGGTGGGTTGCTCAGCACAGCATCCACTGACTGGGCGCGTAGCCCGCATAGCCAATTGCCTTGCAGCAGCAGCAGGCGCGCCTCCAGCCCCAGCGCACGCCGATTCCTGTGTGCCAGCTGAAGTGCGCGCCGACTGCAGTCGATGCCTATCCCCAGCCAGTTCGGCGCGTGCCTTAGGCAAGCGAGCGCGATTGCGCCAGTGCCCGTGCCTGCGTCCACCAAGATCGGGCAGTCTGCCTGCGGGCAGTTGTGTGCTTCGGAGCCCCCGCCCGCCCTGCGCGAGGGGGTAAGGGCGACGCGGTGCGCCTGCTCTTCCGCACCCGTGCTGGGGAACAGTGCGCATCTCTCTGCGATTCCGTGCTGTACCGTTTTACCCTCATCATGGCTAAGGGAGTGCGCCTTCCCCTGTGCCCATTCCAAGAACACTTCTACAAGCAGCTCTGTTTCGGGGCGGGGGATGAGCGCGCCGCGCCCGACTACAAGTGGCAACCCATAGAACCATGCACGGCGCGTCAGGTACGCCAGTGGCTCGCGTTGGGCGCGTCGGCGCGCCCAGCAGTGCAATCGTTGCGCCTGCTGCGCCGAAAGGGGCGCATCCGCGTGCGCAATCAGGTGTGCGCGTGTCCAGCCTAAGCACGCGGCGACCAGCAATTGCGCCTCGCGTAGCGGTTCGTCCAGCCCTGCCGCATGCAACTGCACCTGTATACAACTAACCGCTTCGCGAACAGTCATCGAATACGGTATAATACCTGTGCTTCGGCAAACGAGTTCGCGGCGGCTGAATGCACGGGAAGTCGGTGCAAATCCGACGCTGACGCGCAGCGGTGACCGAGGACGAACGCGACACTATGCCACTGGCTTCGGCTGGGAAGGCGTCGCCAGTAGGATGATTCGGAAGCCCGAAGACCGATTCAGCCGTGTCTTGCTCGTTTCGCCTCGCGGGTTGGGCGAAAGAGCGCGCGCGAAGGCTTACCTGCTGCTGGATGCGTCCTACAGCAGGCGCTGTTGCGCATGCCTTCGTCCCGACCACATAGCGCAACGCTGATGTGGAGGGATAGTTATGGTGCAACACAGACGACATGCGCGCCGCTTAGGCGGCTTTACGCTGATTGAACTGCTGGTCGTTATCGCAATTATCGCCATCCTAGCGGCGATACTGTTCCCCGTGTTTGCTCAGGCGCGTGAGAAAGCGCGTCAGACCACCTGCCTTAGCAACCTGCGCCAAATCGGAGCCGCAGGCTTAATGTATGCTCAAGATTACGGCGAGCGGCTGTTCCCTATTGCCTACGACGACTGGGCGCACTACTGGTGGGGCTATGTCGACCGCCAGAATCGGCGACTGGACACGCAGCGCAGTTTCTTGTACCCGTATATGCGCAACGCCGAGATTAAGGCGTGCCCGTCATTCCGCGAGAGTCGTGCCTACCAGTACGGGCTGCTGGGCTACGGCTATAACTATGCGTACCTAAGCCCGATGCAGCCCCCTAACTACACGCCGATAGCGGTCGCGCTGGCGCAAATCAACACCGTTGCGGAGACGGCGTGGCTGGCGGATGCAGCACAGTGGCGCACATGGGGTGACGGCGCACCCGCCTTCGAAGGCACAGGCTTCCTGGAACCGCCCTCCTACGACAACCCTACCTTCCACGGACGGCACAGCGGGATGGGAAATGTGCTGTGGTGTGACGGGCACGCAAAGGTATTCAAGCCCGCCATGCGCACAGAGGCTGCCTATGAACCGCACCGTCGATATAGGCTGGGCAATATCGACCGCGATGGCAACCCACGAACCGATGAGTTGATGGACTTAGAGTAGCCACTGCATCGTCCACAAGGCAGTCGGGGCAGTGCGCGCCCCAAAAGGGGTAGGTGTTTTTCCCGAAAAGCGTGGAAACCTACCCCACAAGCATGCAAACGATACCTATCACTCACAGTGTGTAGAGGATGGAGTGTAGGGGTGAGCGAGAACAATGTGTCGGTGCATGCGCCTCTAACTCTTGACACGCTCTCCCAGAATGAGGTAAATTGCTTGCCCGTATTCACTGGGAGATGACTATGCCGAAGAGCAACCGTACCACACGAACCAGGCGCACTCAGGGCGCGTCCGCGCGTACAAAACAGCCGCTGCCTGTACCGTCGGGCAAGCCTGTGATTATCGTGGAATCGCCCGCGAAAACGCGCACGCTGGCGAAGATTCTGGGCAACGCCTACACAATTGAGGCGTCTATGGGGCATGTGCGCGACCTGCCGAAGTCCAAGCTGGGCGTCGACATCGACAACGACTTCCAGCCAACCTACACGCCGCTGCCTGACCGTGAGGACACGCTGAGTCGCCTGCAAGCCGTGACACAAGGTGCGCCTGCCGTATACTTGGCGACCGACCCTGACCGTGAGGGCGAGGCGATTGCATGGCATATTCAGCAAGCACTCGGCTTGCACAACGCGCAGCGCATTGAGTTCAACGAAATCACCGCCAGCGCCGTGCAACGCGCGCTCCAGAACCCGCGTGCGATTGACCTGCATCGTGTGAATGCGCAGCAGGCACGGCGCGTGTTGGATCGGTTGGTCGGTTACCAAATCAGCCCGCTGCTGTGGCGCAAGCTGCGCGGCGGACGCAACGCGCTCAGCGCGGGGCGCGTGCAGTCGGTCGCCGTGCGCCTGATTGTCGAACGCGAACGCGAAATCCGTGCCTTCACACCCGAAGAGTACTGGAAAATCACCGCCACGCTGACCCCCAAAACCGAACATTTCCCCTTTGATGCCGAACTGCGCCAGAAAGGCGATGCAAAAATCGAACTCAAGACCGAAGCGGACGCCAACGCTGTGCTAAACGACCTGCAGGGTGCGACCTACATCGTCGAATCGGTCGAAAAACGCCAGCGCAAGCGCACACCGCCCCCGCCGTTTATTACCAGTACCCTCCAGCAGGAAGCCTCACGCAAACTCGGCTTCTCCGCCAAGCGCACAATGCAGATCGCGCAGCAACTCTACGAGGGCGTCGAACTCGGCGATGAGGGCGCGGTCGGACTCATCACCTACATGCGCACCGATTCGGTACGCCTTTCGAACGAAGCGTTGCAGATGGCACGCGACTTTATTCAAGCCCACTACGCGCCCGACTACCTGCCGAATAAGCCGCGCCAGTACAAGACCAAATCGAGCGCACAGGACGCCCACGAAGCCATCCGCCCGACCGATGTGAACCGCACGCCCGACGCGGTCAAGCCCTACCTCACGCCCGAACAGCACCGCCTATACGACCTCATCTGGAAGCGGTTTGTGGCGTCTCAGATGGCGGAGGCGCACCTGGAGGTCACCTATGTCACCATCCGTGCGCGCGAGTACCTGTTCCGCGCGTCAGGAACAGTGGTGCTGTTTGACGGTTTTTTGTGTCTGTACCAAGAGGGCAAGGACACCACAGAGCGCGAGGAGGAAGAATTGCCCCCCCTGCCCGCGCTGCAGCAGGGTGAACTGCTGAACCTGCTGCAACTGACGCCGAGCCAGCACTTCACCCAGCCGCCCCCACGCTACACCGAAGCGACATTGGTCAAAACGCTGGAGCAAAACGGCATTGGACGCCCCAGCACTTATGCCACGATTTTGTCCACCATCCAAGAGCGCGGCTATGTCACACTGGAGAACCGCGCCTTCAAGCCGACGCCGCTGGGCGAAGCGGTCAACGACTACCTCGTCAAATACTTCCCCGAACTGTTCGATGTGCCCTTCACAGCGCGCATGGAGCAGCAACTCGACGAGATCGAAGAGGGCAAGGCGGACTGGGTACAGGTGGTGCGCGCGTTCTACGAGCCGATGCAACGGCAGGTGCAGTCTGCCTGCAGCAGCGACGAGCGCGTGGAGGTACCCACGGTGGCGACCGACCGCGCCTGTCCGACCTGCGGCGCGATGATGGTGCTGCGTACAGGGCGCTACGGTCAGTTCCTCGCCTGTCCGCGCTACCCCGATTGCAAGACGACGCTTCCCGCAGGCGCAACGGGCGTCCGCTGCCCCCTCTGCAACACGGGCGAGATCGTGCAGCGTAAGTCCAAGAAGGGGCGCACCTTCTACAGCTGCACCACTAAGAACTGCACGCTGCTCACCTGGGACAAGCCGACGGGCGCACTTTGCCCTAAGTGCAACGCGCCGCTGGTCGAAAAGACGCTCAAACGCGCCCAGCAGCGCATCATCGCCTGCAGCAACGCCGAATGCAACTACCGCGAAACGCACGCCCTCTCGGAGAAGGAAGCAATTATGGACGCGATTTCGTAAACCTCATGAGCATTAAGTTAAGCCCTCCGATTCCAGTATCAACTGAAGCCCCAAATCGATGTCCATCGGTGTGCGGGAGGCGCCTCCCGCGCTACTCAGCAAACTCTACTGCACACACGGCGGCATCACAAGGGGACGGGAGCTACCCAGCAGTTCCTTGTCTATACAGATGACATCCACCAGATTTAGGCAGCCGTGCTCGCGAGAACCGTAGAAGCTATACGCCTCCAACAACTCTTCACCCAACAGGGGAACCTCCGAAGCAGGAACCGCTATCGTGACTACATCCTCACGAACGGCAACCGATAGCCACGACAGGATTGGCTCCTTGCCAGGCGCTTCGTATCCTACAACCGCGGCTTGCCCTGACGATACTTTGCCACCTGCACAAGCGTAGGAATAGCCGTAAAGCGGCGCTACGATTTGGCTGTCTGCAAAGTTAATTCGTAGCGCCATCAGGTTATCCGAAGAATCTGGCAGCGGTTCGCACAAGCGGATATGGAATGCTACCGAACCGTCCCTTTTCACTTCGTACCAGAACTCACGGAGCATACTCGAACAAGGAACCTTGTAGTTCACGGCTTCCGTGCGCTTGTCCACATAGAAGGTGGTTCCCGATTGTTTAGGACACGGTTTGGATGGAGAGACCTTCTGCAAAGGCTCCAAGTTGCTAAACTGGGAGTGGGGGATTCTGCACGCGCAGGAATTTGTGAACTCTGGCTCGGCGATTGGTATTATACCAATCGCGCAACCAAAGTTTACTAATCGCATGGCAAGCCCGCCAACGCCTCCCGTATCCAATCCCAACCCACTAAACGCACCATCCTATCACGCAACCCCTCCAACGCACCCTCCACTGCCCC
>Ga0197142_1002034_pt1 | contig 18018 bp, 5 predicted proteins | sample GBS60_MetaG_FD_148614 | JGI IMG/M metagenome (GOLD analysis project Ga0197142, IMG submission 148614) | Sediment microbial communities from Great Boiling Springs, Gerlach, Nevada, United States - GBS 60_MetaG | ecosystem: Environmental > Aquatic > Thermal springs > Hot (42-90C) > Sediment...
TCCCCTTTGCGCCGCTGGGTTTCGCCCAGCCGCAGGTAGAGATCCCCGGCCTTGGGATTCTTCCCGATCAGGCGGCTGTACTCAGCGATGGCTTCCTCGAGCCGACCGGCGCGCGCCAGTGCATTGGCCAGAGCCAGGCGCACCACCGAACGCTTCTCATCCCGCGCCAGCTCCTGCTTCAACACCGCGACGGCCTGATCGTAACGTCCCTGCGCCGCGTAGGTTTCGGTCCAGCCGATCAGGGCGCGCAAATCTCCGGGAGCAGCCGACTCGTGCAGTTTACGGAATTGCTGCTCGGCCTCGGCGAAGCGCCGCTCCGCCAAGTTCAGCGACGCCATCGCCAGCAGCGGCTCGCGCGCGCCCGGGTGCTCCTTGAGCGCAGTCTCCAGCTCCGAGCGCGCTTGGATCAAATTGCCGGACGCCACCAAGGCCGCATGACGCAGCAGCTTCGCGGGAAGATTCGCCGGATCGAGTTGAAGCAGTTCACGCACGGCCTGCAACGCAGCCGTGTAGTCGCGCCGAGCCATGTGGACTTCAGCCAGCGCCAGTCGCGGCGGCAGCAGGTTCGGCTGCCGTTTGATCGCCTCCTCGAATTGCACACGCGCCTGGTCCCAGTGGCCTTGCCGCACGAGCGCGCGCCCCAGATGGAAGCGCAACATCGCGTTCTGCGGGGCCCGACCGATAGCCGCCTGGAGGTCGGATACCGCCGTGCGCAGATCCTCCGGAGAGCCGGCCTCGACCATCAGGGCCGCCCGCATGGACCGCGCCTCGTCATCGCGCGGATTTGCGCCCAGCAGCTCGTCGAGCAACTTCATGGCTTCGGTCCGGCGTCCCTGGTCGGCCAGCACCCCCGCTTTGCTTTTCTGATAGCGCGCGCGGCGGGCGCTGTCGCGCTGGATGCCCAGGTCATAGTGATGCAGGGCCTTGTCCAGATCCCCGCGGACCCGGTAAAAATCCCCGACCAACTGGTAGGCTTCCGGAAAGGACTTGAGGTCGGACGTCAAGTGCTCCAGCGCGCGCTGCATCGGCTCCATCTTCTTGGCGCGATGGTAATGGGAGGCCAATTGAAGCCACACCGAGGCCTGGCTTCCCAGCCGGGCGGCTTTTTCTTTGAGCACGGCCTCGGCCTCGGTCTCACGATTGCTGCGCATGTAATGCAGATAGAGAACGTCGTAAGGCGCTGCTAGTTGCGGCTCTTTTTCCAGCAGCGCGCGGGCCAGTTTTTCGGCTTCCTCCGCCTGCCCGGTATTGAACAGAGTCTCGACCAGCGGCAGCGTGAATTCGGGTCGAAAAGGCTGAAGCTCGTGGGCGCGACGAAATTCGGCCAGGGCCTCTTTCGCCTGTTGCCGGCTCAGGAAATAGTAACCGAGAAGCCGGTGCCGGGAAGCCGAGCCTGCCGGAAGCTGTTCTGCCAGGTGTTTGATTTCGTTGCGCAGATACTCGATCTGGCGCGTATTCCCGGGCGCCGTGAAGGCCAATCCGGTCAGGTATAGGTCGCCCAATTGGGTCTTGGGTTCGATCCGATCGGGCAGCAACTCCACGGCCCGACGCAAGGAACGAATCGCCTCGGGAATGCGGTTGAGCCGGAGCTGGGTGAGCGCCAGCCGGTAGTAAGCCTCGCCGTAGCGAGGGTCCTTGCGCAGCGCCTGCCGGTACATGATGGACGCTTCTTTGTATTGCTTCTTCTCGAAGTACCGGTTGCCGCTTTCCAGATACTTGCGCTTGACCACTTCCGGATCGCGGCTGCACGAAAACAAACCGAGGAGCACCACCACAGACAACAGCAGGCGACCTCTCATTCCGGCCTTCCTCCGACGATCTGCCTCTTAACAGGATAATGCAGGCCTGTGAAGCGAAGCAGACGACCGCGGGGCGGGACCGCTCAGTCCACGGCCACCTTGGGAACCACCGGAGCCGAGCCCGGGCTATCCACCCCGCCGATGCGGATGGTCACGGGCAGGGCATCGCCGCGGCTGCGGAAGCCGGGCACGCGCACGTCAACTCGGTAGACCCCGATCGCGCCCGGCTGTAAACCGCTCCACTCCACGATCATTTCCGATTGCTGGTAACGCGGATCGCCGAAGAATACTTTCACCGGATCGGTGACGGCCAGCGGTTCCGAGGGCGCCGGCATGCCCGCCACCGCGCGACCGCCATGAGTGGGGCCGAGTCCGGTGGCGTAAATGCTTACGGTGCGGTCGCGGCGCGCCGGATTCTCTTTGGTCACCGGCCGGCCGTCGGGATGGTAGATCGCCGCCTGGTCCGTCACCGGATCCACAAACACGGCCGGGGCATACTTGGAAACCGTCAAGCTGTAGCTGGTGGAGGCCACCTGGCGATCCACGGCGCGCACCAGCAGCGTGTACCGCCCCGCGGCAAGATCGAATGGCAGTTGCGCGTTGATCTGCGTGGGCGAAGTCATCAACAGGGGCAAGGCGCGGTTCGCCACGGTGACGCAGGTTCCCCCGAGGATGTAGGGCAAGGGCGTGCTACTCGCCGTTTCGGAAGCCCCCAGGGCCTGGCCGAAGATCGAGATCAGACCGCCGGGGGCGACGCTGGTCGTGTAGCTGGCCATATTAACCACGCCGTTGCGGTTCACTGTCGGGCGGTCCAGGCGAGCCCGTTGATCCAGAGGCACGATACTCAGACCGCTGGCGGTGAGCACATAGGCGGTCTGACCGGAGGGATCAAGGGCCATGGTGCGCCCGTTGATGAAGGCCCGGCCGCCGCCGACCACTGTGGACAGCGGCGCTTCCAGGGCGGGCGTGCTGCGCAACACGGCGCCCGTGGTGGCGTCCACCACCTCGACCACAGGAAGCTCGCGGGGCAGAGCCGTGGCGGCCGCTAACACGGGTTGAATGAACCGGGCGTATGTGTTGGCGCTCATGGGCGTCACCGCCGCCACCGGACGGTTCATGGTCGCCGTCTGGCCCGGACGCGCTGCAATCTGGACCGACGGCGCGTCGGCGACGCGCGTCAGGGACTGGTTGAACAGCATGCCGTGTATCACGTAATACTGCCCGCGGGGCCCGGCCGCCACCGGTCCCAGGAAGCCCTGCGCTGCGCCCGTCACCACCTGCCGCGCCACCACGTAATCATCCACCGTGGCGTCGTACAGGTAGGCCATCGTGTTGTTCGCACCGGCCACCAGCAGGATGTATTCGCCGCCGGGCGTCGCCGCCATGCTCCGCGGGGCCGGCACGGTCAGCGATCCGATCGCGGAACTGAGCGGGCGCGGCACGGCCTCGTTGCCGATCACCTGCCAGAGCGTGCCGTTGCTCATGACGATTTGCAAGCCGCTGAGGCCGGCGGCAATGACGCTGGGGGTCACCAGCGGCGCGCTGGCGTTGAACGGCAGCGCCGGGAAGCGCACCCGGCCTACCTCACGCCCGAGGCCGGGGTCCACGATGCTGATGGATTCGCCCCCCGAGTTGGCCACGTACAGAGTGCCCCCGTCCGGCGTCAGCGCCAGCGAGCGAGGAAGCTGTCCCACCTTGATGGGCTCGAGCAGCCGCCGGCTGCGGAGGTCGAACACTTCCACGCGGTTCAAGCCCGAGTTGGCGATATACAGCCGCTGCCGTTGCGTGTCCACCGCCAAATCCACCAGCCCTTCCTGGTTCGAAATGCCCACCTCGATGGGTACGATATCGCCCCGCGCCTCGGCATCCCGGTTGTTCTGGTAGACGCGGATCCGCGGCGGAATGTTGACGGCCTCGGGCGCCTGGATCGTAAAGTCGTGCGGCGTGATGGTCCCCAGCGCGCGCGCAGCGTTGGCGTTGAACATAAACTCGAGTGCCTGTTCGGCCAATCGCGTGCGGACCAGCGGCGCTGTCTGGGCCACCGCGGGTTGCTGCTGGCCGGGACCTGCGGGCACCTGCGCCCCCGGAGCGGCCCCGGTGACAGGCGTCGGTTGCGTCCCCGGCGCGGGCGGCAAAATGATCACGATGGCGCCGCCGGGAGCGCCCCCGCCAGGCCCGGACCCGCCCAGGCCCGGAATCGCCGCCTGCGGGGTTTGCGGAATTTGCAGCAACTGCGGCGTGATGCTCAACCGGCCGCGGCCCAGATTCTGGATTCGCACGGTCGCCGTGCGCTGGCTGCTCACGACCCCGCACTGGTCGTTGGCCAGCAGCACCGCGCGCGACTCGGGCATGGCGATCGGGTACTCCAGGAGCCGCCCCACGGGCAGAATCATGAAGCCGGATTCGGAGATGGCGTAGATGACGCCTCCGTCCGAGCTGATGACCATCTTGCCCGCGATGTTCTCCGGCAATTGCAGAGCCAGTTGGATGAGCAGATTGTCGGGATCGTTGATCAGCAACTGGCTCACGTTCGGCCGCGCCGGCGGGCTGGACAACGGCGGGATGTTGAACGCCGAAAACAGGTAGCTGCCGTCGGGCGCAAAGACGCTGCCGCCCACATTGTCGGTCAGACTGAACTGAGCTCCGGTCTGGAACGGGAACGGCGCGTTGGCCGCGTTCTGCTGGGCCAGCACCGTCAGCGTCTCGGTGTCGAAAAGGGTCAGACCGGCCATGAACTTGGAGCCGTCCGGCGCCACCGAAATCACGGTCGAGATGTTGCCGATCTGCCGAGACCGCAGCGCCGAAGCCGAAGCGCTCTCGTAGACGAAGGCGACGCCCGTGTTGTTGTTGATGTTGGTCAGGCCGATGATGTATCGCCCGTCGGGCGTCGAGGCGAGCCGGCTCCGCGCGGCCAACGCAAGTCTGCCGGCAGGCGGCGGCAAGCGAGGCGATTGCGCAGGGGGCGGCGCGATCACCACGTTGCCGATGGCCTGCCCCTCGGCAGCGGCCGGATCGTAAATCAGCAAAGTATACGCCTGGTTATTCGGACCCGTGCCGATGGTGGTGATCAGCACCCGCTCGTCGGCGCCTACGGCAACTCCCTCCGGCTTGGCCGGCAGGCTCACGCGACGGCTCACCGTCATCGTGTCCAGATCAATGACGTTGAGGGAAGTGGCATCGAAGCAGGTCACGTAAAGATACTTGCCGGTGCGCGAAAGGGCGGCGGAAATCGGCAGGCGATCCACGGCCACCGGCGTCAGGAAACGACGCTGGGCGATGGCGTATACTTCCACCCGGTTATAGGACGGGTTCACCAGGTAGAGCCGGTTCCGCCCCTCGTCCAGCACGATGTCTAGCAGGCCGCCGACAGTGGGAACCACCGTGCCGAACGTGGCCCCGAGCCCCGCCGCGGCCAGGGCTACGCCGATCAAAATCCCCCGAAACCACATCATGGGCAAACCAGTATAACCCGCTCTGGGCGTGAAAGTTTCGCGGCTGGTCATCGGCCGGCTCGATGACGTATCCTAGCTAGCTTATGAGGAAATTCGCTGTTTGCTTGCCGATCGGCTTGCTCTGCGTCACGGGATGGGCCGCCGAGACCCGCTTCGAGTTCTGGCCGGGCGCTAGCTATGATCCACGCGTGCCCACCCACAAACAGGTGCTCGGCTACGAGGCCGGCGAAAGGATCACCACTGCCGCCGGGCTCCGGCAGTATCTGGAGGCGCTCGCCTCGGCGACCGGGCGGCTGCGGGTTTTCGACTACGGCACGAGCTGGCAGGGACGCAAGCTCTTTTACGCCATCGTCGGCTCGGAAGCGAATCTGCGCCGGCTGGAAGAGATTCGCACTGCCTACCAGCGATTGGCCGACCCCCGACGCACGCCCGAGGCGGAAGCGGGCAAGCTCATGGCGCGGCTCCCGGCCCTCGTCTGTCTCGCCAACGGCGTTCACGGCAACGAGATCTCGGGCCCCGATGCCGCCCTGCTGGTCGCGTACCACCTGCTGGCAGCCCGTAATGATCCTATGATCGAGCAAATCCGCGAGAACGTCCTCGTGATGCTCATACCCTCGCAGAATCCCGACGGGCGGGAGCGGTTCATCAGCCACTTCGAACAAACCGTGGGAGCGCGCCCGGACGACAATCCTGTCGCGGCCGAGCACGTGGAGCCGTGGCCCGGCGGGCGGGGGAACCATTACCTCTTCGATCTCAACCGCGACTGGATCCTGCTGACCCAGCCCGAAATCCGCAGCCTGGTGGCCGAGCTGCGCCGCTGGTACCCGTTGGTCTTCGTGGATCTGCACGAGATGGGGTCCGACTCGACCTATTACTTCGCGCCCGAGGCGGACCCGTTCAACCCCCACATCACGCCTCAGCAGCGCGAGGCCTTGCACTGGTTCGGACGCAACAACGCCCGCTGGTTCGATCGCTTCGGCTTCGACTACTTCACCCGCGAAGTATTCGACGCTTTTTACCCGGGCTACGGCGCGAGCTGGCCCACCTATTACGGCGCCATCGCCATGACCTACGAGCAGGCCTCCGCCCGCGGACTGCGCATGCGCCGCAGCGACGACCGCGTCTTTCACTTCCGCGATACCGTCCGCCAGCAGTTCGTCAGCTCGCTCTCCACGCTGGAGACGGCGGCGCGCGAACGCCGGAAACTTCTGGAGCTGTTCTACCGCTACCGCCGGACCGCGATCGAGGAGGGCGGCAAGGAGTCCGTCCGCGAATACATCCTCGTGCGCCGCGGCGACACCAGCGCCGTGGACAAGCTGGCAGCCGTGCTGGGCGAGCACGGCGTCGAAATCAAGCGCGCCCTGGCCCCCTTCCGCAACGGCGATCGCGAGTTCCCCGCGGGCAGCTACGTCGTCCCGCTGGCGCAGCCCGCCAAGCGTTTGATCCGCACCCTGCTCGATCCCAACGTGCCCATGGACGAGAAGTTCATCCAGGAACAGGAGCGGCGTCGCCGCAAGAAACTGCCGGATGAAATCTACGACGTCACGGCCTGGTCCCTGCCCCTGGCCTACAACGTGGAGGCGGTCGCTGCGGCCCAGGAATCGCAAGGCCAATTCGAGGCCGTCAACCCCCAGCGGATCCCACCCGGCACGCTGCGCAACCCCAAGGCCCAGGTGGCCTTCCTCGTCCCCTGGGGCACGCAAGCCGCCGCGCGCCTGCTCGCCGCCGCGCTTCAGGAAAACCTGCACATCCTTTCCAGCGACAAGCCGTTCACGCTGGAAGGTCGCAAGTATCCGGCCGGCACCCTGATTTTCAAACTCAAAGATAATCCCGATGGACTTGCCGAAACCATGGCGCGCCTCGCCCGCCAGAGCGGGGCCGACGTGGAAGGCGTGGATTCCAGTTGGGTCGAAGACGGGGTGAACTTCGGCAGCCGCTACGTGATCCGCATGCGCGCTCCCGCCATCGCCCTGGCCTGGGACCGACCGGCCTCGTCCACCTCCGCCGGCTGGACCCGCTTCCTGCTCGAGCGGGAATACAATTACCCGGTCACCATCATCCGCACGCAGACGCTGGCCGCAGCCGACCTCAGCCGTTTCCAGGTCGTGATCCTGCCCGACCAGGGTTTCGGCGACGGCTATTCCCAGGTCCTGGGGACCAACGGCGTCCGCAGGCTGCGCGAATGGGTATCTTCGGGCGGCACTCTGATCGGCATCGCGGGCGCAGTCAGTTTCCTGGCCGACTCCCGCACCGGCCTGCTACCTGTCACCCAGGAATACCTGGCCCGTCCCGGCGAAGCCCCACGCCGGCCGGAAGCCCCGAAACCGGAAGCGCCCAAACCCGAGGCCGCGGAACCGCGGGGGCCCGGCAAATTGCTCGCCACCGAGGACGATTACCTCAAAGAAATTCGACCCGAACGCGAGCTGCCCGATCGGGCGCTGGGCGTGATGGTGCGCGCGCGGCTCGATCCCGATCACTGGATCACAGCCGGGCTGGGCGAAACCGTCGTCGCGCTGGTATCCGGACGAACCATTTACTCCCCGATCAAGCTGGATCGCGGCGTGAACGCGGCCATCTTCCTGGGACCCGATCAACTTCTGGCCAGTGGCTACCTGTGGGAGGAGAATCGCAAGCAGCTTGCTTACAAGCCGCTGCTGATCGTGGCGCGGGAGGGCCGCGGCTACGTGATCGGCTTTACCGCCGACCCCAACTTTCGCGCCGCCATGGATGGACTGAACGTGCTGTTTCTGAACGCAGTCTTCCGCACGCCGCCGCGCACGCGCGCCGCAGGGCTGGCCGAGTAGTCCCGGCCAGTCCTGCACCGCCTGCTCACTCGGCGTCCAGCGAATCCATCTCCAGAGGTTCCTCGGGCAAGCCTCCCGGGTATCGCGGGCGCGTCTCCTCGGCGTAGCCTTCCAGACCCTCCAGCAACGGGACCTCGATTTCCGCCGGCGCCATCTCTTCCTCTTCCAGGCCCTCGCCCGCGATGCGCACCCGGCGATAGTACTCCATGCCGGTGCCCGCCGGGATCAGCCGCCCCATAATCACGTTTTCCTTCAAACCCCGGAGGTAATCCACCTTGCCGCTGATGGCGGCTTCGGTGAGCACGCGGGTCGTCTCCTGGAAGGAAGCGGCCGAGATGAACGAGTCCGTGGACAGCGACGCCTTGGTGATGCCCAGCAAGGCGGGGCGGCCCGTGGCCGGTCGCCCGCCGGCCGCGATGACGCGCTCGTTCTCCTCCCGGAACTTGAACTTGTCCACGACTTCTTCGGGCAGGAACTCGGTGTCGCCGATGTCCTCCACCTTCACCCAGCGCATCATCTGGCGCACGATCACTTCCAGGTGCTTGTCGTTGATGTTGACGCCCTGGAGCCGGTAGACCTCCTGGATCTCGCTGACGAGATACTTTTGCAGCTCCTTCTCGCCCAGCACTTCCAGGATCTTGTGCGGATCGCGCGGCCCGTCCATCAGCGGATCGCCCGCCTTGACGCGCTCGCCGTCCTGGACGTTGATATGAACGCCCCGCGGCACGGCATACTCGCGCTCCTGGCCGTCATCGCCGCGGATATAGATCTTGCGCTGTCCCTTGACGATCTCGCCGAAGCGAACCACGCCGTTGATCTCGGCGATCACTGCGGGTTCGCGCGGCTTGCGCGCTTCGAACAGCTCCACCACGCGCGGCAGACCGCCGGTGATGTCCTTGGTCTTGGTGGTGGCGCGCGGGATCTTGGCCAGCACGTCGCCCGCGTGCACTTCCTCGCCGTCGTTGACCATCAGGTGGGAGTTGGTCGGCATCAGGTATTCTTTTTCGTCCGCCCGGCTGCCGCCCACCGGCCGCACCACGATCTTGGGAATGCGCTTGACGTCGGGCGATTCCACCACCACCCGGTGCGACATGCCCGTGATCTCGTCCAACTGCTCCTGGAAAGTCTGGCCCTCGATCAAATCGCGGAAGTGAACGATGCCGCTGACCTCGGTCAGGATGGAGAAGGTGTAGGGATCCCACTCCAGCAGGGTCTGGTTGGCCTTGACCGGCGCCCCATCCTCCACGCGGACTTTGGCGCCGTAGACCACCTGGTAACGCTCCCGTTCGCGGCCCTTGGCGTCCACCACCGCCAGAATGCCGTTGCGGTTCATGGCCACCAGTTCGCCCGCCTTGTTGCGCACCGTGTGGATGTTGATGTACTTGGCGAAGCCGTCGTTCTTGGCTTCCTGGGTGGACTGCTCCGCCACGCGGGTGGCCGCGCCGCCGATGTGGAAGGTCCGCATGGTGAGCTGCGTGCCGGGCTCGCCGATGGACTGTGCGGCGATCACGCCCACGGCCTCGCCTCGCTCGACCAGCCGCCCGGTGGCCAGGTTGCGCCCGTAGCACAGTTGGCAGACGCCCCGCCGGGATTCGCAGGTCAGCACGGAGCGCACCTTGACCCGCTCGATGCCGGCCGACTCGATGTTGGCCGCCAGGTCCTCGGTGATCTCCTGATTGACGCCCACCAGCAGATTGCCCTCGTAGTCGTAGACTTCCTCCAGCGCCACCCGCCCCACCAGCCGGTCGCGCAGCGGTTCGATGGTTTCGCCCGCTTCGATGATGGCTTCCACGTAAATGCCGTCGGTGGTGCCGCAATCGTACTCGGTGACGATGACGTCCTGCGCCACGTCCACCAGCCGGCGCGTCAGGTAGCCCGAGTCGGCGGTCTTGAGCGCGGTGTCGGCCAGGCCCTTGCGCGCGCCGTGAGTCGAGATGAAGTACTGCAACACGTTGAGGCCTTCGCGGAAGTTCGCGGTGATGGGCGTTTCGATGATGTCGCCGCTGGGCTTGGCCATCAGACCGCGCATGCCGGAGAGCTGGCGGATCTGCTGCTTGGAGCCGCGCGCGCCCGAGTCGGCCATGATGTAAATGGGGTTGAGGTAGCGACCCGTGCGGTCGTCCTCCTCCATGATGCGGAACATCTCTTCGGAGACGCGGTCGGTGACCTTGGACCAGATCTCGATGATCTTGTTCAGGCGCTCGCCGTAAGTGATGGCCCCGTCCAGGTACTGCTGCTGCACGGCCATCACGTCCTTTTCCGCTTCGCGCACCAGCTCGGCCTTCTGCCTGGGCACCACCATGTCGTCAATGCCGATGGAGACGCCCGCCCGGGTGGCGTAATGGAAGCCCAGATCCTTGATCCGGTCCAGCATCTCCACCGTGGTTTGCAGGCCGAAGTGCAGGTAGCAATACTGCACCAGTTGGGTGATGCCCTTCTTCTTGAGCAGGCCGTTGATGAAGGGCATCTCATCCGGCAACACGTCGTTGAGGATCACGCGGCCCACCGTGGTGTCCATATCCTGCTTGTCGTACTCGATGGGCTGCGTGTGCAGGATGTCCTGGTTGTCGTAGGCCTTGTCCAGGTCAATGACTTTGCCGGTGTAACGGAGCTTGATGGGCGTGAGGGTTTCCACTTCGCCCATTTCCAAAGCGATGAGCACGTCCTCGGGGCAGGCGAACTTCTTGCCTTCGCCCTTGGTCCCCGGCCGCGCCTTGGTCAGATAGTACAGCCCGAGCACCATGTCCTGCGTGGGGACGGCCAGGGGCTGGCCGTGTGCCGGCGACAGGATGTTGTTGGAGGACAGCATGAGGGTGGCCGCCTCGATCTGCGCCTCGGGCGACAGCGGGATGTGCACCGCCATCTGGTCCCCGTCGAAGTCGGCGTTGAAGGCGGTGCAGACCAGCGGATGGATCTTGATGGCCTTGCCCTCCACCAGTACGGGCTGGAAGGCCTGGATGCCCAGCCGGTGCAGCGTGGGAGCGCGGTTGAGCAGGATGGGGTGGTCGCGGATGACCTCTTCGAGGATGTCCCAGACCACCGGGTCCTGCGCCTCCACCAGCTCCTTGGCCTGCTTGATGGTGGTGCAGTGGCCGCGCTGCTCCAGCCGGTGGTAGATGAACGGCTTGAACAATTCCAGCGCCATTTGTTTGGGCAGGCCGCACTGGTGCAGCTTCAGCTCCGGCCCCACCACGATCACCGAGCGGCCCGAATAGTCCACGCGCTTGCCCAGCAGGTTCTGGCGGAAGCGGCCCTGCTTGCCCTTGAGATTGTCGGAGAGGGACTTGAGCGGCCGGTTGTTGGCGCCCCGCAGCACGCGCCCGCGCCGCCCGTTGTCGAACAGCGCGTCCACCGCCTCCTGCAACATGCGCTTCTCGTTGCGCACGATCACGTCCGGCGCGCGCAGCTCGATCAGCTTCTTCAGCCGGTTGTTGCGGTTGATCACCCGTCGGTACAGGTCGTTCAGATCCGAGGTGGCGAAGCGACCGCCGTCCAGAGGCACCAGCGGGCGAAGCTCCGGCGGGAGCACCGGAATCACGTCCAGGATCATCCACTCGGGCTTGTTGCCCGACTTGCGGAAGCTCTCCACCACTCGCAGCCGCTTGGCGTACTTGAGCTTTTTCTGCTGCGAGGGCTCGGTCTTCATCTTCTCGCGGATTTCCTGGCTCAGCGCGTCCAGGTCCACGCGCTTGAGCAGCTCCTTGATGCCCTCGGCGCCCATCATGGCCACGAACTTGCCCGCGTGCTCCTGTTCGAGCTGCCGGCGCCGTTCGTCCGTGATCACCTCGCCCTTTTGCAGGCCGGGCACCTCGCCCGGATCCACCACCACGTACGCCTCGTAGTAAAGGACACGCTCCAGCTCGCGGATGGTGATGTCCAGCAGGTAACCGATCCGGCTGGGCAGGCCCTTGAAGAACCACACGTGCGAGCACGGGCTGGCCAGCTCGATGTGGCCCAGCCGCTCGCGACGCACGCGCGACAGCGTCACCTCCACCCCGCACTTGTCGCAGATGACGCCGCGGTGCTTCATGCGTTTGTACTTGCCGCAAAGGCACTCCCAGTCGGTGACCGGTCCGAAGATGCGGGCGCAGAACAGCCCGTCGCGCTCCGGCTTGAAGGTCCGGTAGTTGATGGTCTCCGGCTTGGTCACCTCCCCGTGCGACCAGCTCCGGATCTTCTCCGGAGAGGCCAGCGAGATGCGGATGGCGTCGAAGTCGGCGATCAGGTTCGCTCGATCGTAAGGTGACGAACGATACATTCCAGCTCCTCGTTGCTGCGGGCAGGCCCGGCGGTCCACAGGGCGAAGGGATCCGCTTGGCGGGATCTCGCCCCGGGGATTGCCGGACTCTGTTCCCGGTTCATCCCTAGTCCGCCGCCAGAGCGGTTTCGATATGCTCGCGCGGCTTCTTGATCAGCTCCACATCCAGGCAGAGCGCCTGCAACTCGCGAATCAGAACGTTGAAGGATTCGGGCACGCCCGGCTCGGCCGCGGCCTCGCCCTTGACGATGGCCTCGTAGATCTTGGCGCGCCCGTACACGTCATCGGACTTGGCCGTCAGCAGCTCCTGCAAGATGTAAGCCGCCCCGTAGGCTTCCAGGGCCCACACCTCCATCTCGCCGAAGCGCTGCCCGCCGAATTGCGCCTTGCCGCCCAGAGGCTGCTGGGTGATCAGCGAGTACGGCCCGATGGAGCGCGCGTGGATCTTGTCGTCCACCAGGTGGGCCAGCTTCATCATGTAGATGTAACCCACCGTGACCGGCTGCTCGAACGGCAGCCCGGTCATGCCGTCGTAGAGCGTGATCTTGCCCGAAACCGGCAAGCCGGCCTCGGCCAGCTCCCGCTTGATGTCGGCCTCGCGGGCTCCGTCGAAGACGGGCGAAGCGTAGAGGCGTCCCAGCTTGTGACCCGCCCATCCCAGGTGGGTCTCCAGGATCTGGCCCACGTTCATGCGCGAGGGCACGCCCAGCGGGTTCAGGATGATCTCCACCGGCGTGCCGTCCGGCAGATAGGGCATGTCCTCTTCGGGCACGATCTTGGCGATGACGCCCTTGTTGCCGTGCCGCCCGGCCATCTTGTCGCCCACCGACAGCTTGCGCTTCATGGCCACGTACACCTTGACCAGCTTGATGACGCCCGGCGGCAGCTCGTCGCCCTTCTTCAACTTGGCGATCTTCTCCTCGGTGATCTTCTCGATGACCGCGATCTGTCGCGAGGTCATCTCCTCGATTTCGTCAATCTGGTCCTTGAGTCGGGGATCGGGATCCCTCAGCTTCATGCGCTTGAGATCCCGCGCCTTCATGCGCTCGATGATCTCCCGCGTCAGCCGCGTGCCCTTGGTGAGCAACCGCTTGTTGGTCTTCTCGTCGTGCAGGTCAGCAACCAGCTCCTTGCCTTCCAGCAAGGCCGCCAGGCGCTTGACGCGCTCGTCGTTGAGGATCCGCTTCTCGTCCTCCAGGTTGCGCTGCAAGCGCGCGATCTGGGCCTCCAGAATGGCCTTGGAGCGCTCGTCCAGCTCCGCCCCCTTGCGCGAGAAGATCTTGACGTCCACCACCGTGCCTTCGATGCCCGGCGGGCAGTACAGCGAGGCGTCCTTGACGTCGCCCGCCTTCTCGCCGAAGATCGCCCGCAGCAGCTTCTCTTCCGGGGTGAGCTGGGTCTCCCCCTTGGGCGTCACCTTGCCCACCAGGATGTCGCCCGGCTTGACCGTGGCGCCGATGCGCACCACGCCGCTTTCGTCCAGATTGCGCAGGAAGCTCTCGGCCACGTTGGGAATGTCGCGCGTGATCTCTTCGGGCCCCAGCTTGGTGTCGCGCGCTTCGATTTCCAGTTCCTCGATGTGGACCGAGGTGTAGTAATCCTCCTTGACCAGCTTTTCGCTGACCACCACGGCGTCCTCGAAGTTGTAGCCGCGCCAGGGCATGAACGCCACCAGCACGTTGCGCCCCAGCGCCAGCTCGCCGCGGTCGGTGCAGGGACCGTCGGCCAGCACGTCGCCCTTGCGAACGCGCTGCCCTTTGTGCACGATCGGCTTCTGATTGATGCAGGTGTTCTGGTTGCTGCGCTTGAACTTGACCAACTGATAGATGTCCGAGCCGACTTCGCGCGACAGTTGCCCTTCGTGGACGCCGCCTTCCACGCGCACGATGATGCGCTCGGAATCCACCGAGTCCACGATCCCCGAGCGCTTGCAGATGACCACCGCCCCGGAATCGCGCGCCGTGACCGCCTCCATGCCCGTGCCCACCAGCGGGGCCTCCGCCCGCAGCAGGGGCACCGCCTGCCGCTGCATGTTCGAACCCATCAAGGCGCGGTTGGCGTCGTCGTTCTCCAAAAACGGGATCAGGCTGGCCGCCACCGAGACCAGTTGCTTGGGGCTGACGTCCATGTACTCCACCTCGTCCCGGTGACGCAGCGACGTGCTGCCGGCATGCCGGCAGTTGACCAGCTCGGGGATGATCCGGCCCTGCTCGTCCAGCTCGACGTTGGCCTGCGCGATGACGTGCTTGTCCTCTTCCCAGGCCGACAGATAGACGCAATAGGACTCGTATTCGGCCTTCTGCTTGCCCGGGGCCAGCTCGCGGTTGGCGCGTTCGGCCTCGGCGCGCAGCGTCACCTGCCCGACCTTGAAATTCGTATCGCCCGGATTCAGGATCCGGACTTCGTCAATCACCTGGCCCTTGACCACCCTCCGGTACGGGCTCTCGATGAAGCCGTACTCGTTGATCCGCGCGTAGGTGGAAAGCGAGGAGATCAAACCGATGTTGGGACCCTCGGGCGTCTCGATGGGGCAAATCCGCCCGTAGTGCGTGGGGTGCACGTCGCGCACTTCGAAACCTGCGCGCTCCCGCGACAGCCCGCCCGGACCCAGCGCCGACAAACGCCGCTTGTGCGTGACCTCGGCCAGCGGGTTGGTCTGATCCATGAACTGCGAAAGCTGGCTCGAGCCGAAGAACTCGCGGATGGCGGCCATCACCGGCTTGGCGTTCACCAGGTCGTGCGGCATGGCCGTGGACATTTCCTGGTAGGCCGACATCTTTTCCTTGATGGCCCGCTCCATGCGCACCAGGCCGATGCGGAACTGGTTCTCCAACAGCTCGCCCACCGCGCGCACGCGCCGATTGCCCAGGTGGTCAATGTCGTCCACCGCCACCGACGGCAGCTTGCGCAGCTTCAGCAAGTACCGGATGACGGAATAGAAATCCTCCGGATCCAACGTGCGACGGTCCAGCGGCGTGGCGTCGGCCCGCTCGTGGAGCTTGATGTTGAATTTCATCCGCCCCACGCGCGAGAAGTCGTACTTGCGCGGGTCGAAGAACATGCCCTGGAAAAGCTGGGTGGCGGTGTCCAGGGTGGGCGGATCGCCCGGCCGCAACTTGCGGTAAATCTCCAGCAAGGCCTCGTTCTGGCTCTTGACGGGGTCCTTCTTCAGCGTGGCGGAGATGACCGGACCAACGTCGTCCCTCTCCGGGAAGCAAACCTCGAAGCTGGGGATGCCGGCCTCCAGCAGCCTGTTCAGCACGGTCGGGGTCAGTTCCTGGTTGGCCTCGGCCAGCACCTCGCCCGTGCTCATGTCCACAACATCGGCCACCAGGCAGGCGCCGTCCAAATCGCCGGCGGCGATTTCCACCTCTTCAATGCGCGCTTTCCGTAGCTCGCGGACGATCTGCGCCGTGACCTTCTTGCCCGCTGCCACCAGCGTTTCCCCGCCGCGACCCACCACCGGCTGCGCCAGTTTCACGCCCAGCAGGTGGGTATGCACCGCCTCGGCCTCGCCCTTTTCTTTGCCCTTGTCCTTGCCCGCCGCCGGCGCCGCCTCCTTGGGGGCAGGCGGAACCGCCCAGAACAGACGGCGGTCCCGGATGAGAATGCGATCCACCACGTAAAAGCGGCGCAGAATCTGCTCGTCGGTCTTCAGACCCAGGGCCCGCAGAAAGACGGTGCCGTAAAACTTGCGCTTGCGGTCAATGCGCACGTAGAGCAGGTTCTTGGTGTCGTATTCGAACTCGACCCAACTGCCCCGATACGGGATGATCTTGCCCAGATAATAGCCCTGCTGGGGAATTTTCTCGAAGAAAACGCCCGGGGAGCGGTGCAACTGCGAGACGATGACGCGCTCGGTTCCGTTGATGATAAACGTCCCGTTGTCGGTCATCAACGGGATCTCGCCGAAGAACACTTCCTGCTCTTTGATGTCGCGAACCGTGCGCTGCCCGGTTTGCGGATCCTTGTCGTAGACGGTCAGCCGGATGGTCACCTTCAAGGGGGCGGCGTACGTCATCCCCCGTTCCTGGCACTCGGCGACGTCGTACTTCAGTTGAAGGCTGACCGGGTCGCCGCAGCGGTTGCAGAAGGTAACCACGTTGCGGTTGAAGGTGCCGCACTTGGGGCACAACACATCCCCGGGATGATAGGGATCGGTTTTGATGGTGGCCCCGCAGCTTGGATTGCGGCAGGTCGAGCGCAGGTGGTGCAGGCCCTTCAGGTTGCCGCACTTGCACTCCCAGTTGCCGATCGAATAGTCCACGAAGTCCAACTGGCTCATGCCGCGGAAGTCCGTGATCGGGAAGACGCTAGTGAAAACGCTTTGCAGTCCGATGTCTTCCCGTTCGTGCGGCAACAGGTCCATTTGCAGAAAGCGTTCGTAGGAATTCTTCTGGACCTCGATCAGATTGGGAATGGGGATGGAGGTCTTGATGCGGGAAAAATCAATTCGCTCCCGTACGGCGCCATCGGTTCTCTGCATCCTTCTAAACTCCTCGGAACCCAGAAGTTGGATACACGTTCCGGACGATCGCGTTCAAACCCACGGCGCCTGGAAGGGCGCCGCTTGAAATCCGACTGCGCTGCCCGCTCCGGACCGCCCGACAGCCGCGGCCACCCGCGGCACGCTCATGACGGCGGGACGCACAACCGCCTGCGCGACGGGCGGCGACGGGCCCGGACGGACAGAACGGCCGGAAAGACGATGCAAGCAATACAGGGATAACGTCGGGACGGGATCACCCCTCACTTGGCTCACGGGCGCTGATCGCTGCTTGGGGACGGCGTAACGCAAGAGGCCCGCATGGTAGTTTAGCAGACGCGGCTGCCGCGCGTCAAACTGCGCCTGCATCCCGCGGAGACACCCGCGCACTCGCACCGCATGGACCGCCCTTGCCCGGCGGGCCTTACTTGATTTCCACCGTGGCCCCGACCTCGGTGAACTTCTGGCGAATCTTCTCCGCCTCTTCCTTGCTGACTCCTTCCTTGATGGGCTTGGGAGCGCCCTCCACCAGGTCCTTGGCCTCTTTCAGACCCAGGCTGGTGACCTCGCGCACCGCTTTGATCACGTTGATCTTGTTGGGTCCCACTGCCGTCAGCACGACAGTGAACTCGGTCTGCTCCTCCACCGGCGCTGCCGGCGCCGCAGGGCCGGCGGCCGCCGGGACAGCCGCCACCGCGGCCGCGGCTGCCGACACTCCCAGCCTCTCCTCCAGCAGCTTCACCAACTGGGAGGCCTCCAGCAGCGTCAGGCTCTGGATCTGATCGGCAATTGCATTGATATCCGCCATGTCTTGAACTCCTGCTTTGTCGAACTCGATCGGGCGCCTTCGGACCGGATGGGCCCCTTACGCCCGGAACTTTTGCTCCTTGACCCCCTGATCCAGCACCACCGCCAGATTGCGACCCACGGCCTGCAAGGCGGTAACCACGCGCTGCGCGGGCGCCTGGATCAGGAACAACAGCTTGGCCAGCAGCTCCTCGCGGGGCGGCAGATCCGCCAGTTGCTGAATCGCGCTGACGTCAATGACCCGGCCCTCGACCATGCCGGCCTTGAAGGTCAACACCGGGTTCTCCTTGGCGTAACGGGTCAGCGCCTTGGCCAAAGCCACGGGATCGCCGTCGGTATACGCCAGCGAGTTCATCCCGGTCAGCCCTTTCAACAAGCCCGCCGCCGGCGTACCCTCCGCCGCCAGCTCGGC
>Ga0197142_1002035_pt1 | contig 18002 bp, 15 predicted proteins | sample GBS60_MetaG_FD_148614 | JGI IMG/M metagenome (GOLD analysis project Ga0197142, IMG submission 148614) | Sediment microbial communities from Great Boiling Springs, Gerlach, Nevada, United States - GBS 60_MetaG | ecosystem: Environmental > Aquatic > Thermal springs > Hot (42-90C) > Sediment...
CACTTGTTAAGCTGAGGCCTTTGAACCCCGTCGCCCTTGAGCCGGCAAGTGTATCACCCGAGCTTGGCAGGTTTGCGATAAGGGACAGCGGCGTAACCGTTGCAGCAGGTATCGTGAAGGAAATCACAGAGCAGGGCTAGCGCCTGCTCATCTACATCTATACGTGTATTTTTTACGTCTCGGTATGTGTATTGTGTAGAGGTTTTCCGACAATATGCATGGTTTTTGAGTGTGTTGAGGCTTTTCTTCAGTCTGTAAAGCGGTGGCTGTATCCCTAGGCATAGTGATGCTGTTGCAGCTATGTCTATGAATGGGGATTCATTAATGGATTAGGCCGACGGGAAATGTAACTATGCCGGTCGTTAAGGAGAGGATACTGAAGAGCAGGTTACCCGTGAGAATATCATGTCTGACCGGCTTCCGCGAGCTTTTATGAACTTTGAGATGAAAGCGCCATCTCAATAGCCACGTCGTCAGGTATCTGAATCCTCATTATCTGCCTCATAACCCTCTGGTCAGTTATCCCCAAATCAATCAACCTTCTATGAATACGCATCTCATGCTTACGCCAAGTCTTCGTCCCCTCCCCGCAGGGAGACTTCCGCGTGGGGAGGACTAGGCGTTTTACTGGGAGAGGCACGGGCCCCGCTATCTTGGTTCCCGTCTTCTCAGCGATGTCCTTGATTTCCCTGCATACCTGCTCCAGTTTGACGAGGTTTGTGGACGTGATTTTGATCCGCACCATCTGCACCATGGCCTAGCCCGTTACCACACAAACCCACGCTAAAAACCTTTACAGACCGGTGGACGCCGCCGAGGAGCCCTAAGCGCCGCAATAGACTTAAACCACTACACTTAACCCGTTTACCACTATAACCGTCCCCGCCGGCAGGACATCTGTGCGGATTACTGTCTCAACCACGCCAACACAGGTTACACACACCTCCGACATGGCTTTCAAACCCAGAGCCACATATAGCCGGGGCGGGTAACTTTCCTCCATGCGGGACTCAACCACGTAATGTCTGTGGCATGGGTTCGCGGCGCCTTCACGGTACACAAGGGTCACGGTAAATCCGTCGCCTTTTGGAACCTTCTTAACAACCTCCAGCGAAGGCCTCTCTAGGTTGCCGCACCTCCCTATGCTTTCAAGGATATGTACGCCGGTTTCTCCACCGTAGACGGTGGCTGTGACTGTTTTTGTCACAGTTGTGGTGTATGTCGTCCTGTCGTAAACATTATACAGCACCATCTGGAAAGACACAACCGATAGAACCAGCGCGGCCGTAGCGACCGCTGCAATCAGCGTAGCCGTTTTCATATCCCAGGGGTAGGTATTGTTTTCAATAAATCTAAACCATAGAACTGGTCGGGCAGAAACCCGAACAGCTAGACGGTGTCGCTGCCGAGCTGTTTGATGGGATGTTGCCTGAGAGAAAAACCTTTATGGAGTGTTGGAATTGTTTTTCCAACAGGGAAGTGAGGTTGTATCTCTACAGGTATCTCGGGGTAGGGGTTTAGGTGAATGCCTTAGGTTTCTTTAGAAGGTGAAGAGGAGGTGTAGGAGAAGGATAAAACAGTTCAACATATACCTCCCAACATACAAGACAAAAACAACAGAGAGGTAGATAAGGGAATGGGCAGCCTTAAGTTGACAGTTTCGTGTAACGTCTCCGGTCGAGAAAGGCAGAAACGTTCTGTTCATAGAAAGTTGATGAAGGAAATGTATAGACATAAGACATAAATTTAGTTTTGCGGTTGAAATATTGCATGGTTAAGTCGTTTACCCTTGTCCTGCCGAGGGTTGATGTGGCGATGGAGTCGGGGAAGATTGCTCAGTGGCTTAAGAGAGAGGGTGACAGCGTCCGTCGTGGAGAGGTTGTGGTGGTCGTGGAGACTGAGAAGGCCGCCGTTGAAGTACCCTCCGACGTTAACGGAAGAATAGTAAAAATACTTCACGACGTGGGTGAAGAAGTCAAAGTTGGGGAGCCGATCGCCGAGATAGAAATATCCTCACCTTAACAAAATTCTCACAGCACCCACTATTTTATTGTAGATGACCATGCAATGTCATTCCTGAAGGGCTGACTGTGGTGTCGGCAGTGGGTGTAAATTAAGCCGGACTATACGTTACTCGAGAGTATCCAAAGAATGCGATTTGCACCTCATGTCTTGACGCCGTCATCGGTCATCATATGCCTGTTCGTCATTCTAACAAAAATTATCGCCACAGATTCCATAGGCCCGTATTGTCCTTAAGTACAATTATGGGTGCCCGCCACTTACTCTTCCTACATTAAGACTCGACCTTTCCTTCGAAAAACTCAGCCTAATTATGTTAACAAGCTTTGTTATTATGGCTGTCAAATTATGAAGCATCTCAGAGACAGGGAGGGTAATGAATATTTTGATGGAAGCCTGGCTGTAGTCGATTTAGAAGTGATAGAGCATTCGTTTTGTAGCAATTGATATGTTGAAACTGTTAGCGTATATCGGTTAGAAAAATGAAGTTGTGAATAAAGTATTTTCGGATGCATTTGTGAAAGCTATTTCTCTGTTTCAGATGGACATCGAATTAGCCTTTTAACGAATAGTTTTCATTTCTCTTAAAACTTCGTCGGCACTAAGTCCTGAATGTAAAATTCTGCCTATTGCCCGCGCCATAACTGAGGGGGTTTTGTGTTGCCATATATTTCTGCCAAATGCAACACCCGCACCTCCCGCTTTAACGCTGTCCTCAACCCACTTTAATACATCATACTCACTCTCGACCTTGGGACCTCCCATTATCACAGTAGGGATGAAGCATGATTCAACAACTTTACGATAGCTGTCATAACTTCCGGTGTAGGGTATCTTTACAAAGTCCCCTCCAATCTCTGCCCCTATTCGCGCTGCCATGGTAACTTTTGACATTTCATAAATTACATTGCCAGAATGGTCTACGGGTACAAGCTCTATCAAGTAAGGTAAGCCGAATTTTTCGCACTCAACCGCAATCCTAGAGAAAGTTTTAAGCATCTCGTTTGATAGCGGTATTTCACCGAAATAAGTAGTCTTTACAGCGTCTGCACCCATTTTTAGTGCTTCTATCACAAACTTCTCATCGTTAGGTATAGTAATAATAAGATTGGTTTTACTTGCGATGATATCTACTATATGTTTTGCAGCACCGAAAGAAACCATAACCGCGTCTACCCCCTCAACTAAAACATTTTTAACAGCATCTCTCATTTTTTCCAGACCTGTCAGAACCCCGGATTCCAATCCATGGTCCATAGCAACAATTAAAGTCTTCCCATCTTTGAACAAGCGGCCAAGCCTAACCATCTTGCCATAATTGGTCTGCAAGGCTCTCTCCACAATCCATTACCTGATCTTCGCCTATAAAAGTTTTCTTAATAATTGTTAGGATAGTGTCCAAATAAGCATTTTTATTCATCTCCTGTCTTGGTTGTTTGGTAGTATATTGTGTATGGGTTTAGGAATGGTTTGGGGTTTTTGATTCCCTGTGTTTGGTTTCTTGCGCTCATCTTATGGTGGAATACCATCGTCCTCTCCTTGAGATATCTGAAGAACCTCTCAACCCTATATTCCAAGCCTTTCTAGAGCCCATCTATACCATGGGCCCCCATTAACTATAACCATAGGCTTACCACTATTATGGTGTTTAGACAGCTCCTCCCATATGAGGCTTCTAGAGCTAGTAGCTCGCCTGAATCTACATACATATACCCAGACACCTTTAACAGATAGCTTAGTCTCATCAACAGCTATACCTTGGCCTAGAAGCTATCATAATCTTTGATGAGACAATCCTAGCTAGGTAATGTACACATGACTTGCTTATAAGCTCCAAGGCCAGACTCAGAACCTTGGAAACCCTCCTACAAATACCCAAGAACAGCTAAAACCTTCACATTCCTACTTTTTTACTACACCTAAAACAAGACATACAACCGGCCTATAAATATAACCCCTTATTTGGACACTATATGGCAAATGCTTAATGTTTCCTTTTGGTTCCCCATGAGAAGCTATGGGGAAAATTATAAATATTGTTTGAAACCTTTAGAGCAAGGGTTGTGATGGCTAGAAGGTACGATGTCGTAATTATTCATCCTCCTAGCATGACACACTTTTGGGAAAAACCTATTCTTCCGGGACCAATACATAGAACCGTGTCTATCTATACACCTCTTTTTATAATGTTCCCCATCGGTATGATAAGCATTGCATCTTATCTTGAGGAAAAAGGAATAAAAGTAAAAGTGGTCAACCTTGCTGAAATGCTGCTGTTAGATAGAAATTTTGATTTTCATGCCTACATCAAGTCCTTACAGTCTGACATCTACGCAATAGGTCTTCACTGGGTTGTCCATGTTCATGGCGCGATTGAAATCGCACGAATATGTAAGGAGGTACATCCGGATTCCACAGTATTATTAGGTGGATTAACAGCAACTTGCTTCGCCGAAGAAATAGTACGTGATTTTGACTTCATCGATTGTGTGGTAAGGGGCGAAGGCGAGTATCCCTTGTACATTTTGATTAACAACCTAAAAAAAAGTGATAAACATAAGGCGTTTTCATGCAGTCCCAATATAACATACAAATCACGCGAAAATAAAATTGTCTCTACCCCTATGGAAAATCCATTCATAGACCTAGACTCCCTAAACTTTACAAGGTTAGATTTGGTTGAACCACATAGCAGGACCATAACCTCTCCTATCAATGGCTTAAAGATGTGGAACTTACCCTTCTATAGAGGATGTGGCTTCAATTGTGCAACTTGTGGAGGTTCTAAGACTTCATACTCTCAACTATTAAGCAGAAATAAGTTTGCAACTAGAAGTCCCGAAAAATTACTCGAAGACTTTATAGAATTAGATTACATGGGAATAAATTCTATATTCTTGTTTATGGACCCAAGATTATGTGGTCAATTTTATTTAGATAGATTTTTTAAATTGTTTAAGAACTCTAAATGGTCAAACATAAGAAACGTAGGTATAGAATGTTTTTTCCCTGCCTCAAAAACATATTTTGAAAAATGGAAGCAATTAAAAATAGCCGACAACATAGGATTTTCAATCTCTCCGGAATCAGCATCAGAAAAGGTAAGAATGATCCATGGTCGACACTATACAACCGACCAATTAATAAAAACCATAATAGCGGCTAAAGAGCTGAACTTACCTATTGGAGTTTTCTTCTTACTCGTTTTAGGGCATGAAAGCGTGGATACATTAAATGAAATGCTGTTTTTATGGAAAAAAATTCTAGGCTTAAACAATAGTTTAAAAAACATCGACGTTGACTTCAGCCCTATGATTTTTTTGGACCCTTGCTCTCCAGCTTTTTTCAACCCTTCACTTTACGGTTATAAGCTAAGGCATAAAACATTAAAGGAGTACTACGACGCCGTCAAACTTTACCCACACTGGTCAATGTGGCTGAGTTATGAAACAAAAAACTTTACTCAAAAAGACATAGTTAGAATAATACTGGAGATGTGGGAGAAACTAGAAAACATAAAATACCAACTAAACCTCGTTTCGAAAGAAACATTAGAGCTTGAAATTTTATTGGCAAACTTTGAAAAAAGCGTCTTTAACAACTTGCGTCAAATTAATAGTAACGATTTAAAAGTACTTGAAGATTTCGCTAGAGATGTTCTAAATATTTCAAAAGACATAGATTTAGTAAAAAAATTTATAGCTGAAAGTACGGACGATGAAAGTTTTTTAACTTACTCTGTTTTGTAAATTCTCAAAACTTTCTATAAGTATTATGGAACAAAAGGATACTTATTACTGTGAAATACATTAATGAAGCAGCTCATAACTTCGAGGTTCTCCTATTATATCATGTTTCAGCTAACTTACGCATATAATCTTTAAGAGATGGATAAAGTTTAGAATATACATCATAAAATTTTGCATAAATAGTGCTGTTTTTGATATTTGGATTAGTTTCTTCATCTACTTTAATAAAATTGTTAATGTCTTCAGGTTTATCAAATATTTTTACCGCAACACCGGAAAGAAATGCATCACCATATGGAGCTCCCATGGTGGTCGATATGTACTGTTGAGGCAATCCTATTATGTCGGAAACTATACCACGCCACAACGGGCTCTTAGCCCCTCCATTTACAGCAACAACCCTCTTTATTGATATACCCAACTCTTTAGCAATTTCTAAATGTTGTTTAAGCGCATAACCTGTTGACTCTAACAGTGCCCTATAGATATGACCACGGGTGTGATATAGAGTAAGACCGATGATCACACCTCTAGCTGTTGGATCCCAAATCGGAGTTCTTTCACCCATAAAATACGGCAAAATAACAACCCCATCACTTCCTGGAGGAATACTACTTGCCTCAGCGTCTAGCAAGTTGTACGCATTTATGCCAGTTAACCTCTCAACCTCTTTCTCTAAAACGCCGAATTGGTCTCTAAACCAGCGAACAAGTGCTCCTGTAGTTGCCATTCCTCCAAAAGACATGTATCTGTTTGGCAATATATACAAACTGTTAACCAATCGCGGATCGAATAAAGGTCTGTCCAATACGATGGCTAGCAAACCCGTTGTACCATACATTATCATTGTATCACTTGGTGAAGTCAACCCTGCGCTAAAAGCGGAAAATTGATAATCGGGCCCTCCAGCAATTACCTTGCAGCCTTCAGGCAAACCCGTTTCAATTGAGGCGTTTTTAGTAACCTCGCCGATTATGTCAATCGGGGAAACTATATCTGGAAGTTTTTCTACGTCAAAATTTAGTATATTCAACGTTTTCCTATCCCATGTTTTACTTCTGATGTTAAAAAACGGGGCGAAAAGTGGACCCGTTGCATAATCGAGCACTTCTCTACTAGTTAGCTTGTATACGACGTATTTGGAGCCGTCTAAAATTTTCCAAGTTTTTAAATAGTTATGTGGCTCGTTACGCTGAAACCATAGGCACTTATATCCTGCGAAATATGGATCAATTGCATTTCCGGAAACATCATAAATTCTTTCCTCATCCATCATATTCTTTACCCACTCCGCTTCTTTCACAGCCCTTCTATCCATGTAAATTATACAATCTCTAATCGGATTACCTGAATCATCAACTGGTACGACATCTGGAACCAGTCCACTTATACCTACTGCGGCAATTCTCTCCGGATTTATTTTTGCGTGTTCAATCAGAAACTTTACAATAATTTTAAAATCATTCCAGAAAACTTCAGAATTTTGTTCCACCCATCCTGGTTTTAAAATTTTTATGTCATGTTCAACGAATTTTTGAGATATAATATTCCCTCCGCTATCGATAATTATACCCTTCGAACCCAGTGTTCCTATATCCACTCCAATAAGGTATTCCATACCTGTTTCTCATACAAATCCGAATCTTAAAATATAAACATTACTTCTTGGTCAAAAACAACACCGCGAAGACCTTGTTAAATCACCCATTTTGGGAATTGCTACAGATTATTTGTAACCCAATGTTTCTTTTTGTAATTGTCGCATTAAGTGTTGACATGGATACTGCTCGATAGTTTTAAATCAAATTAGCATAGGCAATTCTGTGGTAGTATCTAATAAAATAAACAGGCGAAGTTGGAAATGATAACTTTAAGAAACCTTATAAATATACCAGAATAAGTTGATATAGTAGTTTATTAAAATATAGATAGTATGTCTAAAGAGTTCATTTTAGGTGTGGATATAGGCACACATGGGTCTAAGGGAGTAATAATAGATTTGGAGGGAAAAATTATCAAAGAACATTATGTGGAGCATGATATTAAGATACTGAAGCATGGGTGGGTTGAACAAGACCCTGAATCATGTTATTGGAATGACTTTAAGGAGGTTGTCCAGTACTTGATAAACCAATCGCGAATAGATAGCGGAAACATAATAGGCGTTGGTGTTAGTAGCTTATCACCCGACGTTGTCGCCATAGATGAAAATGGGAAGCCCGTAAGGCCTGCAATTATTTACATGGACAGAAGGGCTGAACATGAATGTGAGATGGTTATAAAACTCGTTGGAAAAGAAAAAATTCATCAAATAACTGGAAACGCCGTTGATCCTTATTTTGCGGGCTATAAAATGATATGGTATAAGGAAAACGAGCCTGAAAACTACAAAAAAACTTATAAAATATTGAATGCCTGTAAATACATTGTTTTTAAGCTTACAGAAGTTCCATCAATAGATTTAGCTAATGCTGTTTTAAACGCCCCTTTTTTTGATTATTTAGGAAAACGTTGGTCTAATGAAATATGTGACAAAGTAGGATTCGATGTAAATATTTTGCCTGATGTTTTTGACATGGGTTCCGTTATAGGTGGAATATCCTCCAAGGCGGCTAAGGAAACCGGTCTTGCAGAAGACACGCCTGTAGTATCATGTGCACCTGATGCCATTATGTCATTTCTAAGTGCAGGTGCAACAAATGTAGGAGATTCAGTGTTTATGTATGGAACTACTGGTTGTTGGGGGGTGATATCAGATAAGCCAGTAATGAACGTAGAGTTCATTAACACATACTATCTGGTGCCCAATACATACGTAAGTGTTGGAGGAATGATTGCGACCGGCGCTTTAGTTAGATGGTTTAGAGACAATTTTGGTCAATTAGAGATGGAGTTTCAGAGAAAAATGGGTGTAAATGCATATAAAATTTTGGATACAGAAGCCGAAAAAATTCCACCAGGCTCTGAGGGACTTGTTGTATTACCATATTTCATGGGTGAAAGAACCCCTATTTGGGATCCCTATGCGAAAGGAATAATTTTTGGTCTTTCGCTCGGTCATACACGTTCCCACATATACAAAGCTCTTTTGGAGGCTGTTGGTTACGCTCTGCGACATCATGTTGAAATTGCATCGACAGCTGGGATAAAGTTTAATCGAATAATTGCAGTAGATGGTGGAGCAAAAAGTAGTCTATGGCGCCAGATCGTCAGCGATATAACCTTTTTACCTCAAGAGTACGTTCCTGACAGTATTGGAGCACCGTTTGGGGATGCATTCCTTGCGGGATTAGGTGTAAAAGCTTTTAAAAACTTTAATGAAATAAATCTATTTATCAAAAAAGGTGAGAAAACTGAACCCAAATCCGAAAATTATAAGTTATACTCTGCGCTATATTCAGTGTACAGAAAGCTTTATGAAAAGACAAAGGAAGAGGCGAAATTTGTTAGTTTATTAACCACCTAACTAAATAAGTAAAGGCATCAATGGACATGTTAACAACCCAAGAAACATTTTTATAATAGCTATGACCTCTACAGGCATGTCCTTAGTTTATCCAAAAATGAAGGCAGCTCTTCTGTATGGTCCTGAGAATGTTAGAGTTGAGGAGGTAGATACGCCAATTCCGGGAAAAGGTGAAGTGCTTGTAAAAGTTAGGTGTGTAGGAATTTGTCAAAGCGATTTGAGAGTTATAAAAGGAGTTTATAAAAACAAATATTTTGATTACGGGAAGGACAGTTACGGATTATCTGGTCACGAATGGTCAGGAGAAGTTGCAATGCTTGGTCAGGGTGTGGAAAACTTAGAGATTGGACAGCATGTCGTTCCTGAGATAATAATACCTTGCGACTCCTGTAGGGTATGTAGAAAAGGTATGACAAATCTTTGTCCGAACAAGAAAAATATTCTACGAGGATATGCTGAATATGCAGTTGTTCCAGCAAAAAATTTATACGTAGTGTCCCCCGAAGTAAGTTTCGAAGAAGCTGCTTTAACAGAACCTGTAGCTGTTTGTTTACACACAAACGAGATCATTAACCCCCGCCCGGGTGACAACATTATGATTATTGGCAGTGGCCCGATGGGTTTACTCCATTTACAAATTTCAAAACTGTCTGGAGCTAGAGTAATTATAAGTGACATATTAGACGAGCGCTTAAAAGTTGCTGAAAAACTAGGAGCAGATTTGACGGTCAACCCGAATAAGCATAATCTAAAAGATGAAGTGCTTAAATTTACAGATAACTACGGGGCTGATGCTGTTATTGTTTCGGTTGGTGGAAGAAAGGCTATGCAGGATGCCTTGGTTTGTGTAGGAATCGGTGGTAAAGTGATCGAGTTTGCAGGCTCCTACCCAACCGAAAGTATTGATCTAGATTTGAATACCTTACATTACAAAATGATTACCATGACAGGTAGTTATGATCACTTACCTATTCATTTGGATAGAGCGATTAGGCTAATCGAAAAAAAAGTTTTAAATGTTAAAAGCATCATATCACATACTGTGAATTTTGACGATTTGTATAATGGGTTTCGACTAGCAGCAAGTAAGGAGGGGTTGAAAGTTATTGTTAAAATGTAAAGGCTTGTTAAGAGTCAAATGCGTAGGTTTGGACTTGAATTATCTTGTTTTGTGATTTTTAAAAAGGTAATCCTTGAAAAATTTATCAAAATAATTTTTACTTGTTCAAATGTAACTAATATAATTGAAAATCACCCCTACTTGGTTTAAATTTTTTGCTGCAACCTCCAAAGATCGTATAGAATAGTTTCCTGAAGTTCAACGTCGTCAAAAGTTATTGGCTCATCCTTGATTACATTTTTCTTTAAAACTGCTTGTGACGAGAGACCTATGGGTAGATATCCATGCTGACGGGCTATACTTCTTTTTTCTATGACTCCATAGACTGTGTAACCTCCTATTCCGTCTAATCTTTCGCCGGTTCGAAGATTTCTTTTTGCTACAGCTATTGTCTCGCTATAATAACCCTTTGACTGAATTATTGGTTCATGTTTTTTCACAATATTGTTAATTGCCAATAATGTTTCAGATGCAGGGAGATGATAAGGTCTGTAAAACACAAAATTCGGTCCCTCTCCTACCTTTAAATATCTTAAATTATCTACTATTACTTCATCATCGATGGTTGCTATGGTAAATACACCTGGAGCAATACCAATGACATAATCTACGACGTAAAAATTTTTTAGGATTCCCCCATCCTTTTCGAGTGTAAATATCTTAGTTAACTCATTCAGGTTCGCGGTCGGTCCATGCATACCTGTTACATCAGGTAAAAGTCCTGTGGCATTTGACAAAATCGTCATTTCAATAGCAGTTTTTGTACCGTCAACGAATGATGTTAAAACGCGTGGGTTAACTTTATTTCTGGCACTATCCTCTAACAAGTTCTCAGGGGTCACGTACGGGTTAAGAGGATTGTTTTTTCCTTTTCCGGCAACCAATACATCCAACCCCATTTCTGTTAAGGGTCTATACAAGTAATGCATTATTGTCCCAGGCTCATCCCCCAAATCCCCGGTATACAAAACATTAACAGACTTTGACAGAGCTGTTAAAAAAGGTCCTATAGTTGCATCGAGTTCGGCATTAATCTCAACTAAATTTATTTTGTTTAAAATGCATTTATAAGAAATGTAGGCGCCCGTCTCTACGTCACCGGTGCAGTCAACTACGATGTTAACATCACTATAAGAAAAAATTAATTCCAATTTATCGGTCAATGCGACCTCATTCTTTTCATATGCACGGGTTACCTCTTCATCATTTTCGACAATTTTATAGCGTAATCCGGCCTTTTCTAAAACTTCCGCTCCTATACGAATATTTTTTTCCACCGCTATTGCTAATCTGTTATGGGTTCTTGCTATATGATGAACTAAGGTTCTACCCATTTTTCCTAAACCGACCACAGCTATAATTGGCTCTTTCACTTTAATCGACCCTGTTACCATTTAAATCAAAGAAACATATAAATCTACTATCAAGCTTTGCCCAAACTTCGGAAATTCCTCTTATTTCTCCCTCGTATAAAGCTTTAATGTTGAGATCATCATTGCGGAGATGAATAACACTCTTGTTTCGGCCTAAGTTTTCCGTATAAAGAACCTTAAACGGTACGTATCCCTCCTTTGGAAGGGTAGAAACGTCTATGTGTTCTGGCCTTATACCAATTTTAAAATGTATACCCAGCTTTTGCGCAATATCTTTACTTGGAAGTTTAAACTTTAGGCTACCTACAGTGATTGTATCGGGCTCCTCTAACACCGCCTTAAGGATATTCATTCCAGGATAACCTATGAAAAACCCAACCATTTCACACGTGGGTTTATAATATATTTCTTCAAAGGTTCCGAACTGTAAAATTTTACCAGCGGACATGATGGCTATTTTTTCACCGAATGTCAGTGCCTCAGTTTGGTCGTGTGTAACGAATATCATTGTCTTTTTTAAATTTTTGCTTATATTGAGTAGAAGCTTTTTTATTTCATATTTTCTATCAGGTTCTATCGCACTCAAAGGCTCGTCTAGCAAAATCAAATCTGTATCTCTCACTAAAGCTCTTCCAATCGCTACTTTCTGCTTGTCGGCGGGACTTAGCTTTTGAGCTGGGAAGTTTAAAATATCTTCTATTTTAAGTTGAGACGCGATTTCTTTAGTTCTCCTAATTTTTTCTGACTTAGACAATCCAGTGTTGATCAAAGGGAACATTAAGTTCTCTAACACACTCATTTTGTAAACTACGGGAAATTGGAAAACAATCGCAATGTTTCTTTTTTCGGGAGGTGTGTTTGTAATGTCTACTTCATCCATGTATATTTTACCCTTCGTCGGCTTGATTAAACCACATATAATTTTTAGTAAAGTAGTTTTTCCACAACCCGAAGGCCCCACTAATGCATATGTCTTTCTAGATTCAAAATTAATGTTTACATCAAGGAGAGCCCACGCCCTTCCATCGTAGGTGTGGCTAACGTTTTCAATTCGTATTTCGCCCAAGGGGCATATCACCCTTTAACAACTTCCTATTTTCCTTTGAAAATATAAGTAATCTGCTTAGAGGTACATAGGCAGAAGTTAAGTTCATTAACTCGGATAAGTTTTCTAATCCAGATACAAGTAGCCTTACGATAAAATTTCCACTACGAGCAACAACAATTAGTTCCGACCCCATATTTTCCAGAAAATCTACAGATATGGGAATTTGAATATCTTCATTAGAACTCTTACGTAACTTTAGGTCATGAGGATAAATACCAATAAAATATTCATTTCCACTTTCTAAAAACTTGTGATCAGAAACATCCACCTCAAACAAATCATCGATCACCAAGAATTTTCGCGAATCTATTATTTTACAGTAACCTTCAAATAAGTTTATTCCAAATAGCGAATAGTGTGAAGCAGCGTCAATATCAAAGGGTTTACGAAAACAATCTAGAACTGCCCCAGTTTGCAACACCTGCCCATTCCTGATGTATGCTAATCTGCTACCTAAAGCTGCCGCTTCCTCAGGGTTAGAAGTTGAGTACAGGACAGTAGCACCAACCTCTTTAAATAACTTTTTCAACTCAAATCTGAGCACTTCTCGTACTTTGTAATCTAAATTGGTTAATGGTTCATCAAAAAGGTATATTTTCGGATTTTTAGCCAAAGCCCTCGCAATAGAGGCTCTTTGTGATTCGCCACCGCTGCACTCATGTGGTTTTTTATCTAATATATGTTTGATATTTAACAGTTCAGCAATTTCGTTAACCCTTTTTTTTATTTCGTTTTCATGGTATTTTTTAACACGTAGAGGAGAAGCTATGTTTTCAAAAATAGAGAGATGCGGATATAGCGCGAAATTTTGAAAAACCATTGCCACATCTCTTTTTTGCGGTGGTAGTTTAGTGACCTCTACATCATCAAAATAAATTTTTCCACTATCTACAGACTCCGTCCCTGCAATTATCTTAAATAGCGTTGTTTTACCGGCTCCCACTGGTCCTAAAAATACCGTTACTTCCCTGGACTCTATCTCCAAGTTTAGGTCATTGAAAATATTCTTGCCACGTATGTTCTTGACAATGTTTTTTAACACGATACGTGTCATTTTTCACAACCTCGGAGCAACTACAATTAGCACGACAAGCCAGATAATGAAGGTAAAGAACCAAGGTATTCCCAATGCTAAAATAATAAGTAGTGTGGTGATAAGCAACACTGTGGATACAAACACCCTGTCCCCTAAAGTTAATGGAATTTTTAAAAGTCCAATGCGAGAATTTAAGGGTCTGCGACGGCTAATGTATCCCAATATCCCCAAAAAAACAAAAAAACCAATTAAAAATATAATAACTTCGCCTCTCCAGAACATCCACGGCATTATTTTGTTAAGTTCATCCCCTAGAAGATGTATGACATCAATCAACTTCATAACCTCCCTATGACAAATCCTCGTAAAAGGTACTTACGTATCCAATACAGTAAAATTAGTCCAGGTATCACTGATACGAAACCTGCTGCCGCAGCCGGTCCATATTCAATACCCCATCCCACTTTCCCAAGGGCCGTAAGCAACTGCGCGGGAAGGGTTTTTGCAACAGACGAGGTTAAGACGCTTGCAAAAAACATTTCAGTCCAAGAAAACAACCATGCGAAGAACATTGCCACTCCTATTGCAGGTTTTAACAATGGCAAAGTTATTTTTCTAAATAAGGTAAAAGTACTGTATCCATCTATATATGCAGCCTCGTCTATTTCCTTAGGAATGGAGGAAAGGAAACCTGCCAATATCCATATTGTAAGGGGTATTAGAAAAACCATATACGCTAAAACTAGCCCGTAATGGGTGTCCCAAAGATTTAAGCCTCGCCAAATCATTAAATACGGTATTGAAAATACAACAGGTGGCGCCATTCTATTTGTCAGTAACCAGAAGAAAAGATGCTTATCTGCAAGAAATCTGTAACGCGTGAATACAAACGCCGCAGGTAAGGAAACCAAAAGAGAAACACCCATCGCGGCTGTGGATACAATGAGGGAGTTTATTATTCCGTTTCGCCAATAACCAAATCCTCCAAATATTTCTAACCAGTTGCCTAGGTAAAAATCAGGAATAATCACTCCCTCGTTAATTCTCGCCTTGGAGGACAGTGATACTGCAAAAGTAAAGTATAGTGGGATGAAGAACATAAACACAACGAAACTAAGCAAGATTATCTTAAGCGTTTTAGCAATAAAAGTCATTCTAATATCCCTCTACCTTTGGTCAAACCGATTATCAACAACCAGCAAAATATGATAATTATGAACAGGTAAACTAAAGACATCGCAGAGGAGTACCCGAAAATCCATTGTTCAATACTCATGGTTCTTATGTATTGTGTAACAAATTCCGTTGATAAGCCTGGCCCCCCTCCAGTTAAGATAAAAACCTCGTCAAATATCTTTAAAGAATCAATTAACCTTATAAGAATGATAAACAACAGTGGATATAAAATTTGGGGGAATTCAGCATACTTGAATATTTGCCATCTTGTAGCACCTTCTGTACGGGCAGATAGTAAATAAGTCTCGTCCATGCTTGATAATGCTGCGAGAAATATTAAATAAGTTAATCCTGTCCAATGCCATACATCCATTAATATTATCGTCGCGAAGCTATGTACCGCATTACCGTATATGTTATAGGCTTCACCGGTTAAGGAAGTAAGGATAGAGTTAAATATTAGTCCGAACGGTCCATTAGAACGGGTAAGTAGCAACCACATCATTCCGATAGTCACTGGCGGAAATAAAGGTGGGAGTATTAGTAGAGAAGAAATGAAAGCGTTTAACTTTGAAGCCCCCCTTAACAAATATGCTAATCCGAGGCCCAAGGGAATTTGAATCGCCAAAGAGGTCGCTGCAAATATGATGGTTCTTATGACTGCGTCGGTGAATCTGTAGTCTTTAAAAAGCTTTGAAAAATTATCAAGACCGACAAATTTATTTTCAAGCTCAAAAGGGGTTTGCAAGGAATAGTTTAGCAGGGCGAATATTGGGAGAATCCCTACAAAGCCAGTCACTATTAACGCTGGTGGTAGGAGCCAGGTTTTTTCCATGGTTGGATCAGAGTGGGCCTACTTTCCTACCCATCCAACCGGTTGTCTTCAAGAAGTCATCAATGGCTTCGGCTACGTACTTCGCTATTTCGGGTCCGGTAAGGCCTCTTCCTATTGCTTCGGTGGCTTTATCACGTGCTAGTGGAAGTATGGAGGGATAGACCACCCCTATGGCATTGTCGGTGCCGAAAAAGTTCTTTTGCGCCATCTCTACTACTGTGATCATTCCTCCCCACTCCCGATCTAATTCTTTAAATCTTTTATCTTGTATAGTAGACCATCTGACTGGCAGGCCTACCTCAAAATTCTTCTTTAATTCTACGGCTTTTGAAACCATGAAAGAAGCGAATAAGAATGAGGCTTCCTGTCTTGGTGAATATGCTGAAAGGACCCATCCTGATGGATCTATGTAACCTCTTGGTTTTCTGGGATGGTAGTATGGTGCATACACAGGGTATGGTGCAAATTCAAACTTTCCATTAACTGCTGAATCAGCTGCTGCTAAGCCCGTTGCCCAGTGGAAATAAAACGGCCACATTGTTGCGTAATTACCATCAAATTTAAAAGCATCATGTGCCTCGACCACACCTATTTCAAACGCCTTTTTAGGCGCAAATTTCAATGAGTCTTCCAGCCACCATTTGTACATAGCCTGCCCACCCTCACTGTCTAGTCTACCCCCGTTTTTTACAGATGCGCCTCCTATTACTTCGTCTTTCACGTTTATCGCCCAAGGTGTCGAAACTCCATCGATATGAGTAACATCTAGTGGATATTTTCCTTCCGGGGCAGGGTCACTAAGCTGGAAACAGTCGTCAAGCCCGTCAGCTATGTACCAACCTAGCCAATCACCAGGCCTTATACCTGTTATGTATCCATATATCCCCTTGTCAGGTTGTGTGAAGAACTCTGCGACATCCCTAGCTTTTTCAGTTGTCCAATCATCCTCTACTTTTCCTGTTCTCATTGCTTCACTATAGTACTCCATTGGAGTCTTCAGTTCATAGCCATATCTTTTCTTAAACTCCTCCTTGTTTTTGGGGTCTTCAAAGAGGTCTTTTCTATAGACAGTTCCGGCAAATGCGTTGTATGCATGAAGTGCATAGAGGTTTCCAGCGCTATCGCTATAGCTCGCTCGAAGGAAAAAGTCTTGAACATCGAAGTGTGGAGGCGTTAATTCAGGTTTTCTTCTCAATAAATCGCTTATGTTTACAGCGCTTTTTTGATATATGTAAAACCCATTCATGTCTTGGTCTGTTCCGATCACATCGAAAATTCCAGCTTTTAACCTTGCATCTTCTAAACTTTTTTGAATAGTCTCAAAGTTTGACATCGATTCAAATGATAACCTAATCCCCGTGATATTTTCAAACCATGGGGTTAAATTTTTCTCCTCCCAGACAGCACCTGGAACCGCTTCGTACATAACTTTCAAAGTTTGGCCCCTATATGGTTTTGAGGCTCTGACGTAGTGTATGATTTCTTCTTCAAGTTGTGATCGTGTTAAGACTGTATCTCCGCCTATGAAATCTATGAACTTGTAAGCTTGGTCTAAAAATGGCCTATCTTCAGGTCCTAATCCGGGGGGGAACTGTGGTGTAGTTTGAACCCCTGTAACAGTCACTGTGCGGGTAACAGTTTCTGCTACTGTGCGGGTAACAGTTTCTGCTCCGACTTCTGCGGGTCGTGCAAACCACCCGGTAACACCACCCACCACGAGGCCTGCGACAGTTCCGCTAATAATTTTAAGAGTGGTTCTACGATCTACGTTTGCCCCACTAGTCATTAGGATAGAGAAATTTTTACTTATATATAAGTTTATCACCAAGTCGCAAGGATAATGTCCAAATAAGGCTTTAAACACCCTCGAAGGGGCGTCTATTTTGACCCGCGAGGACTACCATGGGAGGTCTTCAGTTATAAAAACCCGTTATTTGTACACTATCAGTCGCAAGGGTACTGTTTTGTTGGGTTTTGAGTATGTTGTGGATTGTGGCTATGGCTGCTGTGAGGTTTTCTATGGCGTTGATGTTGTTGTTGAAGCGCCTGGTTCTCTCCTTGAGCTTTCTGAACCGGCGTTCTATCCTGTTCCTCTCGCCGAAGTAGCTTATTCCCGG
>Ga0197142_1002036_pt1 | contig 18002 bp, 14 predicted proteins | sample GBS60_MetaG_FD_148614 | JGI IMG/M metagenome (GOLD analysis project Ga0197142, IMG submission 148614) | Sediment microbial communities from Great Boiling Springs, Gerlach, Nevada, United States - GBS 60_MetaG | ecosystem: Environmental > Aquatic > Thermal springs > Hot (42-90C) > Sediment...
TGTAAAAATGGTTGAAGGCACTTGCAAAAGTATGGGGGTTTCTATTGTAGATTAATATTTCAATGTCTACTAATTCAGTCAACCAAGATCCACTAGCGGATAAACTAAAAATTCTTAAGGGGCTGTTTTTGTGGTCTAGATTGGGGGTTGGATTAAGTTTTGCTGGTTTTTTACTTTCTGCTTACAACGTCTTGGGCTTAATTTTCACTGCTCAATTGAGTGGCTTTTTTTTACTCTTTATTCCTTTGGGTTTCGCTTGGTTAAGTTATGTTTTGTTGGAAATATCTCGTTTAGTAGATAAAGTTAACGCATCTAGTTTAGCTGATTCTGTTCAGTCTGATGATTGGTTATGGCTTGTTCTATCTAAAATTAAGCTATTTTTTCAGTCGGCTGTATTATTTATCATTTTTTGGATGGGAATGGCTATGTTATTTACAGTTCTTGGCTTGCTGAAAACGATTGGTAAAATTTAACTTTGTTCAAGTAAAAATTTATTTTATGTTAAACAAACCTGATGCTATTTGTATTTTGGCTGGTAGTGCTGGTAAACAGTTAGCTGAAGAAGTGATTAGTCATTTACGGGCTATTGAAATTCCAATGAACATTTTGCGCTATAGTGATGGAGAGATTGACGTAGAAATTGAAGAGACTGTACGCGGTAAAGATGTTTTCGTAATACAGCCTACGTGTCCTCCGGTGAATGAAAACCTTATGGAATTATTGGTTGTTTTAGATGCTGTGGAACGTAGTAGTGGGGGTAAAATTAACGCTGTCTTGCCTTATTTTGGTTATTCCCGAAAAGAGCGTAAAACTAAACCACGTGATCCCATCACTGGTAGGCTAGTGGCTGATATGATACAAATTGCTGGTGCCGATAGTTGCGTATTAGTAGAATTACATGCCACTGCTATTGAAGGATTTTTTAATATCCCCACAAATCATCTGGAAACAGTCAAGTTATTAGCCAACGCTTATATTGAATATAAAGCTAAAGGTGGTTTAGCCCCGTACGTAACTAATATTCCTTTTGTGGAGATCAATCCAGATTATAGAAAACAGTTCACTAGCAATTTAGTAGTAGTTTCTCCCGATGTCGGTGGGGCCAGAAGAGCTCGTAATTTTAGTCGATACTTGGGGCAAACAGACTTTGCTATTATCGAAAAACGAAGAACAGGACCAGATCAAGCTGAAATTTTGTCTATAGTTGGGGAAGTGGATGGTAAGGAAGCTCTAATTGTAGATGATTTGGTGTCTACTGGAGGTAGTTTGGCACCACTAGCAAGATTACTCAGAGAACAAGGAGCTACCAAAGTTTATGCTGCTGTTACTCATGCTTTATTGGTAGCAAATGCTGTGGAAAACTTGAGTCAAGCTGGGTTTGATGCCTTTTTTTGTACTAATACAGTACCAGTTCCAGAATCTAAAAAATGGCCTGGTTTGTATGTGATTTCTGTAGGCCAATATTTAGCCGCAGTAATTCAAACTATTCATGAAAATAAATCTTTAAACCGCTTGATTAGCCAAGTTTTTTAACCGTCGATTTTGAAAGTAAAAAGTTTGTGTATACTGTAAACAATCATAGTTTACTAACTAGTTGCAGATTATCTATTTTGGTTTAGTGAAGTCAACTGGTTTTTCTAATTTAGAAAGCTCTTGTTTAGCTCCTTTACTAGCCATAATTACCCATTTCGAGTAACAAATAAAAAATTCACATTTTTGAGTAAGCGGAAATTCGACTATTAAATTTAATGTTAATTAACACGAAATTTTTTCTTAGAAGAAAAATTAGTCACCTATTAAAACAAGCTGCTTTGTTGAAGGTTTGTTAGTTTTTGATTTGCTATATTAGTTAGCAATGATTGACAGTTATATTTTTCCAAAATAGCCTTACCTAGGTTTAGATCAAAAGCAACTGGTAGCAGTTTTACCTTGGGTACTTCTTGTAATTTTGCTAAAAGGTAGGTTTGCTCTAAAAGTTTTTGGTGGGTAACAATTTTGTTTACCAATAACTGGTTTTTAGGCTCTTTAACAAATTTAGCAACTTTTTCTAAAATTTGAGGATTAGAATCTTCCCCGATAGGGTTTAATTGGTGACTAATTTGCAGAAAATCCAAGAGATGATACAAGTGGTCAATCTGTTGTAAAATCCTAATGGCAGTTTTTGGACCAATTCCGGGTATCCCTGGCAAATTATCTGAGGGATCACCTACTAGAGCTTTGTAATCAAGCCATTGTTGTGGCTGAATTTGGTATTGATGACGAAAATCCTCGATAGTAAACAGAACATCATTTGTCTGGCCAGTACGGCTGTGAATGAATTTGGCTTGCGGAAAAATGAACAATTGGTATAAATCTCGGTCAGCTGAATAAATCAAGGTAGTTTGAGCAGTTTCGGGTGCCCAATTATCATTGGCTGGTGATGTGGTAGACTTATGATAAAAATCTTTTACAATTGTCCAAATTAGATCATCAGCTTCAAAACCAGGTACGGCTAAATAATTTGGGGTAACTTTTTGGCACCAATCTAAAATTGTGGGAATTTGTTTAAGCATATTATCTTCTATGTCTGGTCGATCAGCTTTGTATTCACTAAACAATTTATGTCTCCAAGTTTCTTCTGGTAGGTCACAAGCAAAGACTAAAATTGTTGGTTGCCATTTAGTGACTAGCTTGAAAACTGTTTTAATAAAGCCATAGATGGCTCCGGTAGGCTGTTCTTGGTAGCTTAACTTAGGATAGGCAAAATAGGCTTTGTAAATTAAGTAAGAAGTGTCGATAATCAGTATTGACATAGCTAATAGTTGGCTTGTATTGTCCAGTTTTCGGAATAATTTCTACTTAAGTTAGGTAAAAAATTGACCATTTGACTTTTAGAAAAAAAAGTCCAAACCTGTTGCTTGGAAAGCTAAAACTAAAGTTATGTCAACTAAAGGTTTACCTGCAAGCTCGGAGTCTTTGGAATCTAAAATTTCGTCATTGGTAGTAGCTGAACCAACTACTACTGTTTCTCAAGTAGAAGTAACCAACACAGATGAAGTGAGCACAGACAGAATTGAAACTTCTCAACCTAAACGTAAATTCTCTGTTATACGTTTATTCTCTACTGTATTAATTGTTTTTTCTTTGATAGCTATTCTAACTGGTGGTTTGTTTGTGTACCAAATTTTGTCTGTAGCTAGCGAAACTACTGGTGGTGGTGAAGGTAACTTGTGGAATTTATTAGTGAATAATTTTTCACCACAAAATTTTGAGCGGGTAAAATTGAAAGGTGAGGACGAAGGTCGGACTAATGTTTTAGTGATTGGCTATGACTCAGTGGCTTTGTTAGCTGACAGTATTTTGATAGTTTCGTATTATCATACAGAACAAAAAATTGCTACACTTAGTATTCCTAGAGATTTTTATATTCGTGACGGTGGAGGAGCTTATAAGATTAACGCCCTTTATCCTTTTGCTGAGCAGCGGCAAAAAGGCTCTGGCGCTCAGGCTATGGCGGATTTTCTTTCCAGAGAGTTAGATATTCCCATTCACTATTGGGTGGCTTTGAATTTTCAAGGAGTTAAACAATTGGTTAACGCTGTAGGTGGTATTGAAGTCAATGTTACAGTGCCGTTTGTTGATTACGAATTTCCTAAAGATGACTATTCTGGGTACTTAAGACCAGCGCCTAGTTTTGAAGCTGGCAAGCAATATATGGACGGAGACAGAGCTTTGATTTATGCTCGTAGTCGTCATGGTAATAATGGCACTGGCTCAGACTTTGACCGTTCGCGACGACAAGCAGAAATTGGAGCAGCTCTTTTACAGAAATTACAAACTCAATTGCGTTCTGGAGAAATTTGGAATATCAATTCGATTAATGCTTTAATTAACTCAGTTCGGGGTAATGTAAAAACTTCTGCTGAAGTGAAAGAAATTATCTCTGCTTACGAAATTTTCAAAGCTAATTTTAAAGGTGAAACTAATATTAGTGACAATTTTTATTCAGTAAATTTACGTACTGGTAACGGTTTTTTGTGTTCTCCTCCGTTAGATTTATATGGTGCTTCGGTAATTACTTATTGCGATGGTACTTTAGGTGGTAGTAGAGGAAATTCTAAAAGTCGGGAACAAGCTCGTCAAGTAGCTCGAGATTTGTTGTCATATGCTAAATTCGCCTCTCTTAGAGAGGCTAGTGTGATTATTTTAGCTAATCGTAGCAATAAGACTGCTGAGGTGGAAAAACAGTTGCAAGCTATGCCAGTAGGTAAAGTTTGGCCAGCTGATAATTTTTATAAATATATTCCTAAGACTACTGGTGAAGAAGTAATTCGCATTTATATTGCTGATGCCAAAATCAGAGAACAGTTTGCTGAGGCTAGCAAGGGTAAGCTTGAGTTTGCTTTTGAGTTGCACGGACCGTTGCCTCCAGAAAAATATCTAACTCCCAATAACGTTGGGGCTGACATTATTGTTTGGATAGAATAAATATTGTTGGTTTTTGACTCACATCTGAGATATTATAGAAGTTTAGTCTATATTCTAAAAATATCATCAATTACGTAATAAAATTGTACTTGGTTGTACAACTGTTTTAGAACTATTTGATTATTGACTGACTGACTGATTGATTGATTGATTGATTGATTGATTGATTGATTGATTGATTGATTGATTTTGTATAAACCATTGATTATAGGTGAAATTGAAGATTATTGGTTAAGTTTTTTAATTTAAGTAAAATTCTAAATTAGAAGTACATTAGAAAAAATAATAAGTTATTAACCCCAGCTAGTTTTGGACTAATTTGCTAGTTTACATGAGTTACATTTATCGGTTTTAAGAAGGAGTAATACCAACATTTTTTACAACGAAAGTTATGTTCAAGAAAGAGGATCTTTTTTCGATTTTCTAAAGGTTATTTTTCACTTTTCTTTTAGACGAAAATAGTGATCCTGTTTTTTGCCAATTTTGGCTTCTATGATCAGATACCGACGTCCTAAAAATTGCAAAAAGCTGGTTTTCTTAAGTAATTTATCTGGCCACTCTACAAAAACAATTTGCTCGGTTTTGGTTAATTCTTCTTCCAGCCAAACTAGATCATTATCGGATAATTGCTTAAGTCGATGTAGGTCGAGGTGAGTTACCCCTTCAAAATGGCCAATTTGTCTGGCGGGACTTTGGTTAGCTAGAAGATATACTTGAATAGTATTGTAAGTAGGAGAGGTTGCAGGTTCTGTAGTGTCGATCTGTTCACAAACTTTTTGCACTAAAGTGGTTTTACCGGAGCCCATTTTACCTTTCAGGAAGAATAAACTGTAACTTTTAGTTAAAATCTGACCCACTAAAATTTCGACTATTTGTTCTAAAGTAAGTTTTTTATTTAGTGGTAAAGTGGTAGGGACTTGAACATTTTTTTTGTAGGTTAAAGAAGAAAAAGCTTGGGGTTTTAGGCCTTGTAGAAAATCTATTAGTTTATAACTATCTTTATGTTGTCTGATTTTATTTAAAGCTGCTTCTTCAATTTGTCTTACTCTTTCTCTAGTTACTTTGAATACCTCCCCGATTTCCTCTAGAGTGTGAGTGACTTTAGTTCCATCCAAGCCAAAACGGAGCATAATTACCTTTTTTTCTCGTGGTTCTAAGCATTCGTCAATAATTTTCATTAAATTTTCTCTTAAAACTTGGTTAGAGGCTGAGTCAATAGGTTTGGTGATTTGGTCGTCTTCAATAGTTTCAATCATTTGAGTGTCGCTATCTTCACTGTAACCTACCATAGTATCGATCGAAATTGTTTCTTGAGAAATACGGCGCAAGTAGTAAATTACGTTGATATCGACATTTAGCCTTTCGGCTAACTCTTCAGGTGTAGGTTCCCGTCCTAATTCTTCGATCATGGCTCGTTTTTCTTTTTTATAGCGGTTTAGTTTTTCGTCTACATGAGAGGGTAACCTAACTGGTCGGCTTTGGTCAGCTAAAGCTCGACGGATACTTTGGTCAATCCAATAACTGGCATAAGTGGAAAATTTGTAACCTTTGCGCCAATCAAATTTTTCTACGGCACGAAATAGACCAATATTTCCTTCTTGAATTAAATCCAAGAAACTAAGGTTACGCCCTAAATATTTTTTGGCTGTGTGGACTACTAATTTAAGATTACTATAAGTTAGTTCGCGTTTGGCAGCTTGGTCACCTTTTTCAATTCTTTTGGCTAGCTCTATTTCTTCTTCTTTAGTTAGTACTGGGTATTTAGAGACATCACGAATATAGTTTTGAATAGTATCGTCGTTTAATTCTTCTCCTTGAACATCACCAGCTAGTTTTTCCACAAATTTATTGATCATGTCTAATTCTTTTTGTTTACTATCTTCTTCTAACGAACTCCATAAATCTTCAATGGTACTATCAAACATTAAGGGGGCACCACTATCTTCAGATAAGTTAATAATGTCTTCTAAGAGCTCTACGTTTTCTTCTGGGCGAGGTAAGATGTGTAATAGCTCGTTTTCAGTAATAAAACCTCTAACCACTGCTTGTTCAATGATGGCAGCGACTTGTCTTTGGAAGTCTAGGGTTTGCTTGAGAAATTCAGGATACAGTGAATGGTCATGCTCGATAAACTTTTTTAATTTTTTGTTTTTGGTCTTGTTTTCCCTTTTTTTAGTAATTTTCTTCATTTTAATTTTCACTCCATGTTCAGTCAGTAAATATCTTTTTTCCCCTCTTTGTTCAATTTTTTCGTCATTTAAAGCAATTTCTCGATTAATCTCAGCGGTAGATACTAATCCTAGACCAATAATGCCTTTACGGGTAACTAGTTCGTTTTTTTCTTTTTTTTCTGATCGTCTGGTGGTTTTGGTGGTGTTTGACTGATTTTTTGTGTTATTGGTTTGTGATTTCTCTACAGAGTCTTTATCGTTAGTAAAGATTTTAGTAATTTTTGGTACTTTTGGTTTAGTTTGTTTGGCTGAACCGATAGTTAAGCGTTTACGGTTAGCCGAAGAGCGTTTAGTACCCGGAATTTTTGGGACAGTTGAGTCCCCTGTTTGAATAATTTCGGCAATAGTTTTTCTTGACATAAATAGTTAAAAATAATTGGCTTACTTAACCTATAAGCAGGGCTAAAGTGAAAACAAATAAGCAATTTTTATGAAAACATTTTAACACTAGTTTTAAGGATATGGTTGTAAAACTTTTGTTTATTGAATTTCACTGTTCTGAAAGTTTTATTGAGTAGGAATAAACCTGTACGCTTGTACGCTATGTTTAGGGTTCGTTAAAGAAAATTGACAACTTGGCAAATACCAAAATATATAGGCTTACTATAAATTAGTTTTTGTCAAATGTTCTTCTATGACTACTACTGGTACTAAAAAAACTACTAGACGGACAAACTCTAAAAAACCGCTCAACACTCCTACCTCTTTCCCAGAAAACAACCAGCAAGCCATTGACAGTAGAGCTACCGAAAGTACTTTACAATCTAAGTTTAAGTTGACTTTAGCTAGTTTTTGGTCATCTGGGCAAAAGATTTGGTCACAAAAAGTTTGGCGTAGGCGTTTTTGGTCAGTGTTGTGGGCTGTAGTGGGTATGGGCACGACTATTTGGGTCTTGTTTGTTGGTTTTCCGTATTTATTTTCCCAAACTAAAGTAGCCCAAGAATATGCTCAAAAAAAGACCAAAGATGCCGAGATAGCTCAGAGACAAGCCGAAATTAACCGACAATTAGCTTCAGAAGAACCGTTTGTGCAAGGTGCCAACCGGAGGGTTAGCTTGTTGACCAATTTTGGTGAACTAATTTTAGAAATGCGCCCGGACGCTGCTCCGAAAAACACTGATAACTTTTTGCGTTTAGTCTATCGTGGCTATTTTAACAACACAATTTTTCACCGTATGGTTAAACAAAAAGATTTTGCTATTATTCAAGGAGGTGATCCTACAGGTACTGGTTACGGTGGAGAAACTGCTTTTGGGCCACAAAAGAAGTTACCAGATGAAATTTGGTCGGTATTTCCAGAATTTGGTTTTAACGATCAAGGTGATTATGTGGTAGTTAATCAACCAAGATTAGCCAGCGAAGAATTGTATAAAAACCTTGATTTATCGAATTTGTATGTCACCTATCCCAAAGGAGTGGTAGTTATGGCCAACACTGGGCAACCTGACTCAGCCACTAGCCAATTTTTCATTATTCTTAGAGATACCGTTTTGCCAGCTAAATATACGGCTTTTGCTGTGGTTTTACCAGAAAGTTTTCCAGTTTTAGATAAAATCTATAACGAAGTTGAGCCAGTAAAAATTAATTCTGGCAATTCTGAATCCAATCCAGATAGTCCAGTTAATTTAACCCCAGCTCCTGATGGTCGACCAAACAAAAAAATTGAAATTATTCAAGCGAAGTTGCTATAAAACTGATTAATTGACTAATGGAGTTAGTTTAGATCTTTGCTTGAAGATGTTTGGTCTTTTTCAAAGAACTTAAAAATTCAATAAGCTTCCTAAACAATTCTCTGCCAGTGGTTTTGTTTTATTACTTTAGAACTTTAGCGCAGGGCTAATTAGTTGATTAGACTATGAATTAGTTTTGCCAAAAGTCGCAAGGTTTACTACATTACAGTTATCGGAGTCTAGTTAACCATACTAACGCTTGTTTAGCTAAACATTTGTTAAGGCTAACAGTTACCTAAATTGGTTTAGGTATATATACTATCGATAGCTTTGCTAGTAAAACTGGAGCTGGTTTTTTTAAGAATTATTTTTCTCACTAGTTAGTTTATTTGGCGTAACGATAACTAAGCAACCATTGACTAGCCTGTAGAGGATCATGGTAATAACTAGTGTTCACACTCTCAATTTTGGCAGTGTAGTGGGTGACAACTGAATAGTTTTCTAGATCAAAAACTCCGTATTTATCGATTTCTGTTTTTATTTTGTTAGCTAAATCAATTAAATTCGGCTCAGCTAGCCAGGTTTTTAATTTGGACTGGATTATAGTTTCGTAAGTTTGAAGATAAATCAAGTGTGGGATTTTGTGTTCTTTGGTGACGTAACTAGCTAGTTTGTAATAATTTTCGGGAGCTAGTAAGGTCTTTGCAAAACTCAGTTCTGGTAAAAATAATTCTATTTTAAGTCCTACATTTAATAAATGCTTAAGAGTTTCTGGCAAGGGAGATTCGCTGGTAAAACGGAATAGATTACTGAGCCAAAAAATGTTTTTGGTGTTTAACAATGTTGCAATGATTGGTTGATTAACAATACCTAGCCAATTAGCATCTGAGCCGGGAGAAATGAGTATCTGATCTTCTAGAGTTAAGCCTTTTAGATATTCTAATAAAACAGGATTCAATTCTAATATTGTACTACCCACGTTGACTATTTTATGCGATTCTGGACGGATAGGTTGAGACCACTCATCAAATTGATGTTCTCCTTGAACTACTTGATATTCTATATCTAACCCTTCCAAATGAGTGCGTTTAGGAGATAAGAAAACAAACTCTACCCATTCTGGGACGAATTCTAGTTGTTTGAGACACTCGTTTAATTGGTTTATATCTCGGCAATGAGAATGCAAAAAACTAAGCCACAAGTTACCCAAGCAAGTGGGTTTGCGCCTGTCAGGCGGTAATTGGGTATAGTATTTTTGATAGTAAAAGAAAAAAGTTTCTAGGTATCGACTAAACTCTTTAGTGATCGCTGGTGGTAGTCTCTTGAGCTCACTGAATTCTGTAAACACTGCTAGCTGAGGGGCTAATTCCTGGCTTCGAAAATCCAAAAAAAAGTGCCAATTTATCTCTGGCTGATGAAAATTTAAGGCTTGAATTAGAAACTGTTTTAAATCTCCGTAAGATTGAAACGGGAAGTCGGCTGTTTGGTGTAAGGCTTGGTTGACTAATCCATCTTCCAAACTAAATAAATCGTTTTGCATACCGGTGCTACCACCAGAATCCACTCCTGACATGATTAAAACAGCCTGACGTTGAGGATTAACGGTAGCAGTACTACTCCAACCCGAGCGGTTGAACAAATAATGACCGAAAATTCTTGAACTAGCTGACCCGCCAACTCCTAAAAAAATGTCTTTACTCATAGTTTGTGACTCGAAATTTAAAGTCTGAAGAATTTAGACCTTCTACTATTTAGTAGATAACTAAACTGCCTAGGATAGTTTCGTGGTTTTTGTCAAAAACTGGTTTTCGGTATATACTTTCAAGCTATGACTAAAAATACACATTTTATATCTACTACCCAAGACTACTTGGATTTAACCTCCTCAGAGCTGCAATTGTTGGCTAACATGCAACGAGAATACGCTGAGGGTATGCGTTTACTAAAAGCTATTGAGCACAGTGTGACTGTGTATGGTGGCAGTAAAATTTTGCCTAAGAGTCCGGATTATAAACAAATTCAAGAGATCGGCGCTTTTTTTGCTAAGCTAGGTTGGTGGGTAGTTACTGGCGGTGGACCGGGAGCAATGACGGCAGCCCTGGAAGGTGCTCGTTCTGTTGGTGGAAAAACCGCGGCTTTTAGAATTGATTTAGTACGCGATGAGCCTCAAATTTTTCAAGCTGATTTAGACTATTTGTGTACTTACTTTCCAGCAAGAAAATATTTACTCAGGCAAGCTGATGTGTTTGTAGTGGTTCCTGGGGGTTGGGGGACCTTGGACGAGCTAGTTGAGTTAGTGAATTTAATTAAAACTAAGAAACATCCAGTAAAACCAATTTTCTTGTATAAACGCAGCTTTTGGCAGGAATTTATTCAATGGGTTGAGCGTGTGTTGTATCAGGAGTATGGTTTAGTCACCGAAGAATCGCTAAGTTTTTATTATCCTATAGATTCCGTGGCTGAATTAGAAACTCAATTAGCAACGAGTTTTGGTTATACCTTCAAAACCTAGCTGTCAGTATAGCTGGTCATTTAGCGAATTAGTCAAACCTTTTTTATGCTAAATGAGCTAACCATTACGAATTTTAAGAAAATCACCTACCCAGGACTAGTTTTGCAAAAACTCACTAGGGTAAACTATTTGGTAGGAGAAAATAGTAGCGGTAAAACCAGTGTCTTGGAATACTTATTTAGTCAAACTTTGCCAGAGACCAGCTTTTTTTTGAAAGACAACTTGTCAGTGATTGATTTTTGGCAGCAAATTGATTATGCAAGTTTATCAGCAACTATTAGCGAAGCCCACTGGTGGCAACAAATTTTTATAAACTTTTTTAAAAAAAGATTGGTAGTTCTAGAATTAATCAGTTATCTGATACACTTACAACTAACGGCTAAGAATTCAAGCAATTGGTTTTTGCCAAAAGACTTACTTGCTCAAGCCCAAGCACTACTGGCCCAAATAGGGGTACAGATTAATCTAGCCAACTTACGTGCTTATTTAGACACCAGCCAACTAGTAGGTGGGGAAAGCAAACTTTTAAGCATTACTTTAGCCAGTTTGTTGTTGGCTTACCAAAGCTCTCAAGAGAAATATATCTTACTAGACGAACCAGAAATTCACTTGCATCCGTCGCTGCAAAAAAAGTTACCCTGGTTGTTTGGTTTGTTAGCCAATAGTTGGTCGCTACAATTTTTTGTGGCTACTCATAGCCCGTTTTTGGTTAGTAGTGTGGCCGAACTAACCGAACAAGAAAACCAAAACTGTCCTTGGGATAAAGGAGAATGTGCTACTCACAGAGTTTATTTTCTCAAACAGGGGCAAGTAGCTGACAAACGTGGAATTATTAGTCAAAACGGACAAAAAGGTTACGTTGGAAAAGGTGTCAGTTACATTGCTAGCCGAATGTTAGGGGTTGGTTTAATGGACTTTATTGCTACGCAAAATCGAGTGGTTAGTGCGGAAGCACCAATAGTGATTTTGTGTGAAGGAGAAAGTCAGGTTCAAGATGCCAAAATTTATAATATTATTTTTCGTAATTTAAATCCCAGAGTGTTGTTTGTATCTTGCCGTGGCACTAGTCAATTACACAAAACTTTTCGTTTACTTACTGAAATTAAACCTGGTTTGTCAGCCGATTTTGAATTGCTAATGTTACGTGATCGCGATCACGAATTTCCTACACTAGCAGACATTCAACGTTATCAACAAGAAAACGAAGGTTGCCGAGTGTTGTTCAGACGAGCTTTGGAAGTTTATCTATATAGCTCAGAAACAGCTCGTTTGGTGCTATCTAAATTTCGTCAACGTTTGCTGAAAACACACAAACAAGCAATAGACGAACTACAACAAAAAATTGCTTTGTCGGTAACTCAAGGCATTCCTGGTGACAGTTATAAAGCTGAGTTAGAATCATCTTTTTATGAAGTTACTAGAGGTTTATGTAAACACAAAAAGTTGAAAGGCGATACTATGGCCGAAAAGGTAGCTTGGTTAATCACTCCACGAACTAAAACTTACCAAGAATTATACCAAGCGATTTTTGTTAAACTAAATTCTTAGATTGTCCGAGCAAAATCATACTTTGGTTCAATTACCTAAAAAATCGGATTTACTAACAAAGGTTATGGTTAGCTAATTAGCTTTAGGGTGTTGAAATTATTCCGAATCTCATTTTTTAAATTTAGTTATCTAACTTTAGTTAGGTTATTGGGTTCCATGTAATTTATCTTAGTTTATCAAACTAATTTGTTTACTCTGCAAACTGCTTAATTGGCTACTCATTTGGCCGAATTCAGGTCTGACTAAAACCAAATCCTTTTTACCCACTAAACAGGAAGGTATGTTGACAAAATCACACACTTGACTTTAGCTAGGCCTACTAGCTAGCACGATTAGCTCAGTGGTAGAGCATTTCCTTGACGTGGAAAGGGTCAGAGGTTCGAATCCTCTATCGTGCACCATTGAAGTTTAACTAAGTTAGATGAAAATTAAGTTTTGTGGGTTTACTAACCAAACTGACGTTTTGGAATGTCTTGACTTAGACATCGATTATTTTGGTTTTATTGTGAATGTTAAGTCTAGCAAACGTACTATTAGCCTAATTGAAGCTGTTGACTTAGCTAATTTAGTTAAAACTGAGTCTAACAAGCAAACCGTGGCGGTAGTGGTAAATCCTGAGCAATCTTTGTTGGAAGAGTTGTTGTCTAGTCGGGCGTTTGATGTGGTGCAACTACACGGTCAAGAATCAATTGAGTTGTGTCAGCAGATTAAGTCAGCAGCGGAGGTGTGGAAAGCGGTGACTGTGGAGTTTAGCGTTGGAACTATCAAAAATTATGTCGAAGTAGTAGACAAATTAGTTTTTGACCTACCCAAGCAGTCTTCTGGTCAGGTTGACTCAGCTTATAGACTACAGTTTTACCAACAATTGACAGCCTTAGGCAAACCAGTGTTTTTAGCTGGTGGTTTGAATGCCAATAATATCTACGATCTGATAAGATCTTTTCAACCTTGGGGCATTGACGTAGCTAGTGGTTTAGAATCCTCATCAGGTAAAAAAGATAAGGCAAAAATACAGAGTTTTTTGGCTGAATTAAAGCGAGCCAGGCAAGATTTAGAAAACCAAGTGTGGCTAGGCAGTTGTTGTTAATGAGTTTATATGGCTAAAATTTTACATTTTCATTCGGTATTAATTCAAAATGAGTACGGTGGCGCCGAAACTTTTATTAGAAATTTTTTAGAGTATACCAAGGACCAACATAAACACGTTTTGATTGGCTCTACCAAGTCTTGGCAAGAAATTTTTCAACAATACCAGCAAACGGTTATTCCGGCATTCGATGGGTTTGAAGCAGTGACTATTAAAAATCTCTTATTAGCCCCTCTATCTTTTATTTTAGGTGCTATCACTTTTTTTAGGTATTATCGGATAATTCAGTCAGTGGACGTTTTGTTCATTCCCTTAGCTCCGTATACAGCTGTATATTTTGTCTTGCCTTGGGTAGAATTATTCTTGCGTAAACCTATAGTATTTATAATTCACAACAGCTGCACCCGAGCTACAGCTAAAAACCCTTTACGCTTTATTATTCAGTATTTTTGGAGTCGTTATCCAGTAATTTTTAACACTCAAGCGTCTTTACAAAGTTTTACCCGAGTAGGGTTGAAACCAGCTAAGCCAGTAATTATTTACCAAGGGGCGGTTGTTCCAGAAATCAAAGACATTACTATTTTACCTCAAAGTCAGAGCTTGAGACTTGGTTTTTTGGGGCGAATTACTTATGATAAGGGGTTGCCGGACATATTGGCTATTTTAACCAAATCTATTAACCAGCTGAAAATACCTGTTGAACTGTGGATTGGTGGAGATGGTAGGTTATTTAAAGAATTAAGTACTACCTATACCAGCACTGATAAACTAAAAATTACTTGGTTAGGTTATGTTCACAATAAAACAGAATTTTACAAACTAATTGATTTGTCGATCTTTCCTAGTAAGTCGAGGAATGAAAGCTTCGGTTTAAGTTTAATAGAAAGCTGGTCTTATGGAGTGCCAGTATTGACTACTGACTTAGAAGTTTTTTTAGAGCTAAAGTCTTTAGCTCCTGAGCCCGAACGAAAACTGATGTTTAGTTTAAACCAACCAGAAACTTTATTGGATAGACTAACTTATTTTTGGGAAAACTTTGCCGTCTACCGTAATTTGGAATATGCTCAAAGCTTACGTAATACAGTCAAACAATACTTTAATTTTTCTGAACAGTTGAAAAAATACAAACAAGTACTCCAAATTGACTAGCCTTTGAGTTTGCGGTACAGTTTACTAATAACTGGTCGACCGAACCACCAAAGCAAAATGACACTAGCCACCATCAATGGCACTGTCCAAATTTGACTAAATAAATTAGTCCAGGGATTGTCAGCTACTACTACACATTCACCAGTGCTTAACCGTGTTTCTTTGGTTCCACACTTGGGTACACAACGCCCATCAAACCAATCTAGATTACCTTGACAAGGTTGGCTTAGATCCCGGCATAGTCCCAATTGGTCACGAAATTGGTTACTACTACAAACTGGCTGACAGCTACCTTGAACAAATTCTTGTCCTTCGGGACAACTAGGATTTTCTGGGCCAATATACAATTCAATAGTTTGCAATCCGGGGCTAGTATCTGGGCTAGATTGCCGGTAATCTGGGTTGAAAATTAGCCTGACTATTTGTCCAACTTTCGCTTCTGGAGATACTCTTAGACCTAAACGTATGCACCCTGTGGCCCGGGGAGGTAGTTCAGACACTGGACTACCGCTTGGTTCACGCAACACTTTGGCCGATTGTGGCCCATAAACTAGTTCTTGCTCGTTAACAAACAAATTTTGGCTAATAGGATAGTCAAATCCATCATATTCGTTGCTACACAAAGGAACTGGTGGGATTTTGCTTTGCGGGTCTGGAAAGTAATATAGATCGTGTACCCATTGTTTATCTATAAACAATCCTTGACCTTCTAAACGCAAGTGTACGCTAGCATTTGGGGTAACCGTGGTTTTGGTGGGGTTACCGTAGCGAAAGTAAACAAACATGAGGTCTTTGTAGTTTATGGGAATCGGCTTAGCAATTTCAGTTTGCAAGCTTGGCTGAGTATTGTCCTGAGTTGAGCTAAAAATGTCCGAGACAAAGCCGAAAATAAGCCAGAAACCAACAATTAACCCAATCCAAAATTGCCTAGACTTAAAGACCAACATTGAGTTTTGAACTAATTTTGAGTAAACCTTTATTTTAGCCAAAAAGTAACGTTTAGATAGTTTACCAGATTAGACACTAGCCAATACATGCCCAAAATTAGGCCGACGAGTACTATAAAATTGACTAAAAGCACCATTAATTGAGAAAACTTTTGTAATTTAGGCAAAATATGTTTTTCTACTACAGTTTCCACTTGTACCATAGCCGCACCGATAATGATCATCGACACTAAACCAAAAATAGCCCACAACAAGATTGGCGATTGATTAAATACCCAAGGATAAAGGTTAGCTTGAGCTAAACCCCAAGAAATTATCCAAGCCAAACCTGAACCAACAATAGTATAAATTAGCAACGACAAAATAGTGACCAATATAACGCTGTTAAGGTCTTGATAAAAACTGGACTTTGGTTGCTGGTCAATATCTGACTTACTAGCATTGGTGTTTGTAGTAGCTAGACTTTCCTCAGCTGGTTTGGTTGGCTGAGAATTATCAATATTGTTAGTCTCTTGGTTGGTTGGTTTAGTTTCTGGTTGCATAGGCCTATGAGCTATTTTAGCGAACTAAACTAAAAAATAAAAGTTTTAATAACAATTTGTCAACCAAAATTAAGTTTGACAATAATTTTACTTGCTGCTTGTTTAATTTTGGCTTTTGCCAAAAGCGTGAAATCACTGTTTTTCGGGGATCGTCTAGTGGTAGGACGTCAGTTTCTGGCACTGAAAACCGGGGTTCGAATCCCTGTCCCCGAGCCAACGGTTATTAGTTGTTTAGTTGACTTGATTTGCACAATCTTACTTAAAATAGGTCTTACTTATCGAATTGTTCTGAAACTTACACAACGGAGTGAAAACAACTAATAGCAACAATTGTAGTTATTCTGTAGACTATCGAATTTTATGGCCAAGGCGTCTGCTGGCAATCGAAACCTTAGGCAAGCCAAAAAAGCCAAAAAAGACGAGTTTTACACCCAACTGGTGGATATTGAAAACGAATTGAAGCACTATAAAGAGCACTTTCGCAACAAAGTTGTTTATTGCAATTGTGACGACCCCTACGAAAGCAATTTTTTCAAGTCCTTTGCCGCCAATTTTAAGGCCTTGGGGTTAAAACAATTAATTACCACTAGCTACAGTGGCTCGCCAATTGCTGGCACTCAGCTACCTTTGTTTGAAATTGAAGGGCTAAAGCCAAGTGAGCCCAAAGACGCCGAAGCCTATAAGGTAATTATCAACGAAGTGCCCGATTTTAACCAAGATGGAGCTATTAGTTTGGAAGATGTAGAACGACTTTTAAGAATTGACGCCAACGTTTGTGAACCTTTGCAAGGGGATGGTGATTTTCGTAGTCCCGAGTGTGTGGCATTGCTTAAACAAGCCGACATCGTTTGCACCAATCCACCGTTTAGTTTGTTTCGGGAGTATATTAAGCAACTAGTTGAGCATGACAAAAAGTTTTTGATTTTAGGTGACCAAAATGCGATTACCTATAAAGAAATTTTCAAATTAATTAAAGAAAATAAGTTGTGGCTTGGTTATGATAACGGTGGTACGAAGTGGTTTCAAGTTCCTGATGATTATGATATTCCGACGGAATCAAGGAAAAAGATTGTTAATGGGGTTAAATATTTTAGTATGGGAAGAATTTCATGGTTTACTAATCTTGACATAACTAAACGTCACGAAGAATTAGTCTTGTACAAAAAATACAATCCAGAAGAATATCCTAAATATGATAACTACGACGCTATTGAAGTCTCAAGATATTTAGACATTCCTATGGACTATGAGGGCGTGATGGGAGTGCCGATTACGTTTTTGGATAAGTACAACCCGGAGCAGTTTGAAATTGTTGATTTTTGGAATGCAGGAACCGCAGGAGATAGAATTGGTGCCACCAAAACCGTAGCCATAAGTAAGGGAAAAGAAATTGTTTGGAACGGTCCGACTGTTAATAAACAAACAAAATATTTTAGAATTTTAATCAAAAACAAGAAAGTTAAAAAGTAGTTTTATGAAAAAAGGCATCATTTACGTCATGACCACTGCGGTTTCTGGTCTGGTCAAAATTGGTAAAACTACACTTGACCAATTCAAAAACAGGATGAATTACCTTGAGGCTAACGGCTACTATAACGTCACGGGGTTAAGCAAATTTTTTGCTATCGAAGTGACCAATTATGAGGAAAAAGAGACTTTATTAAAAGAAATTTTTAGTAAACATAGGGTAGCTGAAAGTGAGTTATTTGCTTTGGATAAGGAGTTGGTAAAAGAGTTGTTGTTGGCTTTTGAAGGGAAGGTAGTGTATCCTGAAAACGTAAACCCAGAACGAGAGTTTCAGCAGGTGGCGAAAAGGCGGCAAGGTGAGTTATTTAGTTTTTACAAAAAAG
>Ga0197142_1002037_pt1 | contig 18000 bp, 19 predicted proteins | sample GBS60_MetaG_FD_148614 | JGI IMG/M metagenome (GOLD analysis project Ga0197142, IMG submission 148614) | Sediment microbial communities from Great Boiling Springs, Gerlach, Nevada, United States - GBS 60_MetaG | ecosystem: Environmental > Aquatic > Thermal springs > Hot (42-90C) > Sediment...
CGAAACATAATCTCGAAGGGCTGCCCGCGCTTCAGGCGCACGATATGTTCCATTCCCAGTTGCGGTTTCTCTATCACTTCGCGCACGGGCAAAAAGTTGGGCGCAGACACCAGAATCAGCCAGGAAGGCGCAAATCTTTTGACAGATTCAAAGTCTGCGTAATCTTTTGCAGGCTCAAAAGTTGCTCTACCGTTTGAGTCGGTGGTTCTCCAGGGTTTCTGGGCGATGTAGGCGACTCCTGTCCCTCCTCCAAATTGTGTCTGTCCCCAGACGCTGACATCCGCATTGGGAACAGGCGCGCCGGTTTCGTCAACGACTTGAACCGTTATCAGCACTTGGGGCTGTTGGGGTTGAGCAAAGGCGGCACAGCCCAGCACAAGCCAGCAAGCCATATAACCGAGCCAGCGTCCCATCGGTTCTCACCCGCTTGCGTGATTCGCTATATTTGTACCCTCTCCTGCGGGCGCATCTTGGGATCTTCGCCTCCTAAAACACCCATGGGGCGGTTTCGGGGTTTTGGCGGAGGGCTTCCCATTCCTCGTCGCTTATGGGTTGGGGGCGGTCGCGCTCGGCATCCACGGGGCAGAGGAAGCCGAACGGCTCCGCGTAGGGATTTATCCAGCGATGGGGCATATTCGGCGGCACATAGAGCAGGTCAAAAGGCTGCAGGTCGAACACGCGATGCCCCACTAACGCCTTCCCATGCCCACGCAGCACCACAATCAGATGCACATGCTGATGCTTTTCGAGGCTGGAGTAGCCGCCCGGTTCGATTTCGAAGTAGCGGAGCGCGAACTGGGCAGGGATAATGGGGGGGCGTCCCAGCCCGTAGCGTTTGATGCCCTTCCAGCCCATGCCGCGCGCTTCGCCCGCGTGCGCCTTGTATTCACGCGCCAGAACGCCTTCCCAGCCGAAGGCTTGCGCGTCAAACGGCACATGCAGCCTCTCCAGCGCAGCCTGCAACGCCTGCGCCGCCTGCTCCCATGAGATTTTCAAGTCGGACATGTCAGACCGGTCAGAATGGCTCAGTTGGACAGGATTCGCACGGAGCGGGTCTCTTTCAGGGCGGCGGGGCGCTCTGGCTGCTCCGCCAGCGTCCACACCAGCCCCAAAACGGTGCGCGCCACCTTCGCCATCTTCTCGAAATCGATCAGCTCCACATGGTCGCTGGGACGATGGTAATCGGCGTGCAACCCACTGAAGAAGAAGATGACGGGGATGCCCTTGCTGGCAAAGCTATAGTGGTCGCTGCGATAAAAAAGTTGCTCGCGGTCGTTCGGGTCATCATAGCGCGGGTTGAGGCGCAGGCGTAGATACTGGTTGTTCACCTGCTCCAGCACCTTGCCCAGATCGGGACTGGCAAGCCTGGGACCTATCACATAGATTTCGTCGGGTTCCGACAGGTTAGGATTCTTGGTGTCGCTGGGCTGTCGGCTGCGCCCAACCATGTCGAGATTAATCTTGGCGATGATATTGTGCAGGGGCACGGTCGGCTTCTCGGTGAAGAGGCGTGAACCCCACAGCCCTTTTTCCTCGCCCACATACCAGATAAAGATAACAGAGCGTCGGGGGCGCGCACCGTGTGCTAATGCCTCAGCGATTTCGAGCAGCGCCACGACGCCAGAGCCGTTATCGTCAGCACCGTTGAAGATGACATCCTCGCCGGGCTGGCGCGGCGTGCCCATCCCCACATGATCTAAGTGCGCGCCGACCACTACATACTCATTTTTGAGTTGTGGGTCGCGCCCTTCCGCAATCGCAATCACATTATGAGCGTACTCGCGTGTGGTCTCCACCGCAACTTCGATTTGGAGGCGTTTGTTGGCGCGAAACATAAAGGGTTCACCCGCTTCGCCCGATTCGGCACGCTGGAGCAGCTCGTCCGCGCTCACCGATTCGCCTTGGCAGAGCGCCTGCAACAGCTCACGGGATGGGATAAGCAGGGGAAAACTTTGCTCATCGCCTTCCAGCTCTTCCACGATGCGCCGCCGTACCCACATGCGGCTCTGCCGTTCCAGCCGGTCGACAAGCGCAGGATCGATGCGGAGAATGGCGCGTGCCCCTCGCCGCCGCGCGTTCTCCTCCGGGCTAATCCAGCCTTGCTCTTCGGCTTTCTGCGTGCCCAACTGCCTCACCTCGCGCGGAAAACCGCTCAGCACCACCAGCACCTTGTCGCGCACATCGAGCCCGCGATAGGGGTCGATGCTCTGGGTGGGGTTCGACCAGCCATAGCCCACATAGACGGGCTGTGCGTTGATAGAGAGCGGCACGGCACGCGCGACGAAGCCGTCGCCATAGCGAAATTCCCGCTCACCAAGCCGTACCCAGCTGGCTTCCGTGCGCACCCGATCGGTGCGAATAGTCAGCCGCTGATAGTAGGTACCGTTCTCGCCACCCGGTTTTAGCCCCCAGCGCTTCAGGTGCGACACGATATACATCCCTGCGATGTCCAGCCCGCGCGAGGGCGTGTCGCGTCCCTCCAGCGCATCCGAGGCGATAAACTCCAGATGGGCACGCAAGTCGCTCGGCAAGATGCTCTCCGCACTGCTCATCCATGCAGCGCGATCTGCCAGCGCAACACCTGTCAACAGCAACCATAGCCAGAAAACGCTCCGTCGATTCACGCGAAAAGTATACCGTATAGGGTATACTCTGCTGGAGGTTAACTAAAGTGGAGCCAAAGCGAGTGCGGGAATGGGTCGTTCCCGACATGACCTGTGAGGGATGCGTGCAGGCGATTCGGCGTGCGTTGAGCGGTCTGGCAGGCGTGGTGCAAGTGACGGTCGAGCTGGGCACGAAGCGCGTGCAGGTGCAGTTTGACCCCGCGCAGGTTCAGGAAGAAGCCATCCAGCGCCGCATCGAACAGGCAGGCTTCAGCCCCCAGTCTGCGCCCATGGCTCAAGGGGAGTGATGGTGGGTGTCGACCCGATTAAGACGCCAGTATCAGCGCTTCACGCGCGTCAACACCAGCGTCTGGATGGTGGTGCTGGCAACCATTGCGTGGGGCTTGATGCGCTATGGGCAGGGCACGCTCGATTTAAGCCCTTGGCAGGTTCTGACGCTTGCGCTGCTGGGCATCATCTCGGCGGTTGCTCGCACATGGGTCGGGCTGCGCGACCCGCATGTCATGTATTCGTTCACCATCCCGTTAGCCACCTACGATATTCTGGTGATTTCGGTGGTGGTGGCGATGACAGGCAGGTACGCCAGCGAGGCGTGGCTGCTCTATATGATGTTGCTCACCTCGGAAGCAGCGGTGATGACCACGCGGGCCCTCTTTGTGATGATAGGGCTGGCTGCGTTCGGCTATCTTATCGCCTGTCAGCCACTGCCGTCGGGACTCTGGACTGATTTCGGCTATCGCATCGTGGCGATGGGGTTGCTGGCATGGTTGATCCATCAAGTTCACCGTACCCATCTGGAGTATCGGGCGGAGCTGGCGGAGCTGCGCGAGCAGATTGAACTCAGTCGGGAGCGTGAGCGCATCGCACGCGAATTCCATGACGGATTGGGCAGCACCCTCGTCAAAGCGATTATGGGGCTGGAACGGATATGCCAGCAGCACCGTGCCTCCGACCCAAGCGATAACCATACCTGCCCCCTGCAGGAGCAAATCCAGTTGCTGCGGAGCGCGTTAGACGAAACCCGTCTCGTCATCCAGCATCTGCACACGAGCGACGAAATCGATCTGCGGCAGCGACTGCAGCAGATGGCACGGCAAATCGCCGATCGGCTGGGGGCTGAACTCCAGTTCGAATGTCCTGAACCGCTCCCCGCGCTTTCACCCCTTCAGAAGCTGATGCTCACCCGCGTGGTGCAGGAAGCCCTGAATAACATCGCCAAGCATGCCGCGGGCGTGCGCACCATCGCCATCGAAATTCACCTGAAGGATAGCCAATTGGTCGGGCGAATCAAAGACGATGGCGCGGGCTTCGACCCAGCTCAGGTGCTGTCGGGCTTCGGGATGGAAAGCATGAGGGAACGCATCGAGAGCCTTGGCGGACAATTCACTCTGCGCAGTGCGGTTGGGGCAGGCACCTGCGTCGAGTTCTCAGTGCCCGTTGAAACCGATCATAGGGGGGCTTGATGATGGACAAAGTACGCGTTATTATTGCAGAGGACGAGCCGCAAATGCGCGAGCATCTCACCTGCATTTTGGACGCAGAGACGACAGTAGACCTGCTCGGTATCGCCGAGAACGGCGAGCGCGCCGTGCAACTGGCTCTGCAGTTCGAGCCGCAAGTGGTGGTGATGGACATTCGGATGCCTCGCATGGACGGCATCGAAGCCACACGGCGTATCAAAAGCCTAATGCCCAGCGTGCAGGTGCTTATCTGGACCATCTACGCCGACGACCAAAATGTGTTCGAAGCCATCAAAGCGGGCGCCACAGGCTATCTGCTGAAAGATAGCCCACCCAGTGAAATCGTGAGGGGTATCCATGCCGCCGCGCAGGGTGAATCGCCGTTGCACCCAGCGGTTGCCTCACGCATTCTGCACGAATTTCAGCGGCTGCGCACCCAGCATGCGCGGGCAGCCCATCTGCTCACCGAGCTGACCCCACGCGAGCGGGAGATTCTGGGCATGATTGCCGAAGGCAAACGCAACAAGGAGATTGCCGACGCGCTCTCTATCACCGAGAAGACCGTGAAAAATTATATTTCCAACATCCTGTTCAAGCTGCAGGTCAACTCGCGCACGGAGGCGGCGCTGCTGGCGGTGCGTCATGGGTTAGCTTGAAGCGATGCGTGCGCGCTATCTCTCGCTGCGTCCGCTCATCCTCTGGCGTCAAGTGGCACGCCCGCTGGACTGGGTGGCTCTGTTCGGGCGGGACGCACCACGCGAGCTGGAAATCGGCTTCGGCAACGGCGACTATCTGGTTGCCCGCGCTCGCGAGCTGCCTGAGCGCGACTTCGTGGGCATCGAGATAGAATGGGAGAGTGTATGCCGCGCCCTGCGCCGTGTGGCTCAAGCCCAGATTTCCAACATCCGCCTGCTGCTCGGACATGCCACCCCTATCCTCGCCTATGCGATTGCACCAGAATCGTTTGTCCGCATCTACTCGCTTTTTCCGTGCCCCTGGCCCAAAAAGCACCACCACAAACATCGCCTGTTCAGCCAACGCTTCTTGCAACTGCTCAACAGTCGGCTTCAACCAGAGGGTGAGGTCCAGATTGTGACGGACCATGCCGACTATTTCAGTTGGGTACTTAGCCAGATTACCGATACTGGGTTCACCGCCTATGCCCGTACGCTGCCCCCCAGCTTCGGCACCAAATATGAGCGCAAATGGGTGGCAAGCGGGCAGCAACTCTTCTACGAATTGACCCTGCGTCGCGTGGAACCCGTCTCCATCCCGTTGAAGGAGGAGGTACCGATGCAAACCCATCATGTGCCACACTTTGACCCCGATACACTGTTGCTGCAGGACCAATCGGAGCCTGTGCATGTCCATTTCAAGCAGGTTCTCTATGACCCGCGCCAGCGGATTGGCATGGTGCGAGTGGTCGTGACGGAGGACGACTTCACGCAGCACTTCTGGATTGAGATTGCCCCCACTCCGCAAGGTTGGCAAATTCGCCCCGCACACGGCTGCGGCGTGGTGCCCACTGTGGGGGTGCAGTGCGCCCTCGATGCAGTTCGCGATGCCTGCCTCCAAGGGGTAAACTCCAGCTAATCATGCGAATAGACTTACGATCGGACACCGTGACGCAGCCCACGCCCGAAATGCGTCGGGCGATGGCGGAGGCGGAAGTGGGCGATGATGTGTTCGGCGAAGACCCGACTGTCAATCGCCTGCAAGAGATGGCTGCCGAAATGCTGGGGCACGAAGCCGCACTCTTCGTGCCCAGCGGCACGATGGCGAACGAAATCGCCATCAAGGTTTTCTGCCGCCCCGGCGATGCTATCTTGGTCGATGCCGAGAGCCATATCCTCCACTACGAGTTGGCAGGTCCCGCTGTGCTGTCGGGCGTGCTGGTGGAGCCTTACCCTATCGAGCGTGGGCATATCGACCCCACCGCCATCGAAGGGCGCATTCGGGTCGCCGATGACCACACGCCGGGCACCACCCTACTTTGCTTAGAGAACACGCACAACCGTTGTGGAGGCACTATCTTACCGCCAGAGCGATTTCAAGTGCTGTGCGATTTGGCGCATCGGCACGGGTTGCGCGTGCATTTAGACGGGGCACGGCTCTTTAATGCGGCGGTGGCGTTGGGCGTCTCGCCCCAAGTGTGGACACGCCATGTCGACTCGGCGTTTTTTGCGCTGTCCAAGGGGCTGTGCTGCCCTGCGGGATCGGTGCTGGTCGGCTCCCGCGACTTCATTCGGGAGGCGCATCGGGTGCGCAAACTGTTCGGCGGGGGCATGCGCCAAGTGGGGATTCTGGCGGCGGCTGGTATCGTGGCGTTGCAGACGATGATAGAGCGCCTTGCGGAAGACCATCGGCGTGCCCGCCGTCTTGCCGAAGCGATCGCCGAGCTACCCGGCTTCGAGGTTGATTTGGAAACGGTGCAGACGAACATCGTCTATGTGCACACGACCCGCCCCGCCCGCCAGATTGAGGAGCAACTGGCGGCACAAGGGGTGCTAACAATTGCCATGGACCCCCATCGCCTACGCCTTGTGACCCACCACGATGTGGACGATGCAGGGATCGAGTATGCCATCCACGCCTTTCAGAAAATAGGGTAATATAGCCTGTGGAGGTAGGGCGATATGAGGAGCGGCTACCCAAGAGCCGAAAAGCAAAACGGTAAGCTGATTGCCTTTGGGTGGTATGGTGGTAAATTTAGCCATCTCGATTGGCTGCTCCCATTATTACCACCGACTCATCACTACTGCGAACCCTTTGGTGGCTCTGCGGCGGTTTTGCTTAATCGCGAGCCCTCTCCTGTGGAGACTTACAACGATATCGATGGGGAGGTGGTGAACTTTTTCCGTGTACTGCGAGATCAGCCTGATGAATTGATTCGCTTGATTGCGCTCACCCCGTTTTCACGCAAAGAACTGGAAATTGCCTGCAGCTCCCCAACCGAGAATCTGTCCGATCTCGAACGCGCTCGGCGCTTCTATGTGCGTGCCCGTCAGACCCGAACTGGATTGGCGCAAACGGCTTCTCCTGGTCGCTGGGCTTATTGTGTGGCAACCAGTCGCGCAGGCATGGCTGGTGCTATCTCACGCTGGTTCGGTGGGATTGAGGAGCTGTTCTACATTGCCGACCGTCTGCTTCGCGTGCAAATTGAAAACTTACCCGCTATAGAGGTTATTCAAAAATATGATAGCAAGGACACACTCTTCTACTGCGATCCACCTTATGTGCATGAAGTGAGGGGCGACCGAAATGCGTATGCCTACGAAATGAGCGATCAGGAACATATAGAGCTGGCGGAAGTTTTACACAAGGTCAAAGGTAAAGTCGCGCTCTCTGGCTACCGCTGTGAATTGATGGAGCATCTCTACCGTGACTGGTTCTGTGTGGAAGCACCACCACGAATCTGCCATTCCATCAAAAAGGTTCGACAGGAGGTGCTTTGGACAAACTACGACCCGCAGGAGGCTATCAAATGGAACCAGGTCAAATCCTCGAAAAGTGCTACCAAGAGGCATCAACTCGACTTGATCAACCCATCATCCTAGATCCTACCGCTTTGGGACTGATAGGACAAGTTTGTCGCAGCCGCGTTGGCGCCCCACTACGCGCACTCTTGGCTTGCTTGTTAGCCAAGGCACATCGCCCCGAGCTGGACATCCGCAAACCTTATACAGAGATAGGAACCGAAGATTCCTATTCAGGACGCTCCTACGATGAGGAATATATCAGCTTATTTATTCAGCGATATCAACTTCCCTGTAATCCAACAACAGCATTTCTTACCCCAGCCTTCCGCGCGAAGAATCAACCGCTTGAAGCAAATGTTCAACTACACGGTAAACCCCGCGAACCCTATAACGCCTTTATCAGTCTGCTGGAATTGGTTCAAAATGGCTCGCTAAACGCACAGGAACTTCTTACTGAGGTGATCCGACAGCTTCTTTTAATCAAAAGTGAGCGACAACAACAAATAAGCTCACTAATTCAAAAAATCAAGAATCGACAAGTTTACCTTTCAACTGATTCTATTATACAAATTCTGAACCAACATTTACAATCGAAGCGTTCAAGCCGCCTGCCTGTTCTTTTGGTAACTGCTGCATATGATGTTGCACAAGATTATCTCCGCAAACACCCAAAGCCTCTACAGCCCCATACTGCTGCGGATATTCGGGCAGGAACGCTCGGAGACTTGGAAATAGAGCTTTCAACCCATCAGCAGTTAGCTGTTGTATACGAGATGAAAACCCGCCGCATAGCAATTAACGATTTGGAAAGAGCTGCCCAAAAAGTGGCAGGATCCGCCAGCAAGGTCGACCAATATGTGTTTATAACAACAGCTCCTATTGATGCCTCAATACATGAGCATGCTGCTTATCTTTCAAAACAACTTGGAATCGAGTTTATGGTTTTTGATTGCATTCAGTTTTTAAAACATTTTATTCATTTATTCTATGAGCTAAGAATGGCTTTTCTAGATAGATATGAGCAACTACTTCTACGAGAACCAGAGAGTGCAGTAAGCTACGAGCTGAAGCAAAAGTTTCTTGAACTGCGAGCTGCAGCTCAACAATCGGTTGAGATTAGAAATGATTGAGCCACGATTGGTAATAGTGGGCTATTACGGTTATCGCAACTGGGGGGATGAGGCGGCGCTGATGGTGCTGGTGGAAGGGCTGCGTGGGGTGCAAGGCGTGCATCTCGTTGCCCTGTCGGGCGATCCGCCATTTACTTCGAAGCTCTGCGGTGTCGAGGCGGTGCCGCGCACCGATTTGCGACAGGTACGCCGTGCCATCCAACAGTCAGACGCGCTGATTCTGGGCGGTGGCAGTCTCCTGCAGGACGCAACCAGCCTACGCTCGCTGCTTTACTACCTGCTGCTCATCCACTGGGGCTTGCAGGCACATGGGCGCGTGTGGCTTGTGGGGCAGGGAATGGGGCCGTTTCGGCGGCGTATCAGTCGGCTGCTGGTGGGGCGGGTGCTGAGCCGCGTGCCCTTTATCAGCGTGCGGGACGAGGGGTCCGCCACTCTGCTGCAGCAGAGTGGGGTGCGTGCGCCCGTTCGAGTCGATGCCGACCTCACTTGGGCGTTGCAGGCGTGCCCAGCCCACTTCGAAGTGCCATCTGATTGCCCCTGTGTGGGGCTGGCGCCTCGCCCATGGCGCAACCTGCCTGTGCAAGAGATGTTTGTCGCGCTGTGCTGCCGTCAGCTCGAGGCGGGCTGGCTGCCGGTGCTAATCCCGATGCAGGAGAGCCAAGATCGACCGCTCTGCGAGGCGATTGCACACGCTGTAAAGGCACAGCAGGGTACGCAACCTCCCGTTGCGCCACCACCCGAACATCCTGCCCAGCTGCTGGCACTGATGGGGCAGCTACAGGCGATGGTCAGCATGCGCCTGCATGGAGCCATCTTCGCTGCAGCGCAGGGCATCCCCCTTCTCTGCCTGCCCTATGACCCCAAAGTTCAAGCTCTCGCCCAACAAATCGGTGCGACTCTGCTGCCAATCGATAACCCAGAATCGGGGGCTTTGGATCAGCCTTGGCAACAGTTATATGCGAAGCTCGCTACCCCGACTCCTGAACAGATTGCGCTGCTGCGCCAACGGGCACACGCGCTGCTCGATGCGGTTCGCCAGCAAGCCAGCAATTTATTCGTCCCCGCCTCTTGACAATACCTCCCTCAAGTCAGGTATAATGGAGCCACTCAAAAAATGGGAACCCGCTCCAGTGCGGTTTCCGTATAGCCTATAATAGAACCCAGGTTCAGGAGGGAACAAGCGATGGCAAAAGTTGTGGGTATCGACTTAGGGACGACGAACTCGGTAGTTGCCGTGCTGGAAGGTGGCGAGCCGGTGGTCATCCCCACCGCGGAAGGTGGGCGGCTTTGCCCCTCGGTGGTCGGCTTCACCAAGACGGGCGAGCGGCTCATCGGCGCACCCGCCAAGCGCCAAGCAATCGTCAACCCTGAAAACACCATCTTCTCCATCAAGCGCTTTATGGGGCGACGCTACGACGAGGTGGAAGAGGAGCGCAAGCGCGTGCCTTATAAAGTGGTCGCCGACTCCAAAGGCGACGCAGCTGTCTACATCCCGGCAGTTGATAAGACCTATCGCCCAGAGGAAATCTCGGCAATGATTTTACAGAAGCTCAAGGCGGACGCCGAAGCCTATCTGGGTGAGCCGGTCACGGCTGCGGTCATCACCGTGCCCGCCTATTTCAACGACGCGCAACGTACCGCCACGAAAAACGCAGGTGAAATCGCCGGGCTGAAGGTGCTACGCATCATCAACGAGCCAACCGCTGCCGCCCTTGCCTACGGACTCGATAAAAAGAGCAACGAGACCATCCTCGTGTTCGACCTCGGAGGCGGCACCTTCGATGTCTCCATCTTGGAGGTGGGCGATGGCGTGTTCGAGGTCAAGGCGACGGCGGGCGACACCCACCTGGGCGGCGACGACTTCGACCAGCGCATCGTCGACTACCTCGCCGATGAGTTCAAGCGCGAGCATGGCATCGATCTGCGCCAAGATCGGCAAGCCTTGCAACGCCTGAAAGAGGCTGCCGAGCGCGCCAAAATCGAACTCTCCAGCGTCACCACCACCACGATTAACCTGCCCTTCATCACGGCGGACGCCAGCGGTCCCAAGCACCTCGACATGACGCTCACGCGCGCCAAGTTCGAGGAGCTGTGCGCCGACCTGTTCGAGCGGCTCAAGGGACCGATGTTCCGTGCGCTGGAGGATGCGGGGCTGAAGCCCACCGATGTGGACGAGGTGATTCTCGTCGGTGGCTCCACGCGCATCCCGAAGGTGCAGGAGATGGTGCGCCAGATTACGGGCAAGGAGCCGCACAAGGGTGTGAACCCCGACGAGGTGGTCGCAGTCGGCGCTGCTATTCAGGCGGGCGTGCTGGCAGGCGAAGTCAAAGATATCGTGCTGCTCGATGTCACCCCGCTCTCGCTGGGCATCGAGACCAAAGGCGGCATCTTCACCGTGCTGGTGCCGCGCAACACCACCATCCCGACCCGCAAGTCCGAAATCTTCACCACCGCGGCGGATGGGCAGACCAGCGTGGAGGTGCGCGTCTATCAGGGCGAGCGACCGATGGCGCGCGATAACCGCCTGCTGGGTGTGTTCCACCTCGACGGCATCCCACCTGCGCCTGCAGGCGTGCCCCAAATCGAGGTCACTTTCGATATCGATGCGAACGGCATCCTGAATGTCACCGCCAAGGACCTCGGCACGGGACGCCAGCAGAGCATCCGCATCACAGGCTCCACCAACCTCACCCGCGAAGAGGTGGAACGCATGATAAAAGAGGCAGAGGCGAACGCCGAGCGCGACCGCCAAGCGCGCGAGCGCGCCGAAATGCTCAACCGCGCCGACCGACTGACCTACGAGGTGGAGCGGCTGCTGCGCGAGCATGGCGATAAGGTGTCGGCAGGCGACCGCGAACGCGCCGAAAGCCTCATCCGCGACCTGCGCAGCGCCATCCAGAACCAAGAACACGAGCGTGTGCAGTCGCTGATGAGTGAACTGGAGCAGCTTAGCTACCGCATCACCGAGCAGATGTATCAGCGCGTCGCCTCCGAGCCGTCAGGCAGCACTAACGGCAGCACGCGCTCCAGCGGGGACGACGTGATCGACGCCGAGTACAGAGAGTCATAGCAAGCTCCCATGTCCGATCTGTCCGACAGGTCAGACCTGAGGTGAGACCAGATGCGGGGCTTCAAGGACTACTATGCGATACTGGGCGTGCCACGCAACGCCACCGAAAAAGAGATCAAGGCGGCGTACCGCAAGCTGGCACGCCAGTATCACCCCGATGTGAACCCCGGCGATAAGCACGCCGAGGAGAAGTTCAAAGAGATCAACGAGGCGTATCAGGTGCTTTCGGACCCCGAAAAGCGCGCGGCCTACGACCGCTACGGCGAGCAGTGGCAAGCCTATCAGCGCATGCGCGAGCAGTACGGCGAGGGCTTCGATAGCGCACACTGGGGCACCGAGATGCCCTTCGGCTTCGAAAGCTTCGCCGATTTTATCGAGCAGCTGCTACACGGCGGTAGGGTGCATACGGGCTTCCGTGCCGTGCCGCGCGACATCGAGCATACGCTCGAAATCAGCTTGGACGAAGCCATTCGGGGCACCACCCGCACCATACGCCTCAATGTGGAGGAGCCGTGTCCACGCTGCCACGGCACAGGCGCAAGCAGCGAACGGCGTCAAAGCTGCCCCGCCTGTGGAGGGCGCGGACGCAGACGGTTCAGCCTGCTCGGCGTGGAGATGCCCTGCGACGAGTGTGGTGGCACAGGTCGGGTTGGCGCGCCTTGCCCGCAGTGTGGCGGCACAGGGGCGGGGCAGCGCACCCGCACGCTCACCGTCACGGTGCCGCCTGGCGTGGCGGAAGGGCAGCGACTGCGCCTCGCGGGCGAGGGCGCACCCGGCAGCGATGGACGGCGCGGCGACCTCTATCTGCGCATCAAAATCGCCCCCGACCCACGCTTCGAACGACAGGGCAACGACCTCTATACCGAGGTCGAGGTGGACTATCTCACCGCCATACTGGGGGGCGAGGTCAATGTGCCCACCCCGACGGGCACCGTGAAGATGAAAATCCCACCCGGCACCCAAAGCGGCACCCGATTCCGACTCGCAGGCAAAGGCATGCCACTCCCAGGCGGTCAGCGGGGTGACCTGTATGCCCGTGTGCGCATCACTGTGCCCAAGCAGCTTAGCCCACGCGAGCGTGAACTGCTCGAACAGATTCGGCAATTGCGCCCGGAGGTGAAAGCTACATGAGCAAAAAGCGACCTTCGGATGAGCCGGTCTATCTGATTAGCGTAGCGGCGCGCCTGTGTGGACTGCATCCCCAGACGCTGCGCCTCTATGAGCGACTGGGGCTGATCCGCCCACACCGCGTCGGCAACAGCAAACGGCTCTACTCCGAAGCTGACATCGCCCGATTGCGCCGCATCCAGCACCTCACGCAGCATCTCGGCGTCAACCTGGCGGGCGTCGAGGTCATCTTGCGCCTGCTGGAGCGCATGGAGCAGATGAACCAAGAGATGGAACAGCTGGTCGAACAGATGAACATGCGCATCCTCCAGATTATCCGCGAATTCCAGCTACCCGTGGACCCAGAACAGTTCCTCATCCGCTTCGAACGCTATGAATCGGAAACCGAATAATTGCGATAGCGGTTCCCCCTGCTTGCAGGGGGAACCTAAAGGAGGGGGTTGTGAGTGGCGCACGCACTCGCCTGAAGAGACCGAAGCAGTTGGCGCACAGCTTGTCCCCATGCTGCAACCCGATACCCTGATATGGGTCACGGGCGTGTTGGGCGCGGGCAAGACCACGCTCATTCGAGGCTTGTGCCGTGCCTTGGGCATCACCGAGCCGATTCGCAGCCCCACCTTCACGCTGGTCAACGAATACACCATTCGCCAGCCGCCATCGCTGGCGGGGCTACCCCTGCTCCACCTCGATCTCTACCGCATCGAGACGGAGGCGCAACTCAGCACGCTGGGGCTGGAGGAGCTGCTGGAGCGTGGTGGCATCACGGTCATCGAGTGGGGCGAGCGGCTGCCCCAGCTCGGCTTTGACTACATCCCCCGCCACCTCTGGCACCTCACTCTCCAACCCCAACCCGACGACACCCGCCTCATCACCCTGACCATGTAGGGTCGCGCAGCCGTGCGCCCCTACATGAAACCGTTGGCTGCCCGAAAATAGAGGGGGATGAGGCTGATACCGCTGGTACAGGTGCTGAAGCGGGACAGGCATGGTGCCGTCGGGGACACGGATGCTTCCCCTAAACAGCTGAGGCAGCGTGAGGAGCAACGGCAGGGCGAGAAGTGCCATCTCGTCGCCCCATGCCCGCTGCCCGATATCGAAGCGATAGCCGAATCGCCGCCCTCACCTGAGCTGACGGCAGCCCGCCAGCAGGCGGAGGCACTGCTCCAACAGGCGCGCACCGAAGCCGAGCAGATTCGCCAGCAAGCCCAGCAAGAGGGCTATCAGGCTGGCTATGAAGCAGGCTATCAGGAAGGACGACGACATGCCCAAGCCCGGCTTGAAGCGCAGTACCAACAGCACTTGACCCAGCTACGCGACGAGGTGCAACGCTTCTTGCTGCAACTGCAAGCCCAGTTCGACGAGTATCTCCGCCTCTTGGAGCCGCAGATGCTCGCATTGACCCTCCAGATTGCCCGCAAGGTCATTCGCGACGAGCTGCACCAGCACCCAGAGCATGTGCTAACCCTTATTCGGGAGACGCTGCGGCGTGTGCAAGGCTTCGGCAATATCCGCATTCGGGTCAGCCCGCTCGATCTGGAGCTGGTGCGCCAGAAGCGGGCAAGCCTGCTTACCGTGATCGATTCGCTGGAGGGGCTGGAGATTGTGGAGGATCGGCGGGTGGAGCCGGGGGGTTGCCTCATCGAGACGACGCAGGGCATCTACGACGCGCGCATCCAGACCCAGCTCGACGAGATTGCCCGCGAGCTTTCGCTCACACCGCCGGAGGCAGCATAATGCACGCACCAGATTGGTCAGAATGGATAGAGCGGGTGCGTCGGATGGACACTATCCGCATCAGCGGGCGGGTGATGGGCGCACGGGGGCTGCTTATCGAGTCGGTGGGACCGCCGGCGCAGTTGGGCGAGCTGTGCGCCATCCTGCGCGGGCGCAACGCACCTCCGTTGACAGCAGAGGTAGTCGGCTTTCAGCGCGGCAACCTGCTGCTGATGCCGCTGGGTGATCTGACAGGCGTTGCCATCGGCAGCGAGGTGCTGCCGATGCGCCAACAAGCCTCCGTGGCGGTAGGGGACGCGCTGCTGGGGCGCATTCTGGACGGCACAGGTCAGCCTCTGGACGGCAAGCCGTTGCCCTCCTTGAGCCAGCGATATGTGCTTTATCGCGAAGCACCCCCCGCCCTGGAGCGTCCACCCCTGCGGGAACCGCTGCCGATGGGCATTCGCGCCATCGACGGGCTGCTGACCTGCGCACGGGGACAGCGCGTGGGCATCTTCGCAGGCAGCGGCGTCGGCAAAAGCACCCTGCTTGGCATGATAGCTCGCCACGCCAGCGCGCAGGTGAATGTAATCGCGCTCATAGGCGAGCGCGGGCGGGAGGTGCGCGAGTTCATCGAGCAGAGTCTGGGCGAGGCGGGATTGCAGCGATCGGTGCTGGTGGTCGCCACCTCGGATCAACCCGCGATAGTGCGCCAACGCGCCGCGTTCGTGGCAACCGCCATCGCCGAATATTTTCGCGACCAGGGACACGATGTGCTGCTGATGATGGACTCCCTTACGCGACTGGCGATGGCGCAGCGCGAAATCGGGCTGGCAGCGGGTGAGCCACCTTCGGCACGGGGCTACACGCCCTCCGTCTTCGCCTTGATGCCGCGCCTGCTGGAACGCGCGGGCAACAGCCCCAAGGGCAGCATCACAGCGCTCTACACCGTCTTGGTCGACGCCGACGACATGAACGACCCCATCGCCGACACGGCACGCGCCATTCTGGACGGGCATATCGTGCTGTCGCGCACGCTCACCCAGCGCGGGCACTATCCACCCATCGACATCCTCTCCAGTCTGTCGCGTGTGATGCCGAATATCGTGGCACAGGAGCATTTGCAAGCCGCCAATCGGCTACGCCAGCTGATGGCAGCCTATCGCGATGCCGAGGATCTTATCTTGATAGGTGCGTACCAAAAAGGTGCGAACCCGCTGGTTGACTTCGCACTGGAGCGCCGCGAGGCAATTGAGCGGTTCCTGCAGCAAGGCGTCGAGGAGCATACCGACTTCAGCCAGACGGTGGCAGAGCTGCTGGCGCTGGTGCAGGCAGCATGATTGCACCAGTCAGACCAGTCGGACTTGTCAGACTTGTCAGACTTGTCAGACTTGTCGGACACCAATCACCATGAGACGCTTTCGGTTTCGGTTGGAGCGTGTGTTGCGTTATCGGGCGACGCGCGAGGAGGTGGCATTGCGTGCCCTGCGGGAGGCGATTCGGCAGCGTGTCGAGCATGAGCGCGCCATCCACGAGATGCGTCAACACTGCCAGCAGATTGCCCGCATGAGCCTCTCTCCAGCGGAGTGGCTTCAGCGTGAGCGCACCCTGCAGGCGCTGCAAGCGCGTCTGCAGGCGATGGAGGAGCTGCTGCCCTTGCTGCAGCAACAGGAGCAGGCGGCACGCGCTGCGTATCAGGAGGCACGACGCCAACGCGAATCGCTCAGCCGCCTGCGCGCCCGCGCCTACGACCACTTCCAGCAGGAGCTAAGCCGCCTGCTCCAGCGCGAAACGGACGAGGTGGTCATCTATGCGTATCAGCGAACCGCTCCAGAGAACCCTGCAGCGCATTCAGGAGATTCAGACTCGGATTGAGCAGTTGCGTGGTGCCTCCCCGTCTCCGACCTCACCACCTATGCCCACGGGTGGAACAGGGCAAGTAGCGCCCGTGGGCTTTCCCGAAGGAGGCACGCCACCGCCCGGTATGCGCATTTTTAAAAACGCCCCTCCGAGTCTCAACAACTTGGAAAAAAAAATTCCGCCAGAGGTTGCCCGTTGGGAACCCATCGTGGCGCCGATTGCCGCAAAATATGGCATCGAAACGGAATGGGTGCTGCGCATTATCGAAGCCGAATCGGGCGGCAATCCGAACGCGGTCTCCCCTCGCGGTGCGCAGGGACTGATGCAATTGATGCCCGCCACGGCGCGTGCGTTGGGTGTGCAGAACCCGTTCGACCCGGTGCAGAACATCGAGGGCGGTGTGCGCTACCTGCGCCATCTGTTGGATCGGTTCGGGGATTTGCGCCTTGCGTTGGCTGCCTACAACGCCGGACCGGGCAATGTGGAGCGCTATGGGGGTGTTCCACCCTTCCCCGAAACTTGGCGCTACCTGCGCCGCATCTTGGGCTGACCACCAGACGGGTCTGACATGTCTGACCTATCCGACCCACCAAAAACAGGAGTAACCCCGTGCTGAACGAACTTTTTAGGCATGCGCCTACGATTCGTCCTTTTCTGGGCTATGCTCTATGGGCATCTCGCGTATGCAACGCCCCCTGCGTGTCTGCAGGCAAGCATCTCCCAAGAGCCACAAAGTAGTGGCAACCGGCCGGTTGCCACTACTCAAGCGCAGAAGATTTCCGACGCGCTGTTCCAGCCCGTTTTAGCGCAGGCGAACTTGCGTGTGGAGGAGGTGCGCTTTGATCCGGAACTGTTTGACTACTTTTTTAACACGGCGTATGCCACCCCGTTCTTTCGGATGTGCATGCGGGAGCCGTTGCGTCTGCCCTATTATGCGGAGCGTTTGCGGAACGGGCTGACGACGGCAGTGGCACGCCCTGCCCTGGCGGTAGAGCTGGCAGGGAACCTGCTGGGTGCGGGCACGCGGCGCACGCTGCTGAGCGACCCGTTGGAAAGCCCACGCCAGCAGAGCCAGCAACCGAATGCGCTGGAGCAAGCCATCCTGTCTATCTATCGGGAGGCGAACCAGCCCATCCCACCTGCTGTGCGCCAGCAGCTTAGTGGGCTGAAGCAGGTGCCCCCTTTCGTGCAGCAGCAGGCGGCGTTTCTGCTCTACACCGCTATTTCGGCACGACGCTGGCGCGACACCGCGCTCAAAGCGGTGGACAACCTAAATGAGCTGTTTCGCCTGCTGACCATGCCTGTGGCGGATGCCGAGCGCGAGCTGGAGAGCGGTCGCCCGGATGGCGGTAATCTCGTGCTGGAGCGCGCCCTGAAGCATATCGACCTGCCCCGCCTGCTCGCTGGCGGGCACGACTGCCTGCTGGCGGCGCAACAGGTGATGGAAGCCTTCCAGAAGCTGGACCCAGCCAGCCGAGAGACACTTCGGCAGCCTTTTGAATTCACGGTGGACACGCCTTGGGGGCGGGTGCGCCT
>Ga0197142_1002038_pt1 | contig 17999 bp, 21 predicted proteins | sample GBS60_MetaG_FD_148614 | JGI IMG/M metagenome (GOLD analysis project Ga0197142, IMG submission 148614) | Sediment microbial communities from Great Boiling Springs, Gerlach, Nevada, United States - GBS 60_MetaG | ecosystem: Environmental > Aquatic > Thermal springs > Hot (42-90C) > Sediment...
GTTTTTGTATTTATTAATTTTTGTGCCTCTGCCAGGATTTGAACCCGGAACTCGTGGTCCGAAGCCACGCGTGATATCCATTTCACCACAGAGGCGTATATTATAGATAGATGTCAAACTATACTTCAAACATCTAATATATTACTTTATAAATCCTATATTAAATGATAACTATTTAGTAAAAACAATTCAAGAATTTAATAATATCCATCTACGCTATCGATATTGGACGTTAACAGATTTAGCTAATATACTATTTTATTACTTTTTAAGATGGCATAGTGAAATAGATTTATTTTTTCAACAAAAATAAAAAAAGTTGAATTTTGGTTTTGGGATTTAAATAATTTTTAATTTAATGAGGTTTAAAATGATATAATAAATATACAAGCCAACCAAAAAATTTAAAAAAAAATAAAAGAATATATTAAAAATATAAAATATATTTACTAAAATTAAAAATACGGCCGTTGTTTTAACTTTAGTAAAAATAATAAATAATAAATAATAAATAATAACTTATATAAATTAAATAATAAAAAATAACTTAGACAAATAATGAAGATTGCAAATACCTTAAGGTTTTGATGTTTAAATAATTTTTAAAATGACGTTATATCCGCTATAGCGGAATATAACGTCAAAAGTGAGGTTTATATCTATAGCAGCTTATATCTATAGCAGCGCAGTAATGTTATATATAAATGTAAATGATAAAAAATTAACAATAAAATAATGAAGATAAATATAAAGATAAATAAACAATCTATTATTGGTTAATCTGCTATTTTATCTTTACTATTTTTTAGATGGACGGGAATAATAAATTTAAAATTTTTTATTTGCATTTTTTAAACTTTTAATTTTATATTAACATTTTTATTCAACATTTATTAAATTCCTTATCTTATTTTTAATCGATTCATAAGATTCATAAGGTTGTATTACAATAACTGGAACTTGAGGAAAATTTTTTAGGTGAGTTTCGGCGCCTTTTTCGGAACTTTTTATTTGTATTGGAATTTTTTCTCCATTTATTGTAATAATTACAAAATCAATTCCCTGAAATTTGTCTAATCTTTTATTTGTTTTATAAAAACTTACTATTTCTCCATTTTCCATCATTTGATTTAAAACATCTTCTGCAATTTTTTCGGCGCGCCGTCCTCTTTCTTTACTAATTTCTGAAAAAATTCTATCAATTTTAGATTTTCTTTTCATTATTTTTATTATAAATAATTTCATAAAAAAATCTATATAATTTTGCTTTTAATTTTAAAATACATTAAAATAATTTTATGATTGAGGTTTTTCAAATAATTGTTTTAATTTTTTCTGCTGTAATTCATGAAGTTTCTCATGGATTTGTAGCTGAAAAATTAGGAGATCCAACCGCGCGCCTTGCGGGTCGTCTTACTTTAAATCCTTTTAAACATTTAGAATTTTTCGGTTCTTTTATTTTGCCGTTAAGTCTTTATTTATTAAGCGGCGGCAAATTTATTTTTGGTTGGGCAAAACCAGTTCCTTATAATCCCTCAAATTTAAAACATCCTTTGCGAGGCGGAGCTTTAATTGCTTTAGCTGGACCATTATCAAATTTTTTTATAGCCATATTTTTTGGAATAATTTTAAATATAATTGGTTTAAATTCGCCAATAAGCGCTTTATTTTTAATAATTGTTTATATCAACATTTTGCTTGGAGTTTTTAATTTAATTCCAATTCCTCCACTTGATGGCTCAAAGGTTTTGTTTGGAATCTTGCCAAATAAAAAATGGACTTATAAGTTAATGATAACTTTAGAAGTTTATGGAATGATTTTATTAATACTTTTTCTTTTTTTTGGATTTAGGTTGATTATTCCTGTTGTTCAATTTTTAGTAAATTTAATTGTTAAAATTTAGTAATTCAAAACCAAATGAAAAATATTGAAATTGTAGTCATTCTTTATAATCTAAGAAGTATTTATAATACAGCTTCTATTTTTAGGACAGCTGATGCAAGCGGTGTTGTATCTAAAATTTATTTATGCGGCACAACACCTTCTCCAAAAGATAGATTTAACGAATGGAGGCAGGATTTTATAAAAGTTTCTTTAGGTGCTGAAAAAAATATTTTATGGGAAAAAGTTAATACTATTTTTCAAACTTTAAAATTAATTAAAAAATTAGAAAATGAGGGATATAAAATTTTGAGTGTTGAACAAAGCAAAGCTTCGGTTCCTTATTATTTAGTTAAAAATGAACTCAATAAAGATTCAAAAATTGTTTTGATTTTTGGAAGTGAAATAAAAGGAATTCCTCGCTCTATTTTAAAAATTTCAGATAAAATTTTAGAAATTCCAATGCAGGGCAAGTTTATTAAAGATAAAGATCATCCTAAAAAAAACAAAAAAGCAAAGGAATCTTTAAATGTTTCAGTTTCTTTTGGCATAGTTTTGTTTAATTTATTGTTTTAATATGTTTAATAAAAAAACAATTCTTTTTTTAATAATAATTTTTATTATCGGAATTTTTATTGGTAAAAGTTTTAATATTAATAATAATTTAAATGGACCAAAGAATAATAAAAATAATTTTGAAAATAAATTAAATTTAGAAAATAATAGTTTAAAAATTCCTGATATAAATTCAAAAGAAACAGTTTATGTTAAAAAAGTTTTGGATGGCGATACTATTGAACTTAATGATGGAAGAAGAATAAGATATATTGGCATAAATTCTCCTGAATACGGAGAAAAATTTTACAAAGAAGCTAAAGCTTTAAATGAAAGTTTTGTCTTAAATAAAAAAGTTAATCTTGAATTTGATATTCAAACAATTGATAAATATGGGAGATTGCTTGCTTATATCTGGAGTGACAATGTTTTAATAAATAGGGAATTGGTTTTAAAAGGTTTAGCTGTATCTCAAACAATACAGCCAAATGTAAAATATCAGGATTTAATTTTAGAAGCGCAAAAACAAGCTCAAAGTAATTGCGAAGGTCTTTGGGAAAATTTATGTAAAAATATAAAAGAAACAAGTTGTATTAAAATTTCAAAAATTTTTCCAAACGCACCCGGAGATGATAATAAAAATAAAAATGGTGAATGGATTGAAATAAAAAATAATTGTCAAAATAATATTAATTTAAATAATTGGATGTTAAAAGATTCTTCTTCTAATAACAAATATATTTTTTCAGATTTTACTTTAAATTCGGGTAAAAGCGTTAAAATTTATTCAGGATGTGGAAAAAATAATGAATTAGAGCTTTATTGGCAATGTCCTGAAGGAAAGTATGCTATTTGGAATAATTCAGGAGATCAAGCTTTTTTATATGATGCAAATGGAAATTTGATTGATACTTATCAATATTAGTTTATAAAAAAATGACAAAATATATTAAAACTTTAAGCACAATTTCAACATTAGATATAAAACAATTAATCTTTTTTTTGAAAATATTTGATACAAAAATAGAAACTATTTTTTCAAATTATTATAGCAATAAATTTGATTTAGAAAAAATCACTTTACAGCTTTCGTTTTCTTCAAAAGAAGCAAAAATTTTTGAATTTATTTTAAAAAATTTTAAGCCTGATGAAAATTTAGGCAATCAATATCCTCAAAAAGATTTTTTAAAGCTTTTTCTTTTAGCTCGCGATTTTTATAAAATTAAAGATGGAAATGTTTTAATTAATTTTTTAATATTTGGTTTAATTCAAAACACTGATTTAAATTTAAAACAAATAAAAGAAAATTTAGGTGAAAATATTTTAGAATTAGTTTTAAAAGTTAAAGCAATATTAGAATTACAAAAAAATAAAAATTTTGATTTAAAATTAGCACAAGATATTTTTTTAAAAATAAAAGAATTAAAAGAAGATTTTGCTATTGCTCAAATAATTTATTATATTTTTGAAATTTTAAATTTAAATATTTTTACGGATGAAATTAAAAATAACCCAACGGATTTAAATATAAGACAAGAAGTTAGAGAAAAAATTATAAAATATTTTGCTTTTAAATTATTTATAATTAAAAATTTGACTGATTTAGAGAATCAAAAAATCTATGAACTTTACGCTGATTTTTTTAAAGTTTTAAATTCAAATTTAAATTATTTAAAGCGCGTTTGGAAAATTTATATTGAAATGGAAGAAATTGAAAAAGAATTGGAAAAAAATTTTTAAAATGATATTATAAAAATTATTAAGGTCTTTTTTAAAAAAATAAAAAAATGGAAAAATATGCAAAATTAATTTTAAGATTTGGATTAGGAATAGTTTTTCTTTATTTTGGAGTAAATCAGTTTTTGTCTTCGGAAAAATGGATTGCATTATTACCTGATTTTTTAAGTAATTTAGAAAATGCTAAATATTTTATTTATTTAAATGCTGCTTTTGATATTTTAGTTGCTGTTTCTTTGTTTTTTGATTTGTTTTTGAAATTATTTTCAATTTTGGGATTTTTACATCTTTTGGGAATATCTTTATTTTCTTTAGGGGTTTTAAGTCCGTCAGGCGTACGTGACATTGGTTTAGCTTTTGGAATGTTGTCTTTATTTTTCTTTTATTTTGAAAGAAATTTGTTTAAATTGAAATAGTTATATGAAAAAAATAGTTATTTTAGGAGGTGGATTTGGAGGAATATATACTTTAAAATATTTACATAAACTTTTTCATAAAAAAGAAAATATTAAACTTATTTTAATTAATGATAAAAATTATTTTTTGTTTACTCCATTACTTCATGAAGTTGCAACAGGAAGTATTTCTTTAGATAATGCTATTGAACCAATAAGGGAAATTATTCGATGTTCGGATTTTGAATTTATACATTCAAAAGTTTTAAGTATTGATTTAGAAAAAAAATTGATTAAAACAGATATCAACGAATTAACTTATGATTATTTAGTTATAGCGTTAGGTAGTTCTCCAAATTTTTATAATATAAAAGATGCAGAAAAATATACTTTTACCTTAAAAAGTATAGACGACGCCATTAAATTAAAAAATCATATTATTCATTTATTTGAGAGATCTAATTTGGGATGCGGTGATATTTCGGAAAATTTAACTTTTATTGTTTCTGGCGGCGGAGCAACCGGTGTTGAACTTTCTGCTGATTTAGCTTCTTATTTTTATAAAACATTTTCTAAATTTTATTCTAAAAATTTAATTCAAAATATAAAAATAATTTTAATTCAAAAAGAAAAGGAGCTTTTGCCACGATTTAGTTTTAAATTAAGGCAAAAAGCTTATGAAATTTTAAAAAAATTAGGAGTTTTAATTATTTTAGAAAAATCAATTGAAGAAGTTGGCGAAAACTTTATAAAATTAAGCGATGGGCAAATTATTAAAACAAAAACAGTTATTTGGACATCTGGAGTAAAACCAAATTTAATTGATATTAAAGGTAATATTTTATATGGATTAAAAAATAGAATCATAGTTAATGACTTCTTGCAGGTTGAAAATTATAAAGAAGTTTTTGCTTTGGGAGATATTGCTGTTTTTAAAGAAAGTAATTTGCCAGAATTGGCTCAAGCAGCAACAAAAGAAGCTAAAGTTGTTGCTTTAAATATTTATAATTTAATTAAAAATAAACCACTTAAAAAATTTATTTTTAAGTCGTCAGGATATTTATTATCGCTTGGAAGATTTTATGCCATAGGCGAAATTAAAAATATTTTTATTTCAGGATTTTGGGTTTGGATTTTATGGAGGGGTGTTTATTTATCTAAAATGATTTCAGTTCGCGATAAAATTAAAACTTTAGTTGATTGGATTGTGAGTTTGTTTTTAGAGCGCGATATTACTGAAATTTAAAATGATTATTCATAAAGTAAAAAAAGATTTATTTGTTTTAAGCATACAACCCAAAGAGGAATTAATTTCCGAACTTTTGCGTTTTTCTAAAAAAGAAAAAATTAAGTCAGGATTTTTTATTGGTTTTGGAGCGGCAAAGTCCGGAATTATTGGAAGATATACAAATACAAATTATAAATGGAAAAAATTTAACGGAGAATTTGAAATAGGAAGCTTGATTGGAAATTTATTTTTAAAAAATAATGAGTTGTTTATTCATGCTCATATTGTTTTGGGAGATAAAAATTTTAAAGCATTAGTTGGACATATCAAAAAATTGGTGATTTATCCAACATGCGAAATTATTTTTTGGTCTTTTAATAAAAAAATAAAAAGGAAATATAATAAAGAAACGAATTTATTTTTAATTAATTAAAATGTTTAATTTTATTGATGAAAAAATAATTAATTTTTTTAAAAGAACTTGGGAGCCAATAAGTAGGATTTCTTTATTTATTGTCTTTTTTTATTTTGGTTTGTTAAAAGTTTTAAATTTAAGTCCCGCAACTCCGCTTTTAGAAGCTTTGGCTTCAAAAACTATTGCTTTTTTAGATTTTAATTTTTTTATTGTGTTTTTTGGATTTTTTGAAATGATGATTGGTTTGGCTTTTGTTATTCCAAAATTAGAAAGATTAGCTTTTTTTCTTTTAGCGTTGCATATGATTACAACTTTTTTGCCATTGATTTTTCTTCCTAAAGTAACTTGGATTAGTTTTTTTGTGCCAACTCTTGAGGGGCAATATATTATTAAAAATTTAGTAATTATTTCTTTGGCTTTTGCTATCAGTGCACATTTAAAAAAATAATAATTTATAATATTGACTTCTTAAATTAAATTTTTATAATTTTTAATTATGCATTTAGAAAAAAGAATTAATTTAGCTTATGAAAAATTAAAAAATATAATTTTAGAAACTCCACTTGAATTTTCGCAAAGACTTTCTCGCAAATATAAAGCTAAAATTTATTTTAAAAGAGAAGATTTAAATGAAACGCGTTCTTTTAAAATTCGCGGCGCTTTTAATAAAATTTTTTCTTTAAACAAAGATCAACTAAAAAATGGAGTAGTTACTGCTTCTGCTGGTAATCATGCTCAAGGAGTGGCCTTGGCTTGTTTTAAATTAAAAATTAAAGGCGTTATTTTTATGCCTTATGTTACTCCATTACAAAAAATTCAAAGAGTTAAATATTTTGGTGATGATTTTGTTGAGTGCAAGCTTATTGGTTCTAATTTTGATGAGTCGCAAAAACAAGCTCAAAAATTTGCAGAAGAAAAAAATGCAGTATATATTAATCCATTTGATGATTTAGATGTTATTGCTGGGCAAGGAACAATTGCTTTTGAAATTTATAAAAATTTGCCAAATATTGATTATGTTTTAGCAGGAGTTGGTGGGGGGGGATTAATTTCTGGAATAGGCGCTTATTTAAAATCAAAGGATAAAAAAATTAAAGTTTTTGGTGTAGAATCAGTTGGAGCATCCGCAATGCACCAATCATTAAAAGCAAATAAAATTGTAGAATTAAAGAATGTAGATACTTTTGTAGATGGCGCTGCGGTTAGAAAACCTGGTAAAATAACATTTAATTTATGCAAAAAATATGTAGATAAAATTTTAGTTATTCCAGAAGGAGCAATTGCTCAAACAATGATTGAATTATATCAAAATGAAGGAATTATTACTGAACCAGCTGGAGCATTAGCACCAGCAGCTTTAGATTTTATTAAAAATGAAATAAAAAATAAAACAGTTGTTTGTGTTATTTCTGGAGGGAATAACGATATTTTGCGTTATCCTGAAATTTTAGAAAGAAGTTTGGTTTATCAAGGTAAAAAACATTATTTTTTAATTGAGTTTGCTCAAAAACCCGGACAATTAAAAAATTTTGTTAATAAAGTTTTAGGACCACAAGACGATATTGTTTTATTTGAATATATTAAGAAAAACAATAAAGAAAAAGGACCAGCATTAGTTGGGATTGAACTACAAAATCCAAAAGATTTAAAACCTCTTTTAGAAAAATTAAAAAAATTTGGATTTACTTATAAAAAAATTAGTGCAGATGATCCTTTATATAGTTATTTAATAAAATAATGCATTCTAAAAATAAAATAAAATATATTAAAACCACAAAAGCGCCAAAAGCATTAGGTCCTTATTCGCAAGGTATTATTTTTGATAAATTTATTTTTTGTTCCGGGCAAATTGGCATAAATCCAAAAACAGGAAATTTACAAAAAGATATTCAAAGTCAAACAAAGCAAGCAATAATGAATTTAAAAGCAATTTTAGAGACTGGAGGTTCTTCATTAGAGAAAGTTGTTAAAACAACTGTTTATTTAAAAAATATTTCTGATTTTGAGTTAATGAATGAAGTTTATGAAAAATTTTTTAAAAAAAATAAACCAGCCAGAGCAACAATTGAGGTTTCTAATTTGCCAAAAGGTGCCTTAATTGAAATTGAAGCTATAGCTATAAAATGAAAAAAATAGTTTATCAGGGTAAATCCGGAGCATATAGCCACATTGTTGGTTTAAAATTTTTTGGAAAAAATAATTTTTTTTATGGAAAAAAGGAATTTAAAGATATTTTTGAAGATATTAATAAAAATAAAGCGGATTTTGCAATTGTACCGATTGAAAATTCTTTAGCAGGATCAGTATATGAAAATTATGATTATTTAGATAAATATAATATTGAAATTGTGGGAGAGGCTTATTTAAGGATAAAACATAATTTATTGGGTTTAAAAATTAAAAATTTACCATTAAATCAAAGATTAAAATTAATTCAAAAAGTTTATTCACACCCTAAGGCATTAGAACAATGTCAGAAATTTTTTGAAAAATATCCTTGGATAGAAAAAGTAAATTTTTTTGATACAGCAATGTCTGCAGAATTTTTAGCTAAATTAGGAAATATTTCTATTGGAGCAATTGCAAGTAAATTGGCGGCTAAAATTTATAATTTAGATATTATTTTATCTGGGATTGAAGATAATAAAAATAATTACACGCGATTTTTAATTATTCAAAAAAGAAAAAACAAAAATTTAATTATTCATATTAAATCAGATAAGTGTTCTTTAATTTTTTCATTAAAACATCAACCAGGAACTTTATATAAAGCTCTTTCTGTTTTTGCTCAATTTCAAATTAATCTTACAAAAATTGAATCAAGACCAATAATTGGAAGACCTTTTGAATATAAATTTTATGTTGATTTTGAATTTAACAGTAAAATTAAAAATAAACTTAAAGAAATTTTAAATATTTTTAAAGAACAAACAACAAAATTAAAAATTTTAGGATTTTACCAAAAAGGAAAATATATAGTAGAATAATTTTATGGATATTTTATCTCATGGTCTTTGGACAAATTTAGCAAAAGAAGGTTTTAATTTTAAATTTAAAAAAGAAGTTAAAACTTTTTGGGCTGTTTTTTGGGGAATTTTTCCGGATTTATTTGCTTTTACTCCTTTATTTGTATGGGGATTTTTTAATTTAATTTTAGGCAGGCAAATTATTCCGCCTTCGCCGGAAAAAATTGAACCAGTTAGTTTTAATTCTTTAGAGATAAGTCATCTAACAAGTTTGCTTTATAGTATTAGCCACAGCTTTATTGTTTTTATTTTGGTTTTTGGATTAATTTATTTATTTAAAAAAAGAATTTATTTTGCACTATTTGGATGGTCCCTTCATATTTTAATTGATATTCCAACTCATTCTTATAAATTTTATCCAACTCCATTTTTATGGCCTATTTCTGATTTTAAATTTGGAGGAATTTCTTGGGCAGAACCTTGGTTTATGATTTTAAATTATGGAAATCTTTTAATTATTTATGCTTTTATTTATTTTTATAAAAAAAGAAAATATAATAAAATTATAAAATAATTCTATGACCCAAACATGCCAAAATTGTAAAAAAGAATTTGTAATTGAACAGGAGGACTTAAATTTTTATGAAAGAATAAAAGTCCCTCCTCCTACTTGGTGTCCGGAGTGTAGAATGATTCGGCGTTTAGTCTGGAGAAATGAAAGAAGTTTGTATAAAAGAAAGTGTGATTTATGCGGTAAAGATATTATTTCAATGTATTCCAAAGAAGCAGAATTTCCTGTTTATTGTAATGATTGTTGGTGGTCAGATAAGTGGGATGCTATAGAATATGGAAAAGATTATGATTTTAGTATTAATTTTTTTGAGCAATTGTCTGATTTATTTAAAAATATACCCCATTATAATTTTCATGTTGTTAATTCTTTGGGCTGTTATTTTATTAATTTTTCTTTAAATAATAAAAATTGTTATTTGGGTGCTTCTTATGTAGGATGTGAAGATTCTGCTTATTGTAATTATGTAGAGTATAATAAAAATTGTTTTGATTCTGTTTACTTAAATAATTCAGAATTATGTTATGAAAACATAGATGGATTAAAAAATTTTAATTGTATTTATTTATTAAATTGTAAAGAATGTATGAATTCTTCTTTTTTTATTAAATTGTACTAATTGCGAATATTGTTTTATGAGTTTTAATTTAAAAAATAAAAAATATTTTATTAGAAATAAACAATATTCCGAGGAGGATTATTTTAAAGAAATACAAAAAATAAATTTAGGAAAATATTCTAATTTTAAAATTTTATTAAAAGAATTTTACGATATGATAAAATATAAATCTATTTATAAATATGCTAATATTTCTAAATCGATTAATATTAGCGGAGAAAACATCATTAATTCTAAAAATTGCAAATATTGTTTTGGTGTACATGATGCAGAAAATTCAAAATATTTAATTAGAGCATTTAATGTTAAATATTCTTATGATGGTTATGGTGTTGGCGGCGAACTTGTTTATGATGGTGTAGCATCTGGCGTAAACGCTTACAATGAACTTTTTTATTTTTTAAATACTGGAGCTTATAATATAACTTATTCTGGTTTTTGTCATTCCTCCTCCAACCTCTTCGGCTGCATAGGCCTCAGAAACAAACAATACTGCATCCTAAACAAACAATACACAAAAGAAGAATACGAAGAATTAGTTCCTAAAATAATTAAGCATATGAATGATATGCCATATATAGATAAAAAAGGAAGAGTATATAAATATGGAGAATTTTTCCCACCAGAACTATCTCCATTTTGTTATAATGAAACCATAGCTCAAGAATATTTTCCAAAAACAAAAGAACAAGCCCTACAAGAAGGCTACTCTTGGAAAGAACCAGAAGAAAAAAACATCATACCAGATATAAAAACTCAAGATTTACCAGATCATATAAAAGATGTAGATGATTCTATAATAGGTAAAATAATTCAATGCGAACACTCAAAAATAAACCAAGATAATACTTTAGAACCAACCTGTAATGAGATGTGCACCAGAGGATTCAAAATAATAAAAGAAGAGCTCCAGTTCTATCGCAGAATGAACCTACCTCTACCTCGTCTCTGTCCTAATTGCAGACACTTCCAAAGATTAAAACAAAGAAACCCCCTAAAACTCTGGAAAAGAACTTGCCAATGTCAAGGAAAACAAGGTAAAAACCCAAATAACCCAAATATTTATCAAAACCAAACAATTCATTTTCACGGAAACTCTCCCTGTCCCAATGAATTTCAAACCTCCTATTCACCAGATAGACCTGAAATAGTTTATTGTGAAGAATGTTATAATCAGGAGGTGGTGTGATTTTGACAAAAAGCGTTTATATAATATAATTTAAATATGAAAAAAAGAAAAGAAAAAATTTATAATTACGAGGTCATTTTTGAATTTAACGGCGATAGTTATACTGTAACCGTTCCAAAATTGCCGGGACTTGTAACAGAAGGCAATAATCTAAAAGAAGCCAGATTAATGGCAAAAGATGCTATTCGTTGCTATTTAGAAGCACTTCTTAAAGAAAAATATCTAATTTCTAAATCAAAAACAAAAAATAAAGAACAAATTAAAGTTTTGGTATAGTTTAATGCCCAAATTACCAAGAATACCCTCAATATTAGTTTTGCGAATACTCAAAAAGATTGGTTTTTATGAATTTCATCAATCAGGCAGTCATATCCAACTTCGTCATTTAAAAGATAAAAACAAAAGAATAACAATTCCTTTTCACAGAAAAGATTTAGCTCCAAAAACTTTAAAATCCGTTTTAAAACAAGCTGGTATTAGTGTTGAACAATTTATTGATTTAATGTAAGATAATTCTATGACCCAAACATGCCAAAATTGTAAAAAAGAATTTGTAATTGAACAGGAGGACTTAAATTTTTATGAAAGAATAAAAGTCCCTCCGCCTACTTGGTGTCCGGAGTGTAGAATGATAAGGAGAATGATATGGAGAAACGAAAAAACTTTATATAAAAGAATGTGTTCTGCAACTAATAAAGAAATTTTTTCAATGTTCCGTCCAGATGCACCAGTTGTTGTTTATGATAGAGATTATTGGTGGTCTGATAATTGGGATCCTATGAATTATGGCAAGGATTATGATTTCAAAAAGACATTTTTTGAGCAATTTAAAGAATTAATTCAAACAGTTCCGTGGCCTAGTAGATCTGTTAACGATATTATAAATAGCGATTATTGTATGAATGCTGGAAATGTAAAAAATTGTTATTTAGTTTTTGATGCTGATATGTGTGAAAATTGTTATTATTGCACAAATATAACATCATCACGCGATTGTGTTGATTGTATGAACGTTCGTTTTTGTGAGTTATGTTATGAAAGTGTAACTCTTAGAAATTGTTATAAGGGATTTTTTTCAAGCGATTGTGAGCAATGTAATGATATTTATTTTTGTCATAATTGTATTAATTGTTCAAATTGCATTGGTTGTGTTAATTTAAAAAATAAACAATACCATATTTTTAACAAACCATGTTCTAAAGAGGAATATAATAATTATCTTAATAAATTATTTAACAATTATAATTCAATAATTGAATTTAAAAATAATTTTGAGACATTTAAATTAAAATTTATTCATAAATATAGACACGATCGCCAAGCTATTAATTGCTCCGGTGATTATATTTATAATTCTAAAAATGTTTTAAATTCTTATATGGTTTCTAATGGTGAAAATTGTAGATATTGTCAGTTAATTATGACACCATCTTCAAAAGATTGTTATGATTATACTTCTTGGGGGTGGAATGCGGAACAAATATATGAAAGTTGCGCTGTTGGTCTTGATGGTTCGCGTCTAAAATTTTGTAATATATGTTTTAGTGGATCATACGATTTAGAATATTGTATAAGTTGTATTGGTTCTCATAATTTATTTGGTTGTATAGGATTAAGAAACAAAGAATATTGTATTTTAAATAAACAATATTCTAAAGAAGAATATTTTGATTTGCGTAAAAAAATAATAGAACACATAAATATAATGCCTTATATTGATAAACAAGGAAGAGTCTATAAATATGGAGAATTCTTTCCTCCAGAATTTAGTCCATTTAATTATAATGAAACATTAGCTTATCAATACTTTCAATTTTCAAAAAAAGAAGCTTTAAATTTTGGTATAGGTTGGACGGAACGCGAAAAAAGGTCATATCAAATTACAATATCAAAGGATAATATTCCAAACGACATTGAAAATGTTAATTCTGATATTTTAAAAGAAATCATAGAATGCGAACATCAAGGAAATTGTAATCATAATTGCACCTCTGCTTTCCGCATTACTACAGATGAACTTATGTTTTATAAAAACAATAGATTGCCCTTACCGCATTTATGTTTTGAGTGTAGGTATTTTGAACGAGCAAAACAAAGAAACCCCCTAAAACTCTGGAAAAGAACTTGCCAATGTCAAGGAAAACAAGGTAAAAACCCAAATAACCCAAATATTTATCAAAACCAAACAATTCATTTTCACGGAAACTCTCCCTGTCCCAATGAATTTCAAACCTCCTATTCACCAGATAGACCTGAAATAGTTTATTGTGAAGAATGTTATAATCAGGAGGTGGTGTGATATAAATTAAATTTTTTGCATAGGAATTTCTTTTTTGATTCTTTGTTTTGGGGTGACCCAAAATCCTAAGCGAAATCTTCCTCCAAGCATTAAACGTATTTGAGCTTCTAATGCCGGAATAGAACCAAAAACAATCAAAATAATAGGCAAAAAAAGCCATTGAAATAAATAAATTAAATAATGATGTTTTTTAAACCAAATTGGTTTTGGAGGTAATAAAATAATAGCTAAAATAGCTGAAATGATTACTCCTATCATTGAAAATTGAAGAATTGTGCCTGTTATTTTAGGAAGATTGTAAGATAAAACAGTATAGTTAAAATTTTTGTCTCCCAAAAATAACGGAAGCCATCCCAAAGAAAATATAATAATAGAATTCGTTGCCCAAGACCAAAAGCCTTCAATAATGTGCAATGACCAATATATTTTTTTTCTTAAAGGAATTACTTTGTTTTTAATAAATCCATAAATTAAATAAGGAATATCATCTACGCCCCAAGCCCAACGTCTTTGCTGTAAATATAAATTTTTCATTGTTTTCCAAAAAGAAGGAGAAGCGTTTGTATCCATTGAAACAGGATAAATTAATGGCGTAACTTTAAAATCTCCATTGTAATGTAAATAACATTGCCAAAAAATTCTTGAATCTTCTTGAACAATATTTGTATGCCAAAATCCAATTTCAACCAATGTTTTAAAAGGAATTGATTGCGAAGAAAAAGAAGTTAATTTATGAGGTCTTGATTGTTGCATCATTTGCCAAAAAGTTGAAGAAAAAGAAATAACTCTTGCAAGAGCAGGAGCTTCGTAAATATTATTTGTAAAAAGGGGGATTGGTTGATAAATTGATTTTAAATTATTTTCTGTATTTAAAAATACATAAGTTAACCTTCCAAAATATTCGGGAAAAACTTGGGTATCAATATCAAAAACAGAAACTAAAATTTTTTCGTATGGAATTTTTAATTGATCAATAATTATTTTTTGAGCTTGTTTTGCAGCCCAAGTTTCATTTGAACCTTTTCCGGGAATTTCTCCTTTTAAATTAGCAGGATGATTAGTAATTAAGAATTTAAAAAATGAATTGCCAAAATTTTTTTCAATTTTTAAGGCTGTTTTTTTTGCTTCTTCTCCTGCTCTTTCTTCTATTGCTAATACAACTATGAATTTATCTTTTGGATAATTTGTTTTAAGTAAACTTTCAAAGCTTTCAGAAACAACTTCATATGGCTCTTTATACATTGGAAAAATAATTAAATGGTATATGTCTTTCCAGTTTTCATTTTCATTATTTAATTTTTCTATCCAATTAATTTTTAAATTTTTTTTCATTTCAATAAAAGTAATTCTTAAGTGAAAATAAAGATAAATAGTTTTTAATAGCCAATAAGTATCAAATAAAATAATAAAAATAGCTGCAATTACAGGCATTTTCCAAGAAATTAAAATTATTAGAATAAGCGTGGATAAAGAAAGAAATCCGGGTAAAATTTCTAAAAGTCGCTGCATAAATTGTTTTTAAAAAATTCCAAAAAATTTATCTAAAGACAAAGAGCCAGCGCCATTTAAAAGAAGAACAATTGATGCTGCTAAAATAATAAGATCTAATTCAAATCCGCCAATTAGTCTTTCATGCTTTTTAATTTTCCAAAGCAGAATAACTAAAAATTGTATGGTCAGGAATAAAGCAATAATTTGAGTTAAAAATCCTAAAATCAAAAATATTCCACCAACAAATTCAACTAAAGCGACTATAGTTGCCCAAAAAATTCCTGGTTTAAATCCACTAGAAGACATCCATTCAGCTGTTCCTTTAATATTTTTAATCTTGGGCCAACCATGAATTATCATTAAAAGACCTAAAATTAATCTTAAAATAAAAAACGACCATTCATTCCAAATTAAAATTAAAGAAAACATATTTAATTGATATTTATATTATTATAGACCTTTGCAAAAATTCTTTTTATATTATATACTTTTTATGATTTTAAAGTCAAAATAAATTTTTAAAATTGGAGTTTGAAAATAAAATAAAAAGATTAAAAGAATAATAGAATCCAGTTTATTTTGAAAAATTTGATAATAAAAAAGAAGCAAGACAAAGAGAAATATATTTAAAGAAAACAGCAAAAGCAAGAAAAGAAATTTTTGAAAAAATTGATAAGGCCCCGTCGTCTAGTCTGGTCTAGGACATCGGCTTTTCAAGCCGGTAACACGGGTTCAAATCCCGTCGGGGCTACAAATTTTACAATCAATTTACAAATTAATCAGGTAATATAAGTTTTTCATAAGATGATACCCATTTTAGTATAAATCTTCTAGACTATAAAAAATTAAATGTTTTATTCAAATAATTTACAAGAAATTGAATTAGAATTTGAAAAAATTGGTCATAATGGAATAAGTATTGGTTATTTTAATAATAAAGTTGTTTTTGCTTATGGCATCCTTCCGGGAGAAATTGCTAAAATAAAAATTTTAAAAGAAAAAAAGAATTTGATTGAAGGAGAGTTATTAGAAATAGTTAAAAAATCTCCGCATCGAATTTTAGAAGAAGAAAATCATTATTTATCTTGTTCTCCTTGGCAAACTTTTAATTATAATTTTCAAATTGAAATTAAAAAACAAATTTTAAATGAAATTTTTAAAAAATTTTCTAAATTTGAAATAAATTTAGAAAAATTTTTTCCTGCAAATAAAATTAGTGGTTATCGGACAAAAATAGAATACAGTTTTTTAGAAGAAAATAATATTTTGTATTATGCGTTTTATAAGCGTGGAAGTTTTGCTCAAAAAATTAAATTGCAAAATGGTTGTTTTTTAATTTCAGATAATGCTAATAAGTTGGCTTTAAAACTTTTAGAAGAAATTAATAAAAAATCTTTAAAAGAAGCAAAAGGATTAATTATTAGAAAAAGTCATTATTTTAATGATATGCATTTTGCTTTGTTTATAAAAGATAAAAATTATAATTTTAGTTTTAATAATAAAGAACTTGCAGGTTTTTCTTTAATTTACTCCAATCCTAAAATTTCTATAAATAAAATTGATGAAATTTTAAAAGAAGAAGGCCAAAATTATATTCGCGAAAAAATTTTAAATTTAGAATTTAGATATCCTTATACATCTTTTTTTCAAAACAACATTGAGCTTTTTGAGGAAGTTTTAAAAATAATGAAAAAGCATGCAAATAGTTGTATAAAATTAGTTGATTTATATTGTGGAGTAGGTGTTATTGGTTTAAGTATTGGAGGAGAAAAAATTATAGGAATAGATAATGATGAAAATGCAATAAAATATACAAAGCTAAATGCTTTACTAAATAATATTAAAAATTTTGAAGGAATTTTTTTAAGATCAGAAAAAATATCCGAAGAATTTTTGAAAAATACAGATATTTTAATTTTAGATCCTCCGCGTGTAGGTTTACATTCAAAATTAATTAAATTAATTTTAAAAACAAAACCACAAAATATTTTTTATTTATCTTGTAATCCAGTTACCCAAGCAAGAGATTTTGTTTTGCTTAAAGATTATTATGAATTAATAAATATATATGGTTTTGATTTTTATCCACAAACACCACATATAGAATCTTTGATAATATTAAAAATTAAAAAATAACTTATAGTAAATTTTGATTATATTTAAATTTTTTGTTAATTTTTATTTATAATTTCTAAAAATATCAAAAATGTTTAATAATTTCTTTTTTAATTCTATAAATCTATAAAGATGAAGTTTATAAATTATTTTTAAAAGTTCATTTTACAGGGAATCTTTTAGAAATAGGTCCTCTTGTAGAAAAGACTTTTGGAAAATTAAGCTTCCGTGTGTTTGGTAGCATGAATGAAGATAAGAATAGTGCTATATTGTGTTTAAAATATCTGAACTGAAAAAAGCAAGACATAAAGTTTTTTTATCTAGAAAAAATCAAAACAAAGAAAATAAATTTATTAAATTATAAATTAAATACTATCTTTTTAAACTCCTCTCCTCTTTGTTTATAATTTAAAAACATATCAAAACTTGTTGATGCCGGAGAAAAAACAATAATTAATTCTTTTACATTTTGATTTTTATTTAAAAACTCGGTTCCAATATTTTTTGATTCATTAATGATTTCTTTCAAATCATTTT
>Ga0197142_1002039_pt1 | contig 17992 bp, 16 predicted proteins | sample GBS60_MetaG_FD_148614 | JGI IMG/M metagenome (GOLD analysis project Ga0197142, IMG submission 148614) | Sediment microbial communities from Great Boiling Springs, Gerlach, Nevada, United States - GBS 60_MetaG | ecosystem: Environmental > Aquatic > Thermal springs > Hot (42-90C) > Sediment...
CTTGGAGGATTCCTTCAGGGGGTCGGCCCCCGCTGCCGGTACCAGCAGCCAGGGCCACGCCGCACACACCAGGAAAAGAAGGGATCGGGCTTGCATCATGGTTTTTTCCGGGATAGTCCGGTGCCCCTTCCCGGGCGCCCGGGAGAGGCGTGTGCTGCCCAGGAACATTAGGAGAAAAGTCTTCCGGATACCTGGTTCCCCGCAGTTATGGCATACTCATTTCTGCCGGGGTACCGCCGGATTACAGGCGCGAAACCATCTCTTTCCCGCTCATTCCCGGCCGTCGGGGAACGCCTCGGAAATCGCAGGGATTCCCGGGCCACCCCCGCAGGAGAATACCGGAAATGGCCACTGACCTCCAGGGATGGCGCTTTGAGCTGCGGCCGGGCCTGATCCTGGCCACCCGGGTGCCGGCGGCCGGCCCCCTGCCGGGGACGCGGCTCATTCTGGTGGAGGCCGGGAGTGCCTTTCCGCCCACCCATCCCGCCACCCGCTTGTCCCTGGAGCTCCTCGTTCAGGCCCTTGCCGTGGCGCCGGCCCGAAGCTTTCTGGATGTGGGCTGCGGCAGCGGGGTCCTGTCCCTGGCGGCCGCCGCCCTTGGCGTCCCCCGGGTGGTGGGGGTGGATGTGGCCCCGGAGGCGGTGGCGGCCACCCGGGACAACGCCCGGGCCAACGGCCTGGAAGGCGCCCTTTACGTGGCCCGGGGCTCCACCGGGTGCCTCCGGGGGCCCTTTGACCTGGTGGCCGCCAACCTGCACCCGGAGGTGCACCGGCAAAAGGCGGACGAACTCACCCGCCTTGCCGCCGGAAAGGGCCGCCTCCTTCTGGCGGGTTTCCGGGAACCCGAGGAAAGTGAACTCCTTCAGGCCTATGAGGCCCGGGGCTTCCGCCTTCAGGCCCGGCGCACCCGGGGCTTCACCCTTCCCTCCCTGCCCGCAGGGATCAGCTTCATCTGGGCGGCCTGGCTTCTGATCCGGACATAGTTTTCTCAGCCGGCAAACTTTTCCTCCAGATAGGCGATGAAAGGCCCCGGGCTCAGGTCCTTCCCGGTGACCTCCCGGACGAGCTCCCGGGGCCACAGGGTGCTTCCCAGGGCGTGGATCTTCTGCCGCAGCCACCGGAGCAGCGGCAGGAACTCCCCCCGGGCCACGGCTTCGGATAGCCCCCCCACTTCCCGGCATGCTGCGGCGAAGAACTGGGCGGCATAGAGATTCCCCAGGGTATAGGTGGGAAAATAGCCCAGGTGCCCTCCGGACCAATGCACATCCTGGAGCACCCCTTGGGCATCGTCGGGGACGGTGAGGTCCAGGCTGCGGCGCACCGCCTCGTTCCAGGCCTCGGGCAGGTCCCCCACCGCCAACCCGCCGTTGATCAGCTCCCGCTCCAGGTGGAAGCGGAAGATGATATGCAGATTGTAGGTCACCTCGTCGGCCTCCACCCGGATGAGGCTGGGCCGCACCTGGTTCACCGCCTTGTATACGGCCTCCAGGGGCACCCCGGACAGCTCCGGGAAGACGGCCTGCACCCGGGGGAGAAAGAAGCGCCAGAACTCCCGGGAGCGGCCCACCAGGTTTTCCCAGAGCCGGGATTGAGATTCGTGGATGCCCAGAGACACCGCCTCCCCCCGGGGGGTACCCCAGTGCTCCGGGGGGAGCCCCTGGCTGTAGAGGGCATGCCCGGCCTCATGCAGGGTGGCAAAGAGGGCGGTGCCCAAACAGGTCTCATCATAGCGGGTGGTGATGCGTACATCCCCCTGTCCCAGGTTGATGCTGAAGGGGTGGGCGGTGGGATCCAGACGGCCGGCGGCGAAGTCATAGCCGATGGCTGCGGCCGCCTCCCGCACCAGAACCTCCTGGCGCTCCCGGGGGAAAGAGCCCCGCAAGAGCCCGTCCCCGCCCCGGAAATCGGGGTTCACCCGGGGCAGGAGCCCCCGCAGGGCCGCCTCCAGCTCCTCAAACAAGGGCGCCAGGGCTGCGGCCCGCTCTCCGGGCTCATACAGGTCCAGGAGGGCGTCATAAGGTTCCGTGTCATAGCCCAGGGCGGCGGCCTGCTCCCGCTTCAGGGAGACGATGCGTTCCAGGAAGGGCCGGAAGGCCGGCCAGTCGTTGCGGGCCCGGGCCTGCTCCCAGGCGGTCTGGCCTTCCGCGGCGGCCTGGGCCAGGGCGTGGGCCAGCTCCGGGGGGATGCGCACCGACTGCTCATAGCGGCGCCGCCACTCCCGGACATTCACCGCCGCCGCCCCTCGGGGATCCGCCACCAGGTCGCTCCCCTCCACTTGGGCCAGCCACTCCCCCACCCGGGGATCGGTGTCCCGGGCATGAATCATTTTTGCCAGTGCGGCCACCTGCAGGGCCCGATGGGCCTGCCCCTTGGGGGCCAGCATGGTGCGCTGGTCCCAAAACCACAGCTTCTGGGCCTCCCTCAGGTAGGCGGTCTCCCGGTAATGCTCACAGAGATGCTGATAGGCCAGCTCGGGGGTCATGCCTCACCTCGGAGAAACATGCGGCCGCGGCGAGGGTCCTTCCCCGAACCAACCGGTCATTAGTCCCGGGGCGATTCATTTCTTGCCTTGGCCTGTTTTTGCACCTACTATTAGGAAAAATTTCACAAATACTGATGGATGGTCCCATGCATTTTCCCGTTTCCGGAGTGGATGTCAATCCCCTGGTGCCGGTTCTGGTGGCTTTGGTGGTGTCCACCTTTACCTCCATGGGTGGGGTCTCCGGGGCCTTCCTGCTCCTCCCCTTCCAGGTGAGTGTGTTGGGGTTCACCAGCCCGGCGGTGAGCCCCACCAACCTGGTCTTCAACATTGTGGCCATCCCCAGCGGGGTGTATCGCTATCTCCGGGAGGGCCGCATGAACTGGCCGGTGGCCGGGATCACCATCCTGGGGACCCTCCCCGGGTTGCTGGCCGGGGCCCTCATCCGCATCCGCTGGCTGCCGGACCCCCGGCGTTTCAAGTTCTTTGTGGGCTGCGTCCTCCTGTATATCGGCGGCCGCCTCCTGTGGGACCAGACCCCCTGGGCCAAGCGCAAGAAGGCCGCCATTCAGCAATTTGAAGCCAAAGTGAACGTCCGGCTGCAGGAGGTGCTGCAGGCCGCCGGGTATCACGCCGGCGCGCCCCTGCCGGCGGCCGCCCGGGTCCGCACCCGCTCCCTGGGACTGCGCCAGATTTCCTATGAATTTCTGGGGGAGACCTTCACCTTCAACACGGTGGCGGTTCTGCTCCTGGCCCTGGTGGTGGGCCTCATCGGCGGCACCTACGGCATCGGCGGCGGCGCCATCATTGCGCCCTTCCTGGCCGCCGTCTTCCACCTCCCCATCTACACCATCGCCGGGGCGGCGCTCCTGGGCACCTTTGTCACCTCGGTAGCCGGGGTGGCCATCTATTACGGCCTGGCACCTTACTTTCCCGGCCAGGCCGTGGCCCCGGATCTGCTGTTGGGGGGGCTTTTCGGCCTGGGGGGCTTTCTGGGGATGTACTGCGGCGCCCGCCTGCAGAAGTTCCTCCCCGGCACCACCATCCGCCTGGGGCTGGGGATCGTCATCGTGGGCCTGGCGTTACGCTATATCCTGGGGTTCTGGCTGGGCTGAGATGAGACCGGAAGGGGGCCGGATTCCCCCGCCCGGGGGGACTGGGGTACAATTTCAGGGCCGGGGAAAGGCGGCGAGGAGCCGTGATCCCGGGCTACTTCCCCTTTCCAGGGAGGCCACATGAGCCTGGAGTACTCCGAGAAAGGCATCGTGTTTTTTCCGGATCCCCATCTGGAGGGGACGCCCGCGGACTGGGGCCTCCCTTACCAGGAGGTGTGGTTCACCACCGCCGACGGGATGAAGCTCCACAGCTGGCTCATCCCCCGGCCCGGCTGTCCGCTTTTCCTGTGGTTCCACGGCAATGCCGGCAATATCAGCCATCGGCTGGAAAACATCAAGTTGCTTCATGATCTGGCCGAAGTGCAGGTCTTCATCTTTGACTACCGGGAGTACGGCCTCTCCCAGGGCCGCATTACCCGGGAGGGGACGTATCTGGACGCCGCCGCGGCCTACCGCACCGCCACGGAAGAGCTGGGTTTCGCCCCCCAGGACGTTGTGCTCTTCGGCCGCTCCCTGGGCACCGCCCTGGCCACGGATCTGGCCCTCAAGGTCCCCTGCCGCAGCCTGATCCTGGAGTCGGCCTTCACCAATTCCCAGGAGATGGCCCGCCTCTATGCCCCCTTCCTCTTTGACTGGCGGCCCTCGGTGCCCTATGACAATCTGGGGAAGATCGGCGGGGTCAGGGTCCCGGTGCTGGTGATTCACGGCACCGCCGATGAGGTCATCCCCGTTTCCATGGGCCGCCGGGTTTATGAGGCGGCCCCGGAACCCAAGGAGCTCTATCTCATCCCCGGCGCGCACCACAACGATACCTATCTGGTGGGGGGTGAGGAGTATTTCGCCCGCCTCCGGCGCTTCATCCATCAGGGGCCCCGCCCCGGGGGGGAATGAGCCTCGCCGCCGCTGCCCGCCCGGAACCGGGCGGCGGGTGTCGGGGGCCGGCCCGGTTCGGGATTCCCCCCGGGAGCTTCCCGGGTTATATTGCCTGTATGACCCTGGACCTGAACCGCCGGGCCCTGGCCCTCTCCTACCTCACCGTGGGCTACAACCTCCTGGAAGGCCTGGTCGCGGTCGCCGCCGGGGCCTGGGCCGGGAGCATCGCCCTGGTGGGCTTCGGCCTGGACAGCTTCGTGGAATCCCTCTCCGGGATGGTGATGATCTGGCGCTTCCGGCCCCACGCCCGTCTGTCGCCCCTGGAGGTGGAGCGCCGGGAGCAGCGGGCCGTGAAGCTTGTGGGCCTCACCTTCTTGGTCCTGGCCGCCTATGTCTCTTTTGAGTCGGCAAAGAAGCTCTGGTTCCGGGAGGCCCCCGAGCCCACCCTCCTGGGGATCGCCATCGCCCTCATCTCCCTGATGGCCATGCCCCTGTTGTACTACCTGAAAGACCGCACCGGCCGGCAGCTGGGGAGCGTGAGCCTCATGGCCGACGCCCGCCAGACCCTGGCCTGCGCCTTCCTCTCCGCCGCCCTGCTCCTGGGTCTGGGGGCCAACTACCTCTTCGGCTTCTGGCAGGCGGATCCGGCCATCGGTCTTCTCATCGGCGTGGTGCTGGTGAAGGAGGGCATGGCGGCTTGGCGGCAGGGGAGGCTCTGCACCTGCGGCGCCATTTCCTGCGGGAAAGAGTGAGTAATTTCAGCAGCTTGGCCAAAGAAGAGGTCGCCCGGGCCTGGGGGAGGGGAGGGGCGGTCCCGGCCCTGCCCCTCTACGGGGAGGCCGCCTGCCTTTTTTCCAACCGTTGCTGCACCGCCTTGAGGAGCAAAGGCCAGGTGATGGTGGCGTCGCACAGCACCTCGGCGAAGCGGCCCCCCTCCTCCGGGGGCACGAACTTGCCCCAGCTCACCCCCTCCCGGTAGGTGGAGCCGCTTAAGCCCCCCCAATGGGCCGGCTCCGGACAGAGGCGCACCCCGTAGGTGAAACGCACTTCCAGCAGGTCAAATCCCAGGCGGGCGTGGAGGAGCTCCAGGAAGGGGGCCACCTGCTGGGCCCAGTTGCGGGGCACCCCCCCGCCCACGGTGAAGATGCCCAGCCGCTTGGCGGTCAGCACCCGCCGGGCGTAGCTCCCCAGGTCCAGGAAGGGGTTGTAGGAGAGGGCCAGGTGGCTTAAGGCCGCGGCCAGATCCAGGCCCGCCGCCAGCCCCTGGCGGACGTTGTAGCCCGCCAGATCCAGCCCCAGCTCCGAGTCGGTGAAGGCCGGGATATAGACCGGCACGCCCTTGAGGTAAGCATTGCGCAGCAGACCCGGCTGGTCCGTGGTGGCCGCCAGGTGGCGTCCCAGTTCCCGGCAGAGGGTCTCGGAGCTCCAGGTGGCTTCGTGGTCCAGCCCGGCGATCACCTCCCGGAAGATCTCCTCGGCATAGTCCAGGTTGGCCTCCATCTCCAGGGTGTCATAGATGCGGTTGTAGCCCTGGAGGTAGAGGGTGCGATCGCTGCGGTCGGCGGGGCACTTGTAGTGCACCCGGCCCAGATTCTCGATGAAGCCGTGGGCCACCAGGGCGCCGGTGGTGATGATGATCTTCAGCCAGCCCCGGTCCACCATGTCGCAGATGAGGAGCCCCATCTTGGCGACGCTCATGGCCCCGGAGAAGGTGCCCACCACCAGGCAGTCGGGATCGGAGAGCATGGCGGTGAGCACCTCCGCCGCCTCCCCCAGACTGCGGGCCCCGAAGGCGGTGCGGCCCATGGCCGCCACCAGCTCGTCGCAATCCGTGACCCGGCTCAGATCCAGGGCCTCCAGAGGCTCCAGACCATCCCGGGCCCCGTCATGAAAGTCTTCAATCTTTCTGCGCATCTGGGTGTCCTTCCGGCAAATCGGGGGGAGGCGGCGGTTCTCCGGCCGTTTCCTTTCCCCTTACCCCCGTCGCAACCGGAACATGGCCGCCAGGATCTTGTAGGCCAGGCGGGCGGCGGTGAACTCGCTCACCCGGTGGCCGGGCAGCGGCGTCACCTCCATCAGGTCGGCGCCGATGAGGGGCCCCCGCTCCCCCAGGGTGCGGATGATCTCCACCACCTGGCGGTAGCTCAGGCCTCCCGGTTCGGGGGTGCCCACCCCGGGCATCACCCCCGGATCCAGCACATCGGCGTCCAGGGTCAGATATACCGGGCCCGCAAGCCCCCGGAGATGCCTCAGGGCCGCCTCCCAGCCGTCGGGGGTGGCCAGGGTGGCCGCCTTGTAGACCGTGAGGCGGGGCGCCACCGTAAGGAGCTGGTGTTCCTCCTGGGAATAGGCCCTCACCCCCAGGAGGGTGAGGGGCCGCCCCAGCTCATAGACCCGGCGCAGGGCGCAGGCGTGGGAGAGCTTGCTGCCGTCGTAGGTATCCCGCAGATCCGCATGGGCGTCCAGGGCCACCACCGTGAGGTCCGGATACTTGGTCTGGGCCGCCTGCACCAGGGCCGGGGTGAGGGTGTGCTCCCCGCCCAGGGCCAGGACGGCCTTCCCTTGGGAAAACCAGGGCTGCACCGTCTTGCGGACCTTGTCCAGCATGGCCTGGGGGCCGGCGGCCTCCGGGGTCAGCGGCGGGGCGGTGGCCAAAGTGATCTGGGCGCTGGGATCCCAGTCGTCGTCCTCATCCCAGAGCTCCAGGTGGCGGGAGGCGGCCAGAATGGCCTCCGGAGCCTCCCGGGTGCCGGCCCCGTAGGTGGTGGTGGCCTCATAGGGAATGGGGAGGATGACGGCCTCCGCTTCCTTCACCGGCAGATAGCGCAAGTCCAAAAAGGTCAGGTGGGCCATCAGCTCTCCTCGCTTTCGGTTTCCTTGGTCTCCATCTCCTTCAGGCGGCGGTACAGCGTGGCCAGCCCGATGCCCAGCAGCCGGGCGGTGAGCTCCTTGTCGCCCCCGGTCTTCTTCAGGGTCTGGATGATGGCCAGGCGCTCGATCTCCTCCATGGAGGCCCCCACCGGAACGGTGATGACATCATCGGCGGGGGAGTGCTGGCGGATTTCATCCGGCAGGTCGGTGAGCTCCACCATGTTGCCCTGGCAGAGGGCCACGGCCCGCTCCACCACGTTCTGCAGCTCCCGGACGTTCCCCGGCCAGGAGTAGCGCTTCAGGGCCGCCATGGCCGCGGGGGAAAAGCCGTTTAAGGGGCGGTTGTTCTCCCGGCAGAATTTGTCCAGAAAATGCAGGGCCAGCATGGGGATGTCCTCCACCCGCTCCCTTAAGGCCGGGATGTGCAGGTGGATGACATTGAGGCGGTAGAAGAGGTCCTTGCGGAAACGGCCCTGGGCCACCGCGGCCTCCAGATCCACATTGCTGGCGGCGATGACCCGCACATCCACCTTGATGGTCTGGGTGCCGCCCACCCGCTCGAACTCCCCCTCCTGGAGGACCCGCAACAGCTTCACCTGGGTGGCCACCGGCATCTCGCTGATTTCGTCCAGGAAGATGGTGCCGCCGTCCGCCAGTTCGAAGCGCCCCTTGCGCTGCTGGATGGCGCCGGTGAAGGCCCCCTTTTCGTGGCCGAAGAGCTCCGATTCGATGAGGCCTTCGGGGAGGGCGCCGCAGTTCACCTTGATCATGGGCTTGTCCTTGCGGGGGCTCAAAAGATGAATGGCTTCCGCCACCACCTCCTTGCCCACCCCGCTCTCCCCGGTGAGGAGCACGGTGCTTTTCAGGGGCGCGATCTGGTTCACCATCTGCAGCACTTTGGCCAGGGCCGGGCTCTTGCCGATGAGGCGGCCGGTGGGGCCCCGCTCCGCCAGCTCCTGGCGCAGTTTGACATTTTCCGCCAGAATCTGCTGGGTCTCCAATGCCTTGCTCACCACCTTGCGGAGCTCGTGCATGCGGAAGTCCTTGGTGATGAAGTCGTAAATGCCCCGCTTCAGGGCGGAGACCGCCTCCTCCACGGTGGCATGCCCGGAGATCATCACTGCCATGGCCTGGGGCCTCAGCAGCCGGAGGATGGCAAAGAGCTCGGTGCCCTCCATGTCCGGGAGCTTAAGATCGATGATGGCCAGGTCCACGGGATGGCGGCGCACCTCCTCCAGGGCCTCGGTGCCTTTCCCCGCCAGGATGATCTCGTGGCCCAGTTTCCGGAGCCCCGCGGCGATGGCCTCCCGGGTGGGGGCGTCATCATCCACAACCAGAATCACACTCATACCTTGTCCTGCAGCGGCGGTGCGGGGCAGGGGCCTTCGGAGGCAGGACCCCCCGGCCGCCTTTCCTGTGAGGCACGGGCCTCATTTTGCCCTGCCCCGGTTTACAGACTATCCAGCCAGCCCACAATGACCCGGCTCACCTCCCCCAGGGTCTCCGGCGCGATGTTCTTCCCGGATTCAAAGGAATGGCCCAGGCCGGGGAGGACGTGCAGGTCGGTGCGCACCGGGATCCGGGCCAGCACCGGCCCCAGGCGGTCAAAGTGGCAGAAGGGGTCGCTGGCGCCCTGCACAAAGAGGACCGGGCAGGCAAGCTGGTAGAGGGGCCGGTCCCGGAGCTGCTCCGGACGCCCCGGCGGGTGCAACGGATAGCCCAGGAAGACCAGACCGTTGACCCCCAGCCCCTGGGCCGCCAGCTGGGCGGCGATGCGGCCCCCCATGGATTTGCCGCCCAGAAACAGGCCCAGTCCTTTGCAGTCCTCCAGGTCCCGCAGGAATTCCGCCACCCGGCGGAAGACCTCCTCCAGCACCGGGTCGGGGTCCGGGTGCTGCCGGCCGGCCTCGCTGTACGGGAAATTGAAGCGGGCGGTGACCACCCCTGCCTGGGCCAGGCGGTCCGCCACTTCCCGGATGACGGGATGATCCATGGTGTTGTTGGCGCCGTGGGCCAGGACCATCAGGGCCCCCTTGGTGACGCGGCGCGGTACGGCCAGCTCCAGGCTGATGCGCCGGTCCGGACCCACCGGCAGGGTGAGAAGGCGTTTTTCCATGGCCGGATCCTCACACCCAGGGGGCGTTCTCCCCCGGGAGCGGCGGCAGGCAGTCCGCCTCCTCCAGAAGGAGGCGGGCGGGGTTGAGATCCGCCAGCCGGTCGAAGAGGTTGGGGCCGGGCTCCCGGGGGGCCAGATGCTCCCAGCCCCCCAGGTGCACCAATGGGAGGCCCGGGCGCCACAGCTGCGTCAAGCGCCGGGCCAGGTGGGCCTCCCGCCGGGTCAGCTCTCCCTGCCCCCTGCCCCCCGGCAGCAGCAGGGGCCGCCGGACGCTGAGGCGGGCCCTCCGAAATTCCCCTCGGACCCACTCCGTCAGGGAGCCGTCCGGCAGGGTGATAAGCGCTTTCAGGTTCCGGGGGCTAAGGAGCTCCCGTTCATAGGCCGGCAGATGCCGCCGGGCCGGCGCGCTCAGATCCACTGCCAGAACCGGCACCCCCCAGCTCCGGCCGTAGGCCGCTGCCGCCTGCCATTCATAGGGGAGGGCGATTTTCATTGCCAGCCGCCTGATTGCCAGATGTTCCGTGGCCTGCTCCGGCAGGCCGGCAAGACCGCGGCGAAACCGCTCCTGCCAGCGGGGGCCGTGGCGCTCCCGATAACGCAGGGAAAAGGGGCTGATCTCCACGGTCACCGTCCGGGGCCGGAGATGATGCAAAAGCCGCCGCACCCGGGCGCAGCCCTGGGGATCGTCGTGCACCGTGCCCACCAGCAGCAGGGGAGGCGGCGCCTCAGGATTTATCTCCTCCAGCCGCCACCAGATCCGGGGAGGGTCCGCCTCCGGGGCCGGCCGCCGGCGGGATTCCGGCTCCGCCTGGTCCCCTTCAATGCGACTCACCGTGACGGCCGTAGACATTGTAACCGGGCAGGTCCTCGAACTTGTAGAGCCAGCGGGCTCCGGAGACTTCCGGCGCCAGGTCCATGAAGTTGCCCCAGTTGATGATGTGCACGTCCGCCAGATCGGGGTCGGGGTTGGCCCCCACCTCCCGACCGTTGAAGGCCGGGGCGTGGGCGTAGATGAGCAGCCGGGCCGCCAGGTCGATCTCCTGGGCCCAGACCTCCCCGCTGGGGGTGGAGAGCCCCGCCAGACGCCCCACATAGAGGCTCAGGGGATGAAAGTCCGCTTCCGCCTCCCAATAATCCCGTTCGGCCCGCAGCTTGGAGGCAAAGGTGCCCTCATCGGTGGTGCCGAGATACAAAAGAACCTCATCGCCATACAGGGGATGGCAGCCGTACACCTGGAAGATGCCGTAGTCGGAGCTGCGATCGTCCAGTTCGTCCAGTTCATCAAAGGAATACGGCCCGTCCCAGTCGATGTAAATGAAGCGTGGCGTCATGACAGTGCCTCGATGGTTGAGATGTCCCCTTCAGCCTTCCCCGTTTGCGGCGGCCGGCGTCCGCCACCCGGTGAATTCACTCCTGAATGAACTCCCGGCCCTCCTTCAGGGCCATCTCCGCCCGGGCGAGCTGGCGGCCCAGATACATGGCGTGGTTGAGGTCCGAGACCGCCAGGTCCCGGACGATCTGATGCTGCAGGCCCACCGCGGTGCGGCCCCGGTACTCCTTCAGGGTGGCGTCCCCATGGCGGTGCTCCACCAGGATGTGGCTGCCGTCCAGGGTGATCCGGAAATATCCCATGGGATCCAGGCGCAGCCGCCAGCGGCGTCGGGCGGCCACCAGCAGGGCCCGGTCCAGCTCCCGGGGGTCCAGGCTGAGGGAGTGGCTGAACACGGTGATGGCCCCCGGGGGGAGTCCCGCCCGGGCCGCCACCTCGCGCTGCAGCCGCATCAGGCCGTAGAGGTTCATCAGCCAGGCGTCCAGGGCGTTGTGGGTGCGGAAGCTGGCGGTGAGGGTGAGGCGGCCCTCAAACTTCCGGAAAAACACCGACACCAGGCAGGGCCGGCTCTCCTCCCCGGTGAGATCCCGGCCGTTGTCCCACAGGGTGAAGTAGGCCTTGCGGTCCTCGGGATCCTCCGCCAGCCGGGCGGCCAGGGCCTCCACCGCATCCACCCCGAAATAGGAGCGCAGGCGGTTCCCGTAGGTGTAGCTGACCCCCGGAGGCAGGGCCTCCGAAAGGAAGTCCCGGGAGTAGTGCGCCAGCCGTACCGGGTCCAGCCCCAGGGCCCGGAGCCGCTCCGGATCCTCCTCCCGGGGCTTTTCCACCACCACCCGGACATTCTGCAGCTCCAGACGCTCCCCTTTCTTCAGTCTCACCCGGCGGCCGCAGCGGCTCAGGAGAAAGACCAGCTCCAGCCAGGCCTCCAGGGGGCTGTCCTGCACCACCTGATGGGCCCGGGGGTTGCTGGGGAAGTGCTCGGTCTGCACCCGCAACAGGGGCGGCACCGCTGGGGGCCGGAAGAGGCCGTCCTGGGGCCGGGGCCGAAAGGTTGCGGCTGCGGTCTTGAGGCGCACCAGGGCCTCCGGGTCATCCGGGGAGCCCAGATCCACCAGGACCGGGGGCCGCTGAAAGAGCTGCGGCGTCACCAGCCCGTCAATAAGGCGGTGGGTGCCGACGATGCGCCAGGGGCGCTGGGGCTCCCCCGTCTCGCTGAGATAGCAGATGGCCGCCTCCGCCACCGGCTCCAAGCCATGGCGGAAAAAATTCAGGAGCTCCCCCCGGGAGCCGGAGTCATCCCGGCCGCAGAGCCACAGCTCCTGGATCTGGGGGTTCCACAGGAGGTTGCGCAGCATCTCCCGCAGGCCGTTCCCATACAGGGTGCCGAAGACCGCAATGGGGCTGGTCCCGGGGTCCAGATCCACCCCCGCCGCCCGAAAGCGCTCCCGGACATGCTCCGGCCGGGACCACAGAGTCACCACCCCGATGACGCCATACGGATTGATCACCAGGAGCCGGTCGCCGAAATAGAGGGGCTCAAATTTCAGGGAGGCTGGCGGCATGGGATCGGCACGGCGGCCCGGAAAGGGGAATTCTGCTTTAGTGATACCATGTCCGGGAGAGTGTGTCAAAATGATAAGGCTTTTTTATTTTGAGAAAAAGGGGAGAAAAAAATTTCGCCACCCCTGGCAGGAATATTCTGACCCTATGCTATCATAGTGCATCATGAGGGCCCGGCAAGGTTCCGGGTCCGAACCGTGGCGCTTCCCTGCGGGGAAAGGAGGTGTGCCATGAGGAAATCGGTGCGACGGGTGGCGGGACTGATGCTCCTCAGTCTGGCGGTGGCCGCGGCCCAGGCCGGCGCCTGGGGCGATGCGCCGACGCACTTCAGCCTCAATGCCGAAAACGCGGTCCGGAAAAAATTTGAACAAACCTTTGATCCGGGACTCTTCCCCCTTTTCGTCCAGGCGGCGGCGGGCCCGGATCTGGCCTGGACCCTCCTCTTTCAGGCCAGCGGGCGGACTTACGTCCATGATGAGGCCTTTGTGGCCGCCCTGGAGCATGTCGCCAGGCGTCCCCAGCACTATCTCTGGAAGAAATCCTGGAAGTCCACCTGGCGGGTGATCGCCGCGGCCTGGCGGGCCCATCACGCTGCTGATCGGGTGGCCCATGGTGAGTACGTCCCCGACAGGCAGCCGCAGCACAGTCTGGTGGAGGCCGCGGTGGACACCTGCGTCTTTTATGGAAAGCCGGTGCCGGAGGAGTTGGGGGATTCCTGGCGGGACGTCAACCTTACCGAGGAGGCCTGTGACCCCGCGCTCCTGTACTGGGCCTCCTGGGTCTATACCAAAGGAAAGCTGCCGGTCTTTCCCTGGATGACCCGGGAAGCCTTGCGGGAACTGCAGGAGAGCATCAACCGGTCATATGAGCTGAGCGAGAGCCAGGGCGGGCCCCAGAGGGCGGAGAAGCTCCTGAAGCTTCTGGTGCCGGGAAAGAGCTGGGAGACTTATTACGACGCCTCGGTCACGGCCATCGTCGACGCCTTGCCCTGAGGGGAGGGCCGAAAGGGCGCCAGACCGGGGTGCTGACCGGTCCGGGGCGGCGGCCAGGGGCTCCATGGCCCCCCAGCGCGGATGCCGGTGCGGAGGCAGCCCTGCCCCCGCCGGCAGGGAGGTGAGGCTCACTCTTCTCCGGCCATGGCCCGGCCGGCCGCACCCTCCCGGAGCTCCCGGGCCAGTTCGGTGATGAGCTGTTGGAACGCCCGGCCCTCGGTGGCGGAGATCCAGGCCAGGCGCAGGCGCCGGGGGTCTTCGCCCCGGGCCGCCAGTTTCTCCTGGAGGCGGGCCACCCGGGCCGCGGCCCGGAGGTTTCCGGAGAGGTAGTGGCAATCCCCCGGCGGGTGGCACCCCGCCACCAGGACCCGGCCCGCCCCCCGGTCCAGGGCGTGGGTAAGGAGGCGCGTCCCCACCCGGCCGGCGCACATGGTGCGGATGATGCGCACCTCGGGAGGGTAGGGGAGGCGGGCCACCCCGGCGAAATCGGCCCCGGCATAGGCGCACCAGTGGCAGCAGAAGGCCAGGATCTTGCGCTCCGGGGCCTCGGCCAGGGCGGCGTCGATCTGGGCCAGCAGCATCTCGTCGGTGAAGCCCAGGGACTGCACCGCGCCGGTGGGGCAGGCCCCGGCGCACACCCCGCAGCCCTTGCAGGCGGCGGCCACCACCCGGGCCCGGGCCGCCGTGCCCTCCCCCTCCAGGCGGATGGCCTGAAAGGGGCATTCGCTGATGCAGATGCCGCAGCCCACACAGGCCTCCGGATCCACCACCGCCATCAGCCCCGGCAGGGTGAGATGGTCATGGGCGAAAAGGCCCAGAACCTTGCCCGCCGCGGCGGTGGCCTGGGTGATGGTCTCCGGCAGATCTTTGGGGCCCTGGCAGGTGCCGGCCAGAAATACCCCGTCCAGGACGGTCTCCAGGGGTCTGAGCTTGGGGTGGGCCTCCAGGAAGAAGCCGTCCTCCCCCACCGGCAGCCGGAGGATCTCCCTGAGGCCGGTGCCATCCCCCGGCCGGAGACCCACCGCCAGGACCGCGAGCTCCACCCGGTCGAGGGTGGCCCGCCCCAGAAGTTCGTTCTCCGCCCGGATGCGCACCCGGCCGTCGGGCTCCGGGGCCACCTCCGTCACCCGGCCCCGGAGGAAGAGAATCCCCGCCTCCCGGGCCGCCTCGTAGAGGGGCTCCCATTCCTTTTTGGGGGTGCGGATATCCCGGTAATAGAAGCGGATCCGGGCCTTCGGGAGGAGCCTTTTCAGCTCCAGGGCCTGTTTCAGGGCGGTGGGGCAGCAGAGGCGGGAGCAGCCGGTGAAGCCCTCCTCCTCCCGGGAGCCGACGCACAAAAGAAAGGCGATCTCCCGGGGCTCGGCCGTCAGCCCGGGAGGCAACGGCCGGCCGCCGGTGGGGCCGTCGGCGGCCAGGAGGCGCTCCAGGGCCGGAGTGGTAAGGATACCCGGGGCCTGGGGCCAGGGGGAGCCGGGGTCCCGGGCCGGATCATAGGGGACGGCGCCGGTGGCCACCACCAGGGCCCCCACCTCCAGCTCCTCCTCCACAGCCCCGGCCCCCAGATCGATGGCCCCCCGGGGGCAGGCCGCCACACAGGCGCCACACCGGGTGCAGGCCTCCCGGTCCACCACCGCCCGGGGCGGAAAGAGGGCCGGGGCGGGAAGAAAGATGGCCCGCCGAGGGCTCAGCCCCGCCTGGGTCTCATCCGCCCGGATCTCCGGGCAGGCCGTCACACAAGCACCGCAGCGGTCGCAGGTCTCCCGCACCCAGGGGAGCTTCCGCCTCAGCCGCACCCGGTAGTTCCCCACATAGCCGCCGAACTCCCGGACCTCCGTCTCGGTGAGGAGGCGGATGCGGGGGTGGCGCACCGCGGCGGCCATCAGGGGACCCACCAGGGTGGCGGCGTGGCGGCGGAAGGGGAAGGTGCGGCTCAGGCGGGCGGCCAGGCCCCCCAGCACCGGGCGGCGCTCCACCAGCACCACCTCATGGCCGGCGGCGGCGATCTCCAGGGCGGCGGTGAGCCCGGCCGGCCCCCCGCCCAGCACCAGGGCCCGGCGGGTCACCGGCACCTGCCGCTCCTCCAGGGGCCGGGCCAGCCTCACCCTGGCCAGCCCCATGAGGATGAGCTCCAGCGCTTTGCCCTGGGCCGCCTCCGGCTCCAGGGCGTGCACCCAGGTGCAATGCTCCCTGAGGTTCACCACCTCCACCAGGTTGGGGTTGAGGTCCTGCTCTTTGAGGAGGCGCTGGAAGGTGAGTTCGTGCATCCGGGGGGAGCAGGCCGCCACCACCACCCGGGTGAGGCCCGCCTCCCGGATATCGGCGGCGATCTCCCGTTGCCCGGCCTCGGAGCAGGCGTAAAGCTGGCTGCGGCAGACCACGACCCCGGGGAGCTCCCGGCAACGCCTTGCCAGCTCCACCGGCGACACCACCCCGGCGATATTGAGCCCGCAGTGGCAGATATACAGGCCGATCCGCAGGTCGTTCATGGCGTGTGGATGGGAATATCCCCAAGGGGGCGGGAGGCGCTCAGAGACAGCAATGCCTCAGTGACTTCCCGGCCTGAATTGTGTCAGTTGCACAAGGGGAAAGGTCTATCGCCCGGATAACACCCCTCTCCCCCACCGGGAAAGGAGGCAGCCAAGGTCCCCTCCCTGTCCGTCCCCGCTTCGGCCGTCCGGGGGCCCCTTATCCCTCCCCTGGCCCAGGAGCCGGGCCACCGCCTGCTCCCAGGCGTGGGAGTAACGCCCCTCCCGGGCCACCACCTCCTCCCGGATGAGAGTGATGGCGTCCTGATCGCAGATGGCCTGGCAGACGCCGCAGAGGCTGCAGGTCTCCGCCGCCAGATAGACCCGCTCGCCTTCCCGGACCAGGAGTTGTACCGGGCAAAGGTGCACGCACTTGAGGCAGTCCGGGGGGCACCTGCTGTCATCGATGAGCACCCGGCCCACAAACATGGGGGAAACCGTGAGGGCCCCCTGCTCGCAGGCGTCCAGGCAGCGCTGACACCGGAGGCAGGCGTCGGGCTCCGGGCGGGGGCGGCCGCTGGCCGCATCCGGCACCAGGGCCTGCCGGGGGCAGGCCCTGAGACAGCGGCGGCACTCCTTGGGACATTCCCGCAGGTCGTTGGCCACCAGCCGGAGTTGCGCCCGGCACCAGTGCTCCTCCCCCTCCGGCAGCACCGGGCAGGGTTCCGGGCATTTTTCCGGGTCCAGCTCCACCTTGGGGAAGAAGGGGGCCAGGGCCTGGTGGTTGGCCAGCACGGTCTTGGGGCGGTGATTGTAGCTCAGGCGCAGGGCCCCCACCGGACAGAAATGGGCGCAGACCTCGCACAGCACACAGCGCCAGGGATCGATGGCCACCCTGAGGTCCTCCTCGCCGGGGAGGAGGCGCACCGCCTGCCGGGGGCAGACCAGGGAGCAGATGTCGCAGCGGATGCAGCGGCTCTTGTCCAGCTCCAGGCGCACCTCGTCCACAAAGAGGCGGAGGCTGAGCTCCAGGGTGGTGTCCGTTTCCCTGAGGATGAGGGGGGGCAGGCGGTCCATGGGGCAAACCCCGGCCCCGGGCAGGAGCGCCGGGGATTATTTTTTCTCCTCCTGCAGCTTCAGGTGGAATTCCCGGGCCCTAAGCTTGAGCTGCTTGCGGCGCAGATTGGTTTTCACCTCCGGGAATTCGGCCATCAGAAAGTCGAACTTGTCGCAGGCCTCCAGATCCGGGCAGTAGGAGCACTGGGGCAGATTCCGTTCGATGGCGCAGCCGCGGATGGGGCAGATCTCCACCCCCCGGCCGCCCTTGCAGCCCGGGCACTCGGTATGGTTCAGGAACCACTCCAGCCCTTTGCGGAATTCATTGAAGTCGAACCCCTCGTTGGCCGGAAAGCAATGCACCCACCAGTTGGCCCGGAAGCGCTGGAGGTACTCCTTCATCCGGCGCACGGTCTCCAGGAACTCCCGGTTCCCCAGCTGGCAATCATCGCACAGGCCGCAATAACTTTCCCGCATGGCGTCATCTCCTGCAGCCGGACCCGGGGTCCGGGACCGAATGCCCCATCCCAATGTCCCTGATGCTCCCGGCCAGGGCCCGCTCCCCCTGCCGCCGGCCTGCCCGGTGATTTTTGCCTGGGGGTGCCAAAACCGGCCCGGGGGGCTCTCCCGGCCCTCCCTTTCCCCGTCCCCTCCGTCATTCCGGGGTTTTGCCTCCGTTGTCCGGGTGTCAGCCGGGGAGCACCGCATCGAGCTGGGCCAGAATCTCCGCCTCGGTGGCCCGGCTCAGGCGGATGGCCCGGGCCGGACAGCTGGCGGCGCAGATGCCGCAGCCCCGGCAGGCTTCCAGGACCACCCGGGGGCGGCCGTCCTGGCCCACCTGGAGCGCCTGATAGGGACAGAGGCCCAGGCAGGTGAGACAGCGCCGGCAGTGGGCCGCCTCCACCCGGGCGTAAAGCTCCCCGCTGAGAATGGCGGGCCGGGCAAGGAGGGCCGCCGCCTTCAGGGCCGCGGCCTCGGCCTGGGCCAGGCTCTCCCCCAGACTCCGGGGGGAGTGGGCCACACCGCAGAGGAAGACCCCCTCCACCACCGTCTCCACCGGCCGCAGCTTGGCGTGGGCCTCCAGGAGAAAGCCCTCGGGGCCCAAGGGGACCCCCAGAAGGCGGGCCGCCTCCGC
>Ga0197142_1002041_pt1 | contig 17969 bp, 15 predicted proteins | sample GBS60_MetaG_FD_148614 | JGI IMG/M metagenome (GOLD analysis project Ga0197142, IMG submission 148614) | Sediment microbial communities from Great Boiling Springs, Gerlach, Nevada, United States - GBS 60_MetaG | ecosystem: Environmental > Aquatic > Thermal springs > Hot (42-90C) > Sediment...
ATTATTAGCCAGCGCCTTCTGCGTATTATCCTATAGTAGCGCCAGAATTCCACAATTGCCTCCTATCATAAAGCAACCATCGTGAAGTGAGCACTAGAACAGACCATACCGCCGCAGGTAGGTCAGATTGAGAATTGTGCCGAGCACCTGGGAAATCTTGCCCCAGTCCGGTCTCTTCGTCTCCGGAACAATCACCACGTCGCCCGGCTGAAGCGGTATGTCTTGCGAAAAATCGCCTTTATCAACTAGCCGAGCGATGTTGCACGGCACTTTTTCCGGTTTCGACGGTCCTCCTCGTACGACAACAGTTGAGCGCATAGCGGCCCTTTCCAACGGTCCACCTGCAAGACTGATCGCCGATAACACCGTAGTCCGATCTTTAATAGGATATATTCCAGGCCGTGCAACCATTCCCAGTACATACACCTTATTTTCATAGTGCTCCGGTGGGATATAAATTGTGTCCCCCTTCTGCAACTCGTAATTCTCGGTTAAATCTCCTTCCAGCAGCTTCTTTAGGTTCAGAGGAATAGGCTTATCAGATCCTTTACGAGTAAGGGTTGCTTTTTCCAGCCAGGCTTCGTTGGTGTAGCTTCCTGCCTGAGCAATTGCGTCCAGGATCGTATCTCCCTCTTTGAATGTCACTTCGCCAGGACGCTGAACTTGACCTAATACTCGAACAGTCGGCTTATGAAGACTAATTATAGAGAGCTGAATCTTTGCATTGGCCAGAATACCGGCTTCTTCGAGCTTTTGCGCTATTTTTCTGCTTAGTTCCGTTAGGGTCAAACCTGCCGCTTGCATCTCGCCGACAAAGGCAACGTTAATATTTCCGTCGGGAGTGATTTGCAACTGCTGGTTGGTAAGCTGAGGTTCACCCCAAACATCCAACCTTAGGACATCTTCTTCCTTAAGTCGATAGTTAGGATCGGCAACAGGGAGTAAACCTGATTGAGAAGACTCGTTAGCTATAGCAGGAACTTGGTCAGCCGCAAGCGACAGGGACGTGATGGAGAGCAAGACCGCTGCCAAGCAGCAGATCCAAAGCAGTGCCGGTGTTAACTTCTTCACCTATTCATCCTCCTACTCGTGCTTCAGCATCAGCCCCGCAGTATCAATTATCGACGCACACCCGCTTATCTTTAGGGCTTGCTCACTCTTACTAACGCTACAATTACGATTTAGAGCCGCGAATAGTTCCCGATGAGTTTATTCTCCCACAACCAGACGAGCTTTCAAACATTCGACCAACCAATCTACGAAAAACAATCTTGCAGCAAGTGATTATACTGGTTTTGTGATTCAAGATTGTCTGTATGGAGTAGATTTGCACTTATTGGAATAATTCGTTCACAATACTTGCGGGTAGTCATAGTTTTTTCAGCTTAGGATGCCGCTGCAGTTTCGACCTCTCGATCGACCGGCCCCTCGGAAGTCAACTTGACTGATATAAGCTTGCTAACACCCGGTTCCTGCATCGTCACTCCGTAGAGACAATCGGACGCTTCCATGGTAGCACGATTGTGAGTTATCACGATAAACTGCGAGTCGGCAGCGAATTCCTTGAGCATATCAGCAAATCGCTCTACATTAGCCTCGTCCAACGGCGCATCCACCTCGTCAAGTACCACAAAAGGACTCGGCTTCACCATCAATAGCGCGAAGATAAGGGCCGTAGCCGTCAACGCTCTTTCACCACCCGATAGAAGCGACATATCTTGCATTTTCTTGCCAGGTGGCTGCACTGCAACATCGATACCAGTTTCCAGCAAGTCGTTCGGATTTGTGAGCGAAATGCTTGTCTTTCCGCCGCCAAACAGGCGAGTAAACGTCATATCGAAGTTCTTAGCGACCTTGTTGAAAGTACTCATGAATAGCCCGCGTGTATTGGCATCTATTTCTGCAATAGCCTGATTGATCTGGGCCTTCGCGGACTCGAGATCGCTTCGCTGTTCGCTAAGAAAGTCCCATCGTTCTTTGATGCGCTCATATTCCTGAATAGCTCCAGTGTTCACCGGTCCCATCTCTTTGATCTCACGCCTAAGCCGTGCAACTTCAGTCGCGGCCCCGCGTTCGACCTCAATCTCCTCCTCAGGCCACTCCATCGCCTGATCGTATGTGAGCTCATACTCGGTGAGCAATCGATCGGCTGCCTGGTTAACTTGAACTTCCAGGCGCGCTTCGCGAATCTCCGCATCATGTGATTCCTGAGCCAATCGATTTCGTTTGTCGCACATTTCTTTGATTCGGGCATCGATTTCGGCAACTTTACTCTGTTCTTCGCTACGACGCCTTATCAAGTCAGCCAAGCTATTGCGCGCAGCATCTGCCAAACTGCGATGCTTCTCGCACTCGCGTATGACGTTTGCGTGTTCTGATACGAGGTCCTTCATATCTGCCGCAATGCGGTCCGCCTGCAAACGCCGCTCCGCAAGAGTTGCCCTCAGCTCACCAAGATTGTTGCGCAACTCTTCCAAATTGTTCCTGATTGCCGCAGTTCGTTCCACACAGCCGGCAAGCTCCGCGTTTAGCCGCATCAACTCTTCGCGTTCGGACATCCTTTGCTTCTGCAACTCCTCCAAGTCTCGCTCAATATCGGCTACCCTACGGTCTAGGTCTGTATTCTCTTGTCCAACCGTTTTGAGATCTTCTTGGAGTCGCAATACCGTTTCGGCTTCCCTATTCATAAGTTGCGTCGCCTCTTCAGCTTCCATTTTCACAGTATGGAGCTGGTTTGCGATTCTTACAACTTCTTTTGCCGCAAAATCTTCTCTCTTCTGCTGCTCAGCTAATGCTATTCTCAGCTCAGCAAGACACTTCTCAGCCTCTTCTAGCCCTCCGGTAACTTCAGCTAGTTGGCACTCCAGTTTCTTTTGTTTATTCTGGACTTCTGCAGAGCGAGCTTCTAATTCTCTGATCTCAGCAGCAAGCGAGTCTATCTCTTGCTTTCTCAAAAGCAACCCAGGTCCCTTGCTCTTGAGCGTGCCGCCCGTGATTGCGCCACTTGGCATAATGAGTTCCCCATCGAGAGTCACTATCTTGGCCCATCCGGTAAGCTGGCGAGAAAGCACCACTGCGTTATCGATGTTGTCCGCAATGACTGTCCTGCCAAGCAACGAACGAATCGCGATATCATACTTGCGATCGTAGCTAATCAAATCGGCGGCTATTCCTATCGCTCCTCTCTGCCGATCCATATTGCCACGCACATTGCCATCAGACGGTTTCATGCCGTCAAGAGGCAGGAAAGTTGCCCTCCCCGCTCGATTCGATTTGAGGAATTCTATGGCCTTCTTCGCGCTCTCGACGGAATCAGCGATCACGTCTTGAACGGCAGCACCAAGCGCAGTCTCGATTGCGTTCTCGAAGCCCTTTGGCACTGTGATAACGTCTGCTACAACAGCAAAGCTACCAGGAATCCTCCCAGCCTTTTGTGCGGCCATAACGCTGCGCACACCTTCGTAGAAGCCTTCGTGAGCCTCCGCCATCTCCTTCAGCGTTGCCAATCGAGCCGACCTAGCTGCTATATCACCGGCAATTCGCGAATGCATCGTTCGCAGATTAGCCTCTTCATTTACAATCCTAGATCGCTCGCCGTCGAGTTGCGAAATTTTCGCCGCTACATCTGCGATCTGCTCGCTCAACGCTGCCGACTGGGATGCTGCCTCTTCTCTTAGCGCCACTGCTTCGCTATGCTGCGTCTCAAGGACACAGATCTCGTCCCCATATTTTCGGAGAGCCGCTTCCAACTGCGCAACTCGCTCCTGCGAGTTCTGGAGCGCATTGCGCTTGGCTGCCAAATCTTTAGCTACCTCCAGATAGCTCGCTTTCTGATCGCTGACAATACGAGATGCTTCTTCGAATCTTTTGTCCAACTCCTCAAGCAGCGCAGACCTTTCACTTACAGCCGCACGCACTCGCTCTTCTGCTTCGACACAAGATCTTTCGTCCGATTCTAATCGGCCAATGCGTTCGGTAGTTTCTGCGATTTTTGTCTCGAGTATCCGAATCTCCGCATCAGCTTGTTCACTCGACCACTGTGCAGACTTAAGCTTCTCTTCAATTACCGCCGCTGTGCCTTCCAGCCGCTGTAGATCCGTCGACAGCGCCTGTTCGACTTTTCGCGCCTCATCGACCTGTTGCTCAAGGTCGATTAGCCTAGCCGAATGGTTGGCTTTCTCGTTTTCAAGGTCAGTCAAGCGGCGATTGCATTCCTCGATTTCTAATCGACATCTTGCCTTTTGTTCGCGTGCCTCTTCAAGTTGTTTGGTATTTCTGCGCAAATCTCTAATAAGCAAACCGATTTCTATATCCCACAGCCTCGACTGTAGCTCTTGATACCTGCGTGCAATCTCCGCTTGTTCAGCAAGCGGTTCGAGCTGTCCGCTGATTTCCGCCATTATGTCGCACACGCGCGTCAAGTTTGCTTCCGTGCGCTCTAGCTTACGCAAAGCTTCCTCACGACGGTAGCGATATTTCTTTATACCGGCAGCTTCTTCGAATAACTCTCTTCGGTCCTCCGGCTTGGCAGAAAGGATTGCATCTATCTCTCCTTGTGTAACAAACGAATATGCCTCTCTGCCTATGCCCGTATCGAGGAATAGCTCGTAGATGTCTTTGAGTCGACATCGAGTCTTGTTGATAAAGTATTCGGCCTCGCCTGAACGGTATGTCCGACGTGTAACGGTGACTTCGGAGAAATTGAGTGGCAAGGTACTACACGTGTTATCGAGAGTGAGGGACACTTCTGCCAAGCCCAAAGGCCGCCGCTTTTCGCTGCCGTTGAAAATTACGTCTATGGCCCGCTGACCGCGCAGGTTTCTCACATTGGACTCGCCTAGCACCCAAAGCAGCGCATCGGCGATATTACTCTTTCCGGAGCCGTTTGGCCCGACAATAGCAGTAATACCGTCGCTGAATTCTATTTCAGTCTTGTCGGCAAACGTCTTGAAGCCCAATAGCTCAAGCTTCTTGATGAACATCGGCTCGGAATCTACCTTTCAAAATATGTCGGATTTCGGATCCAGCTCGCATTCGACAAGTCGAATACTGCAACCTACTTACGCTCTCCTCGACGCGTTTCTCATCTCTCGACAAACTCAAGTGCTGCTGAATCTGTAATCGCAGCAACGTAGACCGTTGGTTGCAATTTCAGATCTTTCTACGCTCTTCCCGTGATACCAAACATACCAAAAGAGCAACATGTCCTAATGAGGATACTGATCTGGGTATCTGATTTGCTCAGCGGCAAGAACAATCTACAACAACGCGGCCGTTGGCCTGAGTTAGGTTAGCATACAGCCTCTACGGAGTCAACAGCAATGCATAATTTTTGGCAGAGAAGTTAGCGCACAATTTTGCGTTCAAAATATGTTGAGGTAGGCAACGTTGACATGACGCGGTTTGCGCTGGTAAAATACTTTTGTAAGTAATGAGAAGATTTATCTCGACATCAGGAAGGGAAATGGAAACGCGAAGAATATTTTGCGGAGACCGGGCACTTTGTGCTACCGTTTGGGCTCGGGCGCACAGCTTGAGACTGTTAGAAGATAGAATGTGCGTGTTCCAACATCTCTTCCATGTCGGAATCCGGGGTTAGCCCGCCACGGCACAAGTGTGTGTTGTGGTGGGCTTTTTGTTTAGGGAGTGTTGGTAAGAGAGTGAGTCACGAAGTATTAGTGCTGAATAGTGATTACGAGCCGCTCAATATATGCAATGTGCGGCGGGCAATAAACCTCGTGCTCCTCGGTAAAGTCGACGTGCTGCACGAGGATTCCGTGGTATTGCGGACGGTGTCTCGAACTTTCGTTTCGCCTTCCGTGGTTCGACTGCGAAATCATGTCAAAAGGCCGAAACCAGAGCTCAAACTGTCGCGTAGGAGCATTCTTGCTCGCGACAACTACACCTGCCAGTACTGTGGGCACACCGGAAACGACTTAACGGTAGACCACGTCATTCCCAAGCGTCTGGGCGGCCCTACGAGTTGGGAAAACCTCGTCTGCTGCTGCAAGAAATGCAACACGCGCAAAGGCGACAAAACTCTTGCTCAGGTCGGATTCACTCTGAAGCAAAAACCACGTAAGCCAAAGCACGTGCCGTTCATAAGTTTGACTAAGTTCATCTCTGGGGCGCGCAACCGAGTGTGGAGAGATTATCTGCCTGTTTTTGTGTCTAGCGAGGAGCAACACGACAAGCAAGAAGAATCTGCAAGCTAGATTTTGTGTGTTTAGTAGGTTTGGCTCACATCAGCCCGTCAACACGCCATCTGCGCCCTTCTCTAATCATCCTGATCTTGATAGTACTTGCTAGCTCGCCGTTCGGATAAACTAACGATATTGTTATATCGGCAGTCTTTGGGTTTGAAGGGTTGTCAAACGAAGGGCGACTTACTTCGAATTTTGCGTTGTTGGAAACCACTTCACTATAGCACTCGTCCGACATCGCCCTCAGGTCCATCATTTTGCCTGCAAGGTCTTGTTCGAACTTGGGCGTAATATAGCTTTTTGCTCGCTTTAACTGGCGCTGAGAAAGCGCATCAAACCACTCGCTTGCGACTTTTTCAGGCGGTACAGTTTGCAGGCTACGGGCGACAAGAACTATTATGATAACAAGAACGATTCCAATTGCTACAAGTATGTGATTGCGCGTCAGTTCAAACCGCTTCTCCTCGCCGTAGTCGAACTTGCCGCCGGCAGCGGTAACTTCGCCGCATTCTAAGCATGCACGCTGGCCCTCGGCGAGTTCAGCTCCGCATTTCTTGCACTTTAGCACTCAGAATCAACACCTTTCTGCGTTTATCGTTCTTAGATCAATTTTCGCTTTCCACAACGCTTGCACCGTCAGCGGCAGTGCATACGTATAGTGCAGGGACAACACCGATCTTTCGCTCGTAACCAGCCTTCACGGTCTCAACAAACTGCTCTACATATGCCTCACGAACCAAGCTCACAGTGCACCCCCCAAAGCCTGCGCCAGCCATTCTACCGCAGAGCGATCCGGGAGCTGATCGTGATACCTCGACCATCGCCTCCAGTTCTGGGCAGCTTACCTCGTATAGATCCCTCGCCGAATCGTGCGAAGCATTCATCAAAAGTCCGAACTTTTCCATATTGTCAGACTTTAGCAAGTCTCGGCTTGCAAGCACACGTTCGTTCTCGTAGATTACGTGCTCGGCGCGCTTGCGAACCAAATCCGGTAGCTTTGCTTTGTGTTCCTCGAAAGCATCAGGCGACACGTCTCGCAGCGCTCGCACATTCGGAATCCATTGACTCAACAATCTTGCCGCCTCTTCACACTGGCTCCGCCTAGTGTCATACTCGCTTCCGACCAGGCCACGCCGTTTCATAGTGTCGCATACTACAATCTTAATCGAACTCGTATCTAAAGGCACGTTTTCATATTCCAGTGTTCGACAATCGAGGAAGAGCGCGTGGTCCCGTTCTGCAAGACGCGAGACGAACTGGTCCATTATACCGGTATTAACACCAACAAACTTGTTTTCCGCTTTCTGTCCAATCAACGCAAGGTCCGGACCGCTCATTTCGAAGCCTATTAGGTTCTGGAAAAGGAAACCTATAGCCATCTCGATGGCCGCAGAACTCGACAGTCCAGAACCGATCGGCACATTGCCATGAAGAGCAACATTAGCACCGGTCAGCTTTACTCCGGCCTCTTTCAGAAAGTATAGTACTCCGCGAACGTAGTTGCTCCACTTATTTACGTTGTCGTAATCGATAGAGTTCAGAGAAAATTCGACTAGCTTTTCGAAGTTTGCTGAGTATACAGCTATTTTATCGTCGTCACGCAGCCTTCCCGCGGCTAGCACATCAACATCCACTGCCACAGGGAGCACAAAGCCTTCGTTATAATCGGTGTGGCTACCCATTAGGTCTACTCGCCCGGGACCACGCACTATAACACTAGGATCTGAACCAAAGAGTCTACGAAAATCGTTTTTTAGATTTACAGTCCTTTCAGACATCAATTCAACCTTTCTGATAATGTTTAAAACGATTTTATATTGCCTAATGTCTATTGCCCAGCGAAGGCTGGGTCTTGACGCCGATTGTTGACGCCCTTTGTCTGAACGCCTTGATCCACTCGCTGAAGTCTTTATTAGCTGCCTCGAACCGTCGTATCAACATATGTCCATAGGCTCTATAGAACCAACGCAAAACTCTTGTGTGCACCTGCCATCTTACCGAACGCCAACGACCTCGAAGCAAGTTCCAATATACTTTTGCAGCAAACCTGATAACTTCAGGACCACACAGCATTTTGACGCATTCGTAGATGCTATAAAAGCGCTTCATAGCCTTGAATGTCTCTTTTTGGAGCTCATACGGGCTCATCTTGGCAGGTTGATATAACACGTGTTGTCCGTCGTAGAGATACCATTCCTTTGTGAGTAACCTGCCCTGACTTTCCAGTTCATTAAAGTATGGAGTTCCAGGAAGCGGAGTTAGCATCAAGAACTGAACAGTGTCAATATGATTCTTAAGAGCGAACTCCGCGGTTGCACGTAAACTTTCGACGTCGTCGCTATCTGCTCCGAAGACGAACATGCCATGCACCATTATACCTAAGTCATGAAACCTGCGCACCGCTTCCACCATATCCTCTACACTCTGCTTCTTGTTGAACTCTCGAAGCGTTTGAGGATTAACGGACTCAAACCCTATATACACTACATAGCAATTTGTGCGCCTCATAAGATCAAGCAACTCTCGATCTTTTGCCGCATCCACTCGCACCTGCGCCGTCCACGGCGGCGTGACACCTTTAGATAGCATGCGTTCCAACAACTGTTTAGTACGGTTCTTGTCCGCTGTGAAGTTGTCGTCGTAGAAGAACACGCTCGGAGGCTGTAGGTATGTAAGCTCTTCTACGACGCTCTCGATGCTTCTCTGGCGATAACCCCTCCCAAACATTCGTATCACGCTGCAAAAGTTACATCCGTAAGGACAACCGCGCGAGGTCAGAATAGGGGTCAGCTTAATTTTGTCGCGTCCTTTAATCAGTGACAGGTCCGGGAACGGAAGCGAGTCGAGGTCCTGCACCAATTCCCTCGGCTCATTGTGTCTAATCTCATCACCGATCTTATATGAAAGGCCACGTATTCCACCAAAGCCAGAACCAGAATCGATAGCGTCTATAAGTTCCATGAAGGTGTATTCACCTTCTCCTCTAACGCAATAGTCGGCGTGCTGGAGGGCCTCCTCGGCAAGGAAGCTAACGTGTGAGCCTCCCATAACAACTGGCACGCCAGCTTCTTTCACACGGCGAGCAATACGATAACCTTCGGGCGCAGTGGACGTAGTAGTCGAAATACCCACTAAATCGGCAGACAATACGTCATTATAATCGATCCCGTAAAAGCCCTGACAGTAAATAGAGACCTCTATTCCTCGCTGTCTGAGCATAGCACCTAGCAAAGGCAATCCCAGCCGAGGCAGTGCAATGCGACTAAAAACGTGATAACCTGGAGGCTCAGGCTCTATTAGCGCTACTTTTCTAATCTTTGACAACTTTAGTCCTCCCTTCAACAGGTAGGCAAGTCCGCCTGTCCCGTGATAGGAGCAACACGCGATAGTAGCGACAGGGAACAAGCCTACTCGATTATCAGGTACGTATTCGCCGATGTATTAGGTTCTGCATCGCGAAGCTCTGCGGCCTTTTCCTCAGCTAACGTGTCGTTTATATAAGACCCAGCACCAGTTTCGCATCCCGCCAAATACTTTAGCTTTGTCTTTGTCCGATTTGGCGGGTGAAACTCTACATGAAAATGATAATACCCATAATCACGTCCATCAGTTGGGGCCTGATGCATTATCATCATATATGGTAACGATATACCCCATAGGTTGTCGTACTTTTGCAGAACTACCTTCAGTATATTTGCAAAGTGGTCTCGTTCACGTTCCTCAAAAGACAATATATTCTGATGGTGCCTGCGCGGGAACACGTATACTTCGTACGGAAATCGAGCAAAGAATGGGATCACCGCTAGAAATGAGTCGTTTTCAACCACCAATCTGCGTCCGTCACGTAGCTCCTCATCGATAATGTCGCAAAATAAACAGCGACCTGTCCGACTCATATGATTTCTTGCTGATTGGAGCTCTCTCTGAATCTTTGGCGGTATAAATGGAAACGCATAAATCTGGCCGTGAGGATGGGTTAGCGTAACTCCTATCTCTTTGCCTTTGTTCTCGAATATCAATACGTATTCGATGAAGTCCTTACTGCCAAGTTCCTGGAAGCGGTCGGCCCATACCTCGACAAGGTTACGCATTTCCTGAAGCGTAGCATCTGTAAGAGTTCCGTCGTGTCTGGGAGTATAGCATAGAACTTCGCAAATACCCTCAGCAGGTCTTACCCTGTAGAGATCGGTACTTTCGACCGAAGGCTTAGGCGCAGGATGCTGTAGAGATGGAAACTTGTTTTCGAAGCATACGATCTCATAATCCGGCTCGGGCACCTCAGTCGGAAACGCACCAGGAGCAGTTGGGCACAACGGACAGTAATCATCAGGGGGCAGAAACGTCCGGTCCTGCCGATGTGTTGCCGTAATAACCCATTCTTCGAGAATTGGGTGCCAGCGCAGTTCAGACATCGGAGCCTACCTCCGAAGACTCAGATTTGAGAGACGAGTTTTGAGAAACAATCCCCTTAGCTCCGACCATTTCCTGCGATGCAGTAGTTTCTGTTCTTCGTTCTTCGCTCCCAGCTTTGTCGAATGTGAAGTAGACTATGTATCTTCGCCCATCAGGCATTGTTTCTTTACGCTTGATCATTCGCATAGTTTACCCCGAAGTATTTCCTCGATCAAAGCAAGCTGCTCGGGCGTGTTAACTCCCAACAACTCCTCCGGATCGCATTGAACCGCCGATACTTGTAGATTCTGTTCGGCCGCCACTCTGACCATATCCGTAAGATTATACTCTCCAGATTGATTTCTTGTCATCAGACGGATATTGCCAAACAACCATTCCGCGTCGAAAACGTAAGCGCCTCCGTTTACCTCTCTGATCAATCGCTCTTTATCAGACGCGCACTTTTCCTCGACTATGCCTACTACACGCCCGAAATCATCGCGTAGAATCCGACCGTAGCCAAAGGGATCATCGAGAGTTGTTACGGCAAGAGTAATGCTTGCTTCCGTTCGCGTATGTTCATCAATCATCTTGTGTAATGTACTGGGGCTAAATAGCGGGCTGTCTCCGCACATCACAACCAGGCTGCCCGAAAAACCTGCAAAGTGATCTCGAGCACACATAACCGCGTGTCCGGAGCCCAATTGTTCTAGTTGGTGCACATAGTAAAATTGTGACCCTAGCGCGCCGATTACTTCGTCCGCACCGAAACCAACGACAAGAGTGATATCCTCGACGCCCGCCCCACGCAAACTCTCAATAACATAAGAAACCATCGGCCTGCCAAGCACAGGCCGCAGCACTTTTGGCATCGGCTGCCCGCTTTGGAAGCGAGTCCCCTTGCCTGCGGCGAGCACAAGACCTTTGATCTGTTTTGTCTCATTATTCACTTCGGACCGTGCCCATCGTACCTCGACGAAGGAGACTTTCGAAGCACATCCTTGTCAGCCTACCGCCTTGGCAGCACACGCTCGGCTTTAGAACCGTCCTTATTAATGACGCGTATATCGATTGCGTTCGCCAGCGCCGAGACTGAGGTATAGTTGCCGTCCTTGCGAGGATACAGCCTTCCATCCTGGACCTGTTCGCGCCAGTAGCCGGTTATCCTGTCGAGTTTGGTGAGATCGAACAATCGCTTAACGGCTCCCGTCTCCAAATCTAGCTCATAGCCGCCGTTGTAGCTAACAAACATCATACTTTTAGGCGCATCTGGCCAGTTTCTCGCTAAGTCTAGCTTGGTCCTAGGCTTCAAATCCTCAATCTTACCGGTCGCCAAATCGTATTTCACACGATGAAATTTGTCACGCTCGGACACGACCAAAAGTACGCCTACCGGCGAAACCCAAATACCTTCAACGCGACCAGGGAGATCTTCGGCACGGAATATCTGCTTCACGGTTCCAGTCTTTGTGTGAACAAGGTAGAATCTATCGTTGCCGCCGATTTGTCCCTCTACAACTGAAAAAACTACATACTCGGCTCTATCGTGATCAACTGCAGCCATACGACCCGGACGATTAGAAGCGTCAATATCGACAAAAGCCTCCTTCCCAGCTACGCTCATATCCGAATCGTCCAAAACAGCAATTCGAAATCGTCCTTGTTCATCTACAAGCAGCACGGCAAGCGCCTGGCCATCAGACGTTGCAGCACGAGGAGATAGGCCTAGAACTCGTATTATTGTCGGTGAGACTTCCTCTGCCTTGCCTACCTTTCCCTTATCGGCATCTATCGACATCATGCGAGACTTTTTGATCTCATTCGGAACATCGCTATTCAAAGTCAGGACACGGACCGAATCGTTATCCTCCCAATATAGGTCTGATACAAATAAGCCATCATCCATCTCATAAGGTGTGGCTTTTTTGTTTACCAAGTCAATTATCCAGACTGCGGAATGTATCTTGCCATCTTTCTTCTGATTCCAAGCACCCACCCACATTGTTCCAGACGGATTCACAGCCCAAGGGCCCATCTCGCCAACCCTGGTCATGCTATCCCAATGGGGCATTTGTCCTAGTGGACCTGGTATCGGTGGCTTCGGTGGGTTGGCCACTCGATAGATGAGCGCCAACAAAACCAGCAGAGCAAGAACATAATAAGGCAGACGATTATTCCTATTCACAAACAGCCTCCAACAGATTATCAAATAACTTCAAAGTCACAAATCAAACCAATCAGACACTCTCAACAAGTCGGAGAACCCATCGCCATTTCGCCGATCTAATCGATCATGCGAGAACGAAAGGCTATCTTCTAGCGTTGTCTTTTACAACCCTCTTATTCTACTCCAATACTTTGCGTATAGTTTCTCGTTGTGTTCGTCACCGCCATCTACGTTGGCGCTAATGAAAACCGGCGGTATCTCGCCTCGCGCAGCCAGATTTTCGATGGCTTGTGCGATTATGGAGTCTATAATGAACATGCCAGCTATACCCGAAGTCGGAATTGCGCGTCCCGGTAGACCATTGATCTCTAAGACAGCGTCGCCCGGTATCCCGCAGTTGTCAATTACAATATCCGCTATTTCGAAAAGACGCTTGCCGCTAGAATGCCTGGACGTAACAGATTTTGAATGTGAAAGCGATGTAATCGCAATGGTAGTTATGCCGTGTTCTTTGCACCAAAGAGCTGTCTCGATTGGAAGCGCATTCCTACCGGAATTGGAGATAATAATAACGACTCCACCTGGGGGTATATTATAGTCTTTTAGTAGTTTTTCTGCATAGCCTTCGAGCCTTTCGGCCCTCCCAAAGGTGCGGTCGTAGATTACATCGACCGGAGCTAGACCTCCTGCCCGATGATAGGCCTCCATAGCCACTGCCAGCGAATGACCACTTCCCAGCAAATAGAGGATTCCTCCATCCGCTATGTGATCGGCGATAATGTTTGCCGCCTTCCGGATTGCTTCTGCCTGAGTATCCGCAATCTTCTTCAGCAGTGCGCTTATCACGTTGTAGTAAGACTCAAAGATTGACACTTAACCCCCCTGCGGTAACTTCCGGCCGAACAGATTATCCCATCAACCGTTCCAACGGTCAAGCAAGGAATAAATAGAAGCTTCACACAAATAGACTCGTTCGCGCTAGAAATGAGCTTCAAATTGGTTGCATGTTTAGATACCAACTTGACACCTTTGAGGAATTAAACAGCTTTTGCAGATTCTTCTTTCAGTGAACGGCGACAAGATGGAATGATACTATTGAGCGGCGAGCAGGGAAAGGAGAGATATATGGCGGCTGTCGGACTACCAAGCGTCCACGAAGACCGATCCGTTCGCCTCACCAAGCGCGAGCTCGAAGTACTGGCCCTCGTAGTTGAGGGGAAATCCAGTAAGGATGTAGCTGATGCCCTTTATGTGAGTAAGCGGACCGTGGACTTCCATTTGGCCAACATATATGACAAACTCCAGGTGTCCAACCGTGTCCAAGCATTCCGTCGAGCGACCAGACTGGGCCTAATTCCGCTTGAATCGGCGCTCTCGGACAAATGAGCGGACACCGAGCCCAATCTCGTTGGTGCAGCGACCGTGCTATCTCCGCGCGGTCGCTGTGCTATTATAAGAAGCACTCAGGATATAGATACCGCCGTCACGACACTGCAGTATAAGTCGCGAGCTATTATAAGAAGCTAATGTACGAGATATAGCCGACGGCAGCTTTAAAGCGTGTTCGAGATCTCCTCTAGGGCTCATCGTGAATATCTCGTTTTTCGGATTGCTTAGAATCACGTAGCCGTGAATAGTTACTAGAATCGGATTAGCTTGGAAGAACGGCGACCCTTTTTCGCAAATCACTTTTCCGGACGCATCTAGTAAGACGGCATGCCTCTCTCGCATCGATTTGCCCTTGTGGCGAATTAGCCTATCTAATCCAATACACAAATACTGACCGTTCGATGCTGCAAGAACTTTGGCTTTCCCTTCGGCTGATAATTTGCCTTCAGATATTTTGTCACCTGCGCCATCAAGAAGCACATAGGAACCATCTGTTCCAAGTCTATTGGGCACCGCACGAACCAAAATACGATCCGTCTGTATAAGCCGCTCGATATAATGCAAACTTGACGATTCTGCGTTTCGTTGCCAAATGTTGCCGCCGCGTAACGTACATCGACCTATAATTGAATCTTGCCACGTGGCATATACGATCTGATCGCCCTGTGCGGTGAATGCAACTGATGTAACTGCTCCAGGCACTCTCCATCGCCTAAATTTTCTACGTTTGTCAGCAATATCGATAACATAGATGTATTTCTCACCCGTGCCGACTGCAAATTGTGCTCCCTTATCAGTAGAGCATGCATCGGCCGACCAAACTGCACCCGCAACCTTCAATTGCCAACAAACTCGGCCTTGCGAATCCAGAAATGTCAAGTTTCCATTCGTCGGATTCAGTCGAGAACAAGCCAAAGCAAAGTATCCACCGTGTGATAATACAACATCTGTCGCACCGGGAACTTTCACCGAAAAAAGTCGCTGTCCTGATACATTATAAACCGTCACGATACCGCCATCTTTTACCGTTGAAAAGAACTTGCCACAAGGAGAAAATGACACCGATCTTACTTTCCCTGCATCAATCTTCGGTGAAAGTCGAATTATTGGCGGGCCTGGATCTTTGGCAACATCGGTGCTGCCACCCGTGCGAACCAGGGATACTATAGAGCAACACATCAAAAAGCCGATGGCCAGTATTGACATAACTATTATGCGTCTTGTAATTTGACTTCGCAGCATACTGATATTTTATTTCTCCAAAAAGGTCGATCTTAACGGCAACGAATACATATTATAATTCGTCAGATATATTAAAGTACATAGAATTCTCCGTTACGGGCAATATGAAGTTAACCGGAACGCCCTCGGGTACTTCCCGAGAAGAAATTGATTCAGAAAGGATACCGCTTATGTTAAGAAGACGTTTCTTTGTTGGCGCCGTCGCTATCGCTATTTTCGCGATAGTATCCACAGCGGCCTACGCAGACCTTACTGCTGGCACCAAAGCTCCCGATTTCACGTTACCCACTTTATCGGGAAAGTCCTTTACGCTATCGAACTGCTTCAAGAACCCTCCGCAAGTTGTTGTTTTGGATCTGTGGGCTACTTGGTGTCCACCTTGCAGATCGGAAATACCGCACCTGGTCAAATTGCAAAACAAGTTCAAGGGCAAGAACGTTACAATAGTAGGGGTAGCGCTCGATGCAGACAAGTCAGTTGTAGAGGATTTCGCTAAGCAGCAGCGTATCAACTACACAATAGCACTCGATCCGCAGGGCGCTAAGCTCGGGGCTCTTTACAAGATAAGGGGAATCCCAGCGACCTACATCATCGACAAAAAGGGCGTTATTCGCTACGTCCATTCGGGTTTCCCCAGAGACGCCGAAGCGGGTAAAGAAGAAGCCGCAAAGATAGAGAAAGAAATCAGAACACTGCTTGCACAAAAGTAACTCAAAATCGTTGTTGTGCTGCTGGCAGGGCAAACAACTTTACTTAGTGACCGGCGACAGCTCGACCTGTTGCCGGTCGCGTCTAGGTCGGTATTAACTCGACAGCCACGTCGTTCATCAATAGCAGTCCCTTGTGCGTCACCCGAAGACGTCCCTCCGAAACCTCCACTAGGCCATTCCGAACCAACGAAGATATCTCTTCGCGAAACGAATCTATAGCATCTAACCCGGTATCATCTCTGAATCTGCGCAAATCGACGCCTTCTAAAAGCCTCAAACCCTGGATTAGTGTTTCTGCAAGACGATGTCGGCCAGTAAGGCGTTCCGAGGATTCGACGGGATCTTCTTCTCGATTAATTGCTTCGACATAGCGTCTGGGATCGCTTAATCTCACGGATCGAACTCCGTTCACATAGCTTGTTGCACCGGCGCCGAAGCCGAAATAGGACTCATTGTACCAATAGACCTGGTTATGACGCGATCTAAAGCCCGCACGTGCAAAGTTTGAAACCTCATAATGCTCGTAGCCCGCCGCAGTAAGCGTAGCAATAGCGGCTTCGTACATCTCTAACCCCAGCTCTTCGTCTGGCAGATCGAGTTGTCCTTCAGCGCAAAGTTCCGCAAACTCTGTGCCTTCTTCTATCGACAGCTCATACAAAGATATGTGCTCCGGATACATACCAACAACCGCGTTCAGAGCAGACTCCCAATGTTTGAGAGTCTGTCTGGGTAGAGCGAAGATCAAGTCTATGCCGATATTCGTGAATCCGCTCGACCTTGCCCACACGTAGGCATCAAGCGCCTCGCGGGCCGTATGGATTCGGCCTATTGCCGACAAAAACTCATCATCAAGAGACTGAACGCCCAAACTAAGCCTGTTGAAGCCGGCACTTCTGAGCTGTGCCAATTTGCTCTGGTCTACCGTGCCAGGATTAGCCTCCAAAGTGATCTCACAATCTTCAGCGAGATCGAATGTATCGCCAATAGCTGCAAGAATATTAATCAGTTTGTCCGTCGGCAGCACAGTAGGCGTACCACCGCCGAAGTATACGGAGTCTAATCGATTAGTTTGCTTATGTTCTCTGCCTGTGCGAATAATTTCCCTTACCAGCGCATCAACGTAGCCATCGAAAAGCGACTCCATTCCCGGGAATGAGTTAAAATCGCAGTAACCGCACTTGGAAATACAGAAGGGAATGTGTATATAGGCCGCTTTCGGAGGAGGCACTACGTAGTCGGGATAATTCGTCATTGCTTATTTATTTTATCACTCCAGTCAAGACTAACTGGCAACCGGACTAGGTAGGAATACGCTCCTAACGCTGCTTTAGCGCCGTCTCCCGCAGCGCAGATAATCTGTTTCTCAGGAACGTCTGTTACGTCTCCTGCCGCATATAGCCCCGGCACTCCCGTCCAAGCTCCGCAATCTACAGGAATCTCGCCATATCGATTAAGAGCAACAAGCCCTTTGACGAAGTCTGCATTGGGCACCAAGCCGATTTCCACGAACACACCCTTCACATCTATAGTTCGTTGATCATGGGTTTCCAAATTCTCAACTGTTATGCCGGTGACGAAATCATCCCCCTGAATTTCCTTGACAAGTGTTCTGGTCAATATTTCTACGTTTTTCGCCGATCGAACCTTATCTTGCAATATCTCGTCTGCTCGCAATTTTTGAGAAATTTCTATGAGATAAACCTTGGGACATATTCTCATAAGCTGGATAACTGCGTCCAGTCCCGAGTTTCCACCTCCGACGACCGCCACATCCATTCCGGCGAACAGGGGGGCGTCACAAGTGGAACAGTAGGTGACTCCTCTGCCCGTAAATTCCTTTTCACCCGGAACATTGAGCAAACGTGG